>FTEL01002625.1_pt1 | contig 17989 bp, 23 predicted proteins | sample 1658911 | NCBI WGS metagenome assembly FTEL01 (sample SAMEA3914869, study PRJEB12502) | metagenome | biome: forest; material: soil | place: USA | collected 2012-03-12 | depth 0.1 m
GCAAGCGGCAAGCTAGATTGGGTGTTTGGGTGTCGAGAGGGAGGTGAGGAGAGGAAGGAGAGAGGACGAAGAGGAGGGGAGCGATGCAGGTTAATTGGACGGAGGAAGCGGGTGTAACGAAGCGATCTGCTCACCCCGCACTTGAAAAGGCCGGTTGTTGTTGGGGATGCAGCGGAGGGAAAGCAGCTGGACAGCTCAGCTCGGTGGTGGTTGAGCTCCTGGTTTGGCTCGGCGGTCAGCTGCCCGAGGCTGCCAGGGTCCCAGCGGTCCAGGCACGCCGCCTGCCTGCTGTCAGGCCTCAGATAAGAAATGCGGGGGTGGATGATGTCACGCAGGGCCTGGGGAAGTCCACTTTCTGCCAGGCTCGGGCTGATGAGCCCGGAGAATCGTTTTGACGGGTCCGTGGATTGGGCCCACCAGGACTCCATCCAGCCTCTTGGAGCTTCCAGGACAGCTGCCAGTGTTGACGCCTGAAAGCCAAGGCCGCAAGGCCGCCAGGCCGCCAGACTCCTCCTCTCGGCGAAGTGGGTGTGGTGTGGTGCAGCCAGCCAACCAGCCAGCCAGCCAGCCAGCGGGTGGATGCGACGAATGAAGCTTCGGCAGCCGGAAGCGCGAAAAACCAACCCGACAACTCTCCATCAAACCACCCCAACATCCCTCGTTCACTCGCCAGAGGATACCGCCACCATGTCTTGGTTCGGTATTGCCCCGTTCAAGAAGTTCCCGGCGCCAGTGTGTACGTCAATTGATCCTCCCGCCTGTTCGCTGTGCTGCGTTGCTGCGTCGCGCCGACAGCGACTGCCAACATCTGGCAATGCGTGACTGACACCCATTGCTGCAGTGCGTCCCATGGCTCCCTTCCTGGCTGCCGGTATGCCCTGAGTACTCCCGCCTTGCGTGACGGGGAGATCCCGCGCGCTGTCGAGGACAACGATTATTGACTGGCGACTCATCTTTAAGCTGCCATCATCGCCTACGGCGTCAACTCGGCCCAGAGCGCCCTGATGTCGTGTACGACCACATCTCGAGAACCCCCCAACTTGACCCGAGCTGATCGTGTGATGCAGCCGACGAGTTCAAGAACGACCCCCGGAACCCCAACGCCAAGGCATCGCACTAGACGCAGGACGACGCGCGCGACGAGCGAGGCGCGGACGGGACGGACGGCGCGGCATTTCTTTGAGCGACTACCCCGAGGAGGCGTCCGAGAGAGGAGCTGTATCATAGCACAGCAGCCAACGTCAATTGAGCTGTTGACCCCCGGTCCGATGTGCAGTGAGGCGGTGGAAAGCAGTGGATTGGATACAGGCGGAACCCCCATGGCTTGACCGGCGACCGGCGACCGGCGTACGACATCCGGCCTGGCCTTGTCTCGCCGGCCAGCCCCGGACCTGTCCAGCGGGCTTGGGGCTTGGCCAGCCAAAAAACCCCGGCTGGAGACTGCGGTCGACAGCATTGCCAGCTAACGTGCTGTTCGCAGCATGTTATCGGCATCCATCATCATGTTCCCCATTGATGTGGATGTTTTCGCTCTGGCATAGATTGATGGACTGACCCGTTGCTGGGCGCCCGCATTGAGAGTTCGTCTTGATACTCGCCGATATGTTGGGAATCAGTAGAGGTTACATATCCGTAGATCCCGTGGCTTCGGGCATGTCTTGGTTCCTCTGATGGGGTAAAGCTTGAGGGGGTGCAGCCGAACATCCCCGAGACCGATCTCGACCTCGGCCCAGCCGACTGGTTGATCTCAACTCGAACGTTACTTGTATATGGTGCCCACATGTCTGTAGCTCTTGATGCTCCAATTCACAGTCAACGTGTCTTCCCTATCTTAGATCAGGTTGTGCTTTTCCGGCCGAAGCTGCTCTTGAATCCCTGACCCACAAATCCCGGCGGAGTTCGGCGCTCACGTTGAAACAACGCGGCGGCCGCGGCCCCTTCAACTCACATCCAAGTTCGGTCATTTCTAGCTCACTGCGTCCAAACACCCACCACAAGCCCGTCCATCTCATGCTGCATCTCCTTCGAACGGCAGCAAGGTCTCAACCTCGAACCCTAATATCATCCCATTTTTATTTTCCCACCAGAAATCCCTCTAGCACTATGGGCGACAACGCCACGACAACACAGCCGCCGTCGCGGACTGACTCACCCGCGCAGTGGTCGTCGTCCCGATCGGGGACCCCCTCAACCAAGTCGTCTCACAAGCCAAAGAAGGAAGTCCGCATCCTGATGCTTCACGGTATGCATCTATGTTTCCTTAGTGCTTTGAGCGCTAATTTTGCTAACCTTCCTCCCAGGCTACACGCAGTCAGGGGCCTTGTTCCGAGCCAAAACCCGCGCCCTCGAGAAGCTCCTGGCTAAGGCTCTCGCCCCCGCCGGCCTGGTCCCCGCCATGGTGTACCCCACCGGCCCGAACCGGCTCTCGCCGCGGGACATCCCGGGCTACGAAGCCCGCGGCGGAAGCCAGGAAGGCGGCGAGGAGAACGAGCTGGACGCCTGGGCGTGGTATCGCAGGGATGACGCCGGAAAGGAGTATCGGTTTTTGGAGCAAGGAATGGAACGGGTGGCTGAGGTGATGAGGAGGGGGGATGGCGAGGGCGAGGAGGCGGCAGCTGGGAAGGTCATTGACGGCGTGGTGGGGTTTAGCCAAGGCGGGTGCATGGCGGGCATGCTGACTGCGGCCTTGGAGGCAGGGCGCGAGCCGGCCCCCGGACACGAGGGGTGGGTGAGAGCGGTCAGGGAGGCGAATGGCGGGCAGCCGTTTAAGTTTGCCGTCATCTACAGCGGGTTTTGGGCCCCGGCCGCGGATTTGGGGTGGCTGTATGAACCCAAAATCAGGACACCCACGCTGCATTACCTGGGGAGTCTGGACACCGTTGTCGATGAGACTCGCAGTCAAGGGTTGGTGGAGAGGTGTGAGGGACCGCTGGTGCTGACCCACCCTGGCGGGCATTACGTTCCCGTCACCAAGGAGTTTGCGATGCCGCTGGCCGGGTTCATCAAGAACTGCGTGGAGGGAGCCGAAGCTGCAACAAAGCTCTAGCCGTCCCGGTGTGCATCCTCACGCAAGTCAAGGTGGATCTCCGGTGAAGGGCGGTTGTCATCAAGAGGGAGATCCGACCCCGGAATCAACATTCTGGCGATACATACATTGATAGACTATAGATCCAGAAGATGTTGCCTTACTTGGCTGGTTTCCGGCCGCCGCCGCCGCCAAGCGGCTGGTCAGTGGACGCGTCCGGCTGATCTTTGCGCAAGGTTGTCCGCTCCCCCTTATGCGACTCCATGCCCCAGCCCCTAACCGTGGCCTCCTCAGCGCCGCCGAGTTTGTGCTTGTAGAGGTGGGTTGTATCGTCCCCTTTGCAGTCGGTACCCGTCTTAAACTACTTCCCGTTGAGCTCTCGCTCTGGCTTCAGGTAAGATCGCGGACTGACCTCTTGCTTCTCGGGACCGCGTTCAGGCATTGTCGTTTTTCTAACCCGGATTCGGTGTGATAGTCAGAGGTTCCAGTGCAGGTGGTACAATTGCAGCTCGGATTCTTCTGTCGGCCCAACCTCTTGGGACCATTGAGAAGATAGCTATTGTTGAGGGGGCCGATGTCGTCATGCTCTTGTCAGTCCATGGCCGACACGGGAGCTGGGGATGTCCACTCGGATACATCAGACCATCAACCCACCCACCCAAAGACCAATCAGAATAAATACGACACTGTACAGGTCACATCCCTTCCTGTTGGCACGGATCAGGTTGGGAAGATGTGTCCCGATCATCACCCGAAGACTTGGTGGATGCCACAACCGCCTTTTCCAGTAACAGCTGCATTTGGGCTTGTCATCAGGTGGGTATGTCGCCAGCACATGGAGGGAAAGTTAGGGGGTTCCAAAGTCTGTTTGCCGAGGCTTTGAGAAAATCTGACCGAGAGTTATCATGACGCTGGTGGAGCCGAAAAGGGGTTAGGGGCCTGTTGCCCGGCAACTGGGCTTTCGGGTCGAGGTTCAGTCGCAGAAAGCACGGATTAGAATGGGAGAAAGATCGGTTGCTGTCTGTTAAGCGGAAGGTGAAGGAGTGTTTCCACAAAATTGCCAGAGGTTTCAACAATTTCGAAATGTGATTTGAGACCTGCAGTTTGGTCGACCGGCCCGAGAGGTTACGGCCGAAGTCGACCCCTCATTGAAATTACAAAGGCCACAAGATTAGACTCCATTACCACTCAAACAACCGTGTATACGAATTTGTGGTCCAAGTAAGGTGGTGGCGACTCGCACGACGTGGCTCCGTTCTCCGGCCGAGCATGTCCACCAAGGCCTAGGGCCCTAAGCCAACGCGGCGTGGCTGCGTTTCTCGAGGCTACGGGTGCGTCCTTGCTTTTCCAAGAACGCGTAATTAAGTTCTGACATTGTGGCAAACTCATGGTTGCACAAACAGCGTTGGAAAAGTGGTTCCCCGGCTTCCGAGCCCTCTAACCCCTGGGTTGAGCGCTTTGCTTCGAGCAAGGTCCAAGTCTGAGGCTCAGCACACAGAAGCACACTTCAGACTCGAGTAATAAGACTTCGTTTGCATGGTGTCCCTCCGGAGAACCGACCTTATCATGCAAACGGGCTACCCAGAAACTCACAGGTGCCCGTCAAGTAACAAAGCCTAGGTACCTAGGTACCTAGATACCTAGGCAACAATTACCTCCTTCCTCCCAATGATCTCTAGCATCAGCTGGGCCTCGGCCCTCTCCTCCCGGATAGCATTTGCCTCCCCATCATTTCCCTCAGCTCGCAGGGTAGATTCGACCAGCAACGACGTCTGCAGCCAAAACAAATCCCTCGGCGAATCCAGACTCTTCTGTCGATACCACACGGCTTTGGCCCCCTCCCCATTAAACTCGGCAATCGACGCCATGAAGTAGTTGGCGCTGAACAGCAGATACCGATCCACATACCCCTTCCCCCCTCTCGCTAACTCCCCTCCCTTCAAGTTGCCATCATCTCCACCCAAGAGCTTCCCCTCGACCCTCCCCACAACCCCAATCAGCATCTCCTCAGCCCGCCTTGCCGTCTCGGCGGTAAACAGCGGCAGGAACATCCTGACCAGCAGATTCTCCAGCTCCAGGATGCGGCCCGTCGTCGCAGGCGCGCCCCGCCTCTCGAGCGAGTCCTGCACCGCCCGACCAAAGTCGCGGATAATATCCCCCGCCATGGCGTGCCGCGGGTTAACCAGAGTGACGTAGGCGCGCTTGAGGTGGATGGTGACGTCGTCGTGGCGGCCACGGACGCGCGTTACGCAGTCGATCCAGAGCGTCCAGGCGCGGGCCACGTACATTTCGAGTTGCCAACTGCGGCTGATGTCATTGTCGTTACTGTTGTTGCTGCCTGTCTCCGCAGCCGTGGTAGTCCAACGAGATAGGGCGTGGAGGGAGGCCGCGACGGTGGTGAGGGGGTGGTGTGCGGAGAGCTTGATGTGGGCGTATTGATGCAGGTAGCGAGCGAAGATTGTAAGAATGTCCGTCCAGCCCATGGTAAGAACAAGCTGGGGGACGGCGAGGCAGCAGTCCCAGAGGGCCTCCACGTCGAGGGTGCGGGCGACAGCGTACTCGATTCCAAGAAAGGCGCGGCGGAGCATGGCGCCACCGAGTTGCGGGCGGCCATGCAGGAAATGGTCCTGCGCAGCTCGAACGTGCTGGAGAATAGAATTGGTCTGCGGGACGAATGCTGATGCCACTTCTCCGGGTTGGCCGAACTCGAAGGGTGCGGTCCTCCAAGGGGTCTCACGCTCGGACCAGTGAGATATCAGGGCAGCGTAGGCATTGAGGGCTGTTTCTGCCTGGTACTCCTCATCGTTCAGATACTCGAGAGCAGGGTGCTGGAATAGGGGAGTCAGATGTTGTTGCTCGGCGGCTGTAGGGCTCAATTTCTGCAAAGCGGCGCGAAACCTGGCAGCCTTCTTCCTTGTCGCCCTCGACTTTGCCGGTCTTATCGAACCGTCACGGCGGCTGCCAGACTTGTTGTACTTTGTCCATTTCCACTTTGCAAATTGTCCCTTGTACATTCTCGCACTAATGATGCCGTTTTGTGTCAGATGTAACTTATCTCAGTTTATTCACAACTGGGCTCTAAGAGTGAGGGAAGAGAAACAGAGAAAAACTTGCGTGGCTTTGAACTTGTGTTGGGTATGCATAATTTCAATCACTTCGTTAAGTATCATGTTCTGGTCCATGTAGAGCTCTCCTATGATCCGTTTTCTGGATTCCCAATCGCCGGCGCATGTCGGGACCATTGGCCGGTCCGGCAAAAGACTTGGCGCTGGAATAAGGGCCTGGCCATTTTCGGGGCTGGTGGGCAATGCCTCAGATATCAGCCTCAGCTCCTGATAATGGAGTAACCCGGGCGATTCAAAAGGGAGCCAAGAGGGAGTTGTGGCGGAGGATTGGATCATCACGTCGGTGACGGCGTTGGATGGGCTCAAGTGCGGCTCCGTTGTCGGAAGTGTGGGTGAGCGGCATGGGCTCGCAATTTGGGGACAGCGTGTGAGACTTTGAAAGTAAGCGCGATTCTTGTTTGGAAGGGTTGAAAAGATAGAGCCTCGGGACAGAAGCGACATTTTGTGGGTTGAGGGTTAATGGGTTGAGGTGATAGCATCTCAGGGATACCCTAGGTACTGTTAAGATGCTGCCCATGAAGCACCGGATGAAAAGATTTTGCTGTTGGGTGATATCTGACAAGTGGTGTGTGTGCTGGGTGATAGCTTAGCATTATGTATGCTGGGCAAAATCCAATTCAAGATGGCGATGTTCATGCCCCCCCACCGTAAGCCCCCGAGTTCCTCCCGCGTGTCTTAGGCCCACCCAATAGTTGACTCGCATACTAGTTGTGCCACGCAGAGTGGGAACCCACATGGCACACACCCGACTGACCGTCTATGCAGGCAGTTTACCAGATCCCTTGCTTTGCATGGCCCGCCTGGGCTGTAGCCGTCCATGCTCGTACCCTGTCACGACAAAGGTGCTGTCCTGCCATTGCCCGCGTCGTACAAGGAAGGATATGACAGCACAAGTTGTGCTGCAATGCCTTCCCGCTGTTTCGTCTGAAACGTACGAACATACTCTGATACTACCTGGTATCGTCACCTTCGATCTCTGTGCCTTGGGACTTGGGAATACCCTCGGCATCGAGGATCGACCTCCAGCTTCCAGCTACAACAGGATAATCTGGGCTGGTAAACGTGGCTCCCTGGCAATTCAACGCTACACCTCGGGTAGTCGGCACCGTGGGAAATTGCAAGTTGGTCAGTCAGGGAGTCGGGGAGTCAGGAACAGCAGTTGGGATGCCCTCTCATGGCCATGTGAGTTGGGTGATTTGCCCCGAACGTGTCACTCGAGCTCCACCACAACTAATACGAGTTACTTCGGCAGCCAGTAATTCTACATGCTTGCTCATTTCGGAGATGAGATCTAGTTCGGGCAGTGGTTGTGCCTCAACATCACCTATCATACCAACCATCGTACACAGTAACATCGTACACAGATGTCAACTAGCGTGGGTGTTCCATGGCGACATGCGCAGTGTCCCGGAATCAAGGGTCGTTTGGTGAGGGTTTTAAGGGTCTCGACTTACGCTGTGTCACGGGGACTGGGAAACGAGAGAAGACGGGAGGAACAGGGCCACTGTGTTGACAACGCAGTCTTCAGCAGCAGAACAGGGTTGGCTACCTTTAATGTCCTCTCCGCTCCCACGGACCCCATCGCATTCATTTATTCGGCCGAAAGTGGGTGCGCGAGGCCAGCTTCCAACAGACAAAATTTGTGGCTGTAACTTCTAACATTCAAGTTGACTCCCCGTGCACGCAGCCGGCGCGAAGAAGGGGTTAGTTGATTGAAGCGTTGCAGCCGCGGCGTGGTTGGACAGACCTTTGTTCTTCTTTCCACTCTTCCGAGTCCCCAGTTTCCTCTCGTCTCAACAAATCAGCGGCCGGTGTGTTTTCTGTTTTTCCCTGTGAACTTCCTGCCCCAGCCTACTAACGAGACTCGGAATGAGAAGCGCAGGATGGACCAGGGACGGACCGCCGACCCACGTCCCCCGTCCCCCCTGGCCTTCTCCCTCCTCCGCCTGTGGGCCGATCTAACGCTGCTCGAAGTCATCCATGGATGCCGTTCCTTCTACGCGTGTCGTAAGACAGGGTTACGTGTCATGGTCCCTTTGGGGCGACAACCACTGCAACCTAATGCCAGGAGGCGACTGTACCTGACCCCAAAAGGGCTGTTCGCATGTCTATCTTGACCCCGTGCCAGCCTGGCAATATTAATGATTCCGACTCTGGTCTGCCATCGCGGGGTGCCTTCATTGTTTACCTCGGGCTCTCCGGTACATATTCTGCCACGGCACCTGGATGGAGAGGTTTGCGCCGCTGGTCCAATTTCCCAGCCCAACTCACTTCGCCAATCCCAGGCACAAGCTGTGCCCAGGCGTCCAGTCTTGAAGTGTAGGTCACCAGCTCAGGTCGCGTGTCTTGGCCTTCAGGCACCCCCCCCGAAACCTCCACAGACTTTGCACGCCACAGCCTGGGCACCGATGCCCATGGAGCCCGGGATGGTGTGATGGCCGGCACCGAAGGGCGGCGATCACCGGCGTCGGTTCATGGTCCAACCCTCCGGCGAGTCCGTAGTTGTGCAAATTGCACGGCGGAAGCGAATTGGAACCAACTCTCTCAACCAAAGGGGCTCTCATCGACAACACGGGCTGGGATGGGCGGACTGGGCAACACCAACACCAACACCAACACCAGCACCAACACCAGCACGCACAGCCACAGAACAGCAAGAGCACCAGCTCAATATTTGCTGTCCAGCTGGAACAATCCGAGGTTGGAGCGGCAATAGTCCGATGCGGAAGTGGATTCGCGTGGACCGGCGACGACATGGGCAAGCGAGTCGTGGAGTCGTGCACGCGTCGCATCCTCTTCTCGGACCCAGATCTCGGCCCGAAATCTGTGCCCCGAACCGCCGCCACCCACCACCTCTGCCACCATCGCACAAACACCTGCAGAGTCCAGACCCTCGTGGCCGGAGAGACTGGCATGCATGCAGCAGGCCCAGGTGACAGGTGCCCCAGATCCGTCTCGGCCGGAAGCCCCGCCTCGTTGTGGGCTGAGGCTGGCATGGATCTGGAGTGGCTGCTGGGATGGCGCGCGCTGTCCCAGGTTCCCGGGTGGCCGTCGCACAGACTGGGCGGTCTTAGCTGACCTGCCCTCCAGGACGCCCCTCATCAACAAAGTTGCCGAAATGGAGAAGGGTGTTGGGGTCCAATGGTTCACTGATCTGTGTGGCAGACCGCCACCAGATCAGGCCCCAGGCTAACGTTGAGGTTCGGTAGCTGCCCTGCGCTGCACCCACGGGAGATGTTACCCTACCATGGCCGGCAAACCTCGCGTCGTCCAATGGCGGGATGCCGGGATGCTGGGAAACTTGACGGCGTGTGCACGGCCACGAATCATGGCCGTCGGTATATTCACCCTTCTTTTCAGCCGCGGGCCTTTCCTCGCAATCGACCAACCATGCGGTGCAGCGGTCCCGTCTACAATGTAAGACGGACATCCCTCTCCTGTGCGTGCTCTGGATCTGGACTCGGGATGTCCACAACGCAGTATCTGACCAGGATGGCCGCTTGACCGTTAGCTCCCCCGCTTCTCGCCGCCTCTTGGCGCCCCATCTCCCACAGCCTGAAGCGGTTCCTTCGAGCGTCTGTCCGTCAGCTCTAGACGAAGCGGATGGGGCCTTCTCCGCATCGCAGGGTGGCCGCCAAGTGCTCGTGACACCCTAGCTCGATCGGCATTTCAGTGTTTCCCCAGATTGGAGAATGGAGCCCGCGCGTGGAGGTGGAGTGCCAGAACGGGCCATGGCCTGGTCATGTTAATTGCCAGGGGGAGACCGGATGGCCATGGGGATATAATACGCGCGAGGGAGGGCGCGACATCAAACAGGGAATGTTGCAGGCAGCTTCCTTCTTCTTGCCCTTGTCCTCGCGGTCTTGCATCGACTTTGAGCGACTCCGAAGTCCCGATCGCAGCCACCGGAACGTTCTTCGAGAGTCGAAACGCCACCAACAAGCAACGAGTCGCTTCTTCGATTCCTCAACATGGCGTCGAAGGGCGAAGAGTCGTGGAAAGCCCACTGGAAGTGCTTCGTCGCCTGCGGCGTCATTGTCCTCTGCCCATTCCAGTATGGCGTTGACTTTGGCCTCATCGGCGGCCTGCAGGCCATGAAGGGCTTCCTCCAAGTACGTCGACGAAGCTCAAAGCTCCCGAAATGCAATGTCATGTTATGCTGACCTTTGGTTTCTTTCCCCCAGATTTTCGGCCACGAAGCCCCCCAGACAGCCCTCGGGTGGAACCTTGATACGCTCCGGCAGCAACTGATCTCGTCGCTCATGACACTCGGCGCCTTCATCAGCTCCGGCACTGCCGGTTTTGTGGCGAAATATGTCAGCCGGAGGCAGTGTCTTTGGATCGCCTGCCTGTTCTGCTGTGTCGCGAACGTTATTATGATGACCACCGAGAACATCGGCGCCCTCTACGCCGGACGGTTCATCATAGGGTTGGCGAACGGGTATTTCATGACCTTTGCGCAGTTGTACATCCAGGAGAGCAGCCCGGCCGCGTATCGCGGTTTCTTTCTTACAGCCTTCCAGTTCTTCACGTCCTTTGTAAGTTCATTTTTGGGTCCCTGGAGCTCTGGGGCTCAAAGGGGGGAGGGGAAGGCTTGCTGACAACCCTTTGTACCTAATTAGGGCACCCTCATCGGCACCATCATTGATTGGGCCACCGCGGCCCGTCCCGACAAGTCGGCCTACCTGATCCCTCTGGGCATCATCTACGTCGTCCCTTGCATTCTGGTCGTCGCCCTGTTCTTCATTCCCGAGTCGCCCCGCTGGCTTATTTTGACTGGACGTCAGGAGGAAGGTGTCAAGGCCCTGGCGTGGCTGCGGCCCGTCGGTTCCGACGCCGCCCAGGAGGCTGCCGAGATCAAGGCGGCCATCGATCGGGAGACTGAGCTTGGGAGCGGCGTCGGGGTGCTCGACATGTTTACGAATCCGGTTGACAGGCGGCGTACCGTGCTCGCCGTATGCGCCGTCACCCTGCAGGCGGCCTCCGGCTCCATGTTTATCATCGGTTGGTTGCCCCGAGGCCTTCTACTGCTGAGTGTGACTAATAAATGGGCTACGCACAGCTTACAAGGCCTACTTCCTCGGAATGTCCAAGGTTCCCAACCCGTTCGCCATGACCAACGTGCTCAGCGCCATGGGCATTCTCGCTATCATCTTCAACTCGCTCATCGTCGTCCGCTACGGCCGCCGCCGCGTCATCATCACAACCGGTCTCATTCTCTGCGGTGTTTTCCAACTCATCATTGCCATCGTCTATACCAAGAACCCGGGCACCACAGCCACGGGTCAGGTCCTTGTGGGCTTCACCTGCATTTACATGATGAGCTACAACGGCATGATCGCGACCTACGCCTGGCTCGCGGGCGGCGAGCTGCCCTCGCAGCGCCTCCGCAGCTACACCTTTGGCCTGGCCGCCGCCGTCGGCTTTTTCTTTGCCTGGCTGACCACCTTCACCGCGCCCTACTTTATAAACCCCGAGTCGCTCAACTGGGGCCCGCGCTACGGCTACATTTGGTTCCCATCGTGCGTCATCGCGGCTCTGTGGGTCTTCTTCTTCCTTCCCGAGACCAAGGGGCGCACCCTCGAGGAGATCGACGAGATGTTCGAGGCCAAGCTACCGGCGCGCAAGTTCCGCAACTACGTTTGCGTCGGCCACCTCGGAGAGCAGGGCAAGGACGTTGAAGAGAGAGCCCCGTCGTCGGAGCATGAGAAGGTACGAGAATTCACGCATCATGCTCGTACCTATTCTTGCGAACCTGTGCTAACTTCTGACTTACAGGGAGGCGAGGTCCGGCATGCAGAGATCAAGGCTTGAAGCTTCCGTCCATCCGGGGGGACCCCGTAGACTGGACGCAGGCGCGCGGTTTCTGGAAGGGTAGGAGGCGTACAGGAGCGCTAAAGTGTGTTTGGCTGCTCCTTGATGTGAATCTAAAACGAAGTATTATCAACATGATTACTCCAACTCCCCGGGCCCGGCTCGTGCTATCGATGCTCTAGATCTCCCTCGTCGATCCCTTGGATGTTGCTGGTTACCTAAGGAATTCCTTCATTTTTATGTATCAAAATCACTCTCCAATTCCTTTCTTTTTCTTTTTCCCCCTTTCTTCTTTACTCTTTTCCTTCTTTCCTTCTTCTTTCTTTCTTTCGTTCTCTTTTCTTTAACTTTTTGTCTTTCTTTCTTTTTCCTCTTGCTCCCCCTCTTCTCCTTTTTTTCTTTATCTTTTCTTCATTTTTTTTCTTTTTCTGCCCCTTTCCCCCTTTCCCCCCTTTCCCTTTTTTCCACTTTCTCCATTGATTATTTTCTTTTTCCTTCTACAGATAGGAAGAAAAGACGCAGAGTGTAACATCACCAACACCGTGAGAGGACAACAGTATCATCGCGAATCATGGGCACACTATGATTGAGACATAGATCTGGCAGACGGGCACGGTGCTTGGGAAGCACTAGATCAGGGTAGAAGCAAGCTGAAAAAGTAAGAGTATAGAGCAATGGACAACAAGGTTGACATTAGGAAGAGTTGCTCTGGACAGGCCATGCCTCATTGTAGTGCAGGTATGGGGTCAGCTTTCCAGTCGAAAGCCCCCAGTCAAATTGGCGGTCGTCTGGTTTGCTGACTTGAAGTGGTTCTGAATGGTGTAAGCTAGATATCTCGAAGTCAGTCAATTGATCAGTGATTTGAGCCGGACGGCTCATGAGGTTGCTCGTCTTCGAACCATTTAAGGCTCAACTTTCAAAGATAGAACGAAGTTCTCATGAACTTCCTGCTTTGATATCATGGAGAGAAAAAGACTCCTGCTTTGGTACCATGGCAGAGAAAAAGACTGATTACGCTAGCAGATCATGGACGTGCGGTGCCTCGGACGGTGTTTTGGTGGGAAATCGAAATTCCCAAGAGGTTCCCTTCACGAGCGCCAACACCTGATGAAAAGCGAAGGTAGGTACCCACACACAAGAATCGGCCAGCGCCATTGACTCGTGGTTTCATGTGTCAAACATTATATTGGGTCTGCTATTCACATGCTTAAGAAGCCGGCGTGTTTTCCATTGCCGTTCCATGATCTCAAGTACAAGCGTTTTTTCCTTGAGTCCACCCCAACTCTTCCCCTTCTTTCTCCGCTCCTTTCTTTATGAGGAACATCTAAATTTACCGCGGTGTTTCGCACAATTCTTCTTGAGCTCCGCCACCGTAGTCTCTTCTCTCGGATTCTGCAGCTCCTGTTACAGCTGCCTGGTGCTGCCCGCGGCCCTTATCGATCTCGCCGTTGTCTCCTCGTCCCCGAGCTTTGCGAAACGCCTCCTTTCAAAACTCGGAGGACGACGTGTTTCGGATGACACGCTCACCCCGCTCACCAACTTCTGGGGTTCGGATGGGTACTACTGTTGGTATATATCGGGCCGGCTGGTGTGGTGGTGGTTGGGGCAGGGGCCGTGGTGTCGGCGATGGTGATTAGGATGGAGGGGATGCCTAGGTCGACTGGTTTGTTGCATTGGATTTGGCGGCGAGCTTTCAGTTCTTGAGTCCGCTGCGTGGGGAGAAAGGGGTGAATTGGCAGTACTGTGAGAGCTCGGGAGGGTGAGAACAGTGAGAACCGTGGCGAGTTCGTCGTTTAGCGTGGCGATAAAGCTGAGAGGGCGGAGGATTCGGGTCATATCTGTTTTGGAAGCTGATGGGAGAGAGGACGGCGAGGATAAGTTGAGAGAGCACGAGTTGTTTGTGTTTCGGGAGAGGAATGAAACGGGGGGAGGCTGGCCGGACGGATTCCGAGACCAGGGTTGCGAGTTCTGTGACCAAAGAAAGCTGATGGCCGTCAGTTCTGTTGAAGTGCTAATCATCTTCTTAGAATCCTGAGTCACGCAGCACTAGTTGCGTCGTTGTTTGTTTATCATGGAGTATTGCGGCGGCAAAATGGATAGGCCATTCCACTTTTCCTCGCTTAAAGGTGTCTCGTTGGCTCTGCAATATCGCTGCAAGATGTGAACATAGGTATTGAAGGAACCTAGCCTCGATGTAAGTCCGGAGATCTAAATGTCAACGGCTACCTAATGGGCCGTTATATTAGCCATCATAGGCATGGTTTGCGTCACGTACCTACCCCATGAGGCTATGGTACTGTCCTGTATTGCCCCTCATTTGCAATGCTCCGATGTCCTTCCGGGTATGGGCACAGTCGCATATGCATCTACATGGCAGGTCGTGCGGGGTGAGCTCCTAAGTTCATCCAGGGGACTAAGCTCTTCACACATCAACCGCGCCAGTTCTTTTCACATCACTAGTCCCCGTAAGTGTCCACTCCATTTGTGGGGCTCGAGCATTATAAACTAACACAGTCAAGACTCAGGTGAATCGAGCCGTCGGCTCGAGATAGAACGAAAGACGGCCTTTCAGCCCAACACGCCTCCAAAGAACAGCCGCCTGCATACCCCGCATCCACGATGGTAGCTCTCTCCGCGGGGCCCAACTTTGATCACAGTTTTGGCACATGGATGCTCGCCACTGGTGTGGCTGCCATCCTCGCCTATGTGGTGTCCTCCGTCCTAGCCTGGCGGCGCCTCCACCGGTTCAAGGGCCCATTCTCGTGCGCCTTCTCCTACCTCTGGGTCATCCGCGCCTCCTTCAGTGGTCGAATGGGCCAGCGGTTTGCCGAGGTGCAAAATCGGTTCGGGTCCGGGCCCTCGTCGACGGTGCGGATCGGCCCCAACGAGCTTTTGACCAGCGACCCGGACGTCATCCGGCGGACGTCGGCGGCGCGGTCCAAGTATACACGTTCTGGCTGGTATAAGATGAGCACGCTGGATCCGTACGACGCCGCCATGCTCAACACGCTCGACACGGCTACACACGACCGAATCAAGGCCCAGACGGCACCTGGCTATGCGGGAAAGGACAATCCGGGACTCGAGGGAGAGATCAACTTCGTCCTGTCGCAGCTGATCGACAAAATCCGTAACAAATACGCCGCTGTTGGATTGGGAGATGACAAGACCGAGAAGCCTTTGCTGGACTTCGCAAGCATAGTGCAGTATTTCACGCTCGACTCCATCGCCAAAATCGCATTCGGTGAGGAGTTTGGCCTCGTCCGCGAGGAGCGGGACATCCACGGGCATATTCAGATGCTCAATGATGTCGCACCGGCAATGGTGGTTATTGCCGCTGTACCATACCTCCGGGCCATCATGGGGTCGGATTTGATGCTCAAATTGGCGGGACCAAAGCCAGAGGACAAGCGAGGGATCGGGAGACTGATGGGGTAGGCCCTTTCGCTCGGGTCTGTCTCGAATCCTGTGAAGCTGACAGACAAGCCAGCACTGGCAGGGCGATCGTCCAGAGACGGTTCGGCCCGGATGCTAAAGACCAAAACGACATGCTGGTGTGTTTGTTGCCCAGTCTTGCCCCAGAGGTGTCGGGAGGTATGTGAGCGAAGCTGACTGGGAGGCTCACGCACAACAGGGCTCGTTCATCCGCCACGGCCTCACCCAACGCCAGTGCGAGACCGAGGCTCTCATCCAAATCATCGCGGGCTCCGACACGACTGCCACGACGATCCGTTCGACGATGCTCTACCTCCTCAGCACGCCGGTCGCCTACCGCACGCTGCAGGCCGAGATCAACGCGGGCGTCAAGAGCGGCCGCATCTCGACTCCCGTGAGCAACGCTGAGGCCAACGAGCTCCCGTATCTCCAGGTGCGTTTGTTTGCCTCACCCATCCATGCCCCTTTGCCAGTGCAAGCAACAGAACGGTAACATGGTGTCGATTACCCCCACCTTAAAGGCCGTCATCCTGGAAGGCCTCCGCATACACCCCCCCTTCACGGGCCTTCCGTTCAAGGTGGTACCCCCCGGCGGCGACACCATTGACGGCAAGCACGTCCCCGCTGGAACTCTCGTGGCGCCGAATTTCTGGGCGACGGGGCGAAACACGGCCGTGTTCGGGGCCGATGCCGACGTGTTCCGGCCCGGGCGGTGGCTCGAGGCCGGAGGTGAGGAGCGGGCCGAGATGCGGCGCGTGGCGGAGCTAGTGTTTGGGTATGGGCGATGGGGGTGTGCGGGCAAGATGATTGCCTTCTTGGAGCTGAACAAGGTGTTTGTGGAGGTGAGCGAGCTGTCCTCTCTGTCTCTTTTCTGATGCATCCATGTCACGGTGGTTTTGTGTGGGCGAAGGGGCCGTGCTGACGACCGAGCGCGCAGCTGCTGCGCCATTTCGACTTCCAGCTGGTGTATCCGACACAGCCGTGGAAGAGCGTCAACTTTAACCTCTTTTTGCAGTGCGACATGTGGATGGCGGTCTCGGTGCGGGAGGCCGCCGAAGAGAGGACTGCGAGGGTTGCCAGGGCTGGCTGACTGAGAGGGTGAGAGGTGTAGTTGACTGATGAAACGAAGCGTATCTTCTCTTTTGTCTTCTCTTTTCTCTTATCTTTTGTCTTCTGTGGTCTGAACAGAGAAGAACCGAGATGACCTTCTGTTACCTTGATCTGGAGCAATTATCCGAGCTCGCAGTGGTAGCCAAGCTCATCAATGACGTTTCCCTGGGCGGCTCCCCACCCGCTGGTTCCGACAGGATGGTGCAAACACCGAACGGTGGACCCGAGAACCCCCAGTCATTAAGGTTGGCCCGCCCCTAGCGGGTTCGTCCATCCACGACCTGGAAGCGACAGAAATGGAGAATCTGCCGTACCTTAGGGCTCCGCAGGCCTTTCAGCGAAGCTGGCTGCATCTGCGTCCCGGGTACGATGTGCAAAAAGAGACAACCATTCCTCTCCAGAAACCGGCATGCTGCTGGGAGGTTGAGCAGCCAGCCCGGTTGAAGAATCCAGAGAATTCCGCTCGCCTTGTGCCTGAATGCAAGGAGATCACCGCGACAGGCGAGCTGTTCCATGGAACCCTGAAGGCGAGGCACACTCTCAGGGATTGCCGGCTCTCGATTCGCTGCCCAGCCTAGGCTAGTCCGCAGTAGGCTTAGGCCCAGCGCGCCTCTCGTCGCAGGATCCAGGGGAACCCCGGGTCTTGGCTCGTGCACGGCGCGGGCTATCCCGCTTCTGGACTAATCGCCAAGGTGTTTCCGTCCCGTACCTGCGGAACGCGGTATCATCGGGGGCCCCTTTTACCCCTTCATTCCCCTGTGGCCAGGCACTGTTCGCTCGTTTCCCCAGTCGTCATCGACCCCTCGAGACACCATCGCACACTCGGCCTGGTGCGCGTCGCTGAGCTGCTGCATCTTGGCGTCCGAGTCCGCTCCTTTTGCACCACCGTCGCTCATTTTGATCCAAGACGTCTTGCTTTCGCGCTGCCGTCGACCGCTCCCGGCAGAGAGGCCTCGCCGAATTTGCCTCGTCGCTCGCTGTCTTACGCGCGCGTGTGTGTGAGCCGCCAGCCTTTTGTGCTCGCACCACACCGGCCGACCGACCGACCGACCGACCGATCGTCCTTCCTTTGCTTCGATTCTCGATTTGGAGCCGGTTGAGCCTTGTTGAACGGCTTCTTTTCTGCTTCATTTCCCTTGTCTTTTTTCCTCTACTCGTTTCTTGAAAAGTCCTGGCGACACCAACACTCGGATAACGACAAGCTTCCATCTGCCCACCACCAACGACAGGAAGCGTCTCGCATCATTTTCCAGTAACGACCTGCTTTCGACTGTTTTCAACCTGTTTTTCGACTCGTTCCCAGAATCACAGCATCACCATGTGGCCACCCCACTCATTCCCCTCAGCCATCGCGCTGCTGGCGGTCTCCTCCTCGCTCTTCGGAAATGCTGCCGCCCAGGTCACAACCGACTGCTTCCCGATGAACAAGACGTGCCCGGCCGACCCTGCTTTCGGAATGGACCTGAACTTCAACTTCAAC
>FTEL01002984.1_pt1 | contig 17972 bp, 16 predicted proteins | sample 1658911 | NCBI WGS metagenome assembly FTEL01 (sample SAMEA3914869, study PRJEB12502) | metagenome | biome: forest; material: soil | place: USA | collected 2012-03-12 | depth 0.1 m
CCACCACACCAGCTCGAGATAAGTGAAGAACTCAAACGGGCCCGTGGGCGCCGCCGCCTTGAGCACCCTCGTCATATCGATCCACCGCTTCATCCAGAATGGGCTCGGCCGCGTGAGGGGATCAACCAGGAACATCAACAATATCCTCGTGTAAATCCCAATGTGCCAATTCCCCACGGTCCCAATGGCGTTCATGTACGTGCAATTGATGCACGAGACGGACGGATGGTTGGGCGGGAATGTCTGCAGGTACCAGTTCGGCGGGCCATACGGTTTGGCGAAGCACGTCTCGGGCAGAAAGTCCAGCTTCGGCCGCGCAAACCCCGTCGCCATGACCACCACGTCGCCCTCGATCACATCGCGCCGCCCCGGCCCACCCGCTGGCACGCCCTTCCCACGCCGGTTGACCTGGACGCCGCTCTCGGTGAACTGCTCGATGTCGCAGCGCACCCACTCGGCCTTCTTCGACCGCAGCTTCTCCATAATGTCCGAGTTGACCATGGGCGTGTCGGTGAAGAGGCCCTTGTTGACCGGCGCCAGGTCCTCGAGGTCGCGGTAGAAGAGCTTGCGCAGCAGCAGCTCGGGGATCCAGCTCAGCCGGGTCTCTTGGCCGAAAATGTTGAGGGCCAGCAGCATGTTGCAGAGCGGGTTGCGCGGGATGATCCACTTATCGCTGCGTGCGAGGATATAGATCTTCTTCGCGCCCTCGTCGTGCGCGAACTCGAGCGCCTCAACCGCGCTGGCACCGCCGCCGATGATGATTAGCGTCTTGTCCTTGGCCGAGCAGGCGCCTGTCAGCCGGCTGGAGTGGTGGATGGAGCCTTGGAAGTTGTCCATGCCCGGGAGGTGGGGCATCGAGGGCTCGCCGCAGGTGCCGATGGCCGCGATGACGCCGTCAAAGTGGCCGAGGGAGGGGTCGTTGACGGCCCATTGGCCGGCGTCGTTCTGGAAGACGCGTTCGACTTTGGTGTGGAAGCGGGTGCGGCTCTCGAGGCCGTACCGGTGCCACAGCTCGCGCACCTGGCTGAGGATCTGCTGGCGGTCGGGGTAGCCGCGCTCCCACTTCACCGAGGGGTGGAAGCGGTACATTAGGGAGTGGATTTGCAGGGAGGAGGTGTTGTTGACTCGGCTCCAGATCCCGCCGAGCTCGTCCGGGCTGCCCGCTTCGAAGATGGTCACGTCGAAGCCATGGCCGATGCAGTGGGCTGCACTAGTCACGCCGGTAATGCCGGCGCCAATGATGGCAACCCTGGGTCGACTGAGCCGTGCGCTGGGGCTGGGAGGGTTTGGTGAAAGGATCTTGTCGGCCAGCCATTGGAAGAGCTGAAAGAGGAAGAGGAGGGGATGCAAGAGAGGATTGTGTAGACCCGATTCAGACGCCATCTTGTGTTTGATGATTGTGTCTGGGAAAGGCCTGCTCTGTTCTCTGCTCCGTGTGAACAGGTAAGAGGAGGTTAAATCCTTCCTCCTTGTCCGAGGAGACCCGATTAACGTTGCTTGACGCCCTGTTCCGCAACCTGCCGCATGACGTCATGCAGCAACTTGAGCTTAACATGTGAAAATGCTGAGGGAAAACTCCACCGTCCCCGATATCGTCCGCGGCTCTGAGCTATAGAGTTGTATTGTTAATTTATTAAAACAGGATTAGAAGCGCTGTGGGCTGTGTGTGTTTGCATATTCGTTCAGTAACTCATGGATATGACAAGCCATGTTCTCCTGACAACCCGTTGCCATGAAGGACCACGTGCCTACTTGTGAGGATTCTGTGAAGTTCTGAACCGGTTATAGCAGAAACAAGATCGGGGCTGAAACGGGAAGTTCTGTAACTTCATTTCCAGCTGCTTGATGACGGCGCAGGATCTGTTGTTTCGTCACATTTTGCTGCAGATACGGGTAGGTCGCAGGAATTCACGGGTGCGACCTCAGACCTTCGGGCGGTTCTCTTGACCAACCGCTGCGCGGGAAGCATGGAACCTTTCACCGAAACCTGACCACCTCATGCTGAGGCTGCGTCGTGACTGGGGGTCCGCATCCCCAGGCATCACTGGGATTTGCGTGAAGGCAGAGAGCAACGGAAACGCGGTTGACCCTCCCGCATCAATATCCAGAAGGGAATGTGTGTTTGCTGCGTGTGTAATACGCGGAGGAAGGAGAGGCGCAACAGACGCTCCGATGTCGATGCGAGATTAGGCGCTTGCCGGGGGACGCGATGGGGGCGAAGCTGGACGTGAACGCCGCTGTTTCGCATCACGGCGGCTGAGACACACCCTTTTGGCCTCTTCATCCAAGCCGCAATTCAGCCTGCGGTTGACGGAGATTGCTCTCGGTGCTCTGTGGCTTTTCGACTCATTTTGTGCAGCCAATGATCGAAAAAGGTTTGCGCCGACTTGATGCGTTGGCTGAACAGAGCGCTTCCAGCCCTGTGAAATAGGGGTTCCAACGCCACACAATGCGACATTGGACTTTGACAGAGCAAGACACCAAGAGTATCACGTCTGCTCACACACGAGATGGGAGAACCAACTTCGCCCTTGTTCATGCCCGATCAGCGCTCTATACTACGGCACTGGAGAAATCAGGTCAAACTCCATAGCCCGCCACGATGTCTGATCCCATCCCCTTGGAGGATTTGCTCTACGAGCCTCTCGGATGTGACGGCTCGAGGAATTTTCGTCTCCTGAAAGTCGAGCTGGAGAGACCGCCGTTGCCTGCCTCGGGAATCTCGTGGCTGCTCGCGCTCGCCCGTGGTTACCTCGACGACTTCGCAGAGGCGTGGCTGCCGGCACCGTACTACTATTACTGCTCATCCCTCCAGCGGTGCGCCATCAAGTGCCAGCTGTCCACCCACTCGCTAGACGCCGTGCCTCCATACCGCGCCCTATCGTACACATGGGGAGATCCGACGGTCACGGAACCCATCCATATCAATGGACACACGGTGGAGGTGACGAGAAACCTCCTCGCGGCCCTTCGTCGGATTGCTCGTGATCCTGCCGACGACGCCGGGGGCGGATTGGAGCATGGGCAACAACAACAGTTACTGCTGTGGGTCGACGCACTCTGCATCAACCAGCGGGACAACGACGAGAAAAGCCAGCAGATTCCCATGATGAGCGACATTTACGGCCGGGCGAGTCTCGTGTATGTCTGGCTCGGCGAGGAGCAGTCGCACACATCCCGTGCGCTGTCCTTCGTACGCAAGTCTGTACAGTGCCAGTGGTTTATCCAGCAGCAAGCGACGACCACGGCAGCTCAGCGGTCCGAATACGAATCGCATGCGTTGAGGCTGGCTTCCTCTCTTGACTCTGCGAGCACTGCGGCCGCTATGCGCGACTTCTTTCGCCGCGAATATTGGGGACGCGTCTGGGTTCTTCAGGAAGTCGCCTACGCGTCCAACGCCGTAATCGTCTGCGGCCGCCACAGACTTCCATTTTCCGAGCTCTGCTGGGCGTCGTACTTTTGGCGCTTCGTGCTCGGATCCTCCTTCACGCCGAACGGCACCACCATTTTCTGGAACTACGAACTGGAAAGGTTCGACATGTTCCGCGAGGTCACGCTAGGTCATTCGGCTCAGAATCAACCTCTTCGCGATCACCTCGCGGTCCACGGTGACGCTGCCTCCCGGGCCCTCCTTGATCTTTACATACCTCGGAACGAGAACCTCTTTGATCTTCTTGTCGCCACCGCTCTGTTCAAGGCCACGGACCCCCGTGATCGGTTCTACGCTCTCCTCAACCTGCTGCCTGCTGAGAAGCGGCTCATCGAACCGGACTACCATATGCCGACGGCGGCCTGCCATCACAAGATCATCGTCCAAGGCATCACACAGTACGAAACCTTGGACTGCATCAGCCTGGGTGGCGTGGGAGTCTACGGCGATAAGACTGGCCCTACACACCCCGATCTCCCCTCCTGGGTCCCCGACTTTTCCCGACTAGGCGGAGAGGATCCCAACAATCCAAACGTTGCCAGTATTGCCATCTGTATGATGAAATTTGGCAGCAACCGTATCTGCGCATCGCTGGAAAAATCTCCGAGGTACTCCTTCTCCCAGGACTTGACACTCTTGACGCTGGAGGGGTTTCGTTGCGACGGCGTCAAAGAGGTGGTATCAAGCGAACTGCGACTTGGAGAAGGCTACCAATGGGGCATCCAGGTCATGGAATTCCTGGGCATGACTGAAATTCGTCTCGGAAGGGAAGGAGGGGGAAGCACGAGCCTCTACCGGAGCCTCCTTCGAGTCTTTCGGCCGGAGGAGTTTGGGGGGGAGAGCTTCTTTCGAACAGCTCTGCCCGAGGGACTTTTGTCCGAGGAGTCAGTCAGCCAGAATCTCAGCATCCTTGCATCGGGCTTCATGCTTCTCGCCGGCTTTGCCTCCCGCCACACCTACGCGCAACACTGGATGGACGGGATGAGGAGCTATGAGGCCCTCCTGCAGGCCGTTGTGTCTAACGGAGACCCGGCTCTGAGCTATTTGGTTCTGTCTCGCTCTACCCAGTACCTGACACGAAGCGACACCGCCCGCGCGCTCGAACGGCAGGCGTATGAACAGGCCCAGATGGCGTTTCACCACGATGGTCATAAACCCAACGGAGCGGAGCTAATCCCTTGGCACGAGTCAAAGTCGTCCACGTTTATATGGAAGTCAGTTACCCCTGATATGTCCATGCAGCAGTTTTGGCATTCGCTCTTTCGGTACTGGAGATGCAGAAAGCTTGTAGTCACTCATGGGGGATTTATGGGCTTTGCTCGGCCCGGGACGCAAGCCGGGGACGGAGTGTACATTCTGCACGGCTGCCGGGCCCCTGTTATCCTGCGAGGGCCGGTTGAGGGCAATGAGCACCAACACCAGGTCCTGGTTGGAGATGCCTACTTCTACGGGATGATGAAGGGCGAGATGGTGAAGAAGCAGGAACACGGGGAGGAGGGGGGCTTTCCGTTGGAAAACGTAACGCTGAGATGATGAAAGCATTGTACATATCTTGCCACACCTGACTCTGTCACCTGTTACACCTCCCCAGACATACCCGCGAGCTCGCTGCACCTGCGACCATTGCCTTTCGGCAGTTATGTTCCTGGTTCGAGCTCCCATGATTTCTCACGCTAAGCACAAAATAAGTACAGAAGGCAGGGCAGGCAAAATACCGTCCTAGACCACCTCGAAATCAATATCAAGTTCGGAGGCAGTTGGTCATAAGATCAAACATATCTCAAACTCTTGAACAAAGAGTAGCGAAGCGGGGCAGGTCGCATGACAGATGAACTCGCAGTTGATTCTTTCGTCCAGGTGACTGCTCCAACGGGTTCGTAGTGGTTGGTTCTTGGTCAAGGCCAGAGGTCATCGGGAATGAAACATAGGCCCTAGAACAAGGGAGAAACATACAAGGGCAGATCCCACAATACGGGAATGCACAGTTGTTTCTTAGTCAAGTTGGCTGCTGCAACAGGCTACGTTCCTGGTTGGTTGTAACTTCTTTGTGGCAGGCGGAAGAGGTAATAGGGACTTCGATATAAAGGACCAAACGACCTCAAGCATGCCGCTATAAACTGTCGAACTATCTTGCCCTCACCATCTAAACTCGCACCAATACCCAGAACAGTTAATATTACTGCTTCCAATAAACACTGAAAAAGCCAGAACACGACTAAAACCAGCACCAACACCTTTACTAGCACCGAGGAAAGACTACCCACCTAGGCAGTTCTCTAACTCTCCACCAGAGTACTTTATTCTCCTCGACACAGCCTCCTGCAATATGCGCCTTTTTGCTCTCGCTGCCCTCGCCTCGCTGGCTTCTCACACAGCGGCCGATTACATACAGTATACCTATTACTGCGTTGGGGCTTCTTGCAAGGGTGAATACCAATGGTATTCAGCTTACGGCAATTTCTCCGTCGATGCCTCACCCGGCTGCCGCAAGCCCGATACTATCCCGGGGATGAGCGACTTATGCCTGGATTGGACACTCCAGAGGGGCCATTTCTTCTTCAACGGTCACCCTACATGGAAGCGTTGCCTGAAAAAGGGCCCGGTCACCGTAGGCGACTGCCCCAACCCCCGCGTGAGCTGCAATACTCATAAATGGGAGGAGGTTGTTTGTGACTGGTGATTGTAATCGGCAACCAATCCGGCCGCGGACACCCGAGAGTGGCGGGCCCAGGGTAGACGAGATGATCTCCGAGCTGTCCGCCGAGAGTTTGGCGGAAATACATGCAATAGAGGGGAGAGAGAAGAGAAAATCAATATCAGAGACGGACTCATGTTTGCGTCCGTTGTTCTACGTTTGTAGTCGGCATCTCTTGTTCGACTTGCCACTCTATTAGGTTTCGCTCCTGAACGTGCCTCTCCACCATCTTCGCTGTCCTTGTCGGCTGCCCATCACCGCAGCCCCTTTTCCTGCCACTCAAATCCGCATTATTTTCCCCAGTACTTTACCGAAGGTATACAATAGTCCAAAACTCCAGACTCGCCATCTACTGTCTCTCCTGGTCCCTTCAAGCCCTCGGATCCCACTGATCATCCACCTGATCCATCAACCCCAACTTCTTCACCACCTCCGCCCCCAGCACGCTGTCCAACGGCACCAACTTGAAGCTCGACGCCGCGCTCGTTCCCTTCCCACCCGGCAACTCATTCGCATCATCATGCACAACCACCAGCCCCTTCGGAAACCTCTCCCCTAACCCTGTCCCAACCGCGGTAATCCCATCCGTGTTAGTAACCGCATCCACCTCGCCCCCCTCACCGGCAACGATCGTAAACGTCATGACAAACTCATGCGGCGCCTTGCGTCGGTACACATTATACGCATTGACGCCCTGGTTCGAAACCAGGATGAACCCCTCGTCCTTGGTCTTGCCGTACACCAGCGTGACGCCCTCGACGTCGGCGCGCAGGTGGCCATCACCAACCGTCGCAATCGCGACGCCCGTCGGCTTAACCTTGGTGTCGACGGGGGGTTCGGCGTCGTACCGCCACAGCGCGTGCGGCTCTTCGCCGATGAATACCCACCCGTTTTGCTCGTCAGAGACGCACCCTTCGACTTGGCCCCCGGAGCCGGCGAAGAAGGAGCGGACTAGGGTGGTGGTGAGGGTGCCGATGGGTGTGGACGTGAGTTCGTACTGGAGATACTCGGAGGTTTTTGAGTTGACGAAGAGGTATTGTTTGTGGGTCGTGGGGGAGCGATAGGTGCAGGAGCCGTAGACTTTGTATTTGGGGGGTGTGGGCTGGCTGCCCCCAGGAATGGTGGCGAGGGTGCCATTGGTGGTTATTTCGAAGAGGCTGCGTGGAGGTGAGGAGTGTCAGGGGTGGTACTGGGTGCTAAAAGGGAAGAGAGCTTACCAAAGGGTGTTGTCCCCGCGGCACGCGGCAAAAGCAAGGTCAACTTTTCGGTCGCCGGCTTGGAAGTTGTAGATGACGTCTACATTGTTCGGCTCGGTAGCGGGAATGGTTTGGAGTAGGTTGCCGGACAGGTCAAAGACGCCCAAGCCGGCACCCTGCTCTGACTTGGTAGTCGTAATGATGCGAGACTCGCTCCGGTCACTCGGCGCAATCCAGATGGCCGGGTCGTCTCCGTCGCCGCCGTTGGCGTCCGTCTCCGCCACTGGCTGGACGAGAACAAAGGAGCAATGCAAGCCGCCCCAACCGTCGTTGCACTTGCACTCATTCGGGCCCACGCATTGGCCATTACCAGAGCAGTTGTCCTCGCACGTGCTAGTCTGGCAGGTTTTGCCCGCAAAGCCGGCGAAGCACGAACATTCAATAGCTTTTCCGTTCTTGGTGCAGTACCCATTGCCGGAGCAAGCGCTGCAGATGGGCGAGGATTTGCGGCAGCCAAGGGCAGGGTTATATTTGGTGTTGACCTTTAGACCTAGGCTTTGGATGGCGCCATCAAGGGAGCTGACACCGAAACCGAGGACGTCTTCGGCCTCGATGGCGTATGTGAGCGTGCCGTTGGGGTACTTGGAGGTGGCGCCTTGGTAGACAGTGAGGCCCTGGATTTCGATATCGTCGTGACCAACGAGCTTGAGGTTGCCAAGCAAGGTGAAAGGTGGCGTATAGATGGCGACGGTGTCCGTCATGGCCACAAAGAGGTAGTCGAGTTTGGCGGTGCCAGAGACGTAGACTGCTACGCCGGTGATGTCGTCCTCTACCTCGCCAATCTTGCTGATAACAGGGGCCGCGGTGGACTCGACCAGGTTGAAGACGTAAACGTCCTTGTCGTCATCGGCCGAGACAAACATCTTGCCAAGCGAAGGTGAAGTGGCACAACCGGACGCCTCGACCGGGAGCGGAAAGCTTTGGATCTGTGCTTTAGGTTAGCAGGAGGGAAGGGTAGTTGGCCTTGTTGACCGAGAACTGACCTCGACGAATGTGGAATCATCATAACCCTTCCCATGATCGTTTTTGCGAACAAGAAACACTTTGGCCGCATCTTTGCCAAAGAGATAGACGTAATCACCCCCACTAGGGCTTTTCCACGTGCAAAGGGCTGACCAGTCTCCCAAAACCGTGGTCCGCGCCGACGTTACCTCCCTGAAGTCCGGCAGTTCCCACCCGCGAAGAATGGAGTCCGGTTGGGCAATGCTCACGGCGAGACCCGTCGCCTTGTTTTTGTCGTCCTGGCCGTGGATCGCAGTTACGAGCTTGGTTCTCCGTCCCGGGGTCTCGGCGTGGACCTGAGCCAGAGGGGACCCGGAGTCGAGGTTCCAGGCAAGCCAGCCGCCAGTAGCGGCACCGCCGTCATTGCCGAGGAGGAGCGGAGTCTTGCCGTAGTAGACAGAGGTCCAGTCGGACTCAATCTCAGAGGTCAACGCCGAGACGGGGATTTCGATATCAGCGGCAGAAGATTGGAATACCACGCTCGAGGCCAGCAGTGCCGCCCCGGTTAGGCGCCTCGAGAGTCCCATGGTTGCGCAGCAAATGCTAACGTTGTGATTGAACTCGAATGAACCAAATGCACCCGCCCATGGCAATATCTGGCAACTCCTTTGGCAGCCATGAGCTGGGCATTCGGCCATTTATCGGTCCCCAAGCTGGAGCCTGTCAGGACTTGGCGTTCCAACCTCATCTCACGAGTCCACGATCAGGCCAGCCGGTCCGGAGCTCAACACACGACGCTTGCATGCGATCCTGCTCCTCGTCGTCGCCAAGGGTAAGTAGAAGAGGATTAATGGATACAGGTTTCCTAGGAGGTTCACCGAGATGCCCGCGCCCAGCCTGCTGCCCAGACTATGCTGGAACTGCGTGCTGGCAACCGCTCCGTCAATTGGTTGGCGTTTGTGTCGAGGATCAGGCGCAAGGTGCGGGAGTGCCACTGCAATTGGAGCGGAACTCTGCCCCGTCCAGGGGAGTTGAGCACGTGGGGAGCCAACCCTGGTGGGTTCTACAGGGGTATTTTCCGGCATCCTCTCGGCATCGATCCTTCATCCCAAGAAGGTCGTATTGGAACCTTACAGCTGAGCAGCTAGGATGACTCCGTCTCCTGAGTCCTAGAGACCGTGACCGGGACTTGCTGTGTATTGCGACGCCAGACCGCCCACAACTTCCTACATCTGTCCCTTGCAGGATCGAACCATTCTATAGCACCCTCGATGCTCGCTTCACTCAGGACGGGCATTATTTTCTGGTCTTGCCGCCATCTCCCGCTCGTCGACCAAGGTATGAGAGAAAAGGGGTATGACAAAGCTCGTGAAAGATATAAACTGCAGAAGCATAAATTGCAACGTTTAATATCGCTTAAACGGAAGTAACTTTGCATGGCAACATGATTCACGATTCACAGATACAGTGCGTCTGGTACCATCACGTCTATTATACAAATTGCCCAAAGTAACACCCCCCCTTCTCCCGGAGAGAAAGGAAGAGAGGCAGTAAAAACGTCCCGCTCAGTTGATAGTCACGGGCGGGCAGCTCTTGCCGCTTTGAAAGCAGAAATATCCACCACTACTGCCGCAGCATCTGGCATACGCCTGGGCGGTAGTGAGGGTCATCGAGGTGCAGAGCTGTTTTCCACCAGTCTTAGCTCGGTCTCTTTCTCTTCGTCGCTGGGCAGGGATGAAGCCAAGAACAAGATCACGTACCGTGTCCTCGTTGCCAAGGAGACCGCCGACTGATGCGCAGCAAGGAGCCGTGTCTGGGTCCGTGCCTTCGCCGTCGTTGTCGACTTGGCAGCCGCAGGAGTAGACGCATTCCTGACGGGTGGAAAGGAGAGCGGGCTTTTTGTCGGGGCTGGGAGCCGCCGTGGACATGGTGGCGAGTGTGAGCAAAAGGGCAATGATAGCCTTCATGATGGCGATGAGTTTGTTTGTGTTGTGGTATTTGTGCGGTGGCGGCTATAGGTATGGACGGTGGTTCCTGAAGTCAAAGAAGAGAAGAAACGCATTCACTTACTTTATATATAAATGGGAGGTGGGCTGGGAGATAAAAAGGGCCGATAATGGCTGAACTCGTTCTTGGATAGGATGCGAATGGTTATGCGGACGAATGCAATGCAGTTGTCCGCCTTGAGACTCGAAGGGTTTTCACCGGGCAGTGTATTTCTTATGGTTCAGCTGATCTCCTGTGCCTGTAAATACTACGGTCTCCAAGACTCCCTGGTCGCAACATCTGAGGTGAAATGACAACAATTGGCGGCCTCGGACTTGGTGGTTGCTGATCTTAAGCCGAGCACCGCACCCCCCTGGACATCATGCGCCTGTCGCCGAACTAGCTGGGCGAATGGGTGGTAAGAACCTTCCCTCCAAGAACCCTGTCATCAGACACTTGAACTGCCAAGGTCTTTCCAGCTAGCAAAGACTCAACATCTTGCTTGCGCGACGTAACTCTCTCTCGTCTTCCCTAACGCGTTGGAACGAAGCGAACCCAACCCAATGCCACCCGGAACGTTCTTGCAAAGCCCTATTACAGTTTCCTTCAGACCCTAGTCCTTGCCCGCTTTCTGCTCGAGAAGGCGACGCCAAGTTGGAACTCAAGCCTCAACAATGCCGCTCACATGAGTACGGCCAGACACTCGCTGCGGGCAACCCGGGCTCTGCACAGCCGCGCTTGTAGCGTGCTCCCATGATAAACCGCTCAGCCCGCTCGTTCAGCTGTTTCTCGTTCGAGACGATCCAGGGCCAATTCCACGATACTTCGCCATTCTCCCCGTCCCAGCTGGCCCATCGCCACGGCCACGCCATCTCGGCGTAAAATCTCGCCAACCCAGGCCCGTCTTCTCGGCTAGCGCCCAAGCGCTCCAGGGGCTCTAGGATACGCCAGTATCCCGCCAGCACCGCGTCCCCCTCGGCTTGCGTCAGCTTCCGGAACTCCTCCTCATGCCCCCACCCAGCGCTCGCCGGCAGGGCCAGGCGAAGCGTCAAGCCAGGCAGGTTGAGCTGGTCACGCATCCAGTCGACGGTCTCGGCCCACTCTCGCAATGCTGCATGCGGCGCCTGTGGCCAATCCGCGCGGGGGAAGGGCGCCCAGACAAGCTCGAGGAAGCGCAGGTACGGCAGGCAGTGCGGCGGTACGACGGCGCGCAGGAACTCGCTGGCTGCGAATGTCGCGTGCGCATAGGTCCCGGCGGGCCACCATTCCATGGGGCTGTCGGGCCACGACGAGTCGAGCACCACGAAGCGATTTACGGTGTAGAAGGCCACGCAGGCATCGTGGTAGAGCGTGTGACAAATCAGGAAGAGTGGCGTCGGGGCCTCCCAGCAACGGCAGGTGGAGGAGCTGGTGGCGTGGATATGGCGGCAGAAGCAGCCGATGTTGGGTTCGGGCCATTCTGGCACTGAGCACTGGATGAAGCGGCAGCCATGGTGGTATTCGGGAGGGCAGTCGCCACGGCCCTCGAGGGGCATGCAAGGAATCACCGAGATCCAGTATTTGCGTTTCCCACGGCTCCAGTAGACCTCTTTCCACGGAGTGATCAAATCGGTGTACTCGAGGATGCGCAGCCTGAGCTCGGGAGGAAGGAGGAGGAGCCGAGAACGCGCGTTTGCTACTGGAGCGGGCAAGTCCACGGGGCTTGCGCTTGGAGAGCCCATCCCGCGGGCCCGCAAAACCGCTTCGTGTGCGAGTGCCTCAAGCTGCATGTGACGCACTCCGCAGAGCCGGATGTGACAGTCTCTAAGGCGGGGCAAAAGGCGGAGGCTCGCGAGGAGGAGACGGGCAATCTCAACACCATCGTCGTCCGGCTGCACGTCGCACACGACAGCCAGATCGAGCGTGCCTGGGAATATGTGCGGAGCGAGCGAAGCCACAGTGGCGTGCCATTCTTTCAACAGTGTTTCCACCGCCGACCCATCTGGTTGAGCAAGTGGCAGGTTGTGAAGCTGCCTATGCCGCTCGTTGCTGCATCCCGAAATACGCCGCGGGCCCTCTATCCGGCGTGAGCGGGTAATGCAGCAGTCACCATAGCCCTCATGGCCGTCCTTTTGGTCGTGGCACGAAACCTGATTGAGCACGATCCTGAGCGTGGCCAGATGAGCCAACGCCGGGGGGGTGAGGGCGCGCAAGGAGGCCAGTGATCGCCGCGGCTGGTAGCGGATGGTGAAGAGGTTGGCGGAGTATAGGAGAGCAACTGCCTCGGCATGGATGACACGGCAGGACCCAAGCAAGCCTGGGGGGCAGGTTGGATATCCGGTCTCACTCCGTGTGCGGCCGTTGCCGCCGTCCAGATTGTAGCACTCTGGCGCGACGAGTCCGTAGGCCCTGTAGCCGGGGCCCACCCCGGCATACCGGTAGATACGCCGCCGGATGGCGGCGGAAAGGCGCAGAATGCCGGGAAGACGCGTATCGTCGGCTGGTGTCGCCATGGATGCTGATGGCCAGAGTCGCATGTAAGGTCGAGGACGGTTGGGTTTAACTTTCTTTTTGACAGTGCCTGATGCCCCAGCCAGCAACCAATCAACTTCCGCCTGCTCCAGGCAGCAACAGCAGCGGCAACACCAACAGACAAGACCGTGGGTTGACGAATCGGAAGGAGCCGAAGTGCAAATAAACAAACTTGTCTCTTACCGTCCCTCGTACATTCTTTAAGCATCTATTCTGTCCTGCAGCATGAAGGTGGTGTTCGGAGGATGACTGTGTAAAGTAGGTACTTGTAGCCGAACGCACAATGTCACGGGCCGCCACCACCTGCTCACTTGCATTCGCGATTCCTTGTGAAGTCTGGTTGTTGTCTACGAGCATTCGGCCGGTCCTCCCTTTGGCTTTTGATACCAAGAGCCAGACATCCGAATAGCCGACCGAGCTTGGGTGTCAAGGTCAAGGCCCAATTGCAGGGGGGCAACGTGTGGAGGTGTCTGCAGTGGTTGTGAAACACTAGCCGTCTGGGCTGGAACACAACGCGTCAGCGATGCCGATTTCTACAATCTCCATGATTCATTCCCAGCTTCCTCCCGTACCTACGCGCATTCTTGCTCACTTCAATTTCTAAAGTTTTCCGCCTTTCTTCAACTGACCACTTCCTTCTGCGCAGCCATGCCGCGAGGTCTCCCCTCGCCAAGATATCACCAGCTTTATGTTCATACAAATGGCGAAGATGACAAGGAGTACAACGCAAAACACGACCAAGCGGAGTCTCTTCATGGAATGGTCGACGAGGAAAGAGTTTGGGGTGATATGACAGTCCACGATCGCGAAATGGCGGACAGGCGGTTGTCTCGAAGCCAACGGGTTTGGTCGGCGTTGACGTCGATACGGTCCCTCTTAGACACAGTTCTGTTGCTAGTAATACTAGGGCTGGTGCTGGATCGCGGATCGCAGAAGCAGTCCTGGTTCGATGTTGGAGGTGACATTACGGGGTTCGCCCCCAAGAGTAAGTCTCATCGCCGACATTCTCTGCAAAGACTGTTGCTGACTTTGAGCAGTGTCACAGCAGATCAAGTCGTTTGTTCCGGATCCCACGTTTATCCCCACCAATGGATCCGAGTTCTTCACCGAAACAGTTCAATCAAAATGGCTGAGCATCGTTCCACGTATGTCTCTATTTCTTCACATCAGCGAGAAGGAAGGCTGATCGATGAATCCTAAATTCAGAAGGGTTGGGCTATGTACGAATCAACAACACAAAAGACTACAATAACCTCCCCACGCCACTCGAGTCCTATCCCGATTCAACATTCACAACCTCCATGACTCACCAGCTCCACTGCCTTCACGCTGTTGTCGAGGTGGTAGCAGCTTACACTTCGGGTGAGCTCGAGAGGGTGCCCGAGGAAGGTGGGTGGCATCTTGGCCACTGCTTCGAGTACTTGCGACAGAGCATCATGTGTTGTGGGGATGTGGCCTTGGAGGGGCAGCATACCACCTTTCCTGTGGGGTTCACCGGGAGCGATGGGTGGGATGCGAAGCATGTGTGCAGGGACTATAAGCAGGTCTTGACACATTTGGAGAAGAACAGGGTCGATGACGCGAGCTGGATATGACATGGCTACCTCGAGACGTAACCAGACTTCCCAAGTAGTGCTAAAGCTAAACAAGTTTTCCGTATTCCGAGTGTTCGTTTTATCTATGATTTTGCCAGTCAAGCGAGTCGGCGATATAGCAGTTGAGGGACCCTCTGTGGGGCGTGTTGTTGAGCGAATGCCGCGCAGAGGAAACCCTGCGATGGCTAACGGTGGGCCGTATGCAAGATTTTGGGTTTGCGAAAGGCGGCATCGGTAGACTGGACTTTCCGTTAGTATTCTGCCAATGTAATGAGAGGAGCAATACCATGGCGTTGAACTATGTGGTCCAGCGTGACTCAAAGTTGTGTCCGGTCCTTTTATTCTTCATGACACATTGACGTTTATCTATGTTTCAAATATGAGCCACCTAGGCACGGTATGTACTCTGAAGAGCTGGGCATAGAACCGGATCGATCCGTTGCACACCAGCACTTCATCCCGTATTACACTGCTCTCAACCACGGCGTCGGTTGCTTTTCAGGCTGCCTTCCTTTTGGCGTCTAGTACAGCAAGACGCTGGACTCCCCCCTCTTGGTTTTGGTGCCCGTGCAGTTCCCAAATCCAGATTGGCATCCGTTCTTCAGATCACAATGATCGACAGTGGATCCGCAGTACCCCCTATTAACATCCAACCACCCCCCGTTAGCACGCGACTCTCTCACCAAGGTCACCTCTCCAGGATAAGAGCAGTAGCACATACGCAACGGAGCAACAGCTCACAACCGTAGCATTCCCGGGACACCGATACCCATTCTTGCCCACGCCCGTGGTCCCGCACGTGCCGTCGACCGAGATGGACACGCCGGGCTTGGGCGCGTAGCACGCGCTCGACGAGTTGGAGTACCGCGTCTGGCAGGCCGCCGTTGTAAGGCAGAAGATTTCGGTCGAGCCGCAGTAGCCGTACTGCGAGCAGCAGGGAGCGGCGGACGGGCACGTGTAGCCCGAGTTGGCGGCGCCGCAGCTGTTGTCGGGTGAGACAGCGCGCGAGGTGAGGGAGGTGAGGAGCGGGGTGGCGAGAACGCCGAGGGGGAGGAGGAGAGTTGTGAATTGGAGAAGCATTGTGTGGTTCTTTTGTTGGTGAATGTTGTCGACTGATGAACCCGGATCCCGTTGATAACCCTCGTTTCAAGGTCAAAATCATGAATCGAAGATCCATGCACCTCCCTTTATATTTTTTTCTTTTCCACATTCACCATGAATCGGATGTCCCGGCACGGCTCGGAGAACTGCCGGGGGCTAGCGAGTTCAATATACGCGGTAGCTGCGATTGACAGCGTCGAGAATTGATGAAATCTATCTTGTCCCAAACAAATGAGCAGAGTCTATATTTACCCGCGTCTGCACGGTAGGACGTGTTTCTTCCACCTTGGCTACGATCGGTCCGCGGATCGTCCCCTTGCAGCTGCAGAGATTACCACCTGCAGTGTGCTGGGGCAACCTTCTCCGCAGCATAAGAGTCTAGGATATAGGTTTTACACGCCACCGTCGGTGCATATTAGCCGCAGAGCGGGCCAGGGGTAGAATGCAGAACCTATATCAACAGCAGGGCAGGATCGGTGAACGTGGAACTGCAATAATTGAAGATGACGAGTTCCTGGATATTGCAGGTATGAAGTCCGAGGTTGGTGCCCCTCAATCGTTGAGAGAGAAATTCTTCCATGTTGAGTTCAAGGGCGTCCTTCTATTTGTGCCGCACGATCCTACCAGCTCACACCTACGTTGGCAACACAAGCTTGCTGTCCTCGCTGGTAAGCTCACAGCTCCAGGCATCGCTTCCACCCGCTATGGAGTTCAAGAACGCAAAGTCATCTAGGATTCTAGAGTCAGGGAGCCCCAGACGTCCCGGATCGATAAGACCAACCTTTTTCAAAGACTGGGATAAGATACAAGAACAAAGCAATCTGATTGGGCGTGTCAAGCCGCCACGGCAGAAAGAGTCGGCATTGGAGATGATGCCGGCGCGGTTTCCGATTTTGAGTTTGACTCGGATGGCTGTTGTTATTTTCGCGTGCTCTCCTTTTCCGGGACAAACTGTGTACGAGGTGCATTGCTGTAACTATGCGAGCCGGATTCTTTCTGCCTCAACCGCCCCGCTCCCTAGGTTCAACTCTCCGTCCATCACGCCGTGTACGTAACCTTCCCCCAGAAGCTCCCACGCCTCTCCTGTGATGTTGTCAGGGACCTGGGTCGAGGGAGCTCGGGGGTTCGCCAGGCTCGAATTCGCCCCTGGCTGACCACTTTTCCTGACAATATAAGGACAATGACTCCCGCTGGGAACAATAACCGTATCGCCTTTGGCCGCCTGTCCAGGGCACAACCCAATGTAGCCTTTGGAAGATAGAAACGGCCTACTAGACCACAGTGACATGAGCGTATTGCGGTACGAATAGTACCAAGCCCCCAATCCCTCCCCGGGCAGAGTGGAGGTGATGATAGTCTCCATCTTTGCAAAGGACGCCTCGGCAGCTTGTGTAGTCACAGCGCGAACAGGCTGTTGCAGGTCGTTGACGATTCTGTCGGCGACGAGTATCCGCCACCGGGCCGCTCTCTTTTCGGCAGGACTGTAAAGTTGGCTGATGGATAGGAAGCGGTCAAGCTCGAGGATACGGAGACTGGCCGACGCCCAACTGAAGTCTTCAGAAAGATCAGCGGTCCACTCCGAGCCGACCTCCTGGAGGGTGTCGACGATAAAACCTTCAAGACACAACACGCTCATTTCCTCGTCTCCCTCCTCGGTGTAGACTCGTGCGGTGGTGCCCTTTCCTGCATGGAAGAGTTGTGTGGCGCCCCCATCACTCGTATAGCCCAGCCAAGGTGGCCGTTGCTGTTGTGTCCAGTTGGTGGCCCACGAAGGCAGCGCCGTGCTGCGATGGCGACAGAGACTAAGGAAGTCTAGGTCTCCTCGGGCGTAAAAGTGCCGCGCAAGACGCGTGCACAAAAGGTTCCAAGATATCCCGGGAACCAGTAGCCCGTCCAAAATCTCTCCATCGCTCGCTAGACCCCGCAGCGCCCTGATCTTGTCTTCGGGATCCCGGCACAGCAAAGGATCCTCTGAGTCTGCAACATACAGACTTATCAGCAACCCCTTCAAGCTCCGCTGCAAATCCCCTTGCAAGTACTTTTTTCTTATCCCTAGCGTTTGGGCAGCCCGAGCACTAAACGGCCGCGGAACCATCCCCATCCTCCAGACGAACCGCTTGAGCCGCAGTGACCTCAGAAAAGAAATCTCCGAGTCCCCAATCGCCTTTCCCTCCCTCAAAATCCACAACGCCAAGAACAACAGCGCTGCCCAAAGCCGTTCCCAAACAATCCTCCTGTCCCCGCAGGCAAAAGTCAAGCTCCCCTCCCCCTCCGGCGCAAGGCAAATTTCCTGAATAATCCACGCCCTCGCAAACCACGGCCGCGCAAACAAATCCAGCGCCGCATTCCCATCCAACCCAGGCCCCCTCCCAAACAATCCGCCCCCCCTCTCACGATCCATGATCCCCTCCAACCGCCTCCTCACCCGCACCTTCTCCTCCCGCCGCTCGCACCCC
>FTEL01008610.1_pt1 | contig 17961 bp, 12 predicted proteins | sample 1658911 | NCBI WGS metagenome assembly FTEL01 (sample SAMEA3914869, study PRJEB12502) | metagenome | biome: forest; material: soil | place: USA | collected 2012-03-12 | depth 0.1 m
AACAGCACAGCACAGCACAGCATGCCCCATGTCCCCCTCCCCTCCCCCCCGGCATAGCCTATGATACGTGACCTCGACCAAAAAGTGGGAACCTTGTCACTTTCGCCAACAGGCGGCATCAGATCAGCTCGGACCAGGCGAAAGGCAGCAGAGAGATCTCCTGTCGCATTCCCGCCATCCACCCACCCATCCATCCATCCTCCCTTGCCAGCCCAGTCCCAAGCAATTGTGGGGATGAGAGCCACCTGAGAGAAGGGGGCAATCTTTAAACTCTTTTGTTGCACCCTTTTCTTTTCTTTTTCTTGTTTTTCGCCCATTTTGCCCTCTCTGGCCTCGGGCGGGAACCGGCTGTTTCCCCAATCACCAATTGTTCTTTTTTCTATTGGCGTTTACTTTCTGCTCCATCCAGGGAGTAGAGCATTGAGGAGGCTTTTGCTTTGCGCGCGCCCCAAGCAGGCCTGGGCCTCTCTTATCGGACCATTGTCGTTATCGGGGGGCTGCTTGCTCTGCTCTGCTGCTGCTTGAGCCGAGTCGAGTCTCCAGAGAGTCCAGAACGCTCGCCGCCTCGCGTTGGCTTGCTTGCATTGACTGCTTGCATCCATCGTAACCTAGCGTCGAACCCGACTCGCCCTTGTTGCGCGCCGCCCGCCGCACGCCTTTTTTTGCGCCCGCCGTCTGTTTTGGCAAGCAGCCGAGAAGCCAAGGGACCCGGTTTCGAGATCGAGCCGCCCTTCCCGCCGCAACCATGCCGCCCGCCGATGGCGATGCCGCCGGCGCGCAGGCTGGCAACAGCTCCAGCGACTTTGTGAGTTTGCCGCACCGCGCGCCCCCCAATCCCCGATCTCAATCCCCCACATGCCGCTCTCACCACTCCTCACAACCAAACCTTCGCCCCCCGTCCACCAACATCGCCGCCCCCCTTGAGCATAGCTAACATGTCGACACCCAGGTTCGCAAACTCTACAAGTACGATCCCCCACGATCCCCACGGTCCCCCCCTCCTCTTCGCGAACCCGCGCCCCCCTCCCGCTCGATACTCACCAATGACGCCTCAGGATGCTCGAGGACCCCTCGTACAATTCCGTTGTACGATGGAACGCCGACGGTGACAGCTTTGTGGTCTTGGAGGTACGCATTGTGGCCCCTCCCCCTCCGCCTCCCATCCCCCAGAGGACCGTCCGCCCGAGTGCTGATATTTGATCTCCCCGACGACAGAACGAAAAGTTCACCAAGACGATCCTCCCCAAACACTTCAAACACAGCAACTTTGCGAGTTTTGTACGCCAATTAAACAAGTACGACTTCCACAAGGTCAGGCACAACGACGAGAGTGGCGAATCACCATACGGGCGAGATGTAGGTTTTTGCCCCCCCGGTCCAAGGCCCCACGCGAGGAGGAGCGACGAGGATTGTTGACAACGGCACGCACCGGCATGTAGGCATGGGAATTCCGACACCCCGAGTTCCGCGCCGACCGCAAGGACAACCTCGACAACATCCGGAGGAAGGCCCCCGCCCCGAGAAAAGCCCCCGTGGCCGACGACGCCTTCCCCGCGTCGCAGCAGATCATCGTCCTGAGCGAGTCGCTCCAGGCGAACCAGCACCAGATCCAGGCCCTACAAGAACAATACTACGAGCTCGAGAAGACCAACCGGCTGCTCGTCAGCGAGGTGCTGAGCCTGCAGAAGATGGTGCGCGCCCAGGGTCAGGCCTCCAATGAACTGATAACCCACCTCAACAATATGGAGGACCGCCGCCGCAACAGCCGCCACTCGGCCCAGTCGGGTCCCCCCGCAGCGGGTCAGAACTTCCACGGCGGCGCCATGGGCTTCCTCCCCGACGGCGCCGACGAGCCCGCACCGGAGCTGCGCCGCGCCCGCGAGATCCTCAACGGCGTGTCCCCCGACGTCCAGGCCGACCGCGAGCTCGAGCGGCTGTCAATGGCCTACAACCAGAACGGCTCCCCCGCCGACTCGGCCGGGTCCTCGTCCGTCATGTTCGCGCACCCCGGCGGCCCGGGCGGCGCCGGCGCCGGCGCCATCCCCATGGTGCACGACCCGCTCAACGACCCGCGCCACATGGTCTACCCCGTGGGCCAGACCACGGGCATCGACCCCTTCCACGCCGACCACATCCACAACATCCCCTACAGCCGTCCGCTGAGCAACCCGAATATCCAGTCCGAGGCCCCGTTGCAGGTGACGCCGCCGCTGAAGGAGCCGCTGGGGTCCATGTGGCGCGGCAAGAAGCCGCATATTTTGTTGGTCGAGGATGACAAGACGTGCGCGCGGATCGGGTCCAAGTTTTTGACCAACATGGACTGCGTCGTCGATACTGCGGTAAGTAAGCCCCGCGGGAGGTTGGTGTGTAGCGGCGCACGGCTAACGCGTGGTGTCTCTGCAGCGCGACGGTCTCGAGGCCGTCGAAAAGGTCAACCGCGACGCCGAGCGCTTCGACCTCATCTTCATGGACATCATCATGCCCAACCTCGACGGCGTGTCGGCGACCGCCATGATCCGCATGGTCGCGCCCCAGGTCCCCACCGTCGCCATGACCTCCAACATCCGCCAGGAGGACATCCAGACCTATTTCCAGTTCGGTCAGTCCATCTTTCCCCTCAAAACTCACCTTCCCTGTCTCTAACTTGTCCCAGGAATGAACGACGTCCTCGCCAAACCCTTCACGCGCGACGGCATGGTCCGCATCCTCCGCAAGCACCTCACCCGCATGCTCAAAGACCCGCAGTCCGCCGGCCCCCTCGTCCCCGACGACCTCTCCCAAGCCGTCGCCGGCCAAGGCCCCGGTCCGCCCCCCACCAACGCCCCCGCTGGCTACGCCCCCGCCGGCATGACCCTCGGCCCGCTGGCCGGCGCAGCCAACGCCGTCAAATTCGAACACACACCCATCCAATCCCCCTCCACGGCCTCGTCGTGGCACTCCCCCAGCGGGCAGATGCACCAGACCTCGCCGAATAACCTCGACGGCGCGCCGGGGTATATCACCGGCCCGGGCGGGATGGTTCTCACACCCGGCGGCGGAGCCCAACAACGTCAACCGCCTCCCCCGCCGCCCCAACAAGGGGGCGGGTATGGAGGGTATATGACTGCGCAGCAGGTCGCGGGGACGATGAGGGGGATGCAGGAAGGGGCGGTCGCGGCGGTTGCGGCGGCGCATATGGCTGGTTTGGGAGGGCCTGGGGGGCCGGGTGGGCCGCAGGGTGGGATGGGAGGGCCGGGAGGGATGGGAGGGCCGCAGGGGGATGATCGGCCGGAGAAGAGGCAGAGGTTGTACGGACCGGTGGCGGGGCAGGGGGGGTATGTGCAATGAGCTCCGCCGTTGAGGGTGGGTAGTTGAGGTTGAGGGGGTTGTTGATTGTTTTTGGTTGTGTGGATCGGTTCGGAGGATCGGTTCGATACGGTGGTTCGAGGCGGTAGGGGGAGAGAGAATGTAGTGGTCGAGATGTACGGGAGATGTTGATGTACGGGAGACGTTGATGTACGGGAGACGTTGATGTACGGGAGATGTGTTGTGACATTTTCAGGCGTTGGTTCGGTGGTTCGGTGGGTGGCTGGTTGGTTATATACTCTTAAGAAGAGAGGGGGGGGTGCGGATGCATATATTCATGGGGGTTGGTGAGAAATATGGGGGGAGAAATAACAGGAGAGACAGCAGGTGGGAGCGGGCTGGGTAGAGTCCGCCGACAGCAATCGAAGTGATGTTGTTGAGTCGAAGCAGTTTCTGTTTGAGTCGAGCGATGTGAAGTGTATCCGGCCTGGCCGTAGGTAGTAGGATGGTGGTGAGGGAGAAAAGGGTCGAGACGACGCGGGGAAACTTGAATGCCATGCCATCATGGACGAGTGTGTTCGTCCGTCCGTTCGTGCCGGCCGTATGATTCCCGTCAGCGTCACCGTAGAATGCGTTCCTCGAGGGGCAAAGACAGTGCTGGTTGGGGACGAGCGCGAGGGGGGGTGGCGGCCTATTGCTCAAGGTGGTCCCCTCTGCTCGTTCTGGTGGGATGAGCATGACGAGGGTGGGCGAGGGGTGCGGGAAGGAGGCTGGCGAGGAGGCTGGTCGAGGAGAGGGGAGGGGGGGGTGGTGCGGGAGGAGAGGAGAGGAGGAGACTGGAGGAGAGGAGAGGAGGAGACTGGAGGAGAGGAGGCGGAGGAGAGGAGGCGGAGGAGAGGAGGAAGTGGGAGGAGAGGAGGCCGGAGGAGAGGAGCAGGCGGGAGGAGGAAGAAGAGGAGGGGCTGAGAGTCGGCTTTAGCTCGCTGGGTGGTGTCGTTGCGGCTGAGGGATGCCAAACGGGGCGGCGCGGGCTGGACCGGTCGGTGTCAGCCAGCCAGCCAGCCAGCCAGCCATCTGGTGTTGTCGCCGCTGGGCTTGCTCGGTAGGATGGTAGGTCGTGTGTGAGACATCTGGCCGGTTGCTGCCACGGCTTGATGGTGTCATGGCCTTGCTGTGTCGATGAAAGAGGGAGGAGAGATCGAGGTAGAGGCCCGTCCCCAGCCGGAGGTAAGCATGGAAGGAAATGGTGTGGGTGATGGAAGGAATATGTATGTAGGGCCCGGGTGTCCCTGCCCCCCACCGCCGCGGGCTAGTAATAATAGTCGACGGTAAGCTGCGGGAAGAGCGGGAAGGACGGGGCGTGGTGCCTTAGTTAAACGTTACCACCACCATCCATCCCGACATGGGATGTGTGGGCAGGCGCAGGCGCTCTTTGTATGTAATGTGAAACAGGATCGGGGGTCTAGAACACACACACACGCTCCCCATCCGGTCTCGGTCCGTTCGCTTGGGGGGGCGGGCAGGTAATATGTGGCCCGGAGCGAGTCGTGGGAGTCGGAAATTTGTACGGTCAACACGGCGAGCCAAACACCGGTCTCCCCAAGCGAGGGCCACGATGATACTGCAGGAGGGCAGGTCAGTAGCGGGGCGGTGGGTGGCTTGGGCGGGTAGTGCCTGTGTTATTTCTGGCTGCCGGGCGAGGAGTGGACTCGAGCTAACTTGCTGATGCTTGGTCCAGCCTGCCTAGCGCGGCTAGTTACAGGCGAGCAGGGCTCGTATCGCGGGCGGGTTCGCGCTGCTGGCCTCGTCTGCTGGTGTGGGTGTTGCTTGGCTTGGGTGGTGATAAGTGGGAAGGAGAGAAGAGAGAGGGTGTGTTGTGTGGTGGTGATGGTTAGGGCAAGACCCAGCAGCGCCCCCAATCGCACTCGCTTCGTCCTTCCTTCTTCTATCCCGTCTGACTGCGGCCGCGTCTCAGCGTCAGTTGCCGAGCGCCATGTTCCTCCTGGGCCAAGTGCCCCCCACCGAGCACCGGGCCATCCCGTCATGCTGCTCGCGCTTCCTCGCTTCGAGACGCCTGGGGCTCTGGGGGCCCTGAGACCCTGGGACCCTGAGACGGCGTGCTGCACGAAAAGCCAAAGGTCCGATAGGGTACGTAAGCCATGCAGCCCTCTCCCGTTGCCAAAGGGGCCTGTCGCGTTCTGGAACGGCTCGGCGCTGGGGCTGGGCCCGGCTGGGCTGCTTCTGTCGTTCCATCCTCAGAGAGGGCCCGCGCGGCTCGTTGCATCGTCGCACCCAGCGGGAGCCAGGTTGAAACGAGACGACCCTGGCCCAACAAGCTGCTGGCGGTTCTTACACTTGGTCCATCTCTTGATGGCCCATCTTGCTGTTGTGGAACGACCTGCGATGTATGAACAGAGTCGTTACGTGTCCATTGGGTCTCGTGTGTACGTGCGAGGGAGACATGCAGCCCCCACCACTCCATTGGACCCCCATCTTTCTGCTTTCTGCCATGTGGAAAAACACGCCCAATCCTGACGAGCCCAGACCCTGCCTCACCGTCCATCACGGGCAACGAGATCGTTTCAACCCTTGCCTCCCCCAAACCACACACCGCACACCGCGCTTCGAAACGGATCGGGAAGGCGGGAAAACACAAGAGTGTTCTGGCCCAGCCTTTCGGTGCGCCGCAATCTCGGACCTTGCGGCATGCCGCATGGCATGGCCTGTGGGCCAATTTGGGAGGGGCGGTGATTGGTGGTTGAAGGGTGCGTGCTGCAGGCCAGGGATCACCAGGGTCAGAGCTTCAGAGCTCTTGAGGGTGTGGGGTGTTTGTGTGTTTGTTGCTGGTAAGATTCGTATGTTTACACAGCCGTACACGTGTAAACATCAAAGTTACAAGCCCCAGATCGCGCGCAGGTCTTTGTGGCCTAACGCAATCCCTGGCCTGTGCCTGCCCCGCGCCTTGTCCTCAGCCTTGCAGCACATTCCATCACCCCGCACCCCACCAGCAGCTTGAAAGTTAAATGGTGGGGCCTTGACTCACTCTCTCCTGCTTGCTCTCAAATCCACCAGTCGACCTCACCAACCATCACCTTCCCTAACGATACCGCCGACGAATCCGCACCGCGGATTTTGACAAACCTAAATACAGCATTGCCACCAGAACCCGAAATCACAGGAGCAACCAATGTCCAAGCAGGGTGGTAAAGGCGGGGCCGCCAAAGCCAAGAAGTCGGCCAAGGCCGGCGCCGAAGAGAAGACCGAGGAGGTCCTCCAGGCTGTCATTGTCGCCGATTCATTCCAGGACCGGTTTCGTCCATTCACGCTCGAGAGGCCAAGGGTATGCCGGTCAATGGGTCCTGTTCCCTGCGTCCCAATGCTGACGAACATCCCCAGTGCCTCCTCCCCCTCGCCAACGTGCCCGTCATCGAATACACCCTCGAGTTCCTCGCCTCCAACGGCGTCCAAGAAGTCTTCATCTACTGCGGTGCCCATTCCGAAGATATCGAGCACTACATCCATGAGTCCACGCGCTGGGGCCCCGGCAGCCCCCTATCGCCCTTCTCGGCTCTCGAATTCATTCGCGTTTCCGACGCCAACTCGATCGGTGACTTCCTCAGAGACTTGGACAAGCGCAGCATGATCTCGGGCGACTTCATCCTCGTCCACGGCGACCTGGTGTCTAACATACAACTGGACGCTGCTCTGGCGAGGCACCGAGCACGGAGGGAGGCCAACCGCGATGCCTGCATGACCGTGGTGCTGCGTTCAGTCGGGACACAGCCCCATCGGGCCGCCAAGGCGAGAGGAATCACACCAGTCTACGTGGTAGACTCGAAAACAGGGCGCTGTCTGCAGTACGAAGAGACGCACCCGCTCCAAAGCCAGCACTACCTCGAGCTGGACCCCTCCGTCTTCGACCACCCCGAATTCGAGATCCGGAACGACCTGGTCGACTGCGGCATCGACATCTGCACCCCTGATGTGCTCGCCCTGTGGTCCGAGAGCTTCGATTACGAGTTACCGAGAAAGAACTTCCTCCATGGCGTGCTCAAGGACCACGAGCTGAACGGCAAGATGCTCTACGCCGAGATCTTGGAAGACGGCTATGCGGCACGCGCCAGCAACCTCCAGATGTACGACTGCATCAGCCAGGACGTCCTCGAGCGGTGGACCCTGCCGTTTGTGCCCGACAGCAACCTGATCCCCGACCAGACATACCGGAGGGTGAAGGATGGCAGCTACCTCGAGGACCGCGTCGTGCTTGAGAGGGGAGCCAAGGTGACGCGGTCCGCCGTTGGATCGGGGACCACCATCAAGACGGGAAGCGCCATCTCGTCCAGTATCGTCGGCAGGGGGTGCAAGATTGGCAAGAACGTCAAGATCGAGAACAGCTACATCTGGGACGATGCCGTAATAGGCGACGGCGCTACCGTGATTCACTCGATATTAGCAGGCTCTGTCGTGATTGGCGAGAACTGCTTGGTACCAGCGGGCACCCTCATCTCCTACAAAGCGCAGATCGACAACGGCGTCCAACTGCCGACGAATCCTTGTGCCAGGATCTCGGTATCGACCGACGACAAGCGCGTCGCGGAAACCGACGTCTCGCTCGTCGGCAAGGGCGGTAAGGGCGCCTCGTACGAGGTCATCCACGACGAGTCAGAATCCGACGACGAAGGGGGCGAGGAGAGGGACCCCGCGGTCCTGCAGAGCGCGCTCATCTACTCACTCGAGGGCCTCAACCTCTCTCCCTCATCCATCTCCAGCTTCGACTCGGACGATGAATACGACTCAGACGACGACGCCTCCACGGCCGGCTCTATGCAGACCAGCGACTCCGGCCGCACCCGCGACCGCCTTTCCTCCTTCGCCTCCGACGACGCCTCCAAGCCAGAAAGCTTCCACAACGACGCAGTCCACGGCCTCATCGACGCCCTCCGCGCCGACGACAGCGACGACTTCGACTCGGCCAAGCTGGAGTTCATGGGCCTCCGCCTCGCCAACAACGCATCCGACGGCGCCATGCGCCGCGCCATCTCCGTCGCGTTCGTCCGGCGCGCGGCCGAACTGCTCCGCCCCGACCACGGCGGCCTCGAACCGGCCAAGGCCGCGACCGAAGCCCTCACCTCCAAGAAGGGCGCCGTCAAGTTTATTAAAGAAGTCGGCGTCGGCGGGGAAGGGGTTACCGAGCAGGCCGAGTTTGCGCTCGCGATGCAGAAGGCGCTACTGGGCGTCAGGGACCTCGAGGCCGCGCGCGGGGGAGCCCTGCTCGCGGCGCTGATGCAGCAGCTGTATAGCTTGGATGTGCTGGAGGAGGAGGGCATTCTGGCGTGGTGGGCGGACAAGCGCGCGGGTGAGGGGGCGTCGATGGAGGCGCTCAAGGAGAAATGTAGGGTGCTGGTGGAGTGGCTGGAGAATGCGGATGAGGAGGGGAGCAGCGAGGAGGATGATGATGATGATGAGGATAGTGATTGATGGGTTGTAACTGGGAATTGAGAGGGGGTATGTTTTTGTACCTGTCCTGTCGCTTGGTGGCATTTGTCGAGGTGTTTGCTGCCTCGTTCTCACTTAGGCATGGTTTTATGGCGAGTCGGTTGTGTTCTGAGGCGGTCGCTCCGTGAGCGTGATGTATTGCGTTTAGTACTGTAGAGTGATGGGAAACGGAAAGGAAAAGCAATAAAACGGACGTGTCGATGAATGTCTCATCTATCTTGTCGTCCCTCTCAGGTTCAGCAACATCCCCAACGGCTTCCACGACATCCCGTTGTGCAAGGTGCCGATACATAAAGTCTGTTTTGTCATGTTACCATCACACCCATCACCAAACCACAACGACCAAACCGATGCACATCCACAACCTGTGCCACCACCTATCCACCACCGCAGGTACTCTACAGATACGCCCGTAACTAGTAGGCAAGCGGTACCAGTTAATTAAGAGGTATTATCAACTATTCCCCCCTCCTCCGCACACCCCGTTCAACAAGAAAAGACAATTATATACTACCCTTGTTATTCCCTCCCTCCCAAGGCATCATCCTTCAAGTCCAATGTCCCAACCCTTGTCTAGCATAAAAAGGAGTGTAATGTGTATCTGAGCAAGATCGTCCATCCGTCATGGGGCATCGCAGCAAAGCAAAGCAGTCAGTCCACCAAGCAAGCAAGTGAGCAGGCAAGGCAAGGCCAAACCAAACAAAACAAGAATGCCAAAAAAGAGAAACCCCGCCCCTGCCGACCCGACCTGTCCACCATTCTATAGTACCCATGTTGTGCATGTGTCTGCGTTGTGTGGGGCGTCGTGTATGTCCCACCCCTTCCCCTCTTCAACCCTCCAAACTTCAAATCCGCAACCGCAGTGCAGCGTGCAGCACTCCGGTGCTATTACCATTACCTCCTCCTCCTCCTCCCGCCCATGCCATCCATCCCTCTCATTCTCTAGTAATACCATGTGGCAATGTCTCTCCTCTCACTTGGTGATGATCACCGAGAACCCGTCGAGCCACGCGCCGCAGCTGCCGGTGACGCCGCAGATGTTGTAGCCACGTGGGGGTATTAGGGTGTGTCTGGGCGAGTGTCAGTATCGTTGTTGCTTCGTGTTGAGGGAGTGGTCGGGGGTGGTTGGGGGGGCGAGGGGCGAGTGGATTGGGTGAGTGGGAAAGTAAGAGTTGAGGGGTGGGAGGGGTGGTGGTGGGTGCTGGGGGCAGGAAATGGTGGAAGGTTTTGAGGGAAGGGAGAAACTTACGGGTCACCCCCATATGGGTTCCCAAACACGGGGGAGCTTCTCCCCAGGCTGGTCAACACCTGGATGGCATCGATCCAAAACCCAGACCGGACAAAGAAGCCCGTGATGTACTCGCCGCGGCGGATATCTGTGCCACCATCATCAGCAAAACTTCCCCTACACAACCACAGGTGAAACTGCAAGAGGGCATACCCATATCAAAAGCATCCCCCCCATCCTTCCCCCCCTTCTTCCCAAACAACTGCCGCGACTCATCATCATACACAAACTCCAACCCGTCCACGGCCGACCCATGATACACCACGACCCTCGAAAGCACCCTATCCTGCCTCAGCGCGCTCGCAAACACCACCTCCTGCGGCTCGGACCCCTGCATGCGCCCGTGCCCCAGCGTCTTGCCCCTCAGCGCCGTCTTATTCAGTCCCGGTACGGCGCTCGGCAATTTCAGACACGCCGCCTCCTTGGAGCACAGCTTCCCGAAATCATCCACATCCAGCGCGCCCCCGCCGTACGATTTCACCGATATCTTCAGTTTCCCGCCCTTCCGCTTACTCCCCTCGGGGAGTCGCGCGCGCAGGTCCTGTTCGGCCAACGAGACCATCCTGCTGATGGGCGCGCCATTCTCGGGCAGGTACTCGACCCACGCGTGGCAGACGTCGTCGCCCTCGGCGTAGATCTCGACGTAGGCGATGCCCGAGGCGGCCGTGACAGCCAGCGAGCCGCCGCCTTCCATGGGCCAGCCCTGGACGCTGTCGTCGGGGTTGAGGGGTGGGTCGTTGGGCAGGCGGAAGCACGGGTGGCTGCGGAACCGGAGGCAGTCGAGGCGGTGCCAGGTGCATTCGTCTTGTTGGGTGATGGGCCCGCCTTTGGAGCGCGTGCGGGTCGAGTAGGCCTCGCGGGTGAGGAAGGTGCGGTTGAGGGTGACGTAGTCGCGGAGCATGACGCCGCTTTCTTGGTGGGGGAGGCCGAAGAGGTGGCCGGTTTCGTGGAGGTGGGCGCCGATGCCGATGTTGGCGGCTTCCCAGGAGCTGCCGGCGTCGTTGCAGTCGTTGCCAACGTGGGTGGTGTCGGTGGGGGTGCAGTCCGTAAAGGCTGGGACAATCTCCTCGAAGCTCGCGGGGTAGCTCTGCAGACAGTGAGATCCAAAGATGCCCAGGTGGATGTCTCCGACCTGCCCGCCGAGGGCGGCATGGCCGACGATAGTTTTTGAGGTGGTGTCCCAGTGCGCGTCCAGCAGCAAGACCGACACGTACAGCTTCTGACCCGGGAGCGGTTTGAAGTAGTCGCGCACTGCATCGGCGGCGATGCCGTAGAGGGCCCCCTTGTCGCTGGCATTGGAGTTCTGCTGTGCCCGGTTGAGATCCCGGAGCTCGGCCACCGTCTTCTCGGTTCGGATGATGTGCACTCGGGCCTCGGATCGGAGGGTGCCGTTTTCCCTGTCCCTGTGGTTTGCCGCGCCCGTGGTCCATTCCTCCTCAAACCTGAAAGCCCGCCGCCCCAGCTTGTTGCGCCACATTTGCTCAGCAGTGAAGGCCTGCCAGAGGTAGGCAGCCATGCGGAATTTGCGGACGGCAATCTCCAGGCCGTTTCCTTCTCGCTCGACCCGGGCGGGGACCGCATCGAAGGTGCCCGGGGAGTCCTTTCCCAGGAGAATAGCCAGCTGCAACGGAGGGGCGCCGACCGGGGGGATCATGTGGACGGTGAGGTACGAGGCGTGGATAGGGTTGGAGGACCCGCTGTTGGCGAGTTTTGGGCTGGAGAAGTCGAACCGTAGGCGGTTGGCGCCGGGCATTAGATACACCAGGGCCTTGAAGCGCGAGTCGTGGACCGGCCATGATATGGCAGGGAAGCTGTCGTCGAGCCGGCTGACTGTGAGGGTACCGTCGAGGGACTGGGATACGTCGCCGATGGTGCCTTGGACGAGAAGGACTTTTTGGTAGACCTGCTGTCTGTAAGCATGCTGTTGGGAGCGGGCATGGAGGCCCTCCAGCCCTCCACCCCTGACCCGCCGATGAACCACAGAAACATCACTCACCCACGAACTATCGGCGACATTGGTGACCTGGGGAGAGTATTGGGACACCGGGAGGGCCGGCCCCCTCCCCCCGGGTACCGGGGAACCCAAGCCGACCATGCCCGAGACGCTATATCGGTTGCTGGCGGCATTTGAGTAGGGATGAGGTTGCGGTCTTGGGGTTGCTCCATGGTAAGGTCCGTGAAGTTGGTGTGGATGTAGTTGGTCCTTGAGCAGCAGGTTGAGTGCGGGATCCGAGTGTGCTCCAATCGAGGGCGGCGTCGACGAGCCGCTGGTGGGAGTCGTGCTGTTGCTAGCCTCGCTCGAGTCGTCTGCGGCCCGGTCGGGCTTGAAGCTCGCTCGCAAGCTTACCCTTGACCGTCTCCGCAGCTCCTTGAGATTCAGGAACGAGGGAGCCATGACGGCCGATCGGATGCAGGGTCGCTCTTGGACAACGAGGGATGGAGAAGGCGGGCGGGCGAGATGCCGCACATGTAAACCGGGAGAAGCCCCTCAAAAGCCCCGCCCGGTAGCCAGAAATTGTCGCAACTATCCGTAGAGCGGCTGCGTGTAAGTGTGTTTATGCGAGGGCAGCAGGGGGATAGATAGTGAAGTGAGGCCACGAGTGGACGCCTCTGCGAGTTCACTCCAGACAGAGCCCCCTAAGCTGTGTTCCAGACAGACAGACAGACAGAGACAGATTGACTGTTGGACAGGCGTCCGTCGGGGCTTCCAGACGGGCGTGCTCGACTTGCCAGATGCCCTCGTGCCACGGAGGGCTTCCTGTGGTTGACGGGATCACGCAGGGTGTCTCTCTGAGCGACAGATGACGTAGTGGGCGGCACCCTGAATTGGGGCCTTGTTACACCCTGCCGGCGTCAATTAGGTGGCTGGCCGCGTTGAGCAATTAGGATAAAGTAGGTGTGTTACCAGGGTCCGACTGCCTTGTTTCAAGCAGGGCGGCTCTCGACTTTCATCACCCCCCGTCCCAAGCAGTCCCAAGTGGTGGTCCCAAGCGATCTCTGCTTGCTTGGCGATGCGATGGGGCTAGAGACGGATGCGTGAAAGGGGGCCAGGTCCGGCAGCAACGGGTCCGTCGACCACTGCAAGTGGGTAGCAGCTGGGTGGCAGCTGGCTGGGGAACAGCAGGGCAGCAGAGAAGCGAGAGGCAGTGAGATGATGGTCGCAGACGAAAAACGTCAGGGCTTCGAGACCCGCAGCGAGAGATGATGGCGTCGGCCTGTTTTTCTGGTCCTCGGGTTCTTGTTCGTGACCGGCGGGAGGGAGGGGAGGCAAGATCGGATTCGGGTGGGCTGGGCATGCAGCTGCACCAGCGGATAGCGGGATGCGTCTGCGGATGCACGGTTGGAGGGAGTCGAGGGAGGAGTCGAGGGAGCAGTGCCCTTGTATGGCGTGGTGGATCCGAGCCGTGGACGAGGCACAGCTCGAAACAGGGAAATCCGAACAAGTGCGGCACGACGTGTTCCAGGACAAGCTTGACGATGGATGTCTCCGCAGGAAAGAAAAAAAGACAAGAACCAGCCAGGACAGGACAATAGGGACGACGGGTCCCTCGCGGGCGTTCCCAGCTCCTATCCACGCGCAGATCCTGACTCGGTGACGATTCACTAACGTTAATTTTCATCCTCCCCACCAGCAGCGGGAGCGGCGGTAATTCAAGGTTCAGGGCAATCGTGGATCATGGACAATCGGGGCAATCGATAATCGGCAGCATGGAACCTAACGACGGGGCTGGGCTGGGCTGGGCCTGAATACGAATGTCGTCAGGAGCGATGGGGGGTCGATGGGGGGTCGTCAGAGGGGTCCATTCCTCTTTTGATCCCCCTTCCAGGGCTGCGTGCCTGCCTTCTCCTGCATCTCCTGCCTGTCTTGCCTGAAAGGGCTCCATCTGTTCGTCCGCCTGCCTGCGCCGGTGGAGCAATCCGCCGGGGAAGCGCCATTTCGCAGGATGGGGTTGGCTTTGGACGGCGGCGCATGGTGCCATCTCACCCAGCGAGGGAACCTAGCGGGCGGCGGAATACGAGCGGGAGGAAGACGACGGAGGGGGAATCGGCAGCGAGAGTGAGAGTTGCTAAGTTTAGAGTGCTGCCCGCTGCAGCAAGCAGTGGTGATTCTGCTGCTGACTTGATCCATCCCACGTTGCAGCGAGCGCTGGGCAGCCATGGATGATGCATCTTGAAGAGAACAGGGCGAGCAAAGGGACAAGGACAGCAAGCCCCAAAAGCACAAAACACGTGGGGCTGGCTGGAAGCATCTTATCCATTGTTTATGTAAGTGACCAGCGGATACTCTCTCGTCCCTGCGCTTGGACAATGCATGCACTCCATTCCAGCCCATGCGAGCACTGGCCGCATCTCATCTCCCCCAAAAAACTTCCAAGTCTGGTTTGGGGACTGGGGACGGCGTGTAAATGCCACCCAACACTGACACTCACCCAAGCAGCAGCAGCGCTCCCAGGTATGCAGCCTTCCCCCGCGCCACAGCCAGCCAGTCATCCGTCCCATCTTGAGGGTCTCGCCTCGCCTCGCCTCGCCATGGTATCGAACCCGCTTGGAGCCAAGCAAGGAGTGGAGCCCCTGGCCCGACCCGGTTTAGTTATATCGAGACAGCTATGATGTCGTCGCCCGGGTCAACTGGCGGAATCTCGAGAGGGACGGCACGGCCTTCACCCGGCAGTTCCCCATCTTGTTTGGCCGTTCCTCGCGGCCTCGCTGGAATGTTTCCAGAACCCGCCGGGCTGCCGGGCTTCCTGGTCCGTTGCCGGGGCGCCAGAGCCCGCCGTCGAGGGGCCCCATGCCCATCACGGCCATGGCCCCAGCCCAGGGTAGATTTTGATCGAGCTGAGGTGGAGTTGCGTGCCTGGGTCGACAGCCGTGGACGCCGCCCAGGACGGACCGCCCGCGCCCAAGACCAACGCCCAGGACCGGGGCACAGCTCCTTTCCACGTTTGTTTGCCTGGTCGCCCAGTGGGGATTGCGCCTCGAACGGAACGGCGCCCTGGGCTCTCCCTTGCCTTCCCCTGGGCTCCCCTGGGCTCCCTGAGTGGGAGGGGGGGGAGGGCGCACCGGGCACAATGCAACCAACAAATTTGCTGGCCAAAGCCACCCCTGGCAGCGCCTGCGAGAGCTGCCGCCATTCGCCCTCCTCCCTGTGCCGCAGGTGCAGGCCAGTGGGCCAGTGCTCAGCTCGGTAAGGGCAGGTCGCGGGAGGTAATCTGTTATCTGCCGGTTTCCACAGGAATGTGAATTTGCTCTGCTGCTCTGCTCTGTTCTGCTCTGCTGTTTCTCCTGCTGCCGTCTCTGCCTCGATACCTGAGCTCACTCACCACCTCACCCACCCGCCCACCTCGCCCTGCCTCGCCCGCCCTGATGCCCCGGCGGCTGTGTACCGAATAGAGTGGCCGCCCGGGAACCAAGCCTGGCGTTTTGGCATTGTGCAACACCGCTGTGGCCGCCGCCGACTCGACGAGACGACGAGACGTCTCGACGGGGCTGCTCGGCCGCTTGCGTCTCCCTCGTTCACGGCAGCTCTAGGCGCCCGAGTGTGTCAGACCCAACCTGTCCAATCAACCCACGCCCCCCTCCCCCCCATCTCGAACACCACCGCCTTCCTCCTGGCCCTTGCCTCGAGCTTCCCGTCTTCCGACCAAACCACCATCTCCACCGCCAGGGACGAAGTCGACTTCTCCACCATGCACGCCAGCCTCCCCCCCAGCAGGATGATGTCGTCGCCGCTGAAGAAGCAGCCCGAGGCTGTGGCGGACAGAGTGCTCAAGCGGGCTGAAATCAGCAAGGTATGAACCAGCTTTTTTTTCACTTCCCTCTGCCTCCCTTGCGACCGGGGGCAGCTTTGGCTGACCGACTTGTGCTTCTCCCCACCTCAGATGGCCCGCCGCCTGCAGAACCGCCTCGCCCTCGCCCAGTTCAAGACAAAGCACAACCTGGTCAACGAGACGCTCGACATGATCGAGCCCAAGTTCGAGCACGAGATGCGCCGCCGACGCATGCACGACGGCGACATCCTGTCCGACTCGTCATCGAGCGCCTCGGACCTGCCCTACCCGACCCGGGCCCTCATGAGCTCGCCGCTCAAGGCGCCGCTCTTCTCGGACGCCATTGGGTCCAGCAACGGCAGCACGGGGCACAGGAAGCGCACCTACCTGGCCTCCTTCGACGACAACTTCTCGAGCCCGAGCAAGCGCTTCCGCCAGAGCCCGACCGCCCACCGCTCCTTCTCGACCGGCCACCACCACCAACACCACCACCACTTTACCCAGTCGTCGCCCCTCAAGCCGCGCCGGCAGCAGCACTTTACGACCTCGACGGGCCCCGACCTGTCGTTCTACTCGGGCTCGCGGCAGATCAGCGATGTCCTGACGACCTCGACGACCAACTACGCCGCCAACTCGGACGACGAGGACGACCTCCCCACCCACTCGTTCCAAGTGAGCCACATCAGGGTTTCCCCGCCGCGGACGCCGCCCATGCGCAGCCGTACCCTCGGCAAGAAGCAGCGGGACCGCCCCGCGCTGGCGGGCGAGGTCAAGTCGGCGGGCGAGGAGGGCGCCGACCTGCTGCTGTATCTTGCGGCGTCGCCGTCCCCGGCCAACCCGCCGCGGAACAGGATGGATCCCCCGTCGACACCGCCGCCCAGGAACAGCAAGCTGGCGCTGCCATCGTCCATGATGACCACCCCCGGCGGCGGCAACCCGTACCCGGCGACTCCCGGACTCGGGTTCGACTTTGCGGAATTCCTGCACATGACGCCCAGCCCCGCGCAGAAGCAGTGGAAGACACCGAATCTGGCCGGTGGCAAGACCCCGCGGAGCATCGCTAGGAGACGGCTTACCTTTGACGACCTGCCGTCATGAGAGCATTGTTCTACTACATCCTCGACGTCATCGGCTTCCTGTTCCTCAACCCTTCTTTACCTCTCATGTGGTCTCCTACCCTGCCGGATCCTACGTCCTTTCCTACAAGCAAGCCCCCAAACCTTGCCTTTTGATATCCCCAGCCCCACCCTGGCTTTTTTTTCTTTCACCGCTTTTGTTTTTTTACCTTTCCTATGTCAGGAAGCATTGGCGTTCCGGTGATTTTTTTTTACACCCCATATCCACCAACCTAATCCCCACCTCAACCGTTGTCTCTCTTCACCGACATTACCTCACCACCGCCACCACCACACCACCACTACGATACCAATCAACCCCTGTTGTCACCAACATTGCACGAATATCACACCAAACCCTCTTGTCAACAACACTGCACCGATATTAAAAAATCAGGCTATTCCGACAATTCCCTTTGTCATTCATTGACCGAGTTGTTTACTTATTTCCTTTGTTGGGTTTCTGCGAGGATGGATGAGAGACAGAATTGAATGAGCGGGCGGGAGGGTCAGCTGTACGATGGCCGGGGATGAGCAAACCCCCGGTATGGAATGGAATGAGTGGATGGATGGATGGATGACGCGAGAACAGTCACGGTCACGGTCACGGTCACGTCAAAGTCGCGATTCCACGGTCCGGTCCGGTTCAGCCTCGGCAGCTGCGCAGCCAGCGACTGACCGACGGACCAAGCGATTGGATTGATTGACTGACTGACTGACCCATTGAATGGATTGATTGGGGCGCGGAAAGGGCGGGGAAGCAGTGGTGGTTGGTTTCAACCACCCCCCCTTCTCCCCTCCTCACCAGAGAGCTTTGGATCAGAAAGTGCTTGCAGGCAGAACAGAACCAATCAAAATGACCCGTTGGCCAAGGAACCCCGCGCGACTCTTCCAGCTTGGACGCGCGTGACGCGACTTTTCGTGGGGCGTGGCTGGGACGCGTTTCTGGCCAATCGGGACGTGCGGTTTGGCGATCGCGGTGGGGTGGTTGCAGGGGTGGGGCTTGCTT
>FTEL01002178.1_pt1 | contig 17911 bp, 36 predicted proteins | sample 1658911 | NCBI WGS metagenome assembly FTEL01 (sample SAMEA3914869, study PRJEB12502) | metagenome | biome: forest; material: soil | place: USA | collected 2012-03-12 | depth 0.1 m
CCTCAAACCCCTCCCTGGAATGAAGCACCCCATGGTTATTCACAAACAACACATCGCCCCTCCTTCCTTCCACCACCACCCTCCCCCGATTCGCCACCTCCTCCACAACCTCCAGCGCCTTTTTCTGCTCCCCACTCAAGGACCCCATTCCCCGCGCTCTCTCAACACCCTCCAAACCCACCAAAGGCTCCCTCGCGAAATTCAGAATCACCCTTCCCTCGTGGTAATGCAACAACGGTCGGGTTGAAGGCGGGAGGAAAGAACCGCGGCTGTCGAATGGCCAGTTGGATTTGGCGAGGAGTGGGATAAGGTGGGGGTGGGAGTGCGAGAGGGCGTTGTAGATTGTCCAGGAGGAGGCGAGGAGGTTGCGGCCTCCGTGGGGGGAGGGGCGGAGGGTTTGGAGGGCGAGGATGTCGGCGAATGTGTCTGTATGGAAGGTCTGGGTTGGGGGTTAGCATGGAGGGGGGCGTAGGAGGGAAAAAGGTATGAGATAGGGGTTGGAATGGGGGCTTGGATAAGGGGTTGAAAAGGGGAAGAAAAGGGGTTAAAGGGGGCGTGTCGAAAACAAAAGACGGTTGCTTACCGAGGGGCGAGAGGAGTACCGCGTCGGCCGGTCCCTCTGGGGTGTTTTTGACTGCCGCGCGTTACGGATATGCGCTTGAATAGGAGGTCAGCCGGCATTTTCACTGCGAAAGAGGGGGAACTCACTCAACATATTCCCATCCTCATCCTGCCTCCCCCGCCGCACCCCAATGTAACTCGATATCCCCAAAAAGACCAACACATTATCCTCCGCCGAAAACTCATCCGGGTTGATCCCCCTCACCACCACAAACCCCCGTCCGTAATGCACATCCACCGCAGCCTGTCTCAACCTCACCCCCAGCGTCGGCAGCGGGAATGTCTCAGGCGTGACCTCGCTTCCGTACAGGCCGAGTCCTATCTTGATCAGCACTTCCCTCTCACCTTACCATCACCAAGGGGACATACTGTTGAAGTGGTTCAGCCCAGCTTTCACCTCCGCCACCTCCGCCTCGGTCATGGTGATCGTGTAATCCTCCGCCGACTGGAAGGAGCTCGCGTCCCAGACCGGATCCCCCGTCATCTGCGCCGGCCAGTCCGACGACACAGGGGCGCAACGAGGAGCGCAGCCTTCTTTGACGGCCAAGTTCCCCCAGGGCACGGCCCCCTGCTCCTCCAACAATACCGTCTCGACCCCCATTGCTTGCTTCTGCGTTTCAGTTCCGGGATGAGCCTCTCAGTTCGATGATGTCGGTGTTGGAAAGCGAATCCCCGCGTGTGTGTTATTAGCTCGCGATACCAGCTGCCCTTGCCCAAACGCATGTTGCAAGTCCCAAAACCACCCACCCGGGCTCCCACCCAAAATAAATACCCCCTCATCACCACGCACCCCTCCCCATCCCAACCCAAAAAATGCGGCTCAAAACGCAGCCCATCGGACAAACCCACGGTCCCTCCCCTCGCACGACCGCCACACAGCACACCCGAAAAAAGTCCAGCTGCCCCCCCCATCCCAACCCTCTCAACCCACCATTCCCAATCCAGCCACTCCCCCCCGGTCCCTTCTGCACCCGTCCTGCAGGGTGATAAGTCCCCCCTCCTCCCCATTGGCCGCAGTGGATATGGTGTGCTAATAATCCGACCCCGCGGCTGGAGGGGGAGGAAGTCGAGACCGGTCCGCTGGGGCCCAGCCAGCCAGTCCTCTGCATAGTTCAGGGCTGGATGGGGTGCCGTCGGAAAAAGAAATCAGGCCACATTTTTCGGTGTCCCTCCTTTGAAGGAAGCGGGAGGGGGGGTTAAGGGAGTTCGGCCGCCGCTGGAGGGGCGTGCTCGAGGGTGTCGCGCGGGGTCCAGTCCGGGTCGAAGAGCTGCGAGGTGTACCACCATTGGTGGTGGTACACGTGCGTTGTGTTGATTCTTTGGAACATGGGCGCTGTGTTGCACTCGGTCAGAAACATGGCCCGCTTATGTTACAGTGAAATCCCATGGAGCGGGGAAGTTGCTGCTTACCCTTCTGCACCACCACATCCCGGCACTGCGCCATGAAGGCGCTCTGCTCGGGGTCAAGGCGCGCCATCCTGCGCACGCGCGGGGCCGTCCAGTCGAAGCCGGGGGTGAAGAGCCGCTGGCCTTTGTAGCAGTAGTGGAAGTGGGCGAGGATGGTTTTGGCGCCGGAGTTGGTCGCGCGGACGAGGGGCATGTCGAGGTATTGTACCTGTGGTTTCGACATGTCAGACACACAGCGTGCGGGGGGTTCTGGGAAGATTTTGGGGGACGCACCCGCGCGTTTCTCCGCTCGGCAAACTGCCGCTGGAAGAGCACCTGCATTTCGTAGTTCTGCAGAAGGATGAAGGACGCCAGGAACGTGGCGAACCAGTCCTTGGGACTGTGCGTGTTGAACGTGGTCTGCAGGATGCGCAGAACGTCTTTTCGCAAGGGACTCAAGATGCGCTGGATGATGATGGAGGCGATCTGGTAGTCGATGTAGGGCGGGAGCGAGTCGATGTCCTTGTAGAAGGGGTCCTGGGGGTTCATGGCGAGGATCTCCTCGTCGGCCCAGCCCGACTCGGACCAGCAGCGCCACTTGGACTCGAGAAAGCGGCAGGCGACCCAGAGTCGTAGCGTCTTTTTGAGCATCTCGTTCTGCGAGTTGTTAGCTACCGAGTTAACGGCGAGACAGAGTCATACTTACGGGGACAGGGAAAACGGATGCCCGATACGCCGCCTGGAAGATGTTCCAGATCAACGGATCCGTGTTGTCCAGATATGCCGTCATGTACCTCGCGACGGCCCTGTCGATGTACTCATTGAACGCCTCCACCACCGCATCCGGATCAGCAACCGCCCACGGCACCGCATACATCGGCCGCCCCTTCAGATCCAAATCCCCCGAATTCGCCGGCGGCACAAATTCCTTCAACTCCACCCTCAAATGCAACGAGCCCACCTGGCCGAGACACAGAAACTTCGACGGCGCGCCCGTCCACTGGCGGTCAATGTGGAAGTCGCCGTAGTGCGGCCCGATCATGGGGTGGGTCCGGTAGAAGGCCATGTAGTTCAGGCCCGTGCGGAAGAGGGTGCTGTCGGTGACCATGTAGCGCAGGCAGGGCAGGCGGCTCATGCGGACTGTCCGTTGCTGGCAGGTCAGGCAGGGCCCGTGGGGGTTGGTCGGGTCCGGGATGCACTGGGAGGTGGTTAGCGCTGGAGAGTGTTCAAGAAGGAATGATGATTTCACGTACCCTATTTCTTTGCATTCGGCACCTCACGCAGGCGTGGAGCTGGCGGGTGAGGTGTGTAGCAACCCTCTTGCTGCCCTCGTAACGACCCCGCTTCTTCTTGGTCCGCGAGGCAGAGTCCGAGGTGAGCGGCTGGCTTTTCTTGCCAACTCTCGGGGCGATTCTGTGGTACTGTTCTCCTGTCGAACCAGAAGCAGCCGATGGAAAGACCGCCGGAGTCTCCGGCGCGGCAGAGACCACCGCCCAGTCGGTCAAGACCTCATCCTGGGAGGATCCTTGGCCGGATGCCTGGGTTTGGTCCCGGGCAGTGTACTCGCTCGCGATCTCAGAGTCAATCTCCATCTCTGACCCGGGAACGTACGATGATCCCTCCCCGTTGAAATCAGGGTCGGCCACGAAACCCCCCAGGTTGAAATCCCCCACCGGGGGCTGATTCGGGTCCCAGGTGAACGGGGCGTCACAGTCATACCACGCCGTGTGGGGATTCAGCAAAATCACTTCTGTGCTTCCCTGGTCGTGGGCGGCAGATGGAGGATACGAGAAGTCAGCAAAGCCACTTTGGGAGCTGCCCAACTGGAGGCCGCCATCGCCCAAGTCCACGAGGTCCGAGTCGAGGTCGAAGTGGTGGCCATGGTGATGTTGCTGATGATCCGGTAATACCTGGTCCTCAGAGACGAGTACTGCAGATTGTTGCAGACTTGGGCTCTGGTCTGGGGGTGAGGGTGGTTGGGGAGTGGCGTCGGTGTAGGCACGGCTCTGTTGGAGCAGCTCGTCGACGGTGAGGTTCAGGAGGCCTGCGACGCGCTGGATGTCGTCCAAATCCCTCTTTGAGAACTCCATGTCGTCGTCGGCGGGTGTGGGTGTGAGTGTGGCACTGGTGGTGATAGCGGTACTTGCGGTGGTTGCGAAGGGTGCTGTGGCCAGAGACAATGTCGTGGTGAGCGTGGATGCGAGCGTGGTGGTGTCGAGAAATGCGGCAGGCTGAAAGGGCGCGGCGGGCGAGTTGATATCCTGACGCAGCCCGATGAGCGAGGGGGCGAAGCCTGATGGGTTTGGGAGGGCTGCTTCAGGGGGTGCCTGTAAGCGTGGTGCTAGGGGGAGCCCCTGGGTGGTCTGGGCCTGGGCCTGAGGGGGGGGGCGTGTGTGCGACGCGGCTGGCCAATCGTGGCTGATCGGATGCGGCCAGCGAAACCGATCAAGCATCGAGCCAACAGCATCGCGCCCAGAAACCGATGCGCTCGATGCGGCCACACCCACCCCAAAGCGATCAACAGAGGGCAGAGCCACATTGTACGGCATTTGGCCACTCTCTGCCAGGCACGCGCACCCCATGGCGCCGCACATGTCACCAAGCGAGTGCCTAGTCCTGAATCTCCCTCAGGCCTACAAGGGGACAGAGGCGGGAACGCTGCCAGCTTCCTTTTGTGTCTTTTGCCACCGAGACTTGTGATGATGGTTTGTGTTTTTGTGGTTTGTGGTTGGTTTGCGGATGGGAGTTGGGCGAGAGACGAGATGAGATGGGGCCCAACTGTCCTGTCGACGGTTCCAACGGGTTGTGGGCCTGGCTGGACGGCAGAGTGTTGAAAATTAGGGCTTACAACGGCGCCTGCGTCGCGCATTCCAGGGCTGTGGTCAGTGAAGCCCTGCGAGCCCGACACCAAAACCACATTCAGACCGAAACCCAACTGAACCCGTGTTTGACCACACAAGGAAGAGACACACACACCTTGAAGCCTCGCACACGGGGTTTTTGGTTTCCTGCGCCCCGATTGCTCGTCCCTGTCTCAGTGGAGTGCAGCACCCCAAGGCGGTGTCGTATTCGTTGGCTCTTGTTTAGGTGCGGGCAGTCGTGGGCGTGCAACACGATGTTCTGCGACACTGGGAATGTCGGTGCGTGCGTCGTTGACGTGGATGTTTTGTCTGATGTCCAGTCAGTGCCCAAATGAGTAAGTGGCTTGGGGCATACGGTCAAGGCTGGGGGGGGCGGGGCACAGGGTTGAGCTGCCTCCTTACCAACTGCAAAAGCCTGCAACGGTCAACACTGTCTCGAGCTGAGCTGTTGATGCAGGCTCCCGACCAACTGAAGTCTCGGTCGGTTCCCCAAAGCCCGGCGTGGCGTATCTGGAGTGTTCTGGCCCAAGCCTTGATGTCGGATGGCCCGGAGTACAGTCAGCCCCGGCTTGCCCTCGTGAGTTTGTCTGGGTGGTGTTGGTCCAGTCGTTGGACGAGTGAGATGGTGCCGATGAGTGCGGAAGTGGGACGAACCCTCAGGAATTAAACATTAAGTGATGAGTGCAGGCAGATAGATGTCCATCAACCAACATCAAGACAACAGCCTCGAGACCCGGCCCGGCGTGGGCTCCAGAGGAAATAAAAGCACCTCGCCGGTCCTGGCTCCGAACGCGCAAGGCACACCAGAGCAACACCGTGTGCTGTCAGCTCCGACGATGCCCCTCCTCCGTTTTCTCCATTTTCCTTGGCTTCCCTGATTTGAGCGGGCGGTTTCGCACCAGGAGAAGCCCCCGTTTCAGGGCGCTTGCCGTCTTGGGACTCACCGGTTAGGGCTGTCCAATTGAAGCGCCTCAGCCCCTGCAGACCATTGACTCCGCTGAAAAGGCCCCCTGAACGATGAGGTCATAGCTGAGCATTGTTGACATGACGTCATGGCTTGCGGACCCTTACGGCTCCCTTCCTTGGTTGTGACCACGATAATTCCATTGCGAGGCAGACTATTGGCACGCCAACAAGGGGATTGGAAATGAACTATGCCTCGGCTGTTGGAATGTTTCACTCGAGTCCGATTTCGCATCAAGAGCAGGTAGTGTGGGAGATGTCGACGCAAGCCAGCCCCCGTTTCCGTCACCATGCGTACATGCTCCGTGAAAATGCATGCCGCTCCTGGACGAGGTGATACGGAACTGATGACATACTTAGACTGCCTAACATAGTGAGTTGAAGCTTTTGCCCAAAGGAACTTTCCGTTGCATGGTACAGAACAAAACAGCATGGCTCAAGCAATGAGGTGCCCCTTGCCCGCCACCCCTTCCATCCACAGCTTGGTGCAGTCTAGTTTCGGCCCACTGGCAACCCTCCTCAGCAACAGTGGTTGATATCCCCAGCAGTCCACGAGGAATAGCAACGGAACTTGCGAGTCGCCGAGATTGAAGTGAACTCGCCGTGACAGGCGAAGTCGTGGCCAGGGAACGGATCGCAGTTGCCGTACACCCTCCCATCAAGCCCAATCATCTCGTATCCGCCGCGGTTCTGGTAGATGGCTATCATCATGGCACGGAGGTTTCGAGTCAGCTCAGCGCCACGCCACAGACCGGACGCAAAGACGGGGGGTTACCACGCACTCCAATGCAGCAGCGGGTCGTTCCTGAAGTGCATCTCCACGACAGACACCCCGGCCGGGTCCGCGCCGGGGCTGCATCCACCCCCCTCGCACCGGACCCCGATCTTGTCCCCGCTCACGTCGCTGCGGGGGTCGTATCTTGGCACCCGCCAGGCCATGTTGCAGTCGGGCGGGCCGTCAAAGACGAACCATTTGGGCCGGTGGTCCACGATCCCTTGGTAACCCGCCCAGTCTTCGGAGCCAGAGTAGAGGTCAAAGTTGGCGTGGACGGCGGTGCCGCAGGAGAGAGCCAGCAGAAGGGAGGAGAGTTGGAGCTTCATTATGCGGGGGCTGTGTAGAGAAGACAAGTGGGAGGTTGGCAAGTGGGTAGAGCAGTGGGGGACAGCGGTTATCGAGAGACAAGACCCAGGAAGTGGTGATGTGATGGTCAAAACGGGAGAGGAGGGGGAACAAGGCCGAAGTGGCTGGCAGGTGGGAGGTCTCATCTTATGCTCGAACCAAGCCCTCGTCCGCCTCGACAATCCCGGAACGAACTTAACCGCGTCCGCCCCCAACGGCCATTTTGACCACAGTGAACCGCCATAGAGCGGGGTGGGAGGCAAGCGCGGTGCGCTGGCAGCCTGGAAAACATTGTAAGAACCAACAGCATACCATCGATCTCGGCCCGTCTCAGCCCCAAAAAGCTCTCTTCATAACACATTGCGGCGCAGCGTCCGTGTGCACTCGGCTCGAACGAGTCCCCGCAGCCAGCCGGTTATGTCCCCGCCAATCGCTAGGCACGTCAAAGGCAGGGGAATAATATCCACGCCGCGGTTTTGGGGGCCAACAGACACTTCTAGGCCTGCGGCTGCGACGCTCGCTGGTACGAGCAAGGGTTACGGGGACATTAAGACTCTTGGCCCTGCAACCGGGATGGTCTCCCGTCCCAACGGCGTCCCAACGGCCCGATGAGGAGGAGTCGCCAGCACAAGATGCGGGTGCCTGGCTTGGCGGAGAGTTCCCCAGCGGTGGGAGAGAGATGAGGTCCAAGGGCGCCAAAATAACTGCACAGAGACGCCGATGATACCCTGCCGGCGGGGAAGCCATCGTGAGCCGAAGCGAAACTTGGGTGGTATTGTAGACCCAACACCCCCTCTGCTACCTCCCCCGCTTATTCGTGGCCATGGTATTTATCCTTCACTTACTCGTTTGTGTTGACTTTTTTTTTTTTTGCTGTGTGCCACTCCCATGCCAACTCCTGCCTTTGACCACAGCCAACCATAACACCAATACGAGGGGCAACGACCCTCCTCTTTAGTTCACATCTGGTCCGACTTCTCAAATTTCTATGTACATACCATGCTTCCCCGCTAAATGGGGTTAAAATCTCCGCCTCTTCCTCGAAGCAATTAACCTATCCCACATTCAACGCCCATCTCTCTTCCCCCCTCACCACGTCAAAACCTCTCCCTTGTGCGACACAATCTTGCCCCCAACCGCCTCCTTGGTAGCCGTCGTAATGACCTTGAACATCCCCCCAACAGAGTCCTCAAGCGTGTCGGGCGCCTCGCCCATCCCCCAAATCCGGGCCGCCTCGTTGCCCATGTCCGTCTGGACCCACCCAGGATCCAGGATAAACGCGTTGAGCCAGTCTTCCTCGGCGTTGATCCGCACGGCGTACCAGTTGAGCATGGTCTTGGAGGGGCCGTAGGCGGCGTTGGGTACGGGGGGTTGGCGGCTGTTGATCACCAGTGTCAGTCACATGCTGTTGAGTTCCCCCTGCGGAGCACGACTTACCCGAGGGATCCCGCGCCCGAGCCCACCGGCGCAAAGACAGGCTTCCCCGTCGACTTCTGCAGCAACTCGCGAGTCGCCTGGTACAGCGCGACGACGCCCAAGACGTTGACCTCGACGTGCTCCACGATCTCGCTCCATTTGACGTCCTTCACCGACGGCCACACCTTGGAGATGCCAGCGTTGGCGATGACAATGTCCAGGCGGTCGACGCTGTGTTCCGCTTTGAGATGGGCGATGGCCTCGGCGGCGCCATTCTCGCTACCGGCGTCGTATTTGAGAGCGATGATCGAACTGCCGGCCGCTTTGGGAAGGTCCGCCAGCGCCTGGGCGGTTGGGTGGCTTGGGTCGCGCACGGTGGCGATGACGGTCTGGATTGTTGTCAGTTCCATGGTGATAGTTGGTTCAGACGTCGCAGACCCGGCAAGGCGGCGGGAATAAGAAATCCTCGGTACGTACGTGGTTGGGCTGGGCGAGGAACAGCTTGACGAGGCCGTTTCCCAGGCCGCGGTTCCCGCCGGTGATCAAGACAACAGTGGAAGCCATTCTGAGTGTGGTCAAGGGGTTTCGGTGATGTCTAGAGAGGGCTGGCGCTGGGACTCGGAGAGGCAGAAGAAGAACAATTTTATAATGGTGCGTCTGATGTTCTCGACTCTTGATTTATACGAATGGAGGTAGAGCCCCATGAGCTGGAATCCTGCAGGAACACTCCTTTCCTTTGTAGGGTAGGCGCGGTTTTTGTTGAGTTGTGGAATCCACACATTCGTCAGCACCTCATCGCAGGGCTGCTGCAGTGAGATGGCGCCCAAACAGGTTGACACGCATATTGGTGCCCCATGACTATTACTAATCTCCGGCTTTGTCACCCCCGCGAGATTCCATGTCTGCCCGCCATGTCTGCCCTCGCTGATCAACCCATGCGGAGATATCTTACCTGGTAGCATTAGATCCCCTGCAGCTCCATGATCTTTGTCATTAGAAACGGCACTGGTACGCGATGCGGAAGTTGGAAACTTTGCGGAGGGGAAGTCGGACTCGGAGTGAGCCGGGCAGGGGTTGCTGATCAAGGGCATCGGCGATTAGAGTGTGCTAAGCGAGTGCCGTCGGGCATTTGCCAGTTGCAGGGCAGGACAGGGATCGGACGAAGCTAGATAGAGAACCAGTACGGAAATATTGAGCGTGTTGTATGCCATTGGAGGTGATAGCGATACCCCGGTTTCGCCTGTCGTTGAACGTGCGAGCGTCGGGGGTCATGCCCAAGCACTTGAAATTCTCCATACCGGTGAAGGGTTCCGCAAGAGACTTCTTTGCAGGCGTTGGGGTGTACAACCATTGAAGTTGACAACGGCATCCGCAATGCGGCTGTTTGCGTACAGTGAGGGTATGACCTTGAATTCAAGGTCAACCTTTAAGGTTGCCGATCCCAAATCATCTCAGTTACGCTCTCAAGAACAGAGCCAGTACCTAATTATTCCGCCGGACTTGCACTCGGGCCGTTGGGCTCACGCAGGGTAGCCTCGATGCCCTTGTCCTTCCCTTGGGATAGACCGGGCCGTGTCTGTGTCACCTCGAGACGAGAACCCTCAATAAGGTGCAACTAGTCTTGTAAAGATACATGAAGGAAACAAGTATAACCCTGGCTAAACCCCGCTTCAACACCCTCGAGGCTTGACTTCATTTATTTATCGCGAATAGTTGACTATTAGTTCATGCTCGATGATGAAACATGATGTAACCAGAGGATCGTGGAAAGCAAGGGAAACACGAGAAATTTTCATCTGCTGTGTCTGAACTGTTTGAACCCCCCAGACCCTCCAAGACCCGGCTCCGCACATCCAGCAATCTCACGGTCCTGGCCACCCCCAACATCCACCCGGCGCAGTGTCCGATGGGAGACGCCGCGACAAGAAACCGATTTATCTGGGAACTCTGGATCTTTCAGACAATAGCATACTTTGTCGTTGGATTCCGATACTTTTTCCGAATTCACACACTGGGATGGAGCAAGCTTGCGTGCGACGATGCCTTGATGTTTTTGGCGACGGTATGTGCGCCCCAGTCCCGTCCAACGTTTGGCAGGAACAGTGGCTGACGGGCTATGGCATCGTCCAGCTCGTATACACAGCCGCGAGCGTCATGGCCTATCTCGTCGTCGCGTACTGGCACGGGCTTGCCAACAACGGAATGACCGATGCACAGCGAGCGGCGTTGGACCCTGACTCTGAGGAGTACAGGCTTCGCGTCAACGGGTCCAAGACTCACGTTACCGGCCTGCTTCTCTACACCACCCAGCTTTGGCTGTTCAAGGGGTGCTGGACAGTGTACTACGCCCGCTTGACGTGAGTTCTCATGACCGTTGCTGGAGGCTGTGTTGGAGGGAAACTAACATGCTGGTGATAGACGCAGCGTCTACCACATGGAGCGTCGGATCATGGCCGCCTACATCATCATGCCGACGACGTATATCGCGTGCCTTCTGGTCGCCTTCCTCAAATGTATCCCGTTCAGTCGCCAATGGCAGATCAACCCCGATCCTGGCAGTGAGCTATGCCCGTGCATCGCCAACCTCCGGAGCTTGTTAAACCGAACGAACTGACCGCCCGCCCCAGACAACTGCGAGCCGGCCATATCGACTCTCCAGACTGTCTTCGTCATGGTTATGAACGCACTTACCGACTTGTTTCTAATGGCAATTCCCCTCCCGATGGTGATCAAATCCGGCCTGCGGAAACGGCAAAAAGCGATTCTGTTGGTCATGTTCAGCGGTGGCTTCCTCGTGATGACCTTTGGCATTCTGCGCGCTGTCTCTATTCTGACGGTCTGACTGCCCCGAATCTCCTTCTCGGAATCATCCAACTAACCCAGTTACTCCAGCGCGGAAATGAGGACTCGGCACAATCCGGCTACTGGTCGGTCCGCGAGGTCTTCGTCGCCATGGTCCTGACCAACATGCCCATCGTGTACCCTCTCTTCAAACGCTGGTTCGAGAAGGGGTTGACCAGCCGCGGCGGTACGTGCAAGAGTGGCACCGACAACTCGCTGCACAGCTACGCGCTCAGCAGCTCGGCGCGCAACAACTCCAAGGCCGACCCCGTGCGCTCCGAGCTCGAGTTCAACGCCAGCCTGCCGTCAGCCCCCGTGCCAGCTGCCGCGCTCCCCAGACGGCATGGTTCGTACAGTGCGTGGTATGATGAGTGGGATTTGGAGAACGGGCATCGGGTGCGGGCGGGCTCGACGGCGGCGCCCGAGTGGCAGTCTTGCTGCGGCGCGTTGGACATGTCGGAAACGCCGCGGAGGGGTTCGGTTTGAGCTTGCTTGTCGAGGCGACGACGGAATGCAGGATGGCGTCAGGCATCCTGGGCACTTAATTGTCATGGTATCGAGACTGTGGCTTAAGGGTATCAGTCTCGGTCTTGTATCGATCCGTTTGGACTTGGTATTGCCTATTCGTACACCATAAACACGCCCTCCTCTCCTCAAGCCCGACCAGGAATTCCCGACGGCATGCTGCGATGCCCGCGCATGGTTCCATGCCCCGAGGGGGCGGAGGTGTTCGGCACGGCCAACAACATGGCATGGTCGAACACCCGGCTGGCAATAGAGCTCGGCGAAATGGCAGGTCACTTATCATTGTGAAGGACACACGGACTGGCGGAATGGGTCTTTCTCCACGTTAAAATCCTTCATGGATGAGCTCGATGTGTGTGGAAGTGTCTCAAATGACAAAACATGTGATCTTATGCCTGTGTCTGCTTTTATTCAGCTGCATAACTGTGCCGTGTTTACCTCCGTACTCTGTCCACTTCGACACATTCAGATCTGCCATGCTTCCGAACACCAGGCGGCAGAGACCATGCGCCGCCAGAATGGCTGAAAACCACCTGCGGTTTGTCTCCCTGGTGAAGACACTCCATGGGCTGCAAGTAAGATGGACAATCTCGTTCCACAGACTCGCCCAGGCACCCCCTCGCGCTGGTTGGAACTTGCAGTGATCATCCGCCCTGGTGTGCTGCGTCCGACCGTGAGGGAGGCAGCCCGCTTGACGATGCCGGCTTCTTTCCCCGACGATATTTCCGGATCGTGACATATCCCAAGATGCAGGAGTTGGAAACCGGATTTCCTCTTCTGTACTCAGGCAGTTAGGTAAATTTCATGTAACTCCTCACCGGTACTGGGAGGCCTCCTCATCCTCCTGTTGGGTGGGGGACAGTCCAGCATGTGAGTACAGCATCTGCAAGCGATTTGTTCTGCCTCATGGAAGTACCATTGCGCTTTGGCCAAACCATAGTTTTCGGGGTCCCTGTTTCGACCCTTTCCCGATGGGATATCAACGGCTCCAACTGACTATGAGCGATTTCTCCCTACCCCTGAGCACTGCCCACCTGCCTGGGGTAAACCCGGGTTTCCTCCTTCATCCACCTCCTCTGCAGCTTCTCCAGTCAAATTGTTCAGCGGGGGGACACGAGAGATAGCGGATAGCAGCTGAATTCGGCCAGCTATGAGCGATTTTGCCTCGTAGGCCGGTGCGAAGCCGACGATGAACGGCCACACCCAAAGAGTCCATCCGGCCACCATCAAGGGTTTCCATCCTGCGCAGATCGACAGGCTCACCATCACGCACCTGGCCAACTTCCACGTAACAATTGCCTAAAGTGAGATGTGTTTGCTGGTGCGGTACGTACACCCACCAGGACGGATTCGATTAGCATTGCCGGTGCGAGCAGTGGACACAGTATTAACGGGAGGGACACGTCGGTCGCAGCTTGACGATGACACGGGATCTGGTCCAAGACGGTAACTGTGACAATGGTGTTCGCGATGGTCCACATGTGACAGAGCGCAGATAAAATGAGGACAGGACCGCAACGAAATCTGTGGCTCTCAAGTTCACACACCTGCTTACATTCTCCTTCCGCGCATCCAAGACTTTGAACATGGCTTCCGAAGTGGCATGGGAAGATGGCGACCGGGAAAAGGGACCAGGCGTCAGGTCTCCTGCGGACCAGCAGCGCCCCAAGATCGAAAGGCGCTCGACGAGCCGCCGCCGCTCGATCGACCCGACCACGGCCCTCCCCATCCAGTATCGTAGCATGTGAGTGCACCCAGCGCTCTCCAACCTCCTTCCACGGATTCCTTCCCCATCGTTGCTAACGCCCACCAGCTCTCAAGACATCGACGAAGGCGAGAGGACCCTGCAGGCCGAGCGCAACAAAGCCAAGAGCGCTGTTGTCTTGAGTACGTCCCCAAAACCTGCCCCGAGACGCTCCTCACCCCCCTCTAACAACTGCTCCCAGAGTTCGAGACCACCGACTGGCACACCACCGCCCTCGAAGACATCCAGAAGCGCCTCAACGTCGACGCCGCCCGCGGCCTCTCCGCACAGGACGCGTCCCAGCGCCTCAAACAACATGGAAAAAACAAAATCTCGCCGCTGCCAAACCCATGGTTCTGGAAAATATTCGGATACTTCTTCAAAGGCTTCGGCTCCATGCTCTTCGTCGGCGGCATCCTGGTCTTCATCTCGTGGAAGCCCCTGGGCGACCCTCCGCAGGTGGCCAACCTCGCCCTTGGCATCGTCTTGATTGCGGTGTTTCTGGTCCAGGCGGCGTTCAACGGGTACCAGGACTGGTCGTCCTCGCGCGTGATGCATTCCATTACGGCGATGCTGCCGGAGTCGTGCCGCCTGATTAGGGATGGGGTCCAGGTTGAGATGAGTGCGATGGATGTTGTGCCGGGGGATGTCATTCTTCTCAAGGCTGGTAATAGGATCCCTGCCGATGTGCGGTATATCCAGACTTCGCCTGGCATGAGTGTTGACCGTGCGGTCTTGACTGGTGGGTGCTCCGTGGTTGTTGATGGCGTCAGGTATACTTGCTGATCATCGCCTTCTCCTCAGGGGAGTCGAAACCGATCAAGGGAACGACCGAGTCAACCGACGATAATTATCTCGAAACCCACTGTATCGGCCTCCAAGGCACTCACTGCGTCTCCGGCACTGCTGTTGGCATCGTCGTCGAGACCGGGGACTCGACCGTCTTTGGCCAGATCGCCAAGCTGGCTGCCGAGCCCAAGACGTCGCTGACGACGATCGAGAAAGAAATCCTTCGCTTCGTCCTCTTGATCTTTGCCATCATGGTCACCTGGATTGTCATCCTGGCTGCTGTCTGGTACGTGTCTGGAGCTCTTTCTTGCGTACCACTGACCTGGGTGATCGACTGACGCTGTCCCAGGGGCGGATGGCTTCGCAAAGAACACCCCGACTGGATCAGCGTGCCCGCCCTCATCGTCAGCTGCGTCAGCGTCGCCATTGCCTACATCCCAGAGGGCTTGCCCATCGCCGTCACGTCCTCCCTGACCATCACCGCCAATCTGATGAAGAAGAACAACATCCTGTGCAAGTCGCTCAAGACAGTCGAGACACTCGGCGCCGTCTCGGTCATCTGCGCTGACAAAACCGGCACGCTGACGCGGGTAAGCAACTAAACCCCCCTACAGCATCACCCACGACTAACAAAGCCCCGGCCCACAGAACAAGATGTTTGTCACGCACTGCTCAGTCGGCACGACAATCATGACGCCTGAGTCCGCCCAAGAATCCATGACCCAAACAACAGACTCAGGCACATCCCAACTGCGAGCCCTAACCGGCCTCTGCAACGCCGCCGAATTCGACTCCGAGACCCTGACCAAGCCGCTGAACGAGCGACGAATCTTCGGCGACGCCACCGACCAGGCGGCCTTGCGCTTCTCTGAGAGCCTCGGCCCCGTCTCGGAGCTGCGTCAGGCGTGGAAAATGGCTGCGGAGCTCGCGTTTGATAGCAAGAATAAGTTTATGGCGAGGGTGTTTACGCTGGGTGAGGTGCGCGGGCTGAACATGTGTTTGAGCCCCGGTGAGGGGGCTGGTTTTCAGAACAGCGAGCATGGGTAGGTCGTCAAGGAGAAAAGAGCGTGTTTTGATGGATACTGATTGATACCCCCAGTTTGTTAACCGTCAAGGGAGCCCCTGACATCCTCCTCAGTCGCTGCACCACCATGGTCCAGCCCGACGGCCAAGTCAGCCCCCTGAGCCCATCAACCAGAGCCGCAATCCAGCAACTCAAAGACGAGTGGTCGTCTCAGGGCAAGCGCGTTATCTTGCTCGCGCGAAAGGTCGTAAACATGGATATCGGCCCCGATGCCCTGTCCTCTGAGATGGAAGTGCGCGTGTTGAAGCAGGTCAGCGGTGGCTTGACCTTCGTCGGATTGCTCGCCTTGCTCGACCCGCCCCGTTCGGACATTCCGGAGGTGATGAGGACGCTGCGGGGGGCAGGCATTCGGAATTTCATGGTATGTCCACCGGGTATCTCCGTGTTTGATGAATTGCTAACTCATCCACCGCGGCCTAGGTGACGGGTGACTTCGGCCTCACAGCCCTTGCCATCTCCCGCGAATGCAACATGGTGACCCTCCCCTCCGTGCACGACAGCTCATTCCTCGCTCGCTTCCCAAAGCAGTCCAAATCCGACGACGGCGAGGATCACGCGATATCCCCCCCCGACGCCGCTCTCCTCCTAACCGGCAGCGACCTCATGAAACTCAACGACCACCAATGGGACCAAGTCTGCGCCTACCCCGAGATCGTCTTCTCCCGCACCACGCCTGACCAGAAACTCCGCATCGTGCGCGAGTTCCAGTCCCGCGACGAGATCGTGGCCATGACGGGCGACGGCGTCAACGACGCGCCGGCGCTGAAGGCTGCCGATATTGGTATCAGCCTCGCAAGCGGGTCTGACATTGCCATTGAGGCGGCTGATATGGTTCTGCTTGACTCGTTCGCGGCGATTGTCGAGGCTGTGCGCTATGGACGGCTGGTGTTTGATAACTTGAAGAAGGTTATTGCGTACTTGCTGCCGGCGGGGTCGTGGTCGGAGTTCTGGCCTGTGTTTACGAACGTTATTTTTGGGCTGCCGCAGATCCTTTCGTCGTTTCTTATGATCATTATCTGGTAAGCACCTCGACCTCAACTCCAACGCGGAGTTACAACATCTGACATTCCTTGCAGCTGCTTCACCGACTGCATCGGCGCCGTTGTCCTGGCCTACGAAAAGCCCGAGGCGGACCTGCTCCTCCGCCCGCCTCGCAACCCAAAGACGACAAGGCTGGTGAACTGGCAGCTCGTGTTCCACGCGTACGCGCTCGTCGGCATGATCGAGACGACCCTGTCCTTCACCATGGCGTATTGGTATCTGCAGCGGAACGGCATCCATTTCGAGGACATCTGGTTTAAGTTTGGCGCTATCCCTGAGGGCATGGATCCGGATTACTACAACGCCCGCCTGAACGAGGCCAGCTCGATTTATTTCATGAACCTGGTTGTCATGTTGGTCTCCTCCAGCCCCCTTCAGCCTGGACGATTCACGCTGACTCTCCACCTTACCTAGGCAATGGTTCAACCTGATGTCCGTCCGGACTCGCCGCCTGTCGGTTTTCCAGCACCCACCCGCCTTCAACAAGGCTACGCAAAATTTGCTTCTCTTCCCTGCGATTGCGCTTACCCTGGGGGTCGCTGTGATCTGGCTATATATCCCCCAGTTACAGGTTGTCCTGAGCACGGCAGCGGTGCCCGTCCAGCATTATTTTCTCCCAGCGGCTCTTGGAGTAGGCTTGCTGTGCATGGATGAAGGCCGCAAAGCTTGTGTCCGCCGCTGGCCTGACGGTGTGCTTGCACGGATGGCTTGGTGATGAGGATGTTGGGGAATGTGAGCTGTAGGTTCGGGGACTAGTGTGGTCTCGGTTCCAGGCTGCCTACGCGTGGAGGGACTTGTGACATCTTCATACCTCGACTTAGGGACGTGGATAAATGGGATATGGATTAATACCAATGATTCCTTGTAAGCCAGCTAACAGTGAGGGCGAATGCTTCCATCCGCACGTCTTTTAAAGGGTCCGCGAGGCTACTCTGCAGCATAAACACGCTCTCCTCCTCCAGGCCCCAACTGCCCTCCACGGCAACCACCTCACCCTGCCTTTGCCTTTGCCTTTTCAAACCGCTGATACCTCTCCTCCCTCCACTTCGGTCCCCATTTCCTCACAATCAACACACTCGGACTAGCCACAAGCACAATCAGCCCCATAAACGTATACGTAAACCCATACCCCCACGCGTCAATCATAGGCTGCACCACCGCAGTCCCCACCGCGCTGAACGTGGCGCGTGTCAGGTTGAACGTCGACGACACCCGCCCCGGGTTCATCGGGTACAAATCCACCAGCAGCGTCGTCAGCACCGACACGGGCCCGGCCAGCGCGAACCCCGCCAAAAACAGAATCACCAGCGGCGCCGCCAGGTTCACGCCCGTGTCCACCACCCACCCCCACGCGATGATCATCCCCACGGCGAGAAACGTACACGGCCACATCAGATCCAACCTCGCCCTCTCAATGGGAAACTTCCTCAGATCATCCCCCCTCTTCCTATCCGGCGACACGCCCACGCTCCTCGCCACACGCGCATAGTTCCAGTTCAGCAACCACCCCATCGCAGCAG
>FTEL01003602.1_pt1 | contig 17908 bp, 11 predicted proteins | sample 1658911 | NCBI WGS metagenome assembly FTEL01 (sample SAMEA3914869, study PRJEB12502) | metagenome | biome: forest; material: soil | place: USA | collected 2012-03-12 | depth 0.1 m
GGCGGGGGTGGTCGGGATGGCGGTGATTACCTACCTAGCCTTCCTGGGTTGTGTGGAGGGAGACACGGGCTGACGAGAGTGTTGCAGACAATCCTCTTCCTCGTCTTCGTCGCGTAGCGAAGCCACGCCGGGGACGACGTCTTTCACGACGACAACGAGGGCAGTGACTAGCACCGCGGGGAGCACTGAAGCAACAGGGGGTGCATCGCCCACCCCATCGCCCGAGCCCTCATCGTCCAACTCCGGTCTCAGCAAGGACGGCATTGCCGGTGTTGTGGTAGGCGTTGTCTTCGGGGTGATAACCGCTTGCATCGGGATATGGGCTGCGAAGCGCAAGGATACGCTGCGGGACTACGTAATGTCGCTGCATGGCCAAGGGCAAAGGCCGGCCGAGAGAAGCCACATTTAGTCGGATCCGTGGGAGGTGCGGTCAAAATGTCGGTGAGAAGTCTGCGCGGGACCAAGCCTTGGGCGAGGATGAGTCCATGGGATGTCGGGGAAGCAGGGAAACAAAACCATCGTCGAAGCAGAGGTCCAACAGAGGTCCAAAATCATCTAGTTTTCGCTCAACATGCCCTTCCCTTAAGCACAGTCTATGTCAAAGCAGCCGCGTAGAATCCAACACAGCCTAAGCGCTCCCCGCCGGCTCGGCAAAGACAAACTCCTCGAGCTCCTTGAACGCCGCCTCCAAGTCCTATCACCCAAACCGCGTCAGCACGCCCCTTACTAATACCACCCACCCACCACTGGGCGAAGAGAATAAGAACGCACCTGGTTAACTATAACCCGATCATGCACCCCCGGCACCTGGGCATACTCCAACTCCACCTTGGCCTGCTTCAACCGCTTTTGGATCGAGTCCTCCTTCTCGGTGCCGCGGCCGCGCAGGCGGCGCTCGAGCTCCTCCTCGGACGGCGGCGCGATGAAGACGTACCGGGCGGGGAAGCCCGACGCCTGGATCTGCTTGACGCCCTCGACCTCGATGTCCAGGACTACCGTCTGGCCCTTGGCAGTCTGCTCCTCGATGGTCGCTTTGGAGGTGCCGTAGAGGTTGTCGCCGAATTGCGCGCTGTTGTGTTGGGAGGAGGGGTGTTAGCGGGCTGTAGCTTCTCGGTTGTTCGGTTCATCCAGGGGGTGGGAACCGGGGGTGAAGGGCGGGGTGGGCGCACCTCTCGACGAAGCCGTCGTTGGCCTTGAGCTCGAGGAAGATCTCTTTGGTCACGAAGTGGTAGTCGACGCCGTGGATCTCACCGGGGCGCGGGCCGCGGGTCGTGTGCGAGACGGAGAGCGTGAAGGTGTCAGGGTATCTCTGGAAGGGCGCAAGTGCGTGTCAGGGATCGCGGATTGTAGATCGAGAGGGGGAGGATTGGGAGTATGAACGGAGCGCGCAGGTGCGTACTTGGAACAGCAGCTTGTAGAGGGTCCCCTTGCCGACGCCCGAGGGGCCCGAGATGACGATGGGGCGGGGATCGCGAACTGTTACCCCTCCAGGTCAGTGTTGCGCTCCAGCTCAGGGGGCGTGGCGGTGCGAAGAGAACAGAACAAAGCAGCGCGGCGCGAGGAAGAAGGAGCATTGCGGACGGCGCAACTTGTGAGACTCACCAGAAGCCATGGCGCGGGAAGAGCACGAGCGTAACAAGTTGACAAAAGGAGTGACTGGACGACACCACATCGCGTCGCATCGCGGGGGAGAGAAAGGGCGGGGCCCGAGGGGACGCCGTTGGAAATTTGACTGCCGCTGCCGGCACGGCGGTCGGGGGGCTGCGGGGCGCCTCGCCTTACCCCTCCACCAAGAGGTTGCGCTGAACAGGGGTTGCGTTCCAGGGCAAAGGGTTGCCACGCCCCACTCTTCCAGCCCTTGTTCAGGCGACTCCAACCAGCTGTGGACGCACAGTGCAAATTCCACAGCCCAACAATTACAACTCAGTCGCCGTGATCAAGCAACCCATGCGACGATCCCCTCATAAATCTCAATTCCCCCAAAACGTTGGCCACGCGCCCGCGGGGGATGCCAAAAACCCCGAAAACCGACCGATCGCCAAAAGACCTCAACAGTTCAGACCACCGACTCGGTGGGTCGTAGCACTGCGACCGCGCACGGGCATCGCAAATGCGTCACTCGCGGACAAAAGGGTCTCGGGCAGAAACGAAACTCACGCAACTTGAGTTTCGACATGCCTTGCCTAGTTATTCCCGCGTCAAGTTCCGGACGAGGAGACGATAACAACACTCGGCTTTATGGGTTCATCAGGGCTGTGGCGGCGTGGGGAGGTAAGCTGTGAGGTATCAACCCTAACCCTTGTGGCAGGCAAGTGGTTGTCGAGTCGAGTCAGACGCCACACGCTGTCTGATGTTGCGAACTGGGAAATATCACGGCGGCAAGACTGGAATGCCCAAGTGGAGAGTGGCCACAGAGCCCGCCTGTCAGAAATCCGAGGGCGGTGTTGGATCGGGCGGTCGGCAGCAGGCTATCATTGACACCTTGGGGCATCAAGGTGTCAACACGTGGAATGCAGGTTGGAAGTCAATGGATTAAGTCAAGCAGAATAAACGTTGCTTTGATACAGAACGATAAATCCCAGCGCTGCCCCAATAACACCTCTAAGCCTGCTTAGGAGTCCAATACAAGAAGAAAATATCCAACCAGCTGATCTCTGCCACCTGATGGCAACTACTCACTCTCCCTACTTTCTCAGCTCTACCTCATCGTCCCACTCGTCCTTGTCCGCGGCTCAGCCGTTGCCCTCCCCTCCACACAACCTCCCTGCTCTTGCCTCAATGTGTAATAATCCGTGATATCCTGCGCATCCGTCGGCTCGCCTACCTGCTGCATCTCAATGATCTCGATCGAGCTGCGCTTCAAGATCACCCCATTCTTCAACGACCGCCCGGCCTCAAGATCCGTCTCGAAAGACGTCGTACCCCATTCATCATGATCAGGCGGGCAGATATGCTCGTCGCTGCCGTTGAGAGTGAAGTCGGGGATCGGGTTGATGGTCCTCGGCCCAGTGCCGCGACGCGGGGTCTTGTCTTCGACGGCGTAGGAACGTGCTTTCCCTTCGGCGCTGGGTGTATTGCCCGATGTTTTTGGTGCCGCTGAGGAGAGGAAGCGGACGGTTCCGATGATGGGGCGGAAGCAGCGGGCGATCAGGGGCGAGATGATGGGCATGTTGGAGGTGACCACGGCGACGAACGTCTCTCGTACCGCCCACGACCCTGCCTTTTCAGCACCGCCGATGGGGTCCTGGAGAAAGGAGCTGCGTCAGTGAGAACATTCCTCGACATGATGTTGTCCAGGTACTGACCGAAAGAATGATAACGCTGCGCAAGATTCCGGCAACAGTGACAAAGAGCCCTCCAGAGAACAAGATGATCAAGCCGGCCTTCTTCAAGGGCCGTAATGAGGACTTCCAGAGCAACGGGACGGGTATGCAGATGAGATAAATATCCGTTGCTACGTTGAGGACGAGGGTGACGATGATGTCGACTTGCGAAATGGCCGGCTGACACAAAGCTGTCGTTGGTCAACGTTGTGTTCCTCAAGGAATGCAGAGGCTGGAGCGTACCACCGGGATTGGGGTAAATTTGCCAGTTTTTGGACAACGGGTGGCAGCTGAAGAGGATGGTAAAAAGGACGGCGGCCCAAGTAACCCCAATGAGGGCGAACCCGGTATAAACCCGCTTCTTGTAGCCCAGACCGGCCTGCAAAAACATGGTTAGTGGGCTGTCTTGGGTTTGTCCGGGGAGCATGCAGAGACGTACCGTAAGGCGGAGGTAGAAGGTGCACACGGCGGCCTTGATGATCCAGAGCAAAAGGGTGTAGCTACACATGCCGGCAACCTGTGTCTTTGAGCCGTTGACCCTACATCACTTGCATTAGTCTGGAGCACCAGCGTGGTGGCAACTCTCGATCACCTTACCGTAAGTGGTACTCTTCGCTGTTCGGGTCGAGCAACCGCCGCTCCTCGTCGGTCATGCCATTGTTGGCAAGCCCTTTCCATCGTGCTCCGACTGTGAAGGCGAGATATGTCTCCACTGAGTACACCACCTGAACTGGGAATCAGTAGGAGCTCGAACCTGTGTTCAAGGGGCCGACTTACCGCAGCCAAGACCATCAGGTAGTCGTCAACATAAAGATTTTTGATCCCTGCTGTTGATATCCTCACATAGAGGCGGAGGGCGATGACAAACAGGCCAATGCCCAGGAGTGTGAATGCCTCGGTCACAAAAGCCATGGTGCCGCTGGCAATGTGGAAGAGACAGTTGGGGAGGTGATTTGGGGTGCCGGTGAGAGCGGCAGCGTCCAAGGGTTACATCAAACGAGGTTGGGGAAAGGAGGTCATAATAATAGGGACCAGGGCATCTTCCCTCCTGAGACGAGGCGTTGCGCAATGTAAAGCGGTGGTGGCTAAGCCATCCATCCTCCCTGACCCTCCATCATGATCGGCCAAAGCTGAGGACAAGCCAACGGTTAATAAGATAGCGGATTCCCCACGGCAGAAGGGAGCCAAGATCCCAGACCTGGTGGGTGGGCATGGATGGCGGTCCTCGAACGCTGTCCCCCCGCACGAGCTTCAGCTTAGGGTGAGTGGCATATCTTGTGCATTGGTGTGGCTTCCGGGAGTATATCTCGTCACTCGACGGGAAGGGCCCACCATACCGAACGGCGAGCTTGGTGCAACCTTGTGCAGATCCAAAGACTCGGGACCGGGGGTGGCATCTGGGCCCGCCACACCCCCAGAGCTTTGGGACACCCAGTTGCTGGTTTATTGACTCGTGGCCGCCATTAGTGCCTCCTAATGCAGACTCGTGGAGAGGCGACGAGGAGATGAGACGGCCAAGGGCAGATGGCAAGAGAGACAACAGCGACAGGGGCATGGCAAGGAGGTACAGCTGGGAAGAGGCAGCTTTCTGAGAGAGTTCGGTCTTCTCCTGCTGCAACCGCTGCATGTGGTCTGTTGAGGAGCGCACGGCATTCTCCGGTGAGACGAACGAATGGAATGGAGACGAAGTTGAAGTTTGGGGGAGAAAAAAACTGGAAGAGCGAGATCTCACGGGAAATCAGGCAGCGAATTGGTTGGGGATGCGTGAGGACGGAGCACAGATCAACGTCACCCAAGCGACACCTTCCCATCGTCGATTTGACACCCTGTTTCCAGTCTTCACGAGGCGGGGAAAAATTGAGAAGAAAACGGGCCTCCCATTTCCACTTCTGCATTTGCCAGTCTGTTCTGGTTGAAGCCCTGCAATTTCGGTTGAGACGCAAGCCGAAAGCCACTGACCTCAAGTCCGACCCGATTCCAACTTGGATCTCTCCTCATTGCGGGAACAGGGCTTCGACGCACATGGAGCATTGAGATGCAACTTCGCCATCCCGCTGGCCCTCTTGGTCCCCAATCCTCGGATTCGCCGGGATGCAAGAGCTTCGTGATGATTCTTCGCCACTGGGCCCCGGGGTACGCCGTCGAGATTGCTCGCTGCCCAGATCGCCTCGACGTCATCACAGTCACCAGACATCCAGAAACAACCCTGCGCGTCGAGGTCTGGCTGCTTTGATCGACAGCTCCGAGGACTCGGTCGCCCTTGCTATCTCTCCTGTTTGTTATCTTTCTGCTGATGGAAGAGGCAAGGCCAGATGCTTCGAGGACGATCTGCCGCCCCGGTGGAGTGGCAGGGTGCAGGCACCGACCGGGGAGCGTCCCCTCCCTTCAGCCGCAAGCGGCCATGCCGAGATGGAAACACGCAGGAAGCTCTCCGTGCTCGTTGTGGAAAGATGGGATGGAGTCGTGAATCCCAGACGTCGATCATGCCCTAAACTGCCGCGAGGGCGTTGCCGCCAGCTGTTTCGCCATGGTGGGGATGATTTGAACAACAAGCAAGTTATGAGGCAGGATGATGTTTGCCATGTCGAGATGGACGGCATTCCGCATATCCCCGCTTCGTACCCCCGATTTCTGCGGGGGGTAGGAGACAAGCTGGGGTTAGGAGCGGGGATCCATTCCCAACAATCAGTTCAGGGGGAAGTCTGCCTGCAGGAGGGAGGAGTTGTAGCCCCTGAGTCAAGCCGACAACCTCTCGAGTCTCATGGACTCTCACAGACATCTCTCAATTCCTGGGCATTGGTTACTCTCATGCGGTTGGCGTAGGGCGACACTGCTTCCCTGTTCGCATGTCCCAGCGTTTTGGCACCCTCCTCTCGAGAGAGGGGTTGTTGTGTCACCCGAAACTTGCCCTCCGCAACATCTCTTCGTTCCCACTGCCCTGACCTCCTCAACACCCTCAGCTACCAGCCGCCTTCCCAGCCCCCGCCGGATCCGCCGCAGTACCCTCATACCACCACTGCTGCACCGACGCCCTCGGGTGCGCCCACATATCCCGCCAGGTAAGATACGTCGACTCCCGCCGCGTCACAACCGCCTTCCACATCTCGTCCGACGGCTCCCGGCACCTCCCCAACCGGTGATACGAGACGACGTTGAAAAACCAATACCGCTCCTCCCCCCCAAATCGCTTTGTCCTGACCCGGTGCTCCACCGTGGTAACGAAATCGCTCAGGCAGTGGCCGCACGACTCGATGGAGTAGCTGCACGGGGTGAAGATCTCGCCGGGCCTGACGGAACCGCGCGTGAGGGCGTGGAGTCCCGTGAGCGCCCAGGATGAAGTTGTCATGTGGGCGCAGAGCTGGTAGGCCGGGTTGGTGTGGTTGAGGGCGGAGCGCAGGGCGTCGTCGGAGAAGCCCAGGCCGCTGGCGGTGCGGTCGCAGCGGAGGAAGAGGTTGTCTTCGATGATGCGGGCGGACCAGGATTCTTTCCAGCGGAGCGGGCCGGTGGCGGTGAGGTTCAGGTTGAAGCTTTCCAGGGGGAGGCCGTGTGGTGGGCCGAGGAGGTGGCGGGTCGTGGCCAGGCGGACGGCTTGGTAGGTGAGGGAGAAGCCGCTGCCTGAGAGGACTACGGAGGTGTGGTCGGAGTAGTTTGGTTCCAGTACGGCGCCCTTTGTTGGCCCGTGGGATGAAATGCGATGCAGGAAGCAGCAGGTGTCGCAGTACCAGCAGTTGTAGGCCGGATCTCGCTCGAGGAGGAGCTGCAGCTGTAGCCGCTCCGGGCGCGTGAGACGTGGTTTGGTGGTCGGAAAGAGGAGGGCGAAGAGGGACTTGCACGTCAGAGAAAGTGCCACAGCGGTCGATGGCTGGAGGTGTTCAATGCTGAGGAACAAGACGAGGTCGGTGGGCAGCTGCAAGAGGGGCGATGACTGCGGCTGAGCAGGTTGGGGCCGTTGGGCGGGGGCATTGCGCTGCGCTTGCGGGCGCCGCGGGATGAGGCGCGAGAGGGACTCGGAGAGACTGAAAGGCATTCGGCCAGGTTGAAGGCGGGTGTGGTTGGCAGGATTGTCGTTGGATCTTGTGTGTCCTTGGTTGATTGGGGGAGGTCGAGCCTCATGGACAGCGCAGAGACAGAAAGCGAGAGAACGGAGGAAGAGCCAATCGAGTTCTGTGAGGCTGAGCAAACGGCACAAGCTTTCAGGCAGCCAGCCCCAGCTCTGCCACAGCCTCCCACGCCTCATCCGGCATCGCGGACCGGAGGTCCTGACTGGACCATTTCTTGACTTCTGGGAGATTTCCGTGGCAGTGGCACAAACCTTGCCGAAGAACTGCCCCAACTGACACCTCCTGGCGCAGGCAAACAAACAGCACCGCAGAACTGAACAAACCAACTTTCCACTCTCCACTCGCCTCTTTCATCAAGAAGAAAACTCCCCGCATCCAACAGGCAACACAAAGAACCGCCCCAACACCAAACTGGCAAGATGCCCCCCCAGACATCCAACACCAATCAAGATGCCTCCCCATCCAGCCTCAACACCCCATAACCCAAAGCCATGTGCACCTACACCCTCCCCTCAACACTCTTCGCAAACTCCCCCACCAAATCCCGATAATCCTCCGGCCCATACGGCTCCGTCGCCTCCGCCAACCACCCCCCCTTCCGATGCACCCTCAACCCCAGATCCCCCACCAACAAATCCACATACGGCAGCGCATCAAACACAAAATCCGGGAACTGCGCGCCATGCCCCGCCGGATACCGCCACTTCCCAAACCGCGCGTTCAGCACCGTCTCCCGCTGCAACTCCTCCACCGTCTTCCCCCCTTCCTCGCCACCCCCATCCACAGTCTGCAAGGCCGGCACCACCTTGCCGGATAACTCCCCCCCGAAATAAGCCGCCACCCAAACCGCCTGCGCGTGCGCCACTAAGAAAGTCGAGAAATTCAGCAGCACCCCGGCGAACGCGACATCCCGCTTCTGCAGCAGCCGCGGGGAAGGGGGTACCATGAAGCGGTACAGCGCCCAGGGCGTGAGCGGCGTGTCCGGGGTGAGCGCGTCGGTGCTGCTCAGCCCGGGCGTGGAGAGCAGGGGCTGCAGGTTGGCGTTCTGCACCGGCTGGTTATGCAAACGCGGGAAGGTGGTCAGGATTTGTGCGTCCGCGGCGGAGAGGGCGGCGGGGGTGAAGAGCGTGCTTGTGGAGGGGGAGTGCGGGAGGCCGAGGTCGGCGTCGATTCCTGCCGGGAGGAAGGTGACGGGGGGAAGGTGCTTCCAGCCGGTGACGCAGCAGAGGGCGTCGGTGGGGAGGGTGGTGCCGTTGGAGAGGTGGACTGTTTGCGGGGAGAGGCGGGTGATGTCGGCGATGTGGACCGCGACGTTGCCCGAGCGGACGAGGTCGAAGATGTCGGTGGGGTAGTTGAGGATGGAGAAGGAGGAGGCCGTGAACATGGCTTGGCTCCAGGGCTTGAGCTTTTTGGTTTCGGGGTGGGCGTCGTATTTGTTGAGGGTGAGGACGTCGTTGCCGAGGACGAACCAGAAGGCATTGGTGATGGCGCGGCCGAGAAAGGTGCCGTGGAGGAAGCGCCGGATGCCGGGGTAGCCGTCGGCCGAGCCCCAGGTGCAGGGGCTGAACCAGGTGAGCATGCGTGTGTCTGGTGAGGTGGTTAATGCTGATTCAGACTCGAACAAGGCAGGGGCTCTACTCACGAACGAGCTTCTCGAGCCACTTCTTCAACGGCGTCACATACGGCGGCGACATCCACGCCGGGCCGTGGCCGCTCTCTGTACCAATGTCAGCCAAGACGTAGGAACATCACGCAGCTGGAGACATCCATACCTCGAATCACCCAGTCGACCTTCACGCCTCGGGTGGCATACGCGTACACAGCATCCCAGGCCGACTTCGTCCCGCCAAACACCGTCACCCTCTTGGCCGTATCCAACGTCGCCGCATGCTTGATAAAGTCCTTGCCATGGAACATGGGCGCCCCAAACTCCTCCTGCCCATCAATATGTGGAAGGAACGGCTCCGAGGTGAGACCCGTGGCCACGACAAGCTTCCGAGCAAAGATCCGATGCGAACACTCCTCGCCGATCTGGGCCGTTAGGATCCACCCCCCCTCTGCCCCCTCTTGATGCTCAGCAGTCGAAACCGCCGTCCGATAGCGGATCTTGTCGATAATGTCAAACTTCTCCGCGTACTTGGTCAAATACCGGTACATCACCTCACCAGTCATATGCTCCCCCTGCTTAACGCCGAAGGTCTCGCTGTCCATCGGAAAATCGGGGTACTCGTACGTCCCCAACATGTTATTCGTCTTAAGGCCCGGGTACAGCCGGTCCTTGGCCCAAACACCGCCCAGCGTCGAGCCCGAGTCCAGCAGCGCCAGGCTCTTGTCCGGATGGAGCTGGTGGAATGTCTTCGCGACCGCCAGGCCGAACACACCTGCCACAGCGTCAGTGGTGAACAATGAGGGGAAGGGTTTGAAGGAGGGCGGGGCGTACCAGCACCGATCACGACCAGGTCAAGGCTCTCCATGTCGGGCATTTTGAGGGACGAGGTTGGTCCGCACTCGTCCACAATAATTGCCCTTTTACCGTCCGCTGCAAATTGCCTTCACAACAAGTTCATCCGTGGTCAGTGAAGCATCACAGACGAGGGAGATTGACGACGACGAGGCGGGGCATTCTCGCACAAATACCCCCAGCGCAGCGAAGGATCCGGATCCATGCACGCAACAAAAACAGGGCCATAAAGATTCTGAGGTTGCATTGCGTCCGGGGTTGTGCAAGGTGCATGGCCACGTTCCGCTGCCTGAAGGGGGACAAGGGGGACACCAACGCTTCGCTTTCGGGAAGCAAAACAGGGGGTGGCTGCGGGTGGTGGGATGCCTGGGGTGCCGCCGGCAATTTGGTCAACAACAGGGTTGTCCGTGGCAACTTCAGAACGGCAGATGCGTCCTCTCCCAATAAGCTGGAGGTGTACGAGGTGGTCACACATGCTTCAAACGTGAGGGTTCACAGCAACCTGGGGGGCACTCTTGGCTTGGAATACCATCAATTCACATCGCGGGGGTCTTCCTCCCCGCCATCGTCCCGGCGATGGGTTGCTGGTGTTCGACTTGGGGGGTTCCGTGCCCAGCATCTTATCGTGTGATTTCCATCCGCCATGTGGTCCTCCGTTCAACATCTCCCTCTCAATCCCTTCTTTTGCTACAGGCGAAAAAGGGATAGTTCTCCTTCATCGCCTTCTGCACAGCGGCCATACACTCTGCTTTGCGGTAGACGGCCAGGTCGGGCCAGCCGTGCTGACGGTAGATCTCCTTGAGCATATCCAGCATGCCATCTTCATACGCATAGGTGTCATGGGCGGAGATCACGGTTTGTGGGCTGATGGGGATCCAGTCGAGATTGGTGAACAGGTACTTGAGGTTCGTAAAGAAGTCGGGGATGGTCCACGTCTGCGCTGACCCCCGCCAGTGTCTCTCCTGTGCTGACGCCGTGACCCGGTCCCAGTCCACGTCGAAGACTCTCGTGCAGCCTCTGCCGTTCCACTGAACAATGTATGGGCAGCTACAACCGTCCCACTGGAGCAGGCCGAGCTTGGTGTCGAGCACAATGACGACGCCCTCCGCGTAGGGCCTATGAGCTATGGCGAAGACGTGGGGGGGTGCGAGGTCGGTGAACTCGGGGCTCTCGGTGACGAAGCGGTGGTTTTTGGCTCTCTCGAGCATGTCTTGCGCGTCGGAGGCGGCCGAGATGCGCCGGAAGACCTCTGTCCACGCTTCAAAGCTGCAGTCGGGCACGGCGTCGGCGTCGTCGTGCCAGTTGCCCCTATAGTGGATGTAGGGCAGGCGCGCCATCAGCGACAGGACCTCGTCTGTCTTGCCGAGGGATTGCAGCACGGCGGGGTCGGAGTCGACGATGTCGTCCCAGCCCCCGGGAGGGGGGTGCATGACCGAGGACTCGTCCAGGTACATCTTGGCCAGGAAGCCGTAGTAGTCGGTGAAGGCGGACACTGTCTCGTCCTGCGAGTAAACATACTCGTCTTCGTACGAAGATCCGGAGGATTCCGACCCGTTCTCGTCTTCCCCGGCCTCCGCGTCGTCCGAAGTATCCAGGTCGCCGTCCTCGGGGACGTGCTGGGGGTCTGCAGGGTCCATCTTGGGGGCGGCAATACCATGTGATGATAGGTGATGTCGAGGAGGTTTGTTCAGGGACCAGGAATGAGGGGTTGTGGGGCGAGCAAACTGGCAGATGGTGGTGTTGTCTGTCTAAGCTTCTTGAGGGTTGGTGTGCCTCGGTCCACCTGCCAAGCTTCCATTTCCACAACAGCACGTTGTGTCGCCCGAAAGTTGCCTGGACCTGCTCCAGCAGGGCCGTGGCGACGGACACGACCGTGGCGCGACCGAACAAGGCGCCAATGTACGCGCCGGCTACCACGCCCCGGTAGTAGGCTCCTTCAATGGAGGTGTTGATGCTGGCACTTCTGGCTCGGTCTCTCTTGGCCGTTCACTTAGGCCCATCAATGATGCTGGCAATTCTGGGTCTCCCCTTGGCGAGCAGGCACCGAGGCCGAGCCACATTCGAGTCGGTTGAGATAATAACAACCATAGGCGGGCTCCCAACAATGCTGATGGTGTCGGGAGATACTGTTCAGCGGAGGCAATAACTTTCTTTTCACACTGCATTTGACAAGCAATATTTAATTACACATTAAGCCGTGGCCGAGCCAGTCTCAAGCACATCCAGCAGCGCCCTCCTCCCCTCCTCCACCACGGCAGGGTCAGTCGTCCAACGGCCCCACCCCGTTTCCTCCTCGTCGAGCTTCGGGTGCCTCAGCTGCACGATGGTCTCGGCCGGGGTCCGCCCCAGGTACGTGGCGTCGCGGTCGGCACCGCATGTTTCAATCAGGAACCGGATGAACGCGGTGCGGCGGGGCGTGTGCCTGAAACCGTGGCACGAGGGATACCAGCTGGTGAACCGGGACTCCTCCTGGGACCTGCCGGCCAGCCAGACGCAGATGCCGTGGAGCGGCGTCAGACGGTCTGTCCCGCCATTCATCCAATCGCGGGTAGGATCGCCATAAGAGCCCCACGAACCGCGGTGGTTCATATCGGCGCCGGCGGCAAGCAAGACCGTAACCGTGGCCTTGGCGAGGTCGCCTATTTCGTGTGACGCAGCTTGGTGGTACTGATTAAAGAAACCCCTCGGCCGGGATGCTGGGCAAGTCCCCATACAGACTACATAGGCGTGGAGGAATTCGCCCAGCTCGTGTGGAGTGAGGTACCCGGCCATCGCAGAGACGAGACGGGTCCAGGCGCCAAGTATAGCATCTCCGTTGGACGTGGGTTGCGAGGGCGAGGACGAGGACAAGGTGTAATCGTACGCGGTGAGACCTTTAGCGACAACGCGGACCCCGCCCCTCTCGCCTGGGTGCCTTACGAGCAACTCGAGCGTCGACGCAAAGGCTGGCGACGCCAGCATGTCTATACCCCATTTCGTAAGCAAGTCCCTGATGACGTCCACCCGAGGATATCCGAGAGTGGAATAGCGGAAGTCCAATAACTCCGAAGCATCACTACCGCGGTTGAACGCCGGGTGTTTTGCTGGGGGGTCGAGGCTCGCACCAAGATCGAACAGGAACCGGAGCGTAGCAAGGGCGTACTGGCTCCCCTCGTCATCATCCCAGCAGGCGACCGAGTCGAGGAAGACGATGAGGGGGCTCGTGAACGAGATCCATGGACCGTCTGTGAGATATGGCACGCAGATATTGATATCTGCGCCGCGATCGAGCAGCATCTCCGCTAGCTGCCGTAGCGTGGCCAGGGTAGGCATATCCAGCAGCGATATAGCCAAGGCGTGGGCCACGGCGCACAGGGGGTTGTGTAAGGGCATGTACGATATCGGCGGCTGGTAGAGGTCTCGCGGCCCGTTGGGGCTAGCCCCACGGTCGAGGAGGAACCGGACGAGGTCGGGCGAGAGCGTCTTGACGGCAGCGGAGAGGGCTGAGGCAGGAGAGTTTCGGGCGCGGCGGCAGATATCTGGGTTCGCTCCGGCGTCGAGCAGAGCGCCAGCGAAGCCGATATATTCGTCGACGGCCTGTGACGAAAACGGGGAGTTATATCCTTCAAGCAGGGCCACCAAGGCCTCGCCGCGCAGGTCCTGGCTGAGCTGGCGGGCAAGGAGCGGCGCGTTGGGGCCGCTCGGAAAGAACAGCCGCAGTAGGTCGGGCGCGTCGCGGCCCTGCGTGACTAGCAGGATCAGGGCCCTGATGGACGCAACGGACGTGCCCGGCTCGTCCAGGCGCGCGCCGAGTGAGACCAGCTGGGTGAATCTGTCGGTCCGGCGGGCCTTGGCTGCCAGTTGGAGCGTGAGCGCCTTGATGACGACGGGCTCGCCCGGGTTCGGGTTCGCTCCGCCGACGAGGGCAACGGGCGTGGTGGCCCCGGGCGTAACCAAAGCGACGGGGACAGCGCTGATCGACGCGCCGAAATGCACGGCGATACGGACGGCGGAGGCGGAACAGCCGCGACAGGCCTCCTTCATGCCACGGTCGCGGAGCGCGGGGTGGACGGGCTGCCGCCGGTTGGCTGCTCCGCTGTCGAGGTAGCCGGCCATGAGCGAGCCGAGTTGCGTTGAGCCGTGTGTGCGGTGGCTGTGTTGGGTTGGCGTGGTCTCGGAAGAAAGGGGGCCCGGTTCACGATGAGGTACCTGGGTATGTAGGTAAGAAATGTGGATTGACCGAGCAAATGAGCAGAGCAGCCAACTGTCGCTGATTGATGACGACCCAAATGGCAAAAAGAATGCATGACCGGTTGGGATGGAATGAGACTTTATGACAGGCAAGGTAGCCGGAATGCATCGAGCGGCTCAGCTCGGGGCACAGCCAGTCGTCGGCCGCACTCCCGCGAGACAACCACGAGGAACACCAGGCGGACCACTTTCCCGATGAGTCATCCAGGTATGTGCCATGGTTCCCATGGCCCAGTCGACGCCCGGCTCCCAAGAAGCGTGACCGAGTCGGGGACAGGGTGTCCAGGAGCCGAACAAATTGTCCAAGCCAACTGAATGCAACATCGTGTCCAACCAACTCTCTGCAGCGTGATACTATGCAACTCGGGGTTCAGGGCATGATTATGGAGTGCGCCAAGGGGGCGCGGCTCCCAGTCCCGTTGTCGTCCTCGGTCCTTGGGCTGGCCCCCAACCCTCCCTCCGTCCCAGGTTACACCACTGCGGGGCCGGGAGCGGGCAGCCTGCAGGTGCCGATGGTTCGGGCCAGGGCCAGGGGCGGGCCGGTCGGGAGGGAAACCTGGACGAAGAAGAAAAGGCGAAATACATAGTAACGCTGGTGCCTCGACGCGGCGAGACAGCGTCACCTTTGGCCACCAGGGAACGGGTGGGTTGGGCGAGCAAACAACCAACAGACATTCCAATATTATGCTCAATGCTGGCATGTGGGAAGGGGAAGGGGGGCAGCCCGTTGAGATACACAAAAAGGGACGGGGGAAGCATCCGAGGCAAGGATGATGAACAAGGCTTCTCGCAACACAATGCATTATATTGTCATGATTCGCGGTTTTGTTAATCCATTCTGTTCCCGCGTTTTGCTATAACCATGAACCTCCAAACCGGTATGTTGAGGAGAAATCGAAAAGAAACCCCCCACCCAAACGAATCCAAGTCCCATCCAAAAGAACTCAAGTCCTACCCAAACGAATCCAACTTCCATCCACACAAAATCCAACTGCCAACCACACGAATCCAACTCTCATACAAACGAATGCAACTTCCATCTGAACGAATCCAAGTGCCCAACAGCCCGCATCATTCCGTCCACCACCCAACCCCCCTCCCATTTACGAAGTCCAACCCCCCACACAACCACAACCACCCCTCAAAACCCATTAACAACACAGAAAGGAATCCCATTGATATACTCGCAATGCGCCGTCGACGGGCAGTTGCCCACAAGCTGAAGTGTATGCAGCACATCGCAGACCTGAATCGCATTATTGCCAAAACACTGGTACTTGCCGGGCGTCTGGCACTTGTCGCCGGGCTTGGGATTCTTCGGCGGGCGGTGCTTGTTGTCGTTGTCCTCGTCGCGGTCGTTGTCGCCGTTGTGGTGGCCGCGGCCGTCGCGGGCTCTCAGGCGCCAGGGGCGGTGGTTGTTGTCCTTGTCCTTGTCGTGGTCGTGGTCCTTGTCGTGGTCCTTGTCGTGGTCCTTGTCTCTGTCGTTGTCCTTGTCGTCGTGGTCGCGATCTTTGTCCTTGTCATGGTCCTTGTCGCGGTCGTTGTCGTCGCCCCAGCGGGCCTTTAGCCTCCACGGGCGATGCTTGTTGTCATGATCGTTGTCCTTGTCTCTGTCCTTGTCCCTGTCATCGTCCTTGTCGTGGTGATCCCGATCCTTGTCCTTGTCGCGGTCGTTGTCACCGCCCCAGCGGGCCTTTAGCCTCCACGGACGGTGCTTATCGTTGTCCTTGTCGTGGTCCTTGTCTCTGTCGTTGTCTTTATCTTTATCCCGGTCGTCATCCTTGTCATCGTGGTCCCGATCCTTATCCTTGTCCCTATCCTTGTCGTTGTCCTTGTCGCGGTCATTGTCGCCGCCCCAACGGGCCTTCAATCTCCACGGGCGGTGGTGATCATCGTCGTCGTCCTTGTCCTTGTCCTTGTCCCGGTCCTTGTCTCGATCGTTATCCTTGTCCTTGTCTCTATCGTTATCTTTGTCCTTGTCCTTGTCCTTATCCCTGTCTTTATCGTTGTCTTTATCGTTGTCCATGTGGTCGTTGTCGTCGCCGCGGACTTTCACTCTCGCCTTGGTGTTGCAAAAGGGCAGGGTGAAGCCGTTCTGCGGCAGGTTCTGGCAATCCGTGCCACGGGGACAGTCGCCAACCAGCTCGAAGCGGCCCCCAATGTCGCAAATCTCGATGCCCGTGTTAGGGGTGGTGCACCGGTATGTACCAAAGACGCAGGACATGCCATCCGCCTGCGACATGGTGGGAGCCGCGAGGGCTGAGGCGGCAATGGCAAGGGTGGTAACGATGGACTTCATGGTGACTGCAACTATAATGGCAGGGTATGGGAATGTCTTGGTAAATGGGATATCGGAAGATGTTGCGATCTGAGTGTCGGATGTTGTGGTGGTCCAGAGGGGTGCGTCCCATCCTCTTATACATGGGCCCGACACCCTGGTTGACTGTCTTCAGCTCCTACGTGATACCGCAGACCTCTTTTCACCAATGCCTGGAGGAACTTTCAACACTCCCCTGATGCCACCGGGCAGCATCGCGATGATGCCTAACTTCGCTTCGATGATCTCCGCACGCATCTCAAGCCTGGATGGTGATAACTCTACCAAGCCCCAATCGTCCGAAAAACATGAGACGGTCTGGGCCCCGTGGCAACACGAGTTGCTAGCCGCAAGAGGCCGAGATCTTGGCCCAGTGCTTGACCTGGGGCCCCTCCAGGACAGCCTGTATCGTCGATGGCGGTTTCGTTCCACAGTGGTGCTATTGGCCGCTCACTGGTCCCATACGTAATGTTGATATCAAGGGACCCTCAAAAGCAGGGCCCGGGCTGGCCTACACAAGCACTCTACATGTACAGAGGCCGGCTGAATGGGCAGCCGCCTGAAGGATTGTGGCCAAATACGAGTCGAAATATTTTTAGACTTGACTTTGGGCTTCCAACCCGCGTTTTACCTTGCCTTCGAAAGAGATGAAGCCACTATCTCACGCAGATGCTTCTTCATGCTCCACGCTGGCGATGTGGCGAGGGTCTTTGTCCTGGCTGGGGTTGTGGCCAATGGAACTTCCAAGCAACCGTCCAACCACCAGACGGCGATGGGCCAGCTCGAGGCTGAATCCTGGCCCGTCCCAACTTGCCAGGACAGAAGCTGCCCGGATGCAAACTGTCCCGAGTCTATGTCTATCTAGAATTCTAGATCATCGCAAGGACTCAAGAAATCGTTCCAAACATATCAGCAGTCGGTTCGATCATCATCAACGATGAATCTCGGCCATCAGGAATGACGTTGGAATATCATCGTCTGGGTTCGGGATTGGAAATGGCCGTCGACATTGGAGAGCTGAGCTTGTTGGCTCGACATCTCGAACCATCGTCCCCCGGCATCCTGATGGGGAAATCCCTACATACCGATCACCAAATTAACAAGCCATCGTGAATATTCTGCCAATACGAGCGCTGAAGGGAACTTTGCTTCTCATCCTTGTCTTGAGGAATCATCGTTGAAGAATTGGGAAGGTCTACGGCACAAAGGGAGCTTATTTCTCAACAGCAAGAACCACCCGACTCCTTCGACCTCTCTTTCGCCCCATCCTGCGGCGAAAACGTCTGTCCAGAGGGGATCCAGCCTCCGTCGACCGAGACCTTCTCAAGCTCATTCCCCTCGCATTGAACCATGGGCGGAATGTACGCAGCCAAATTTGCAACTCCGCCCTCCAAGGAGCAAAGAAGAAGAGACTCGGAGCAACACCCCAATCCACATCAACAACCCCCAAAATCCTATCCACAAAACAACAACCCCAAACAAAAGCCCACCCCCACGCAACTCAACTCAACAGCCC
>FTEL01005185.1_pt1 | contig 17902 bp, 13 predicted proteins | sample 1658911 | NCBI WGS metagenome assembly FTEL01 (sample SAMEA3914869, study PRJEB12502) | metagenome | biome: forest; material: soil | place: USA | collected 2012-03-12 | depth 0.1 m
GGAGGGGAGGTTGGAGGGGTAATCGAGCGGGGTGCGCAGTGGGAGGGCTTGCTATCGGGGGGATCTCATGATCACACGGTTGCATTTTCGCAGTATGGAAGAAGCAGCGTTTTTTGAACTTCATTATCGCGTTGGTATTATTGCCTAATGGCCCGCCAGGATGTACTCTGGGGGGTGGTTTGCAAAACGAGAGCCCAACTCATGCCCTGTCCTACCACTCTCCGAATCCCGTTCCCGATTCAACTCCGTTCCCAGAATGTGGGTCTCGGGAAATCCCCTCCTCCTTCTCCTTCCTCCCCGCATCGTCCTCATAATCCGACGACGTGGTATCATGTGTGACGCCAAAAACAACAAAAATGCTCATAGTTGTACAGGTGGTGTGATGTAGGAAAACTGAAAAAAGCAAATCCCTTCTAATAGTTCCCAAGACGTGCCGAGAAATGTCGTAACACTTGATATCGCTGTCGTCGCTCAAAACAGGAGATGATAGGAAACAAGAAAATAAGAAAAACAAAAAGCCGTTGATTAAATGTCCGTAGATCCCAGGTGGTGGTACAGGGGGTGGTGGGGTGAAATGCGCTCCGTCGCGCCGGTAAAAGTCGAAGACGAAAAAGCGAGATGATGATGCTGATGGAAAAGGTTCGAGACTCCCTGAGCCGGCTCGCGGGATGCCACCGTGCATGCGTTGTGGTGTGGTTGAAGACGGCTCGTCGGGTTGCGTGGTGGTTTGAGTGTGAGTGGATAGCCCGGCAACGCCGTCGCCCAGGTTTCTTTGCTGCTGCGCGTCGAGGGAGAAGAACCGGAAACTTGTTCTTGGGTCGGCCAATCAGAAGGGTGAGGCTCTCCGAGGCAGTGGTGTGGCAGATGAATGGCTGTGCTCGGAGGCGGCGGCGGCGGAGGGCGAGGGTTGCTGCAGCTGCGGTCCCTCAATCTGCGGCTGGGCTGCACAGGCACGATGGCGTGCAGCTCGGGTGTGCTGCTGGCTGCTGCTTGCGTCCGAAACCCAGCGCGCGGGCGGACGGCGGGAAGCACAGCGTGTGCGTTCCCTTAGGGCCATGATAACGTGCGGCGCGCGGCGATCTCTGGGCAGAAATGCGCGAGGCCTGGTGACCAAGTGATGAAACAGGCGGACATGTCGAGGCGGTCCCGAGGGGAGGGGTCGCATCAGCCGGCGACCCTTGCTTAACCCCGTTTGGGAAGGGGAGGAAGCGGCCTGCTCGGCGGCGGGCCGGGGCAGGGAGGGAGTTGGGACGGTCTTTGCGACGGCATCATGTCGAAGGAGTCGAAGGAGGTTGAGGAAGCCAGCTTGACGGTTGTGGGGGGTGAGGCGGCTAGGCCGAGGTGGTGGACTGTTGTCTTGGGGGTTGGTGGTGGTGAGCGGTGGTGGTGGTGAGTGGGTGCCGGTTGGTGATGGCAGGCCGTGGAAGTAGTAGCGTGTTGGCGGTGGAGGATGAGAGGTCTAAAGATCTCTTGGAAGTGTTTGCGATGTTCGTGTCGGTCTGTCTGTCGATGAGTTCAAGAGTCGTGGACCGCAGAGCAGGGTGGGAGGAGGGCAGCCTTATGTAGGTGTCCGCGACTGACAACTTCCAAATTGCTGCTCCAAGGCCAGGAGCAAAAGGAGCCAGACAGGGCTGCCAGGACTTTGTGGGTCGCCCAGCTGCCGACGGTTCCTGAAGCGCCGAGGTCCTCCGTACGCGCGTGTACTTTTGGCTACCCCTGTCATGCCACGCATTGATGCCTAAACACGTCGCCAAGCCCAGGTAGTCATCTTGTACCCGCTACAGGCGGCGGTGCACCAAGTTGCGGTGACGCATTGCTGCGCTTGGCGCGCCCAGGGTCTCGATGGCCGCTGCCAGGAAATGAAACGCTGCATCAGAGCTGGGATGGCTCCCTGTCGCCGTGCCCCTGGTCCGGGAGAGACAAGAACGGAGAGACAAAGGCGGCCACAGTACGAAGTCACTTTGTACCTGATAGACCACGACGGCGCCGCCCATGCCACATGCGTTTTTGCAACTTTGACGCCGATGACGCCCGCTGGGAATTCCACTTCTTTGCAAAGAGCGGTCGGCCAGGCTCCATCGTCGGCTTCCAAAAACGGCCCATCTGATGCGTGGTATCAAGTGGCCGCCTTAGTCGGCCTTGCTGCGGGTCGCCATCCCCGCGTCCAAGCCAGAACGGACGCGCTTTCGGGCCTCGTCCCCCACGATGGCCAGCTAGTGAACACCGCGTGTCAAGTGTTGGGCATCGCCGCTGCTACTCGCGCCTGCTTGGGCCGGCACAGCACACACACACAACTCAGCACAGGAAAACAAGAAGAAAAGCCCGCATTCGGCAAGTCTTGAAACCCGGGCGCGCACAGGGCCGGGGGCGCCGCCGCCGTCGTTGTTGCGAGGGAAAGAGAGGCGCAAACGGAGGCGCCCGTCGCTGCGCGCAGCGCAGCTGGGCCCCGCCCCTCCGTTGCGTCCGAAAAAAGCGGCGCACAGCGAGAGCTGAGGACGATCGCGGGCGATGCAAATTTAGCACCAGTGTGGAGACACTGGACTCGGGTCGAAGCCTTGTGTGAGCCCGCCCAACCCCACAGCCAATTTCAACAAAGCCGACAAATTTCTCAACGGTGTGAGAGTTGTGCGCTGAAAAATTTAATGCTCGGGGGTTTTCCCAGGGGAAGTGGATCGGGTGTTGCCAGCGTGGCCGTTGTTGACTTGACTCCAAATGCCAAATGCGCATCAGGGGCATCTGACAATTTCCGCGAGGCCCTGGCGGTGTGTGTGCTTTTGTGTCTTTGTGGTGTCGTCGATTTGAGTTTCCGCGGACCCGACCTGCGCTCTCGCGCGAGCTGTGCCGGTGTTGTGTTTCAGAAAACAACGTTTCAGTCGAGACAGCTTGAGTCGGTTTGGATGGGGGACTCTGCTGTGGATCACTTGCTGGCTTGATCGCCCGAGCTTGGGCGGACCGAGCAGCAAGCCAGCTGTGCGGTGGCCTGGAGTCCTGGACGGTAGCGACCTGGCCGGCCGACGCAGGTCCGTCCGTTGCTGGCGCACTTCAGTCCAGGACGGGCAGTCTGATTGACGATGGGTGGTCAGGAGGCCTGTTCTGCGACCCTTTCTTTGCGGAAACAAACCCCTGTTTGCTGGCCCTGTTGCCCTGCTGTCCTCGGCCCTGTCCCTCGTATCCTCCCCCAGAGCGCAACTGCCACGCCTTTGAGGGTGGCTTGGGTCAATTAAATGCAACACACCCTTTTTCGGGCCATGGTGGTGACAGATCACACCTTGCTCCTGCGGCAGTGGTTGCAGAGGAGCCCGATGGCATCATCCCCCTTTGTTGCTGCTGGCCTCTGCTGCTGAACTCGTCGCGGGGAAAAGCCAATCACGGCGCTTGGGGCGCGCTCCGCATGCACGCCTTGCTTTTTCCGTTGATTGTTTCTCTGATCCGGGGTAGGCCAAGCCCAGGAGAAGACCAAGAACGAGAAGCGTCTCCGTCCGCCCTGGCCCTCCCCCGTCTCGACCTGCCGCAGTCTCGCCCTCTCGCCCTCGCGCGGCTGTGCGGTGCCCGGGAGTGAACCCGTGTGTGCTGAGTCGTGGTCCAAAAGCGGCATTCAGCCCTGTGTCGCCGGCACCTCCGACCGCCCCCGACTCAGATGGATGTCAGTCTGTACTTGGGCGCTCAGCTCCGTGTGGCTCAAGGCAGTGTCAGGGCGGCAGGGAAGAAGCACCGAGGCGCATCAAGCCGACTTACACTGACCGATCGGCCCTCCTCCTTCCTCGTACTTTGCCGTTACTCGTACCCCGTAACCCGGTGCCTGTCTCTGTCTCGTCTTGGGGTTTGTCAACAACAGCCACTTTCCACCACACCACCACCACCCACCACCATCACCCTCCACCACGACACCTCACCTCCAACACGGCCGCACCTCCGCGGCCTCGACGGCCGCCACGGATGGTCCGGCTCAGGAACCAGGCTCGGGAAGCGCGGCCATGATTGGACGCCCGAGGGCCAAGGCGTCCAGCCGCGCAACAACAGCGACCCTTGCAGCCTTGGGTTCCTGAGCCATCCCGATCAGGCACCGCCCACCACCACCCACACCACCACCACACCGCAGGGCAGGGCCTCCCCCCCCCTCCGTTTTCCCCGCACTTCGCAGGGTCGCAAACAAGGTCATCAGACGGACCTGTGACGAAATGCCCTCCCATTCCCGCCCACCGACACGCCTCGGCGAGTGACCAATACACCTGCGAGACAAGACAGAACAGGCAGGCATGAGCGAACGGGCGCCAGTCGATGATTGATCGTTGTCATCGTTGCCTTGGTGCAACGGCAAGCTGCCTGCTCACTGGCGCCCAACCCTGCCCGGCAGCCTGGGACGGGGACGGGGGGGGAGGGGAAGAATGGGGTGGCTTACAAGTTGCATCTCGCGCTCTCTCTCACTCTCTCGCCCTATCCGGCAACCCGCGTGTGTAATGCGAGGGAGGAGGGGTGGAAAAAAGCCCCGCTCCCGCCCACGTTGTCGGAACACACGCATTTCATGACTCACATTTCCCAACAGGTGTGTGCTGGCAACGGCATTTCCAGGTTTCCCAGTCGCCTGGGGTCCGTGGCTGCGCGTGGTGTGCGCGCGCCGTGGAATGGGACGGGCGGGAGATGAGGCATGACGCGGGGGGCGTCGAGCCAGGGTTGCCAACTGGGCGGCGGGCGCACCCACAGGAATTCGGTGACAGGTCGCAATTCGTGATCCAAATCCGTTGATATCAGGAACATGGAAAAAAAAAAAAAACACAAAAACCAGCGGCCGCAACGGAGCCGGCCCAAGCCCGTTCTGCCCGCCCCGCGACAAACAACAACGGCCGTAACTGGCAATTACCGATGCGCCAGCATTCCATACATTCCAGCAAAAGCCCAAACAGCCGGCCAATCTGCCCGTCCATCCGGCCCCCATCACATTTACACATGCCACGGCCGAACAAACTCTCAACTTGAGACATTGGGGCGGGCAGCGTTTACAGTTTCCCACTTTCCGAACCTCCTCCATGCAAGCCGCGCACAGTTAAAAAGGTACATGCCAATCTTGGAAGAAACCCTGAGGCTCGAGCCTAGACGCCGAGCGGGCGGCAGGCTCCATGGATCGACGCGCGCCACGCTGCTTCGCGCCGGCAGAAACACCAGCCGCCTTGCCCGCCCGCCCGCTGTTCCATCGAGCGCTTAGCCGTGTGATAGTTGCCGCGCTCTTCCCCAACACCACTGTTTCTCTGAAACATCGGCGGCCGCTGCCGGATGGGCGGAGCAGCGCCTAACTATGGCGCCCGCCTGTGCGTCGAATATGTGATTACTGTATCGGGACCTGCAGCAGCCGCGGGGCGGCTATTCAAGACACGGCGGCGGCGGCGTGGTTGAGTGTGGCGGCAGCGGCAGCGGCATGCCGTGTCAGGAGTCAAGGTTAGACGGGGGATAAAAAAGCCGCCGTATTTTTGGCATCACACTTGCACGGCATGACATGCCAGGGCATCGCACGGCATCGCATCGCGCAGCGCTTTGTTTGCTTGCTTCGTGTCATGTCGTGGCAGCGGGTGCTGAGGGTGGCACAGCACCCTAACAAGCAAGCAGAGTGTCTATCCATGCCTCAGGTTGGCAGTAGCCAAAACACGTCGGATAGAGAGGGGATAGGATTGGCGTTGGCATCACGGCCACGGCCGCCGCGGCTGCAGCTGCATCCCAGAAGGGCACACCCGACAGCCGAAGGGTCGTACGAAACATGCACCTTCACCTTGACAGTCCACAGTGCAACGACGACGAAGACGACGACGACATCCCACGAAAACGCACGGCGGCGACCGCGCATCATTAGCCGATATAGGCAAGGTATCTGCGCATATATACTAAGTCTGTCCTGGCGTGTGTGCATGTCCCGGGCGGGAACGCATGCTATTAATCGACGCCTCGGGCGGCAAGCCGGCAAACAAATAATGCGCAGTCGGTAATGCCTCGGGTTCGGCCTCGCAAAGGTTGATGACAAGGCGGCGGGTATGAGTGAGCGACTGACACCACCACCGGACTTAGACCAGGCTGCGATGATATCGGAAGAGCCAGCCTCGCTGCTATCGGATACCGTTCCCGAAGGATTCAAGCGCACACACCAACAACAAGAATCTCAGTCAGCATGCACTCTCGACCAGGCCAGCCAGGCAGCATCCGGAGATTTCCCATCTTACAGCCTGTAAGCCAGATAGACAAGGGCTGGCTCGACTCGTCCGCCGCATGCGGTCAGTGCATTGCATCCCATCCCAACCATCCCGATGCGTGGGGTCCAAAAACGGAGGGAGTCGAGAAACGGACTGTTGGTTTCAACGAACCAACAGCACCACCACCCACCGCCCCCGAACCCAACCCATCACACCCGACAGCCGTGGATGACCGAACATGACCCGGCAGCTTGGAACCAATGTCGTGTCGTCCACGAGGGAAAAAACCCGGCCCCCGCCGCTGCACCGCTGCACGCCCAAGCCCAAGCCCAGCCCAAGCCTTCCGCCCGCACGCAGCAACCGACTGACCCATTCGTCATCACAGGCTGCGTCGTCGCGTCGTTCGGGAGCGCGCAAAGTCCTTGCATGAAGGAAGGAACAAACGATGGGGCCATGATTTCCGCGTCCTCCATCGTCGTCGTGTCATCAGCCCCGCGACAACCCGCCCGGCCACCTCGGCCGCAGTCCAAAACCAAGGAAAAAACCAACGAGACACCAACAACAGCCAGCAAAAGGGCCGCTCTCGCTCGGGCTGTGACACCTCTTCCGGGATGCTCCCCGTCCATCTCCCGTGTCGGGTTGGAAAATGATCCCCTCGAGGGGGAGCGGTGAGGCTGTTTGCGAAGGATATTCCGCATCTCGGGCCCGCCATTGGCGGTGTTGCGCGTTAGAGGACCCCGTCATCTGACCACCCATCAAAGGGTCCATCCGCTCCAAGGAGGGGGAGACGAGAAGTGCCTTGTCCCCGCCCTCCTCCTCCACCCCCACTCTCGTCTCGAGCCTGTTTTGTGCCAGCCAGCATCAGGGCAGCAATGACGACAGGCCAGGCAGCGGGCGGCAGTGACAGCAGCAGGGCAGCAGCAAGACGCACAGGCAGCGCGGTGCAGCAACCGTTTTGGCCCCCGGCGAGCCCGACGAGCCCGTCCTGGCTGACGCCCAACCCCCGCTCCCTGCCCGACCCCTCCCCCTCACCACCCCTCGGTCGGTGCTCGGTGTGATGCAGGCCCATCCCGGCCAGCTTCGATGCTTCCAGAAGGCCCGGAAGCCTGTCAGCGAGGCGACCAAAACGGAGAGCAGGAGAAAAAAAAAGAGCTTGGAGGCTCCTCCTCCGGCGCCAGCTCACCGCCGGGTTTGGTTACTGCCCGGTTCCCTGCCCACGCGCCAGCACCAGCACCAGCCCACCGCCGCCTGAATCTCCGGGATGTCGCGGGACGGACCACACGGTCAATGCTTCCCTTTTTCGCCGCGGGCGGGAGAAGGAGAGGAGAAGGAAAAGCGAGATTCGGCGCTAGCACATGAACGATTTCCCCGTGATGGTTGGTGGGTTGGGTCTTTTGGCCGGGCAGGGGGCCGCTATCATCAGGGATGCCCCTCGCTGAGGGAGAGTGATTCTGGCCGAACTGCCGGCGAGAAATCAGAAAAAATCGAGGCGGTGACGTTCTGTTTTTTTCCCACGTGTCAGCCTGCAGCCAACCATCCATGCCATGTCTCTGCCCTGCCGTCGCCGACTGGGCGGGCGGGCTGATAACGAAAATGTGATGGAGTCGGCGGGCGGGCTGGCGGACACACCAGGGCGACGCGACGCACACACCACACACATCTCGGATGCCATATCTAGCAAAACGGAGCTGAAATGGCGGCCGACGGTCATGGTGTGTGGAAGAGAGAAAGTGGTGGGATGGGTGAGCCAATTCCGGCAGAGCCATGATTCGACACCCGCCCTGCCGGGCTCATCAGAAACGCCATCCTGCACGATGGGCCAGCCTTACGGGCTCGTTTGGGACGGCACCCGGCTGTGCACTCGCAGCACACACGCAACACACCACACACCATCTCGACCCAACAGCCCCGCTGCATCCTGCAGTCAGCAGGCACAGCCAGGGCGGTGCTGCCCAGCCCTCCTCACCCGCATCACATCCATCCTCTCCGGGCCGACCTTTTTGAGGGGGGCAAAGAAAGATGGAGATCCCCACGTCTCCAGAAAACGCCGCTTATCAGAGCCACGCCATGTGGGAAAGCGTCCCACTCTGGTTCGGCGGCGGGGTTGAGGTCGCGGGGGGGCAAGGCGCCGATTTCGTCATCCCGTTCTTGCATGTTCCCTCTTTTTTTTTTTTTTTTTTTTTCGTCCGAACAGACAGCAAGAACCACAGCGGCTGAGCCCGCGGGAAAATCGGGTATGCTGGTCCGCAGCTGCGGATCCGCCTTTCGGAGCCGAGCCTCCAGACAGAAGTCTTTTCAGCCCAGGCAGACGGGAAGCGCAGAGCGAAAAACACACACCGCAAGCCGCAACCCGGAAATGAGGGTGGAACTCCCGGCCGCTCACGCGGACGGCAGAAAAAAAAACCAACACTTGTTTCTTCGTGTTGGCTTGCGACAATGGAGAAGTGGCAGCTGCCGTTACCCGTTCTCGCCCGTCGATCATTCATTCTCCAGACGAACGGACGCCTTGTTCTGTTGTCTCCGTCGGGGGTGTCCCAACAACCAGGGGTGTGTTGTCCGTCATCATGCCCGCCTTGCCCTGCCCTGCCCTGCCTTGCTTGGTGGGTGCGGTGGTGCCTGGCTGCCTTGCGCAAAATGGAAAATCAAAATTGGGACAATGGGGAAATCCAAGGGCCCAGCCCAGCCTCCTCCCCCCAATCCCGCACTTGGGCCAATCACAGCCCGGACATGACCGATCTGGCAAGCCCTGAAACCAGGGGTGGAGGTCATTCGTCCGTCCGCCTCGCCCTGCCTTGCTTCCTCTCTCCGTTCTCCGTCTCTCCCCACGCAGCAAAAACGAAGAATGGGTACCTCGGCTCTTGCCCCCTTGGCGGGACCCCTGGCCCAGCTGGGATGGAATTGCGTTGGGATGGGATGATCCCTACCACCACCACGTGGGAAATCTCTCATTCGATGGATCATGGCGCAGGCACCGTGCACTGCACGCACCATGCCCCTGGGGCTCTGGGCTGGGCTGGGCGAAAAGCGATCGCGCGCATGGCTGGCTGCGCTGCGCAAGGACCATTCTGCGCACGCACCACAGGGGATTGCAGGACGGCGACGGCCATTTTCGGATGGATGTTCGTCTCGTTCGCCTTGCTTTCGCTGCGCTGAGGACGAGGATAGGCGCAGTCGAGGCAGCTGGATTTTGATAATTGGGATGCGCTGCAACCCTCGGGCGGCGCGCACAAACGGATGACTGACGCGCGCACGCCCGCCGCGCAAGAACGGCGATGGTTTCGTTTCCCCTCCTGAGGTACCCAACCCCGAACGAAGCGCGCGCGCGCCAGTTCGTGCGCAACACACCACACCGCAGCGTTTCGCGCCGCCGCCGCCGCCGGAGAAAAGGGAGGCTGGCTGTCTATCACCACCCGGGCTAGACAAACCATCGGGTTGACAGACCAGGCTCCTACCCGCCGCGAAACCGAAAGGGGCGAGCAAAAACCCTCCGCTAACACCCGTTCGGGCAATGCGATGGGGGGTCAGGCGACGCACGGATGTTCGCTGAGGTGAACCCTTTTCCGAAACGGCAGCCGCCCTGGACGGGACTCTGTAGTTTGGCTGCCCTGTCCGTCTGGTGCGAGCGAGCTTGTTGGGTTTCGATACGACGCAGATAGGGTGGGTGGTGCCTGGCTGACGTCTGGCGATGACGTTGATCAAATCAGGGGTGTGGGAGACGGGAGACGGGCGACGGGGGGGGGATGGTGCCAAAGGGGGAAGCCGAGCCGGCGCGTTGGAGGAGGGCCATGTGCTCGCTCCCTCCCTCTGTGCTTGGCCGTGACCCCCCCCTTTCTTCCGTCATTGCTTGCATTCATCCCCAACCGACGTCAGCGTTTTCCGGGGCTGGGGTGGGATCGTGTCGGCGATACGTGGGGGTGCGCAGGTTGGGGGGTTTCGGCGTTGTGTCATCAGTGGATGTGGATGGATGCTGATGAGCGAGGTGAAGGGCCGGTTGAATGCATGCAGACATGCATGCTCACTCACCACCCTCTGGGAAACCACCACCCCCCAGTCGGCATGGCTCGTGGTTTGTGGTGTTACCATGGCATGGCAGAGCGTGGTATGGCACGCCGCCCTCGCTATTCCTGGCCGCGTCCGGGGTTTGGATGGGATTGGATTGGACGCGGCACGACGTCCACGGGAAGGGGGAGGGCACAGCCCGGCTGGAAGCGGTGTTCAGCTGGATGTGGAAAGTTTGTCTCTCCATGGTCCGGCCGAAAACAGACCGCCTCCAATATTCCGGTCGGCCGGCCGCTGCAGGTACAGTGTGCCCGCCCGCCTGTGAGAAGCAAACAAACAAAACCCCCCGAAGTTCGAGATTGCTCCTCCTCCTCCTCCTCGCGTGGCAGGCGGCGTGCGCTCGGCATGGCCTGATGCAAACGGTGCCCGTGGCGCCCGATATATCGAAACTTGATGAGACAGTACGTCGCAAGGGGAGCCGGCCGACAGCCGAGGGAGGGATGCATGGCATGGCAGCGTGGCAGCATGGCAACATGGGCTGGCCGATGCATGCCCGTCAACGACAACGACACGCGCACGCACGCACGCGGCGTCGGCTCGCCTCGTATCCATCCATCCATCCACCCACCACCCATCCCATTATCGTGGGCGCAGTAGCAGCAGGTGCACATTGATGAAGCCATTCCCCGCCCCGCAAGCCATGCGACGATGGCGGAGAACACACCCCATGCCACGCCGGGGAGGAACGGGAGGCAAGAACGGGAGTACCTGGCAGTAGCGTCCCCAATCGGCCAGGGCCTTGCCCGTTTCGGGATCGTGGGCGCTCCCGCCCTGTCCGTTGTTTCTCGTGCTGTCTCTCTCTCCCTTGCTCGGGATTGTGGCGTGGCGTCATGGATGAGGAGGGGAGAGAGCTTTTGTTGCGCGCGAAAGCCCTGCCTGCCCTGCCTGCCTCGGCGGTTTTTCTGCCCCAGACGGAGTTGACCGTTCGAAGGCGGCGGGATGTGACGGGGGCGTCATGTGGTGATGCTTAGCGCCGCCGACCCCCTGCGCGGAAGCGAGGAGGAGGACTTGGCGATGTCATCAAAACCATCCGGGCCGAACACCAAGCCCTCCAAGTTGGCCAACGACCTGCCGAAACGGGTGGGGGAGGAAGTTCCCCAAGGGAGGGACGCCACCGGTGATGCTTTCAAATCCGGCGTTGATGAGATGACCACCACCGCGCGGTGGCGAATTTGAAGGATATGAGGCGGCAGTTATTGGCGGGTGGTGGTTGATGGCCGACCGTTTCTGGCCGGACCGGGGTGGGCATCACCATGCCCGCGACATCCCGATTTGCAAGCGAGGGAGGTGTGAAACAAATCGGCGGGGCAACTATTTCCCCGTCACAAGCAAAGGGGAGAGGGGGGTGCGAGGCTGATGGCGGCTCGGGACTTCTTGGCTCTATGACATCAACAAGTCCCTGTCGAGTATCCCCCCCTCTTCGGCCATCCGTCTTGAGAGCTTCCCATGGGCCGACCGTTTCAATGCTGTGCCTACGCGGCCGTCTCATTCACCCTCCGCGTCCTCCGCCGCCGGGTCAGGCAGTTGCGTAGACGCGATCCAATTCTCCAACATAGCCTGCCCCCCCGGCCGGCCGGCGGCGGTCTGAGGTTTATTGCTCCCAGACGGGACGGATGAGGTGCCGCCGCCCTTTGCCCCGCCCCCGCCGTCGCCGCGCCGCTTCACCACCAGGCACAGCACGCGTCCGTATATAGCAAAGCCCTCATAGGAAATATCCAGGGCCATCTTCTTCTTGTCGTCGCGCTCAGGCGCGGCGTCACCCGCTGTCTCCTTGCGGCGCTTGGACGGCGGCTGGCGGGTGTCGGCATCGTCGGAATCGTCTGAGCCATCCTCGCTTTCTTCGCTGCTGCCCCCCTCGTCATCGTCCACAAACAGCTCGTTCCCCGACGAGTCTGAATCAATCACCTCCACGTGCGCAGAAGCCCCCTCGACCCCGGAGGCTCTGTCCGCCTCGTCGTGCCCATGCCCGCGGGGGTCTCGACGGCGCTTGGGCCTCCGATTGGTGGACTCTGGCCGTGCTGGTGTTTCATCCGCGTCGTCCGCCATGGGGATGTCGGCCAGGTTGGCATCGTCGTCGTCGTCTTCCCGGCGGATCGGGATGTCGACCCCTTGTGGGTACGCCCCGTCGACGTCGATGGCCTCGTCCTGGGAGGCGCCCATGAGCTTGGTCGAGTTGGACGTCAGGCGTGTCTGGAGCTTGTCGCGGAAGAGCTTGGTCTTGTGGAGCAGCGAGTGCCGGGTGTCAGTTTCGGTGAGGAAGATCGACACCTCGAAATCATCTGATATAGGGTTGGTCAGTATGATGGGCAGATGTAATGGGCTCGGCGCATGCCAGTGAGTGAGAGGGGACAGTTGATAGTGGCCTGAGCCGGGACGGATGCATGATGCCGCCTACCCACCTTCGACGACAACATCCTTGATGCTCCGTTTCTTGTTCCTCTTCTTGCTCCGCTCGCGCTCCTTCTCCTCGCGCAGCTTGGGCAGGACCAGGGGGCGCACGCTTTCGATGACCTTGGGGAGGATGGGGTCGCGCGGGTTGAGCAGCCAGGACTGCGCCAGCGCGGGGTTGTCCAGGTAGATGCGGCATTCCAGCACCGAGTACTTGGTGATTCTGAGGTAGCGGCGTATTGGTGCCATGGTGTGTGTTTTGATGAAGTTGGGGGTTGGTGTCGATGAGACGAAGTCACCGCTGTTGTCGTTGTGATGCAAGAGAGAGTGGGGCTGCATGGGCCGCCATGCAGGGACGGCATCATAGGGCTGAGAGATCCAGCATGCGAGAACAAACCGAACACGAATATCTAGGTTGCAGTGGAAGTCGGCAAACGATTTTGGTGTTCCTTGACAAATTTTTCTAAGGAATTTCGATGGAGAAACCGAAGTCAAGCATTATAATCACTTGAACGTTATTTGAGTTGAGCGGAATCGAATCTCATCTGGCATCTCAGCATTAATTGAACTGGAATATCTTGACTTTTAAAATTCGGATTTCAACACCACCACGACTTCTGCCTCATCGACCTTTATGCTCAAGGCCCAAACACATTCCCAAAGTTGCTGTTACTTCATATTTTATTTATTAGCCTTGGCCTCAACCCTCATCCTCTCTGTTTACAGAAGCCTTTCTCATATTATTGTTGTATTCAGTATTTTGACTCTCGCATCCAGTAACAAGACAGAATTCCACGACAACCTGCACTTTCAACTTGATACAATATTCCTGACTACCCCATCCGGCTTATATCTGCCGGATCTCCTTGCCCGCCATCTCAGGCCTCTCAACCTCCCACTCGTCCCTCAAAACCGCAAACATCAGGTCGCACACCAACAAGCTGAGCCCCAACCCCCAAACCAACGTGATGGCGTAGAAGAAGTTGGCATTCCCGCTGCCGGCGTAGATCCACAGGTAGTAAAACGCGGGCCCAAGACACGACGCGTACAGCACCACAGCAGCGCTGACAAACGTGTACCGCATAAGCGGGAACACATGCCTGTACAGCGGCACGACCGCCAAAAACAGCGACATGTCGCTGATACTCGGGTACGGCTTGAAGATGGCAAAGATTCCCAGCAGCAGCGTCAGCACCACCAGCGGCTGGCGGCGGATGCGCACCGTCAGCCCGCCGACGTAGCTCGACAGGTGCAGCCAGAAGACGGCCAGGAAGAAGCTCCGGAACGAGTCGAACATCTCGATGAAGAAGTACCACCACAGCCCGACGTTGGGCGCCAGGTCCGACAGCGTCAGCTGCACGCCGTAGGTCGACGGGAGGAACTCCCAGGAGCCGGTCACGAGGTAGGACAGCTGGAACAGCACGGCGACGACGCCGGCGACGGCCGACGTGCAGACGGCGGCGAATTTGAGGGGGGATTTGGTCGCGCGCGACGGGCGCTGGCGGTCGTAGCAGAGGAGGATCAGCGGCGGGAGGAGGAGCAGCGGGTACATGGAGAGGTAGCTGGCGAAGGAGAGGGCGACCATGGCGCCGAGGGGCGCGCCGGAGACGGCCTTGGCGATGGCGTGGAGGATCGCGCAGGTTGTGAAGACGCTGGTCGAGCGGCCGATGCAGGTTGCGATGGTGAAGGGGTTGAAGAGGAAGCTGGGGGGTGAGGGGTGTCAGCGAGAGGTCGGGGGAGGGTATTCGACTCCTTTCTTGACATACACGGCAGCAATGACGAAACTGCTCCATCGCTTCTCCCTGCGCGGCGACGTGAACAGGGCGGACGAGACTGCCTCGCCCGAGTCCGCGATCCTCCACAGCGCGCCGGCGCTCAACAAATCGACCGCGATGTAGAGGAGGTAGGTAAAGATCGGGAGGCTCGCGAAGCTCGGGAGGAGGGAGAAGAGCGGGAGGAACAGGGGCGCCTGGTGGTAGACGCCGCCGTCGTAGGGCGAGACATTGTGGTTGTAGAGGAAGAGGCCTTCCTGCACTGTAGGGGAGGAGTGTCAGCGACGGAGTAGATGTGCGGCTTGGAAGCCGGCGAGGTGGGGACGGGCGCGAAAGGGGGCTTACAGCGCTTGAAGCTTGTGACGGGAGTCGAGATCTCGACGCGGCCAGTGAGCAGATCCGGGAGTCCGGGAATGAGGGTGAAGATGGCAAGCCGCAGGACGGCAGCGGCAGCAAAGAGGCCTGCCGTCCTCCCCGGGGTTACCTTGGCGCCATCCATCGCTTGCTGCGCCGGCACCGGGACATAGGAGAGCGGGCGAGGTTCGAAGGGGGTGAGGGCGAGACGCCAATTCGAGATGCGGATTGGGAGTCGTGTCGTGTCGCTGCAGCGAATCACTGCCTGGGGGAGCCACCCCACAGCGAGACCCATTGGCGTCGGCTTGGCAGGGACGCCAATCTTATCGCTCGCGGCGGTGACGGGCGGCACAAAAAAAGTTGCTGGGAACATAAAATTTCCAAACCAAAACCACAGCAACCGCCAGAAGCCAGCGACCGCCCCGCCAATCTCTGATCTCGAGAGGCACTGCTCCATTCCCTCCACTCACCACCGCCGCTACATCGCCACTCTGCAGACCAGAGCAGGCCACCAAACAACCCCCAACACGCCCACACCCCCCAATTGAGCCACCATGCCCAAGATCAAGAAAAAGGGCGAGGCCGGCCAGGCGCGCAACTACATCACGCGCACGCGGGCTGTCAAGAAGCTGCAGCTCAGCCTGCCCGACTTCCGCAAGCTGTGCATCTGGAAGGGCATCTACCCGCGCGAGCCCCGGAGCCGCAAGAAGGTATTCAAGTCGGCCACGGCCTCCACCACCTTCTACTACACCAAGGACATCCAGTACCTGCTGCACGAGCCGCTGCTGCAGAAGTTCCGCGACCAGAAGGTCCTCGAGAAGAAGATCTCGCGCGCCCTCGGCCGCGGTGATGTCGGCGACGCCGCCCGTCTCGAGCGCAATGCCGCCCGCCCCGACAAGACGGGCAAGCCGCGCTACACGCTCAACCACGTCATCCGCGAGCGCTACCCGACCTTCGCCGACGCCCTGCGCGACCTGGACGACTGCCTGTCCATGCTCTTCCTCTTCGCCAACCTGCCCTCCACCACCGCCGTGCCCGCCAAGATGATCGCCCGCTGCGAGCGCCTGTGCCTCGAGTTCCAGCACTACCTCATCGTCTCCAACAGCCTGCGCAAGTCGTTCCTGTCCATCAAGGGGATATACTACCAGGCCAACATCCAGGGCGAGGACATCCTGTGGCTGGTGCCCTACAAGTTCAACCAGAGGGTTGTCGGCGACGTCGACTTCCGCATCATGGGCACCTTTGTCGAGTTCTACATGACCCTGCTTGGCTTCGTCAACTACCGCCTGTACACCTCGGTCGGCCTGCGGTACCCGCCCAAGTTTGACCAGCTCAAGGACGACCACGGCGCCGAGCTCGGCGCCTTTGCGCTCGAGGGCGTCAACATCGCGACCAACGGCGAGACCAAGGCCATCACGAACGGCGAGGCCGAGCACGGTCCCGACCCCAAGGTGCAGGCCGAGGTAGACAAGCTGGTGCAGCAGCTGCGGGACGAGTCGGACGAGAAGGCCGAGGAGGCCGAGCAACAAACCGAGGACACCACGGCCGATGAGGACAAGCCCAGCGACGCCATCGACAAGTTTGAGCCCGTCGCCCCTGGCGGCGATGTGCTGCCGCAGCCTTCGTACAGCAGCAGCGACCCTGCGCAGCTCTTCTCCCAGTACACCTTCTACCTGTCGCGCGAGACGCCGCGCCAGTCTCTCGAGTTCATCCTGCGCGCTTTCGGGTGCAAGAGGATAGGCTGGGACTCTGTCCTCGGCGAGGGCTCTTTCACAACCGACGAGTCGGACCCGTCCATCACGCACCAGATCGTCGACCGGCCGGTGATCCAGGCCGCGGTGAGCGAGGAGGGAGACGGCGAGGACAACCAGACGGCGCAGAAGATCGGGCCGAACCACCGGTACCCCGGGCGCGTGTACGTGCAGCCGCAGTGGGTGTGGGACAGCATCAACGACGAGGAGGTCAAGAGCCCGGAGCTCTACGCCCCCGGCGCTGCGCTGCCCCCGCATCTTAGCCCCTTCGTCAAGCCCACGCAGGGCCAGTACGACCCGACCATCCCGCTGGAGGAGCAGCAGACCGAGGGCGAGATGATCGACGCTCAGCTCGAGGAGGCCAGCCGGATGCGCGAGGGCGAGGAGTCGGACGTCGAGAACGACATGGACGTCGCCTCGGACGAGGAGGACGAGGAGGATGGCGACTTTGGCGGGTTCTCGGGCGAGGAGGATGAGGGAGAGGAAGAGGAGGACGAGGAGGATGAGGAAGACGAGGAGGAGGATGCGACAGCTCAGCGGCAGCGGGAACTCGAGGCCGAGATCGCGGGCAAGTCGGTGCGGGCGGGCAAGAAGGTGGACGCCAAGACCAAGGCGAAGCTGGAGGAGAAGAAGGCGCTGGAGCGGCGGCAGCGGCAGGAGGCCGAGGACCTGGAGCGGGCCAAGGGCATGCTGAGCAAGAAGAAGCGCAAGCTGTTTGAGCAGATGCAGTACACCAACAACAAGAAGAGCGCCGAGGACATGAAGCTGCGGGAGAAGCGGCGGAAGCTGGAGAAGGAGAGGCGGGCGTAGTTTGTTTTTTGTTTGGGTTAATAGAGAACAATTTAATGATACCAACACTGTGGTCGAAGTGAACGAAGGGTTGACGCTGGGCGTGATACTGCGTGGGCTTGGGGACAGGCATGCTGGATGAGGAGTGAGACTGCGGCCGTGATGAGACTCCTGTGGTTTGCATGCGTAGAAGTCCATCCGGGTTACATAGTATGTGCCCCGGGTCTCATGCGGACGCCTTGACACAGTCCTGGGGGTAAGTGAGTGACAGGCAAAGGCAAAGTGGGGCTCCTGAGGTCATGATTGGACCAGGCACTTATTTCGCAGACCCAGTTCCTTCACCTTGACCTTCAAACCGCTCCCTCTTCCAATCCCCGATTCTCAACACAACATTTCAGCATCTCAACTCCCGGGTTTTCTTCTGAAGGGGTTTACGACGCCTTCTCTTTTATTTCATTTTGCAAACCAGCGAGGCTCAAGTCACGTAACTTTTACACACCCTCCACCACGCAAAACCCTTCAACGCCAATAATTTACACCACCAAATCCGACACCGAACCTCACCTTCGACCATGGACACATCCCCCGAACCAGAAAACAACCCGCCCCCCAACCC
>FTEL01010152.1_pt1 | contig 17853 bp, 24 predicted proteins | sample 1658911 | NCBI WGS metagenome assembly FTEL01 (sample SAMEA3914869, study PRJEB12502) | metagenome | biome: forest; material: soil | place: USA | collected 2012-03-12 | depth 0.1 m
CAGCAGAGGGGTGGGAGGAGGGGGCAGCAGCAGGGTGGCAGGGGTGGGCAGAAGGGGGGAGGTAACAGCAAGGCGGTGCAGGACCCGGCGGAGAAGGCGAAGATGGAGGCGAGGGCGAAGAGGTTTGCTACTGCTGCTTCGTCTTGAGGAGGGGGTGGTTTTTTTGGAGGCAGATTTATTTTTCAGGTCGGGTTGGGCTTGATGGGGCACGGAAATGAGAGAGCGAGTCTGGACGTTGTGAGGTTGGTTGTTGGCACCGGGCTGGGCCTCTGCCTACGCTGCCTACCTAGGTAGCTGGGGTTGACGTCTTGTTCTCCATCCGCCCCATCACCCGCGGGGCCAAGGGAGGAGGCCCTCAGCCCTCTCTCTCTGGTGCCTGCCCCAGCCCATTTCTTGGCACCGGAATACTTTGTTTCTTTCTTCCGATCTTGGCCGGCGCGGATAGACGAGACGATGGACTGGGCTGCGCAGCACCACGGCTCAGAACAGACAGGAGAGCGGGAAGAGGGCCATGACGCGCGCAGGGAAGACTCAACAGGGGAGAGAACCAAACAAAACCACGGGCCCTCTGTGTGTAATACTTTCCTACGATTTCCTTGTGTACTCGAACTTCGTTTTTTTTTAACTAGGGACTGGGATGGTTGGGGGGCAGCGGGTAGGGGTAAATCAGAGATGAATTGCGACGTCTTCCGTCTATGTCTATCTATGCTTGTAGTGACTGGTGTTTGTGTGTGATAATGACTTGGCCTGACCCAACTAGACCTGATGCCGGACATGCTATGCCGTCTACCCCTGGGGAGACGGCCGCAACCTTCCTGACACTGAAAACATGAAGTTCGCCCTCGACGGTTCGCCAGACAGACGGACTCGCATGTGGGAGGGATGATAGGGGCCCGGCTCGATCGACCCTTCCAAATTCACCCACATTCGGCGCAAACTCGGAGCTTCGCAGTCTCCCATCCATCCCCGAGTCCCCGAGTGGAGTGATCTCAACAGCACGACGCGTGCGAGACGTGACCACTCCCATCAACCCGTGCCCCATCCAGCCCTCTGCTTCGCCATCAACCCGCGGAGAGTGTGGTGGGAGAGATGGAGACGAAGGACCGCCACTGGTGAACGCCTTGGGGGGGGGGAAGGATTCGATATCCGTATTTCAGCTCCCCGGCCGGCCACACCAAAGACGATCATCACTAACTCGCTAGCTCTAATGGATGGATGGATGGATGGATGCGTTCGTTCATTCACTCGCGGGCTGTCCCGTCACAGCACTCTGTGAGTGGCTTACGCTAGCTTCTTCCCTTGATGTGACATACATACAACGTACATGCAAAATGCGAGATGGTCTGCACGATGGGGCCGGGAGGAGACAGGACGCTAGGCTACGAGGTAGCTAGCTCAGGCTTCGAGCGAGTGTCTGCATGCCATTTTCTATTTCCTGCAGGAAAGGATCGTCGGTGCTTCCTCTCGCAACAGGAGAGTTGGCGGGCTGGCTGGCTGGCTGGATGGGAATGCAGACTAGCGAGCGGTTCGCACGGGTGATGAGTGGACGGGCCTGCAGCTGAGGAGACACGCTAAGGGTTTGGGGGAGCGGGCTTGGTTGTGACTGGAGAGTTGGGGAGGGGCTTGGGGAGAGGGAGGATGACGGATCATGGGCATTGTCCTTCCCAGCCGGGCTTGTTGCTACGCTTTTAACCCGAGTTGGTCGATGCCTCGACTGATGCGGAGGAGGGTGGGAGGGGTTCTCGTCTTGACTGGCGGCTGTCCTGTGCCGCTGGGCGAGGACGACTACGAATAAGCTCCCCGCCCTGGGGGCGGCTCTGGTTGAGGGGGGTGTGGTTGTTTGGGAGGTGCTATAGGTCGGGGTGAGACCCGGGCAGACCCCCCCTTTTCGCCGGAAGGGAAGCTCCTGCATACGCTCGCGGTCACTGGATCTCGCGGAGTTTGGATGGGGAGGTTTCTCTGGTGGACGAGTGGATAACAGGGAGGATGGCGTAAGCGGGCGGGGAGAGGCGGTGGGCTGGTCACGGGGTGCGCTCTGGAGGAAACGGTCGACGGAGTCAAGTGGTATTCAGGCCGTGTCTGGCTCGCCTTACCGGGCACTGGGCGGGACGGTCCTTCGTGGGGGGGATGATGACTGGTTTTCAACGGGACGGGGCCGTCCGCGCTCACGGTCACAGTGGTCTTGTCTCGACAAACTTGTGAAGGCGAGCCACTGGTCGTGATTCGCGGAGGGCAGTGTTGGAGCAGGGACAGGGTGGTTTGGACCGACTGGTTCCTGGAACGAGCCATGGTGATCCCTGGGGAAGCCCCCTGGCTGAGTGAGCGGCCGGTGCCGGATTCCTGGCAGCAGCAGGTGAAAACGGGAGTCATGGCTGCCGGACCGCAAAGACGAATGGCGATACATGCAAGGCAGAGCGGCCATGGCCGGAGGGTAGCATCAGCGGGAAGTGGCCAGACAGCGGGAGCCTGCCCGGCTGAGGACGTGCAGATCAGAGTGTCAGACGGCCGAGGGACGGCGGGCGGATTGGAGCGGAGGAAGAATTGGCGATGCACGCCGTGAGACGCGGGTACGAGTGGTCCACGGGGGCCTCGGGGACGAGGGGAGGAGGGGAAGGGGAGGGGGGCACATGACCTGGGGCTCGTCGACCGTTGGCTGTTGGCGACAGAGTGCGGCGGCGCAGTGCATTGACTGGCCCAGCGGCACGGGTCGGCTTGCCCGCGGTGATAAGAGCAAGTTTCGTGGAGGGAGAGAAAGTCACGCTTTGGGCTGTTCTCGCAGTGCTGAAGGGAAAATACCACGCCATCTATTCCAGGCGGCCACAGGCCGTCTTTCCTCCCCACACCCCTGAGCACCCCACTAGGGCCACCACCCCACCCACTATTGCTTCAATGGGCAACGACGACCGCAGTGACGTGATTCCGGACTCGACCCTCCTCAAACACATGTTTGGCGAGCATCAACCCTCGTCCGTGTCCATCATCCTCCAGAACTGGGACAAGTGTATCTTCAGCGCCACCTTTACCATTGCCAGCCCGCTCGAGAATGGGCAGCACTCGTGCGTGGTTCGGCTCGAGGCCCTAGACAACGACCACCCACCGGCTTTTGCCCTCGTCGCGGCCACACAAGAAATCGCAGCCACTTGCATCCCGCTCCTCGTCCCGGCCACGCTGTAGACTGGCACCGCAGCCAATGACCAGGGCAGGGGATTCCAGTATGCCGTGCTGGAATTCGTCGAGGGCGTCACCCTGGAGCAGGCTTGGGATCAGATGAGCTCCGACAATCGGGCGTCTGTCACTGCCGCCGTCGTCGAGGCTGTATCGAAGCTGCAGGGCGCGCGGCTGGGCGATGACAGGGTCCAGACGATCCTGCGTCGAGCACTGGGCGATGACGGCGAGAGGGTGTTGGACAAGGCCGTCATGGGCGGTCCTCTCACCGGATTCCTGGACGACGGGCCCGCGCTGCTGGCTCCGATCGAGCAGAAGTGGAAACTACGGGAGAGGAGCTTCCACACCACCCAGCCTGGCCCTGATGAAGGCCTCGTCATCACATCCGCCTTCGAAGACCTGGGCTCCGTGACCGTCACCAAATCAGACATGGAGCGGTGGCCGCAGGAAGCAGTCTTCTGCCACAACGATCTCACGCCGCGCAACATCATGCTTCGCCCCCGTGGGGATGACGGCGGCGGCGCAGGGACACGGTACGAGCTCGCGGCCATCATTGATTGGGAACTCGCCGGCTTCTACCCCCCATCCTATCAGGTGGCTCTTCAGGACACGTATCTGGGCACGGGCAACATGCGGCCGGACTTTTACTTGCTGCTCAAGCAAGGCTTGAAGGGCATTACGCCGCCGTCTCCGTCGCAGGTCACGCTCTTGCTGGCTGCTGAAGGGGGGCAACATCCCGGCCCAGATCCGGGCGAGGTTCATGGAGATGCTGCGGCTGTCACGGGCCGATGATGCTTACCTTGGTTGGAGGCCCGAAGCCGGGGCGGATGAGTTGCCCGAGTTTTCAAGAGAGGGTGCCCAGAAGCTGGAGGACGAGGTCGTTGCTGAGATGGTGGCGAGACGACTGGCAAAGGCTGCCAAGTCATAAGCTGCGACCGCTGCGCCATGTCTTCTCTCGTTCTTGGATTCGTCGCTGTTAGCCGGCAGGCAACTTCTCCTGTGCACGAACCTAAATTGATTCCAATACCATTGGAATGCCGTGCGCCCTGTGTGTATCGGCAACATGTGTGGCCGTTGGCGGGAAGTCCGCGCCGGGTGGTGGTGACTGACTCCCAACATCCGCGCTCAGCCGCCGTGAGAGGGCTCCAACCAACCTCTGAAAAATCAAGGTGTCTTGGAGCTGCAGCTCGCCCCGCCAATGAGGCTTGGAGAACGCGTGCTGACTGGGATGTTGGCCCCGTCTTGCCGAAGCTTGGCGGGGAGACTGGGATCCAGGATGGGGGGCCGAGGGAACCCTCCTCTTTCCCTGGACCTTGGCTTGGACCTGCAACAACATCTCGATCCTGGGTTTCCTTGCCCGATCACCATCGTCACGGGCGTCATTCGGCATTGCGCAACCCTACCTTGTGCGTCTCTCGTCGCCGACGGCAAATTTTGGGGGAGGCAGCCATTGGCGGCGTCGCGGTTGATTTGTGCCACGTCGACGAGTCCTCAGCAGGTCTGGGGTTGGGCGATTGAACGACGGCAACCCAGGAACCCGGCGCTGTCTGTGGCGGAGTGCAGGGCGGCCAGAACCAGGCTGCGAGAATGGGCCGTCGTCACCCACACCACACCACCCGACGGGCGGCGGTCCTCGGCAACGCAAGCACGCGCCACACTGGATGGGGAGCCGACCCAACAGCCCGGCCCTGCAGGAATTCCAGCCGATCGGAGCCGCTCACCGTCGGCAGAGCCGGCAAGGCAAGGCAAGGCAAGGCAAGGCGAGCGATGAATGACGGGCCAACCCAACAGACCTCGCTGAGTCCGCCTTGCCCCGTGCGTCCGGCCAGGCTGACTTGCGCCCGCAACGATTGCCAACTCATCCGCCGCTCAGCTGCCGCGCTCGAAACCTGCATTGGCGCCTCGCTTGGCACGGCCTCGGACCTGCAGTAGGAGGAAGACGATGCCGAGTACTGGCTGTCCGTGATTGAAGGTCTTGGGTGCTCGGTTGCAGCAGCGGATTCGATTCGAATCGCCGTCGCGGAGCGCGCCCAGCAGTAGCATCCCAGCTGTGGAGAAACCACGAACCAGAACCAGCGCATACGCACCAAGGCACACACCACACCCCGTTTGCCATGGGCGCTAGCCTGCAGGTGGTTCGCATGCCCGGGTGAGACATGCATGCATGCAGCAAGATCAAACCGATCAGAAGATGGTGGTCTGATGGACGAACGAACGAACCTGGTGAAGGGCAGAGATGGGGGACGAGAGGAGGGAGGGGTGAAGGACAAGAAAAGAAAATGATGTCCTCGCCCATGCTGCAGCGTACCGAATCCAGTAAGTTTATCGAGGAAGCAGCCGCCCACGGGGGAGAAAATCAGGGGCTAATGCTGATCCCGAACGAGGCTGGTAGACATGATTGGCCATAAATACTGGTATTTTGGCCAATCAGAAAATGCAGAAGGGATTTCGAGCAGGCCACGGCGGGGTGGCCGTTTCGAGGGGGCCAATCAGGCACCACAGGCGGCGGCTGTTTGAATATCAAGAGAGGCCTGTGTGGTGGTTGTTGGGCGGTTTACGACCGAGAGAGCCCAGAAAGGTACTCCAGACCTCCGCCGTGCCGTGGCCGTGACCGACACCGAGGGCTATTTCGGGGATTCATGTCGTGCATCTGTTGTTCTCTCTTGTTCTCGGAAATTTTGGGCTTGTGTCCCGGGGAGGACAGAGCATGTATCATTGCGTTCCAGCTCCCAGTGTGTCTGTGTCCCCCGACAGCCAGCCGAGCGACTCGCCGGCATTTTGGGGTTGGACAAGAGCGAGACACGCCTGGGGAGAGACACGCGGATGGCACGAAAAGACAGGAGGGTTTGATGCCGCGCCTCGTGGCTCGCAACGACTCTGGTGGGGTGAGAGAGCTGTGGTGTTCGTTCTGGGTCTCGGCCTCGTGGAATCTCCACTCAACTTTCCCCCCCTCCACCCCCCCCCCGAAATGTGAGGAGACCTTCCCGAAAAGGCCCCTAGCTTCCGGGGGATCGGCGCCATGGATCAAACCGCCACAACCACTGCACGGCGGCCGTCGATTCCACGCAGGCCCGTTGCGAGATGCTGTTGCATCCAGGCAGCACGGCCGGCCGCTGTCGATGTGATGTACGACGCGCAACATCTAGCAGGAGAATGCATGCGCGCAAAAATACCACACTCGATCGGCCGCCGCCCGTCATCCAGACTGCCATTCGCTTGACAGCTCCTCCTTCGTCATCCATCGATACGAACGCGATTTTTGGCGAGAGGGAGTGCAACCTCAAGTTGGGGGGCCAGGCTCTCATCAACCGCCATTCCGTCCGTGGGCCCCGCAATTAAGGCATCCCGAGACACCGCCCCACTCGCGCCGTTCAACTCCCGTTGCCCGTTTGGCGCCGCCCGAACTCGGCACGAGGATTTGGTGGGAATTGGGGGAAGGGGAGGGGGTGGGTGGCGACTGAGGGCACGGTTCGGTTTGGTTTGGTGGGTGGTTCACGCTTCCCGTTCCCGTGTTCAACCGTCTCTGAGATGACTGAATGAAGTTCTCTATCCGTCCCCTGACGATATCAGAACCCCCCACGACCTGGTCTGGTCTGGCCTGGTCTGTTTGCGCATCCCCTCCCCTCCCCTCCCCTCCCCCAAGCTGAGAACCCCGTGGTTGGCAGTCCGTGATTCCATTCCTACGGCCGCTGGAAAGCGGCGAAGGGAAGCACCACTGCGAAAGCTGGATGGCGACACTGCATATCTGCAAGGCCGCTTCGTCGTGCTTGTGGCTCACTTTCTTTCTCTCTCTCCCTGGGGCCTGTCTGTCTACCACCAAATCCAGCAAGCGTCGCCGCGAGCCTGGGCGTCGGGGGCTGCCCAATGACGCCGCACAGCGCGTGCTCTGCGCCCTCATAGGACGGTGTCGTCATGCAACTGCGTGCCGGGGTGCTGCGCCCGTAGGGAATTCTGCAGGCGGGGGCTGGTGTGCTGAGTGGATGGGGAAGAGACATGGAAGCGGCAGGACCTGAGGATGGAGCAGGATGAAGCTTGGAGCGAGGAGGTGGGGCCCGCAGCGGGAAAACGGGACAAGCGCGGTGCCCTGTGGGACCCTGAGAAACAGGGCGGACCAACCCACTGCAGGTCTGCAGCGGCCTGCCAAGGCTTGCCCCACGCCATTTTTTTCGATGGGTTGCCTCGAGTTGGCGCAGCGCGAGCTCTTGCAGCACGCCTGCAGCCAGTTGCACTTTCCTTGCACTGCATCCTCTCGCCCTGCCCGTCAGGTGGTGGCTTGTCGCTGCCCAGTCCCTCCTTCCCACGCCCCAGCCAGCCAGCCCGTTCCTGCAGACCAACCTGGCAGTGGGCAGCAGGGTTTTCACTCACCCACAGGCGCGGATGACTCAGTCGACTCGTTGGCGTTTGGCGGCGCTGAGGGCGTCGGATCTTCCCTCGCTCGCATCATCCCCTCCCTCTGACATGCAGCCTGCCGCCCAATCGAACTGGCGGCCCCCCCTGGGCACGCTCACCCAATCTCTCTGGCACATGACTTGCCCAGCCCAAGCATGCTGCTGCTGCTGCTGCTGCTGCTGCTGCGCGGTCCGTCTTGGTCGAGCGAGGGCGTGACTACGCCACTCGGCATGCCCAGAGAGCAGCACCCTCCCCCCTCCCCCCGTCCCCCTCCTCGGATGCAGATACCTGCCGCGCAAACTGTATTACTCTGTTCGTCTGGGCTTGGTGTATTTTTTGCCCATAGGGCCATTTTTGGGGCAGGGCAGGGGTCCTGCTGCGGTGATCCCCTGCCGTCGCCAACGGTTGGGAGACGAGAGAATGCACCATGGATTGGGACTGGGAGGAGGTATCTCCTCGCCGCCCTCTTGATATCTGGCTACCTTCCTGTGTACTTCTGTCCTGGTCTCGTCTTGTCTTGTCTTGTCCCTGCTTTCTCTTTTCCACTTCATCCCCAGTCACGCCCCCTCGCTCGTCTCTCCTCTCTTCTCCCCTCCTCCCCCGCTCACTCTGCCTCTGCTCTGTGTCTGCTTCTCCCTCTCTCGTGCTCCCTCTCCTGCTCCACCACTTTCTTAATACCAATATCAGGAGGCAAACTCCCCCTTGGCCTCTCGCCCCCCCGACGTTGCACCATCTTCCCCAGTTACACGCGGCATCTCTTTGCCATCCACTTCTCCGACCTTCCCCCATTGCGGCGCGATATCAGGGGAGGCCAGATCCGAGCAGAACCAGACCCACGCCGGCGCCAGCGCTTAGTGGCCCCCCTTTACACCCCCCACCACTCGCACACCCGCACACCACCCACACCCACCCACACACCTTCACGCCTACTGTGTACACCCACACACCCTGCTCGCGGCCCCTCCACACCCCTCCTCGGGCTGTTTAGCTTCTTGGTTGATAACCGTTTTGTGGTCCTGGAGACTTCGTTACTTTGTGCTCCCTCGCCCTTCTGCTTTTTGGGACTTTGCTCCTTTTTGTTTTTCTTCTCGATATTCCTTCTCGACTCCCAAGAGTCGTTCCTCCACCCCCTTGCTGGTGCTTGAAGGGGTCATAATCATCCTTCCCGCGGCTGGACCACTCGGCCGCTGAACAGGCCGGCCTAATTCCCACGCTCTCGTCGATCGACCTGGAGTGACCACTGAAGTCCCGGACGTAGCCGCCGAGGACCTCACCCAAAATACCAGGTTCCAAGTACCTACCTGGTTCTCGCTCGGCCCCGGAACCGCCCCCAACTACGCGTCTCGCGCGGCTCTCAAGGTTGTCCCCATCCGCCCTTGCCACCGGCTTTTGGTCTGCTCTGCTGACTCTTCCTCTAGAAACGCCGTGCCATCCTTTACGCTACCGCCGATGAGCGTGGACTATTGAGTCGGGTTATTATGGTCGAGGATTCCGGACGCCACCACAACGACACAGAAACACAATGGCTTCTTCAAGGAGGCCAGGGCCGCACGCTTTTGGCTGGCCGGGCGCTGCCGGGCCCAGGGACGTACGGGGCCCTGCCGAATATCCCGTTGAGGAGGACAGGTTGAACGCGGGCTGGAAGGCCAGGAGGCCATCGGACACACAACGTCAACCCTCGAGGACAATACCGCAGCTGCAGCAGCATGGCATGTCGAGCCGGCTGCCCCAGGCCCTCTCACAACGCCGCCCCTCGGACAGCCAACTCGAGCAACCACGCTTCGTCCAACACTCCCGGATGCGGAGTTCCATTGGGAGCGCAAGCCAGTTGATGGCGGCCGGAGATGCATACGGAGCGCCGCCATCCGCCGCGACAGCAAGCAGACTGCCGGCTCCCGGCTTGAAGCCACGAAACATTCTCCGGAGGAAACGCTCGGGGCTCTCTCAGGACACCACCCAGATCCCGCACGAATCCCGCAATGACTCGACTGGGACGACCTCCTCGGATTCCTACCCCCGCTGCCAAACTCCACTGGACCCTCTTCACCTCGACCGTGAGCTGACCCAGAGCCCTATGGAGATTCGGGTCGCACAAAAAGTCGAGATCCCCATGACCAAGGCCCAGACCGTGACCATCTACCCGGAGCTGGACAGGTATCGTGATATCGTTCCCCCGCCACAGCCCGTGAGCCCCGGTTCCACCCTACCCTATCGGCTTGCAACCCACGACCTCCCGCCGCCGACGCCCCTTTTTTCTGGGACAAGCAGCCAGGTGAGCGCCTTCAGTGGCAGCCCGTCCACGAGGTGGTCGGGGTCGCCGGGGCCCGGGCCATACAGCCGGGACACCACCCCCACCTCCATCTCGTCCCAATCCCCTGGCCTGGTTGCACCGGTCCGCATCCCACCGCCAGGCATGAGGGTCCGGCAGGCAGACCCGGCCCTTACGAGGCCACCAGTCACTCGGCGAAGGGCAGGGAGCATCTCGAATGAGGTCAACCCCACGACTGTCGAGCCTCAGGGCTTGTCGGTGGTCAGGGAGTTGTCGACGTCCTCGTCCTCAAATTCGACAGTCCGTTCCGGCCTTGGTCCGAAGGAGAAGAAGAGCAAGGGCTCGCCGCAGCGCCCCCCGAGCCCGCCTCCCCGCAAATCGTCGCAAAGGCCCAGGGAAAACCAAGATGACCTGACCGGGTCGCCCTACAAGGCCCCCCGCAAGACTGCCCTGCCCCAAGCCACTGCGCCGCCCTCGGTGAAACCTACCTCCTATTCTCGGCCTCGGCCCGCGCAAGCCGCCCCCTCGCTCAAGCCGACGCCACCTGTGCGGCCCAGCCGCGACGGCACTTTGGATCTGCAGGCACCACAGCTTATCCCTGTCATCCACAGCAATTTGTCCTCGACGTCATTGACCGAAAGACGACAGAGCGGGCTCTTGGCCCCCAGCCCGGCCAGCCGGCCGGCCGCCACCGCGGCCGCCCCGGAACCCCCGACAAACACTTCACGGCGAGCGCCGGTTCGGGAGCCCACTCCCACGCCCAAGCCTGCCGCTTCGGGTGGCGTGGCTGGCACGTCCAAACAACAAGAACCTGCGAGGCCAGCGAGGACACCAAGCCCGAGTGTGTCGTCGACTTTTAAGACGAGGTTTCCCATCTTTGGACGGCGATCCAAGACAGTACCTGAGCCTGGCCAACCGGACAAAAAGGACAAGCCGGCGAGGAAAGGCCCCGCAGCTGGAACCGGACACGAGGGTTATGGAAAACTCGGTTCCGTCCGCCGAAGGAGCAACAGTCTTACGAACGCCGGCCGCGTCATCCCGGGAACCATGTCCTCGCAGGAGAGCCTGAGCCAACCCCGCGACCCCTTCCTCATGGCCAGGACGGCGCCAGTCATCATCGCCGGCGGCGAGGTCGTCGAGAACAGGAACACCAGCTCGGAGTTGACCCGCACCGACAGCAACCAGAGCGCGGCCTTCCGGCGGCCCAGCGTCGAGTCTCATAACGGCTCCCAGGTCTCGCTGTCGTCTCGCGAAGGACCTCGGAAGATGCTGTGGCCGTCGCCCTTTCCGCGGAGCGCCACCCAGAGCCCTTCGTTGAGCAGCCGTCGCCCATCTGAGAGCAGCGACTCGGAGGCTGTCAGCATGAAGCCTACCTTGGCTTTCAGGAGATCCATGCAGCGACTCAAAGCCGGCGAACACGATGCCCCTCGCCTGCCCAAGCCCATCGTCACCCGTCCTCAAGTGGTCTCGCCCTCGATGACCAGCTTGGATGCGAGCATCATGTCGGACGATTCCATCTTTGACCCTTCGGCAGAGCCCGCTGTGGCGACCAGGGAGCCGACCCGCCCAACCACTTCCTCCGGACCGAAGAAGCTCACGAGGCGAGCCCGTTCCCCCCGCAGGTGGAACTTTTTTGGCCGCTCTCACAGCCAGGCCCCGGCTGAGAAGAAGGCGGATCCCGCCGAGGCGGTGGCTGCCACAGTCCAGCCCGTGCAGAGCAAGCCCATTGCGTTCTACACCATGATCGACTCGTCGGAGCAGGACGACTCGGAGCCGGCTGATATTGAGGAGCTGATGCGGGAGGCTCGGGGTATCGCCATTACAACACCGGATATCCCTCAGCTGTCGGACGCGGAGAGCCCCAGGAGGCCGTCGGTTACTCGCCAGGCACCACCAACCCCGGAGAGGAGGCTTCAGCAGGTTGAGGACCAGCACCCACCTCAAGCCAAGCGGGCGTTCACTGCGCCTGTCAACTTGCCTGTTCCTTCTGCTTCGCGTGAGGTCAAGGCCGAGCCGACACACTCTCCGCAACCCGTCCAGCAGGCCCCGCCCCGGCCGAGCAGGCTCCCTCAGGTTGGCCGCATCCCCAAGGTTGTCAGCGCCAGGGCCGAGCAGATCTCGCCGAAGAGCTTCTCGAGGCCGTTTCACCGGCTCAGCGTGCAGATGCCGCCGGTCAAGCTCGAGGTTGAGGACGAGGAGTTCGTGGCCAAGGGACCCAGCCCTCCGAAGCCGTCGACCCCTGAGCCCACTTTCGAGGATGAGGCTCCAGTGAACGACTCCAACTTCTCGGCCCTGATCTATGGCATCCCCAGGTTGTCGCCCCCGACGGTGAACCAAGCTGGACGCGAGTTCCTTTCCTTTTCTCCCCGCAAGGACTCGACTACCTCATCCAGCAGCTCTGGTGGGCTCTACAGCTTTGCTGATGCCACTGCCGTCGTGCCGTCGCCGAGCGCTCCGCTCGCTGAGGATGAGATCTGGGACGAGTACAACGACCTGCTTGGGGAGGACACGATCAGGCTGTCGACATTCCAGGGGCCGTCGTGGCCGAAGCCGCTGCGTCTCGAGGGATCGACGAACACTGCGTGGATCCCGCCGGCGATGGAGTCGCCCACGCTCAGCCCGCCGCCCTTGCCGAGCTTGGTCCAGGCTCTGCGGGAAGGGATGGATCACCCGTCGTTGAGCCTCCGGGGTTCGGACATCGCCGAAGAGGTCAAGCGGATGCTCGAGTGCGATCCGACGCCGGAGAATTCGGTCGGTTTCACGAACAGCTTCTGCAGCCAGGAGGACCGGGACGAGACTGTCAAGCAGGTGGAGGAGCAGCCGGCGCCGACGACGCGCAACAGTGATGCCTCCGGAATCGAGGTTCGGAGGTCGAACGCCAGCAGCACGACTCAGTGCTCGGAAGATAGCTCGCCGCTGTCGCAAGTCAACCTGCGGGTCGGCTCGATGACGGTCAGCAAGTGGCTTACGTTTGGTCACGTTCTCTTTAGCCCCGTCCGGGACGAGCTCGTCTCGGACGTCGGCTCGCTCAAGCGGCCCTCGATCCTCGTGGTCGACGGCCTCGGGAACGACGACTGGTCCTTCTACGCCGCCGAGACGTACCCGGCTGCTACGTTTTTCAACCTCTCGCCTCGTGCTCCGCTCCCCGCCGAGCACCGCAACGAATCCTCCTTCCCTCTCAGCCCCCCCAACCACCACCAGGTCCAGTACCTCTCGCACACGGACAAGTTCCCCTTTGGCGCACAGAGCTTCACGGCGGTGGTCTTCCGCTTCCCCGTCGCGGCGCCTGAGAGCCACTACCGCAACATCATCTCGGAGGCGCGCCGCGTCCTCAAGCCCGGCGGCTACATCGAGCTTTCGATCCTCGACGCCGACCTCAACAACATGGGCAACCGCTGCCGGCGGTCGGTGCGCCGGCTCAAGGAGCGTATCCACACGCGCGCGCCCGACACCAGCCTGGGCTCGACCTCGGACTTGATCCTTCGCTTGATCGGCAGGCGGGGGTTCTTGGATGTCAAGACCTGCCGTGTTGGCGTGCCCATCGCGAGCACCATCGCCCGGTCCTCGGGTAGCGAGGCTAGCAGCGGGAAGCGTCTCTCCGGCGGCGTCCACCCAGATAAGAAGAAGTCCAGGAGCAAGACCGCGGCGCCCAAGGACGAACGCAGCCTGCCCGAGATGATCAACGACGAAGGCCCCGTGGCGGACGAGAGCATCGCAAAGTCGGTGGCCAAGGTCGGGCGGTGGTGGTACAACCAGTGCTACGAGGGCGGGGCGGCACCGCCGTCGCCGAGGGGAAGCATCTGGCGCGACCGGGCGCTGCTTGGCGAGTGCGAGGAGTGGGGGACGAGCCTGAAGCTGATGGTGTGCCATGCCAGGGTGCCGGATGGGAGGGCGCGGGTGGCGAGTATTTGATGACACAGCTACCACGGGTTGGGGGTTCTTTTCTCTCTTTTACGTTTTCTTTCCTGGACTCGGTTTTCATCATCTCATCAGCGATGGTCTCGACGGACTGGACTGGCTTTGCGAAAAAGAACGAAATTTGTGCAAACAGAATCAGCGGACATACAGCACCAACAACAACCACCCCTTAACAACATCAACAACAACATCAACACAACATACAAGAGCAAAGAGGGCGCAAGCCCGAGGGGGGTTCATCACCATCACCCCAATGCCCATAATACATACACGCACGACCTGACGAGGACGGCTCAAGAAGCCAACTGATCGGTCGTATCTCCTTTTTTTCTTTTATTTTTTTTTCTCTCCCGCTTCACTTTCCCCCGCGCATGATCGACAGGCACGAAAAAAGCGGGCACGGCCTTAATTCTTTTTTTTTTCTTTCCTTCTCGGACATTACTTTCACTTCTTGTTTTTCGTTTCGTTTTATGCGTCGTTCCTGGGGGAGGACGGTTTAATAATACACGGATGGTGCAATACCACTCATGACATGGAAGTTTTGGGGGAGAGGATCAGGGGGGGTGAGGAAGGGACCTGCTGGTTGGGAACTGGACTGGGCTGGATTGGACTGGGTTGTGGGTTTATGAATGGGCGTTGTTGGGATTTGGGTTTGTTTGTTTGTTTGGATGTGTGTCTGTTGTGCTTGTTGGGAGGGGACGAGGGATGTGAGATGGATGAGATGGATGAAAGGTGGATGAGATACCCCCATGCCGGAGCAGTCCTTTTCCAGCTGGTCTTGATTGATTGAGATTATGAATTGGTGGATGGATGGATGGATGGATGGATGGATGGATGTAGTTATGTATGAGTGATGAATTGATGAGATGGGTGTGTGCTACTTTTTTGGTATTTTCCCTGAGCGGATGACTGGCTTGAATTTGCTCGCTGGGTTGTGAGAGTGTTTGACTTAACTTGTTCGCTGGTCCCGAAGAGAGTGCTGGAGTGAGTGATCGCATTGCCAAGGCAGCGACGGATGAGTGTCCACGTCAGCAGGACGCAATCGCTTGTTGCTTGGGGCTCTCTTTGCGGTTGAATGGCTGTGGAGCTGAGGGAGGACCCGTTACGAGGGGCTCAGGGTCCACGGGCGGCTTTAGCTGGGGGGCTGAGCTGAAGGGTGGGAAATGAATTGGGGTTTGTTTACTTGAGTTTGATAGGAAGTTCATAATACTTGTCAGAATGCCAAAATCAACACATGTTGGGTTTCTGGTACCTGAGAGAGTCCATTTGCGACCGTCAACACAGTGCTGTCTGCCGGCAGTCAAAGACAAAACAGGGCACTGCATCGATCCGGCTCGCTGGGCCTTGGCGGGGCAGTTTCCCCGGATTGGCGGCGGCCGGCAGGCAGCCCTGGAAAGAAAGCCCTGGGGGCGGGTTTGTGGCTCTCTCTCCCCTGGACCCCCTGCTCGGCTGGATCGGCTGGGTCTGGCCCCAGCCAGCGGCCCCCCCAGTGGCCCGCCCCAGGAGCCGTCAGTGCCAGGACCCCTGTCGCGCTCACTTTCTGTGCCCCCGTCTCTGCAGATCTGCACAGACCCGACACATCCCCTTTCCATCATCGTCAGCTGCCGTGAAACACTGGAGCCGGTGAGACAGACAAGGACACACAGACACGGACGCAGACGGCTCCAGACCGACGCCGACGACCGCCACAATTTGTTGCCCACCAGCACCCGGACCTGTAACAGCACGACACCCCCGTCTCCTCCTCGACAGCAAGCAAGCAAGCAGCACCAGAGCGCAAGCCCGGCTTTGGCTTTGCTTCTTGCCCACCTCGCGCGCACACCGTGTCCGTGACATGGTCTAAGATGGGCGTTGAGTCGCGACTCGCCCCCAGCGCCCCGATCACCCACGCCCTGTCTCGCACGCCCGTTTCTCCGAGTCGACCCGGGTAGACGGACAGACAGACAGACCTACAAACGCCCCGCCTGCACCACCCAGCAGACAGACGAGGGCGGACACACGACACCCCGAATTATACCCATCCGCGCATTGTATACCTGGGACTGGCCGAGCTCGACCACCGCCAGCGGTAGATGCCCGGCGACCTCCACGAGAAGGGCCCTCGACCCTTTCGTCCCTGGCGCTCGCTCTCGTACCTCGAATCCCCCACCATGACGCGCCGCATTGTAAGCAACCCGCAGGCCTGGCTACCCACCCACTCCAACCCTCTCCCTACCCCCGGTACTGACCAAGCCCCCCCTTGCCCTTCAGGTCCGCACGATCGTGCAAACCGCCACGGCCGCCGTCTTCACCCTGATCGTCATCTTCTTCCTCGACCGCAACTTTCGCGTCCTCCCCGACGCCCTGCATACACACCTACCAACCCACCACGCCGGCACCGTCATCACCGACATCACCCTGACAAAATGCTCCTCTGTCAACGTCTTCTCATCCTGCAAGCTCGACCCGGTGTGGCACCGCGTCGAGAAGGACCTGTACCTGCGCAAGGGCATGTTCTCGTCCGCCTTCCTACACGTCCAGCGCAAGCGCGAGGAGGAGCTGACGCCCGATGACCACGTGGTTATTGACGTCAGTGTTGGCCGGCTGAACCCGGATGTTGCGGCTGCCAAGAGCGCTTCGCGGACTGGCCGCCGCGAAGGGGATGCGGGGAAGGATCACAAGGGCACCGAGCGCTGGGAGTCGCGCCCCGGCGGGCTGTGGATCAAGCGCAGCAACCGCCGCGGGGTGAGCGACTCGAACAGCGCGGTTACCGGGGTGGATGTGCTGTTTGGGGACGACGCGGTCGAGGCCCGGCCGGGGTGGGCGATTACCGGCACGCCGCTGCTGCTGGACGCGGCGTCCAAGGTGCCGGCTGCGCACATCACGATCCACCGCGGGGCGGAGGAAGAGCCGATCAAGCCCGTGCCGCGGATTGGGGAGAATGGAAGGTTCAAGATTGTGCAGCTGGCGGATCTGCATTTGAGTACGGGTGTGGGCGCGTGTCGGGATGCGCTGCCGGAGGATTGGAACGGAGGGAAGTGCGAGGCGGACCCGAGGACGCTCGATTTTGTGATTAAGATCTTGGAGGAGGAGAAGCCGGATCTGGTGGTGCTGAGCGGGGATCAGGTTAATGGGGATACCGCGCCGGATACGCAGACGGTAGGAACCCAAACGGAAGAACTTTCTAGGATCCGTGCTAACGTCTGTCCAGGCCATCTTCAAATACGCGCAGCTCCTGATCAAGCACAAGATCCCGTACGTCTGCATCTTCGGCAACCACGACGACGAAGGCTCCATGTCGCGCGCGCAGCAAATGGAGCTCATCGAGACCCTCCCGTACTCCCTCTCCAAAGCCGGCCCCGCCGACATCGACGGCGTCGGCAACTACTACATCGAGATCCTCGCGCGTGGCGGCTCGGGCCACTCGGCCATCACGGTGTACCTGCTGGACACGCACGCGTACTCGCCCAACGAGCGCAAGTTCAAGGGCTACGACTGGCTCAAGAAGAGCCAGATCGAGTGGTTCCGGCGCACCGCGCAGGGGCTCAAGAAGAAGCACAAGGAGTACACGCACCACCATATGGACGTGGCGTTTATCCATATTCCGATTCCGGAGTATACCTCGCCGAATTTGACGCTTTTCGGGGAGTGGAAGGAGCCGAGTACTGCGCCGCAGTATAATTCGGGTTTCTATGATGCGCTGGTTGAAGAGGGGGTGTCGATGGTTAGCTGTGGGCAGTACGTTCCTCCTTTCCCCCCCTTCCATCTCTCCCTCCCTTTGACCCAACCCTCCTAACCTCTCCCACAGCGACCACGTAAACGAATACTGCGGCCTCTCCCAGCACGAAAGCGGCAAGCCGGCCCTCTGGATGTGCTACGCGGGCGCGACGGGGTTCGGGGGCTACGCAGGGTACGGCGGGTTCCACCGCAAGATCAGGGTGTTCGATTTCGACATGAACCGGGCGCGCATCACGACCTGGAAACGCGTTGAATGGGGCCCGGATGTGGGGAAGAAGATCGAGGAATTGATCATGGTGGATGCGGGGAGGGCGGTGGCGCCTATGTTGGAGGAGTAGACCCTCCTCCTTTTTTTTTTTGCTGGGGTTAGAGGGGGGTTCGCGGAGGAAGTGGGG
>FTEL01006001.1_pt1 | contig 17829 bp, 14 predicted proteins | sample 1658911 | NCBI WGS metagenome assembly FTEL01 (sample SAMEA3914869, study PRJEB12502) | metagenome | biome: forest; material: soil | place: USA | collected 2012-03-12 | depth 0.1 m
ATCGAGTAGACGCCCTTGTGCACATTGCACTTGGTCAAGTCATTCGGATCCCGAGTGTCCGGAATGGGTCCGATCACTGGCTCCGCCCACTGCTGGAACTCAGGCTCCAACTCGCGCAGGGAGTAGTAGCCCCAGTCGTAGCGTCCGACGTGCGATACGTCCTGTAAAATGTCAGGTCAAGTCCATACTCCTGAAGGACGAAAGCAGGTGTCTGACTTTTTCTGTGTAAAATTTCTGTTGCTCACCGCCCACGGCCCGCTCCCATCCAGAGCTCGCGCTCTCTCCAGAAATTTTCCGGGATCGGCATGTTCATGATGCAAGATCCAACCCGCGGGGTATTCTAGCCCATCACGATTGGGTAGAAACCTTCCGATCCTCGCTCTCTCGTTGTCCCGACGAACCTTCCACTGGCCGTTCCGAGCTGGAGACCTGTGACAGAAGCGATGCTGCAGAATAGTGCCGCCTTCTAGCTTTGAGGGTATGATATCTGCATTCCGACTAAGATTCAACTTCGAGGATAACTTAGAGACAGTCCTTGATGATGTGTCTAGCAGCTGAGAACAACCAGTGCGGTGGAAGGAAGTCCTGACTAGGAGGAGAGGATTGGTCCCCGAGCTTGGGGGTTCCGTGGGGAGTGGAGCAGAATTAGAGGGGTGAGCACGGGGTGAAATCACATGAGCCAGGTAATTTGCACGAAACAAATCGTCATCGCCGCCGTTGAACAGCTGCGATTCGTCATATTCCTAATCAGCTACGTAGTTTAATAGGCGGGTCCGTCTTCGACCTATTGCTAGAATATATGTTTTCTACTCTATCAGTAGCTTAGTGCTTAAGCTAGAAAATAGTATTCGGGCGTTAGGATGCTGTGAGACCGGATCGATGATGTACCGCTCTATGTTGGGGGCGAATGCTTCTGTAGGGTTGGCGTCCTATGCGCCGATGCCGGGAAAGTCGGTTTCTATGCTATGAGAAGGAAAAAGGGGTTGAGAAACGAAGGGGGCGGGCGAGCCCCTGTCTGGGGCGATTTAATTCGTTCAGAAGAAGAACATATTAGAGATGTTATATCAGTATTGTAGTGTTCGGCTCACAATCGCCGGACCCATTGGACTAGGCTGATCCATTGAGACCTGCCTGAAGGTACGCCGGATCGTGGTCGCACACTGCCCCTCACACCTAGTGGTTGTTCACATGGTCTGTACATACGAGGAGAATCAACTTGGAACCTGTATCTTCTTTTGGTCTTCTCCTTGACCCTATCAAGCATCTACCAAGTGCGTTCCCTATCAACAGAAATTGCATGGATTTTGCAAGACGCACCTGACCCCGTCACCTCCCGCACGTCACGCCTCCGCACTGCGCATTGCACCAGGCCGGACAGACCACGAAGCCGCAGCAGTTGTTGTCGCAAGTTAGCGAGCCGACGTTGAGGCTCGGGTCGGGGCACACGCTGGCCCACGACGAGTCAGGCAGCTGCGGTGACCAGTTGACGTTGACCTCAGACGGCCCGCCCGAGTACTCTGTGACCCAACCGCTGGCCACGCAGTTTATTGTGTTGGAGCTCTGTCGGGCCTGCACGAACGCCTCCCACTCGTACCCGTCCTGCGGCGTTGGGTAGTACTTGAAGCTCCACTGCAGGGGCGCGTGGCCGCTGTCGCAGAAGGTGAAGGTGGGCTGCAGCGTCGTCAGGCCGCGGTCCCACGACGCCCACCCGACGCCCTTGAAGATGAAGGACGTCTCGCCGTACTGCGTGTTGATGTGCCCAGACACGTCAGCCCGTGGGGTAGTTGGCGGGGGCCACACGCGCGTCTGGGACTGCGGCTCGATTGTGTACTTCCAGTGCCCGCCCGTGTACGTGCCGCCGTACACCCACTGCATCGGGTTGCTCGCGGGGTCGTCCTGCTCCCAACAGCGCAGCATGGCCCGCTTGAAATCCCGGACGCAGTCGTCCGCGCTCCAGTAGCCCTGCGGATTGGTCGAGAGGTCGAACTGCACGCCGAGCTTGACGTCGTCGGGGGTGCCCCGGTAGTACCGCCCGGCCCAGGAGAAGGGCGTGACGCCCGTGCCGGCGTTGATGATGCCCGCGACGGAGTTGCAGAAGTCCGGGATGGCGTCCCCTACAGCGGACCACGTCGAGTAGGGGGCGTACGACGACGTCGGTATCGTGCACGAGGTGGTCTCGTCGATGGTGCACCCAGGCCCGCTGATGCCCAGCTGCAAGGCGCGCGCGGTGCGGATCTCGTTCATGGCGAATGTCATCATGGCTGCGTGGCCTAGGATGGTGGGGTGGAACAGCTTGCCGATCGAATCCGGGACGAGGGAGCTCGACGAGGACGGGCAGTTGGGCTGGGTGATGCCGCGGCGCGAGAGCGGGGGCGACCCCATCGCGGACGCAAACATGGTCTCGTTCTGGACGCGGGCCCATTCCTCTTCATCCACCGCAGCCCTTGCCTGCAGTTGGTGCTCGTCGCGGCCGTAGAGGGCGCCGAACGGCAGGATGACGGGGTTAGTGTTGAGCTTGAAAAACTGCAGGCCGGCCGTCTTGCAGCCGTTAGCGCCGCAAGCGCCTCCAGATATCAGGGGGTTGGCGTTCTGTCCGCTCTCACAGAAGCGGCCTTGCGTGATCTTGGGCCAGAGGTCCCAATCGGCGAAGCCGATCTTGGCGGTGGTGACATGGTCTGCCTTTAAGACGGCGCTCAGGAGGGCCGCGTTGGTCTGCACGACCAGGTCGTTCATGGTAGCGCGCAGAGACGGGTACAGGGGCAGGCTCGTGGGCCCGAGCAGCGTCCACTCCTCCCGCGTGCAGGCGTCAGTGGTGGCGTCGAAGAACTGGGCGTACCCGACGAGAATGATGATGCCGTTCGGCTTCATCTTGGCGTCCAGGGCCTCGAGCAGCGCCTGGACGTTGCCCTCAAAGTAGCTGTCCAGCCCGGTTTGCGCGTCATGAATGGCGCTGTTGCACCCGGCTGTCGATGCGACGTGCGAGAAGATACAGCGCTTGAGGATGTTGACCTGGACACCACACCACGGTCAGCATCTCGTCGGCTCAAGTTCGCAAGGGGGCGTGATATTCTGGCGTGCACGCAGGTGAGACTAACCAGACAGAGGTCGTTTCCGCCCGCCGTGAGGACAGCCAGGTCCAAATTGCCGGGCAGCGACTGGATCTGCGTCATGATGTCGGGCGTCTGGGCGCCGGAGCAAGCCTTGTTGTATACGTTCTTGAGGCTGACAAACCGCTTGGACATCATGACGGCGTACGAGCCGTCGTAACGACTGCACTCATAGTCGAGAAGGCTCCCGGCGCCGATGCCCGCCGTGTAGCTGTCTCCAACGATGGCGAAATTCTCGACCCAGCTGAAGTCGTCGTACGACTGCTGCTGGTGCGAGTCGGCCGTGAAGGCCAGGAACACGCCCAGCCTCCAGAGGAGTAGGCGGAGTGCCTTCATCTTTTCACAAACACAACGGCCCACCCGAGATACTAGAGGGTGCAAAGCAAAGAGAGCGACGAGAGACAACGAGCGTGGGGAGGGAGAGGCAGCACCACGGTATGATCAGGGGCTCGGGGAGACGGCAGAGTTCTTGATCTTGCAGCGAAGCTGAGGCATCCCGGCTCACGCTCGGGGCTTACATCTCTTCCACGAGAGATCGGACCGCGGACTCCTCTCCCTGGTCGAGGGTCTTGTCCTAGAGTGTGGGGATCTGGGCGCAGTGAGATTGCGCTTACCCCGTGCGTCTTCAAAGGAGCATCCGCATCCTCGTCCGGGTTCTGGAAAAGAACCCGAACTAGCAGGCCGACATCACGGCAGCAATCCTGGCGGGGCAAAAAAGACAAGGTCAGGACGGAGGTCGGACGGTCAGATGGGATCTTGGTAGGACCTAGGGAGGGGATGAGTAATGTTAGGTCCACTGCGTTATGGGCCAGCTACTAGGCAGCAATTTACCGTCGAGGTACACTGTGGGCCGTTGCGCTCTCTTGATCCGGGGTGTTTCGGGATTGGGTAGGGGTTGCTTCCCGGGCTGCGTTGATGTCCTCGGCATGTACGTGAGTTTTAAGTCGAGCAAGCGTCGACATAAGCTTCCTTGGGAGTAATCGCGCATGTACGAATCGCCGGGAGCCGAGCCCTGTCACACGCCGCAAAGGCGTGCAATATCTCCCTGGCTAGGGGGGTTGTCGTAGACGACCGGGGATACCGGATATTACAGCTTACCCTATACCCGCTCACCCATCGCTACGATGGCCAACATCGGACTAAGACGGACGGCCACTCCATCTGGCACGCACACGACTCGAAAAAATCGACGAATGGAGCTGAAATGGAGACTACCGATCAAGTAATCCATGATCTGATTGCCAAAATACCGCTCGACCCTTGGTCGTTAGGCACCCGCGTCCACGGACCCTAAGGCACTTAGAGTAAATAAGCCGAAGTCATTCTTCGATATCCACTCCGCTGGGCGCCGGGACCAGGGGTGGAACGGACGCCGGTATCGACAAAGGTTCGTAGATCCGAATGCTACGACAGTACTGTGTAAGTGTAAGATACTGTGGACTGTGTACCTTGATGTGTACGATAGACATTTCCGACACTGGAAGGAGATCAAGAGAGTTCTTGTTGTTGCCGCCATCTCCCCTTGGTTTCGTCCTCGCCCGTCCCTTCAGCGTTGCTTTGGTTCTCTACTCTTGTTTTCCCGTCCCTCCTTGTCTCGTGCAACAGTCACAGCATGGCCGTCTTGCGGGCGGCGTGGGCGCTGCTTGCCCTCAGCCATGTCACTCGTTCTATGTATCTCCCGACCGAACATTCCGCCGCCGCGGGCACTCGCGATGTCTCGTCCGGCGGTCTGCACCAGCTTGTCGGGCGGCAGACGATCACTTGCGGCGCTTCTAATCCGTGCGAGATTGGATGCTGCGGCAACGGCGGCGACGCGAACAATGCGTGAGTCCTCCTCTCTCCCTGCGTCCTTCTCGTAGTGTCTAAATTTGAAGATTGACGTGAATCGTGTAGTTTCATTTGCGGAACAGGTCCCACGTTCTGCGGAGCGGGGAATTGCACAAGCCAATGCGACTACAAGGCCGAGTGCAACCCGGGCGGCTGGTCGTCTCAGTTTTGGGCCTCGGAGAAGTGCCCCCTGAACGTCTGCTGCAGCAAGTATGGGTTTTGTGGTGAGTTGGCCTCATGGGCTCCCAGATCGAGGGAATGGGGGGCTCGATGTTGACTCGATACTTGCTGAACGATATAGGAACGACCGACGAGTTCTGCGGTGGTACTCAGGTGGCTCGGCCGTCCTGTGGCTCGAACAGCAAGACGACCCAGAAGAGACGGGTCGCCTACTACGAGGGCTGGGCAACCGGCAACCCATGCGGCGTCATGCTGCCCAACCAAATTCCTCTCGGCCTCTGGACGCATATCAACGTCGCGTTTGCTTCCGTCGACCCCGACACTTTCCGCCTGGTGGCCCAGGACGGAGTGCCCTTTTCCATCACGGAGCAGATCGGCCATCTCAAAGCCAACGATCCGAGCCTTAACGTCTACTTGAGCATCGGCGGATGGTCCTTCAACGACCCCGGCGCGACCTTTAACACGTTTTCCCAGCTTGCGGCGTCGACGAGTGCGCAAGAGGCCTTCTTCGCCTCTCTCATCAGTTTTCTGGCCTCCAATAACTTGGATGGCGTGGATATTGACTGGTGAGACTTCCCGCTACCTTTGTCGCGCCCAAAGAGCTTACCTCGGCTAACTTCAATCACAGGGAGTACCCAGTCGCTCCGGAACGCGGCGGCAACACGGCCGACTACGCGAACTTCGTGACGTTTGCGCAGAATCTCCGCGCCGCCATGAACAAGAGCGGCTACCTCTTTGGGCTGACCGCGACGGCGCCCTCCTCGTACTGGTATATGCAGCACTTTGACATTGTCAACCTCAGCCGCACGCTCGACTGGATCAACGTTATGACGTACGACCTGCACGGCACCTGGGACGGCACCGACCCGTGGATCGGCGCCGTCGCCCTCGCTCACACCAACCTGACCGAGATCAAGCAGACGCTCGACCTGTTCTGGCGCAACAACATCAACCCGGACAAGATTGTCTTGGGGATTGGCTTCTACGGCCGGAGTTTCACACTGTCCGATCCCAGCTGCAAGTCGGCCGGGTGCCCCTTTTCCGGAGGCGCGGTATGTGTTCTTACCCCCTGTACCCCCTTTCCCCTTTTCCTACTTTGTCCCTTTCACCTCATCTTCCAATTTTCTAGTCCCTAGGGCTTGAGTTGAGACCAAAGAAAGCACGCTGACACGGCCCAAACGGCACGCGTCACCAGAAACCGGGCCCCTGCTCCCAAAACAGCGGCACCCTCACGGCCTACGAGATCCGGCAGATCATCGCGGGCGGGGGCGCGCAGGTGACGCTGGACGTCGAGGCGGCCGTCGAGATTGTGACGTGGGGCGGCGACCAGTGGGTGTCGTACGACGACCTGCCGACGTTCAAGATGAAGATCGACTACGCCAACGAGGTCTGCCTCGGTGGCGTCATGGTGTGGGCGGTGGATCAGGACGATTCGAGCGCCACCATGACCAACCAGCTGGCCGAGGCCCTCGGGCTGCCCGCCAATTCCAAGTCGGTGACGCCGTCGAACAGGACGGTTCCTATCGGTGATCCGGGGTTGGTGCTTCCGCTTTAGTTATGTCATGATCAGCTGGCAGCTGGAATTGTTAGCTCGAGATGTCAGGCGTGAGCTGTGACTACATATATGCAAATATCAGTTCTACCCTGAAAATGAGGAGCCGATGACTTGAACTGCATGGAGAGAAACATTTGTTGTATCTGGGTGCTTTGAAAATGCCGCCAGTCGAGAGACAAAGATGGCTACTTGCTTTGATGATGTTTGCAGTTCATGTTGACAGGCGGGAATGAACCCAAATGGGGGGGCTAATGAAAAGCCTGCTGGCGCCGGAAATCCGCTGCGCGAGGTCATGGAGCCCCGAACTAGGGGCTCCCAAGTGGTTCGCCCCATTCCTGGTTCCGTGGAGATTATTGCGGGACAAGGCAAGCGAGGTGCTCACTCAGCGAGAGTCAGCCCTGTCCAAAATGACTGCAGTGGTCAAGGGTTGCCAGCACCTTCGGATGCCTCGGTACCTGAAGTACCTCCCTAACTCCAAGTCACCTACCCGACGTGATTAGGTAGCTATACCTTGTCTCCAGGCTAGCGATAACCTGGATCCACGCACGGTATAATTCCCGTATTTCCCTTTTGACCTGTTTTTCCGGCACGGTCTCGGTTCCCTTTCCTTCGTTTTCCGGTCGTTCTCTTGTTATCACCCTCCAAGTCGGCTACCGCCGAGGCTCAACAGCGCGGTCGTTCGGTCCATTCGTTGTTCTTTGTTCACGCTCCCCAATTGCCCAGGATGATTCCTCCAGGCGGCGCCGGCCATCATCTTGGCGCCTCTGCAGCTCTGGCGTCGGTCCTCGCGTTTGCGGGACTCGTCCAAAGCTGTCCTCCGCTCGGATCGCGCTTCGTGTACCCGGACGGCTTCTTACGAAACGACACCGGACCTAACCTATCCAGTCGCTGGACGGCCAACATACCCGGAGACGGCAATTACCAGTACAACAACGGCGGCGTGAATCACAACGGCAAGCAATGGCCCGGCGGTCTCATTACAATCTGCTATGACCCTACCCTGACCGAGGACGAAGTGGAGATGTTCAACGCTGGCCTTCGCCGAGGGATGGCGGAGTGGAATGCTGCAGGCCTCTCATCCGCCGCCTTCCGCATCGACGACTCGCTGACGCAGGCGCAGTGCGTCGATAAAGGCGTCACGGGACCCAAGGAAAACTATCTATGGGTTCAGAGGGCAAAAGACGACGACGCGATAGCCGCCTCGTACGGAAACCAAGAAAGTGGTAGCATCTTTTATTCGCAGCCGGATTCCTACTTCCGCACCTACAATCCAAGCATGACCGAGAGCGAATTGGCAGTCGAGAAGATCCGCGGGTATGCGCATGAAATCGGCCAGTAAGTCGGAAACATCCCAGCTCGCAAGCTCTCTTTCGCCTCCCTCCGGTTTGACCACCGCGCTCACCTATCTCGCCACCTTCCCCGTCCAGTGTTTTCGGGCTCCAACACGAGCAGAAAAACCCGATCGCGTGGAGCCATACCCGCGGAGGAATTGGCAACGCCGATTACTTCACCTTCCACTGCGAGAACCTGGCCGACTACGACGCGTGCCGCGCCCTCGTGGCAGCGCGGATGGACAACAACCAGGCCCAGATTGACGAGTACATGACCGAAATGTGCACCTCAATTGCCCAGCTCATCGAGCACCCGTGCTCGGACGAGAAGGGCGAGGGCGCTGTCAACACGTACCTCCAGGCCAACGACTGGCTGCCCGACCTCGGCGGGTCGCAGTTCACGCAGTTTGGCGACGACGTGGACATGAAATCCATCATGCTCTACAACTCGTACGGCGGCGGAAAGAAGCACGGCGCCATCGTCTATGAAGTCGCCAACCCCTTCCTTGGTCCGCCCATCATCACGTTTGATGGGGGCTTCACCTCGTGGCCGCCCTCGCCGCAAGACGTCGAGGGCGCCTACATGCTGAGCCCCAACCCGCGCGACAGCACCGACCAGGCGCCCTTCTTCACAAGCGCGAGTCCGTACAATTCGATCTATGAGAACCAGGACAACCCGTTCAACGATTGCCGAGTCGAGACGGTCTCCCGGCGGGGCGTAGACGCGCCCAACAAGCGGCACGAGCAACTGAAGCGGCGCGGCGCCGAGACGCGTGCGGCCATGAAGCGCCGGCTGGCGGCGGGCAGCTACATCTGAGGCGGAGATCTGGTCGTTTGGGTCACTTCCTGCCGACCTTTTGTCACCATGTTGTTTCCCCTGAATCGAGTACTTCATCAAAACCCGTCTTGTGTTCATATTGATACCTACATAAAGTAGTTGTCATGGGGAATAATCAGGTTGCTTGATTTAATTCCGATACTTCTTAGTATCGTGTGAATTTCCAAATCGGTTCTTAATACTGCATCGGTGTATCCTTGACCACATGGGTTCCTGTAAGTCAAACCGCGATTCCTCACAGCGTCACGGTGAACAGCATCAACGATGGCTCTCACAGTCTTCCCTCAAGCATATCTCAGTACCTAGGTACTCTTGGGGGGCTGACTGTCACGGTATCACAATGGTGTTTCTCTCGTGTGCTTTCCCTTCAGGGGCTGCGCATGCCCCTAACGTGAAAAACACGAATTAAGTGAACTCCAAGCGAAAACTCTCTCTTAGCCGAGTCACTGCTTGTAACTATCTCCCCTCGCCATGTCTTCCTCTTCAAGTCACAGGTGTAGGCGGGCCGAATGAGGCGAGCCCTGGGAGTGGAGTAGTGTCTGACTGCCGCCTTAGTGTCAGGTTGAAGTCCTGTGTACGGAGTAGGTAGGGGTTAAGAAAGGATGGTAACCTGTCTTTAGGCAGCCACTTTGGCTTTCCTTGTCATTCAGTCTTACACCTCAGGGGGTTGCTGTAGACCGGGTACTTGGATTAGCGCGAACCCGAGACCCCACAAGATCTGATGACGACTCCTCCCCTCATCAAAACACTGACCTGGGCAGTCTAGCCGATGACCTGCACAACGCATCCCTGGCCTGCATGAGTGCCTCCCAGCGACGAAATCTGCTGCTTGGCTGCCTAAGTGTTGAAGATCCCGAGATCCCTCCCGAGCCGGCCCGGTCGCTTCCACCCTACCGAAGCAGCTAAGCATTGTGGATCGCATTGGCGCTCACTCAGCACACTGGGTGAGCAGATGAACCCTGAACCACTCCACCGGATACTTACCTATCCTCGCAGGCCAGAGGGCCCCTTGCTGCAACCAAAATGCCGAAGTGTTACACCACAACAGCACGGGATACGAGTCCGCGCCAACCGCACGTGTAGGGATGTACCGAAGGTACCCAGTGCGCCAGTAAGACAACAGGGCTCGAGGCGAGAAAGGGGCGTCCCATGGCCAAGCCAATATCAGGCACTCTGGGTGGAGAGGCAGGGAATAGTATCCGAATTGTTAGAATCTCTCTCGGCCGAGGACATCAAGGCCTCCTGCGGCAGGCAAGAAAGCCACACGGCTTCTCCTACCTCCCTCCGCCCCGTGCCAGAGACCTCTCAACTCCGCACGCCCTGTGTCTCGTGTCCCCTTCCATTCGTTTCCTCGTTCACACGGCCGCTTTTCTCCCTTTTTCTGCGCCGGATATCTTGCCGTCGTCGGCCGTCTGACGGGTGTCCTATGTCTAAGGTGCTTTGACTGCCTTGCCATCCCTCAACATTCTTGCCTCTGCCTTTCATAACAAGAGCGCGAAGACAAGTTTGAGATGCGGTCGTTACTCTTCTTCAGCACCCTTGTGGCCGTGGCCTTGGGTGCCTCCGCCGGCCATAACAAGCTGGAAAAGGAGCTTAGGGCTGGCTATAAACTCCGGGCCAGGGCGACGGCGACGGGTTTGACCTCGCCCGACAAGCCGCAGCAAACGGGCACCGTGAGCAACTGTGAGTTGACTTCCTTGTAGCGTTCCTACAAGAATGATTGACAACAGCGGACTGGAACAGGCAACCTCTGGTACGATGTGGGCGCCACTGATACTTGCGACACCATCCCAGCCGCCTTTGGCATCACACGCGCCCAGTTCCTGGCATGGAACCCGGCCGTGAGTGCGGATTGTACCCAGAACTTCTGGACCGGCTACGCGTATTGCGTGGGCGTGTCCTCATCATCTGAGTCAACGCCTGCTTCCATATTGGCATCGCCCACTCCCCTGTCGACCTTTCTGGGTATCCCTTGTACATGTGCGCCCACGAGCACAACCAAGGCTGGGACACCGTCCTCGTCCTCCTCGTCCTCGCACGCGACCACGGCGGGCCCCAAGCCAACGACGCCGACTTTCCCCAACATTGCCTGTAACTGCAACAAGTTCTACGACACCGGGCCCGACGACACGTGCCCTAGTGTTCAGACCCGGTTCGGCATTACGGCAGACCAGTTTTTCCAATGGAACCCGGACGTAAGCAAGAACTGCACCTTTAACTTCTACGTCGGCTTCTCCTACTGCGTGGGTATCGACGCCAGCGGTGCCTGCTCGACCGTCTCCTCGCAGCCCGCGCAGACAGGTGCCACTGAAACGCTTTCGTACTCGGCCATCACCGACGGCACGTTCGCAACCCAGGGCCCCCGGCCTACCTCAACCGACTGGCCGCCTAAGCCCGTCCAGGAGGGCATCCCCTCGAACTGTGAGTCTTCGGATCCCCCAACTTGCTTTGCCCTCTCTTGTGTTGCCGGGGTGAGCTCGCTGCTGACATTTCCGTGTCTTCTTCCTTTCATAGGCCTGCAGTACTACCAGGCTAATGCCGCGGATACCTGCGTTTCCATCCAGCACCGCTTCTCTCACCAAATGACCATGGACCAGTTGTAAGTGGATTCTCGGGACACCACGGGCCTCTCACTTTAATGTTGTATGTGCCACTAATCCTGTCTGTCTAGGCTGGAGTGGAATCCCGCCATCCGGTCCGACTGCTTGTCTGTCTTCGTTAATTACTACTACTGCGTCAGCGTCCCGACCGCTTACACAGGTCTCCCGGACGCAACGACGCAGTACACCATCACGCAGGATCCGTCCCCGACAACGTCGTGGAATCTTTCGTCGCTCTCGGCGCTTCAAACAGCCTTCACGGGCGCGGCCACGCCGTGTGCCATTCTGTTTCCCGCTCCTCAAGTAAGTGTAGACTGGCCAGCTATTCTAGTTTACATATCCCCTTTTTCTGTCCAACTTCAAGGTCCTGTGGCCTGTTTTGCTACGGCACTTTGTGCAAAAGCAGAAAATAGAGAGACTGGGTGAGCTGATACCGCCTGTAGAACAGCAGTTGTGATGACCTGGACTCCATGATTGGCGTGCCGGCTGCTAGCCTCTCGGCGTGGAACACAGGCATCAACTGCGCGAGCTTGAACGCTGGCGAGTGGTATTGCATTGCCAGTACCACGCTGGACAGCGGTTCGCCGATCACGACTCAGCCCACCGATAACTCCACGATGACTGGAACACTTTCGGGCTCAGCGACACTGAGCTCAGGAGCACTCTCGGGCTCAACGACTTCGACTTCGAGGGGGTCCTCCAGCTCACCAACTTCAACAACGGGAGTAACCTCCAAGTCCTCGTCGACCGCGTTGCTTTCGACAACCACAAAAGCAACTTCCGCCGCGACCTCCTCGCCGGTTAGCCTGGCAACGCCTTCCCCAACTCAGGTGAGAACCTCCGCCCTTTTGATTCCTACCCTTACCAACAAAGCCAAAACAACCCCACTAACAACAAAATCCAGACCGGCATGGTGGCGAACTGCAACCGCTTCTATAAGGTCGAGACTGGCGACAGCTGCTGGGCGCTCGCTAGCGCCGCGGGCATCGACCTCGACAAGCTGTACGCCATGAACCCGGCCGTCGGTACTGACTGCTCCCACCTGCTCTCCGGCTATTACATCTGTCTCGGCCTGGCCAGCGACGGCGTCCCCGCGACCACCATCACCAGCGGCACGCCCGTCGCGCCCATCGCGACGACGAGTGGCGCTGCTGCGGTTACGAGCAGTGTTGTTAAGACTACGACGAGTGGTAGTGCTACGGTGGTGGCTACCCCGAGCCCGGTGCAGGTGCGTTCGCCCCATTGACTAGTATCGCAATGCCGGTGTACACCGTCGGAATGTGTGGGGCGAGGATGGGAGGTGGGGGGAAGGGAGCTACTCTCCATGAAGCTGTTGCTGACACACTCCTTTATCTCGTGACAGACCGGCATGGTTTCGGGTTGCACCAGCTTCTATTTTGTCAAGGCGGGTGACGCGTGCAGTGTCATTGCGAGCAACGCTGGGATTTCGCTGAGGTAAGTCATCTTTGCTTGTGTTTGCCAAAAACCGGATGGATACATTCGCATATTTCTACATGAAGGAACAAGAGCTAATACCGTGACAATAGTACCTTCATATCGCTTAACCCGGCAGTCGGGTCGGACTGTCGCACCCTGTTGGCGGGATACTACGTGTGTATTGGGTCTTGAGAGGCTGTGGCGGCGTCTATAAGCGGTAAGGAGTCTTCTTGGACCGACTCGAAAGCTGGAGGTAGAAAGAATCATAGAAACCGAGGTCCATGCCGCTGATCAAGTGGCGAGAATGCCAGGACGAGCAAATGCGGAGAGACATGCGACTTCATCCTCATAATTACACAGAAAATGTAGAATGAGTCCCAAATGGCTATAGACCCCGGGAACTATGGCTACCTACATGCGGCACCTTGCAAAGTAGTCTCTTGGTCATAGTTGCGAGTATTCAGGTCTGTTATTCTCGAAACCACTTCAATCCAAGACCCTGACAATTGAGAAAGCGATACGGATAGTGCACAGACATCGGGCTTCCATTGTCCCGGCTGACCCCTGACTTTTGGGTTGCTGGAGCCTCTTCGCGATCTAGCGCAATCGCCGACCTCGGGCCACTTGCAATAGCGAACCACCCACCACCGCTTCGAGTTCAACTTCAACGCTCTTAAGTCACTTCGCCAACACCGTCCTTTTCTATTCTTGAGAATGGGATCATTCGGCGAGATCATGATGCGCTTCCGTTGGGGCCGGCATTGTTCCTTGTGCGGGGGGCCGTTCTGCGGTCTCCGCTTCGCGAGCGGCAACCGGGCCAGCCACGCAACCTATAACCCGGATGCCATTGCCGAGGAGGAGACAAGATGGATAGGGGCAATGTATATCCTTGGTGTGTGCAACACAACCGCGGTGTCAAAGTATGGCCCATTCTCCATTGCCCAGGAATCGCAAGTCTCACAATATGTCCACCTCAAGAGTCTTTCTCGCTCGCGGCCGCTGCGCCGCCGATGGCACCATTCAAGTTCTCCCTGGCTCTCCTGAAAGCTACGGGGAAGACTTTTTGAACCCGCCGCATCAACCATTGGAGCTTGATGGCAATCTATTCCACGGGTTGGATGGAGATCATTTCTCACTCCACACCTCTTGCTTAGAACTCTTCTCCTTCTACATCACACGCCGTCGAGGATTAAACCTGCACAGCCTTGAGTTCGACAAAGACGCCCTGTACTCGGCCCTAGTCAGTATCAGGTCACTGTCCCAATGGGATCTTAACAAGACGTTCCAGCATATCCTCGACACCAGCTTCTACATTTGGGCTGCCCAACGCGGTTTGGAGTTCCTCGCCGCGGATCCCGGACTCCCGGGTCCCAATTCCTCCTTCGAGCCCAATCCGATTACTTCGCATCTACGCGCGCTCATCTCTCGCGGAGACAGCACTCTTGTTTCGCGAGCCTGTATCCTCCCCGAAACCGCGGCCAGCCTGTCCTCCAGCGTGGAAGCGGACCCGTTCAGCCCCCTCCCATTCGAGATTATTTTCAACATCAGCGGACTCCTTGACGACCAGAGTCTCTTCGCCTTATGCACCGCTTCTTGGACGACACATTCAGCCTTACGAGATAACTATCGATTCTGGCGTCACCGAGTCATGCGAGTGAGCATGCCGTGGTTGCCGGAGGTTGTCCCCCTGTTGGACCACGAGTTGATGGGGAGTGGTGCGGGTGTCAAACGCTTGCTGTGCGGCTTGACGAAGCTGACCCGGGGTAGAGCTGGCATGAAGGGGCCGATGATGAACCTCGCAAACAGGAGACGGATCTGGAGTTTGCTTGAGGTAATTGGGGGAAAGTATAGAGAGAGGATGAATTCATGAAAAGACTGGAATTTACAATCTCCAGAGGTGAGAAGGAAACTCTATTAAAAAAACTTCTCAACACAGCGGGCGATGGATGACATGGAACCTTGGAGTGTAGGGCTCTGTAGTCTATAGAGCAGAAATGTGCTACTCTTGGATTGAGAGCCCGAGATTTGTCAATTCATTTTTGCAAGGGAGGTGCAGGAGTCGACGTATTCTTTTCAAACAACAACCGGCAAATGGTGAATTTACTGGCATCATGTGATGATCGCTTACATCCGGATTGAGTCAAGTGTTGGTCGTTGGTTGGGCCGCCCAGCCACAATGGCTGCCGGCATCAACCATGAGTCACAGCTTTGTCTATATTTTCTATTGAATTGAAGCACCTTTCGGCTTCTCAGCTCTTCTTGCCATCAAACAAATTTGCTCCAATTGCTTCACTTCGTGCGACAAGATGGCAACAAAAGGCTCACTCAAAACACCAAAAGGAACCCGCGACTGGGTCGGCAGCGATCTCCTCCTGCGCGATGAGATCTTGTAAGCCCCCTTTCACCACTGCTACCCCTCCAACCCCACACTAACCCAGCCCCCTCCGAGCCAAACAATAACCACCACCCTCCGCCTCCACGGCGGCACACCCCTCGACACCCCCGTCTTCGAGCTCACCCCAATCCTCACCTCCAAATACGGCGAAGACGCCCGCCTGATCTACAACCTCGCCTCCCAAGGCGGCGAAGCCCTCTCCCTCCGCTACGACCTCACGGTGCCCTTTGCCCGTTGGCTCGCGATGCACACCGACATCCAGCACATCAAGCGCTACCAGATCGCCAAGGTCTACCGGCGCGACCAGCCCGCCATCGCGCGCGGGCGGCTGCGGGAGTTTTATCAATGTGATTTTGACATTGCCGGGGTGTACGATCCGATGATTCCCGACGCTGAGATACTGTGCATTGTTGCAGAGGTGTTTGAGGCGTTTAGGATTGGGGTGGTGGTTAAGGTCAACCACCGCAAGATTTTGGACGGGATGTTTGAGGTGGCGGGCGTGCCGGAGGACAAGATACGCGCGACTAGCTCCGCTGTGGACAAACTGGACAAGGCGTCGTGGGACGAGGTCAGGGAGGAGTTGCTTGAGAAAGGGATATCGGGTGAGGTTGCCGACCGTGTGGGTGGCTACGTGCGGCGAAGCGGCGGCATGCGCGAGATGTTGGAGAGCCTTGACTTCGACCCCGAGCTCGGCGCAAATAAATCTGTGATGGAAGGTGTCGCTGACATGAAGCTTCTGGCGTCGTATCTCGAGGCGATGGGCGTCATCGACAAGGTCTCGTTTGACCTGTCGCTTGCAAGAGGACTCGACTACTACACGGGATTGATCTACGAGGTGGTCGTTGTCGACAACGCTATCCAGGTTGGCAGTATTGCCGCCGGCGGGCGTTACGACGATTTGGTGGGCATGTACGGCCGGCGCCCTTTGCCGTGCGTCGGCATATCGTTTGGGGTGGACCGAATCTTCACCATCCTCGATGCGCGACGAAACAAGAAGAAGGGCAACTCCGATCTAGGGGGCAAAGCACAGGTCTATATCATGGCGTTCGGCGGCAAGGAATTTGACGGGCTCTTGCTTGAGCGTATGCGTGTGGCTCGCCAGCTGTGGAGTGCGGGCATACGCGCTGAGTTTGCCGCCAAGGTCAAGCCAAAGCCGCTGCAGCAGTTCAATGCGTCTGAGGGCGTGCCAGTCGCTGTGATGCTCGGACAATAGGAGTTGGAGGCTGGGCAGGTGCGCGTGAAGTGCCTCGCGGGGGGCATTTTGAAGGAGAAGGGGCAGCTGGTTCAGAGGGAGAATCTCGTGGAAGAGGTAAAGAAGCTCCTAGAGTCAGGACCAAAACAGGAATAGAACGAACCTAGAGAGGATTTTTTGTGTAGGGTCTGAGCTCTTTTGACGTGTATTGTTTTCAGCTGTGGCGTTAGTGCATCTTCTTCGACGATGTCGAGTTTGGAAAGACGTTAGCACCTGGTTAGTTGCCCTGTTCTCTGCGACTCATCGCCATGTTTGTGCCAGTAGATGTTGACCTTTTGTGGTAACTCGGCTTCAGACAGCCGAGTAGCCGCACGTTTCAAGGTGACATGGACCGGGCTGTTTGCAATTAGTTCCAGAGACTCGTCCAAGCATGTCTATAGCAGCAAGAGCAACAAACCTTACCCAGGCTTGCGTCTCGGAGGCTATTAGCGGGGCCTCCCACTACAAACCAATCCATGAATCGACCCCGTCTTAGACACAGTAATATTAGAGGAAGGGCGCCGGGGACGGTCGAGATCGGCGGAGGGTCGGCGTTCGCGAGGGATCCAGGGACCTCTACCCACATCATGCCCCTGCTGTAAACAGCATTTGAAGGGGGGAATGACGCGGGTAGAGGATCTGGGTTGGACGGCTGCAGAAAATCGGGGATCTTTGACCCGCACCACGCCTCTGCTGTAACCCCGAGGTTACAGCATCAGAAGAGGGGACGTGGCGCGGGTCGAAGATCTGGGGCGAAGGGGGCCGAGGACAGACGACAGGCTTTACGCCGCCTGTCCCACGGCCCCCACGGTCGGTCCGATGGAGGGAGATATTGTCGAGACAGGCGACGCCCCTGGCCAAAGGGAAGGCGAGGCATGATCCTGGACCCGACGAGCCAGGAGTCCAAGACACACGCCAGCCCAGATGGCCCCGAGAAAGGCGCCTTAAAGTCAGCAGCACCCGCTTTGACCGACCTGAACAGAAAGACAAGAGGAAGCCAGAAAATCAAAATATAAAAGAAAACAAGATAGAAACACACGCAATAGAAACAAACGCAAAAGCCAAGGAAGCAAGGCAAAAGCAAAAAAAGAAAGACAATAAATAGCTACACGCTCGATTAGCAATAACAACACGCAAGAAACACAGTCGCAGAAACGCTGAAACAGACGCTGGAGGGCAAACAAAACGCTGGAGAGGACGCGAGGGGCAACAACCGACTCACCACGTGTTCACCACCACCTCCACCACCTCCAAATCCGGGGGCTCCTTCACCGGGACGAACTCCAACTGCCCCATCAAGCGGGCGACGTCCTTATTGCGCTCGCGGA
>FTEL01006997.1_pt1 | contig 17802 bp, 13 predicted proteins | sample 1658911 | NCBI WGS metagenome assembly FTEL01 (sample SAMEA3914869, study PRJEB12502) | metagenome | biome: forest; material: soil | place: USA | collected 2012-03-12 | depth 0.1 m
CCCCCCCCCTTGCAAACCATGAAAAATAAACATGTTGAACATACCATCGCAATCTCCCCCATCAACTCCTCCCTCTGCTGCTCAAAATACGTCTTTTCCCTCGCGGGCGCTGCCGAGGTGGAGCGCTGGTTGGAAGACATCTTCTCTCTCTCTCTCTCTCGCCACCGGTCCTCCTCAATGCAAGGTTTTGTTTTGTGGTTTGTTTCAGAGTATTTTTCTGAGGTGGTGATCGTGTTGGTGTTCAGGTCCCTAATCGTCGTCCAGGGCTGGCTGTTTGCTGCGGTCGCGTCGCGTTCACTCACAAAGCTGTCGCTCGCTGCTGTGAGGTGGGGTTGATTGTCTCCAAGCAGAGGTGGGGCAATTCCCAGGGTTAGGGTCCCCCACCAATTGCACAACAACCCTAACCCTCACCTCTTGTTTACCATCCCCAAGTTACCGTAGCAACAACCCATGCGTCATCTCACCGACACAACAGCGGCTTTTCTTGTTGGGGCGGCGCCGAACCAACAAATGGGGTTGTGTGGTCGGGGGTCGAACTACCGAACTTGGCGGAAGGCGGGTGTGTCAGATAGATTGGGGGTGGGAGGGAGGGGTTGGTGGGCTGGAACCTTCGAAAGGGAAGTGTTGTTGATGGATTTTGGTGGTTGCTGTTGTTGATGCGACTCATCCTCTTGCTCAGAATTACGTACGTTGATCAGTCTGTAACCATTCTTTGCGTAGCCAGTTACACAGTTACACGGCGGGAAATGATGTTCAGGACCCTGAGTCACACAGCATGCGATTGGTGCCATGAACCATGGGGTATCTGTATGTTATTCAACACAAACAAGCCCAAGATCCGTTCCCATCCCTAGACCAAGACCGAGTGAGGATGTCTTATACTATCACATTGTCCAATCCACACTCGTTCCTCTCAAATGTCCAACCCGCTCACACACAATCATCATCGGCCATTAAACATCTGCCCCAACATCCCACCCGGCTTCCACCCCTTCTCCTTTGTCACCATCTTCCCCCCCCTCCTCACCCCGCCCGCCCATCCTAAACCCTCGCAACAGCGCCCCGTCACGGCATCATAGCATCCCAATCAAAATTCCCGCTCCCCCACAACTCATTCAGATTAAACCCTAGCACCTCGAGGCTAAAGTCCGGGTTGAGCGGCTGGATCTGCGGAGGCGGCAGCCCGGCCTCGTCAGCGTGCGCACCACGACCAGCACCTCCACTGATCCCCCCACAGCCCCCAATTCCACCCCCACCAGCGGCGCCACCGCTGATACTGCTCATGCTACTCCCCGGGGGATTGTTCAAAGCAAGAAAACCACCAACCTGCGGAATCGCCGCCGGCTCGCCCGAGTTGGGCAGCCACCATGGCGTGCCGGGGACCTCGACCTGCTGGGCGACGCCCTGCTGGGATGACGACGGCGGGAAGGGCGTGGCCGACTGCGGCAGCGTATGCATCTCCACGTCAGCATGTCTCCCACCACAGTGCATCCCCCCTCGCGGGGAGAACAAAGTAGGGGGCAGGGTAGTAGAACAAACCTTGGACCTAACAAACCCCTCCGCCCCCGCCGCGCCATACGCGCCGGGGTTAAACGGCGTGGCGACCACCGCGCGGCTCTGCTCCCCGCTCGCACCGGGCCCTCCAGGCGCAAAACACCCGCCTCCCCCACCACCCCCGACAGCCGAAGACGGTGGGCCGGATTGCTGACTCCCCGGCGGATCCTGCCCGGCCAGCAACTTATAATGCAGATGGACAAACCTCTCCGCGCTGGCCGCCTTGGCCGCCTCAGGCGTCTTGGTGCCCAAATGCGCCTCCAACAGGCCAAAGGCCGCGCACATGATGCTGTACCCCCAGGGCTCGTTGTTTCCGCAGCGGAGGATGCGGTCCTCTTTCATGGCGAGGCATTTTTCGAGGAGTTGCAGGGTGTGCTGGGAGTTGATCATGATCATGTTTGTGCTGCCGCGGGGTTGGAGCATCGTCACGCTGCTGAGGTTTATCGCGAGGGTCAAAGAGTCTTCGCGGAGGAAGTTGAGGGTGCGGATGCCTTGTTGGGCGAGGCGGTCGTTGAGGAGGACCATATCGCGGGCGGCGTTGTAGTAGATGATTTCGGAATATTGGTATTTCGAGTTGGCCTTGCGGAGGCGGAGGAAAGGCTGGTGGAGGGGGATGATGTACTGGCGGAGTTGGATGTGGAGGAGCGTGTAGGCGAGGAGCGGCTTCTTGAGGACGCCCTGGTCTGAGGAGGAGGGCGCCTCCGAGACGTCCCACGATGGCAGCGAGTCAATGGCCTGGTTGATTTCATTGGTGTAGCGGATCACGCGGTCGTAGTCGAGGTCCTCGGGCGGGCCGGTGAGCACGCGGCTGAGCTCGAGGCGCAGCGGCAAGCTGTTGCGGCTGATCTGCTGGTAGGACGAGAAGGTGTACTCGGTGGCCGGGCGCGACGGGGGCAGCTCCTTGGTGTCCTCATCGAACTCGTCGTCGTCGATGTTGCGCGGCGGGTTGACGTCGTAGTGCAGGGAGCAGAGAATGGACGGCAACCCGTGGTCAAACGAAGCCTGCAGGTCGTAGCTCTGGATGGTGGCCCAGATGCGGCGGCGCATCTCCTGGTTGAAGGGCGAGATCTTGTCAAACATGTGGCTGGGTTCGCGGTGCAGGCCGACGCCGATCGCGTCCTGGGTCATGGAGCCCGAGGCTTTCCAGAAGCGCTTCTTCTTCATGGTATTGACGCGCTTGGCCAGATACACGAGGCAGGCAATCTGGTAGTGGATCAGCCGGCGGTGCTTCTGGCTCTGGCCCTCCTGCCACTCGTCGACGGCGCCGACCCAGGCCATGGCGTTGGCGTGCGAGCATGACACCATCTTCTCGAACTTGTGCGGTAGGTGTGCTGACAGGCAGCTCGAGATGCCCATGATGGCCAGCACCATAGCGGTGAAGGCGGCGTTGCGAGGCTCCGAGGGCAGCCAGAACTTGGCATAGTCGCGGCGGAAGCTGGGGATGTGGACGATGCGGTGGACCTGCTCGAACTGGTCGAGGTAGATGTTGACCAAGTTGTCGGTCTCCTCCTTGGACGGGAGGAGGGACTCGAGGGCAAGGTCGGGCTCGCGAAAGCGGCGCTCGCGGTCCTCGGCGCCCTTGCGGCGGTCCTTGGTGCGGTGGATGTGCAGCGGGCGCAACCACTCCTCGGACGTCTCTTTCATGAAGGGACATAGTCCAGTGAGCTGGGGTATGACGTCAGTGACTGCAAAAGGGGCAAGGGGGGGAGGCCGGCTTACCTCTTGAAAAGCGAGAAAGGCGCTGTGCGGCCCAAAGTAGCGCGTCTTGAACTCCTTGCCACGGAAGAAGCGCAACTCCTCGCGGTCGGCCGACGTCGTCTGGGTTTGCAGGAAAGGGGGGATCTCGACCTCGGGGGCCTCCGGCTCGGCGTCAGACTTGGGGTGGTCGAGCGGTGAGCGGTCCTGGACGGTGCTGCCGTCGAGCGAGACCTGCTTGATGAGCAGGCTCTTGAGCTGGGCGACCTCGAGCTCGAGGCGGCGGATGCGGTCCGTCTCGCGGGCGTCCTTGCGAAAGTAGGGAGACTCGCCGCCGGTGCTTGGCAGGGACAGGCGGGCGTCGAGGCCGGCGAGGGCGGTGGGCGGGAGGCCCAGCTTGTTCGGGGGCGCCAAGCCGGGACGGGTCTCGTACTCGCAGCGCTCGGGGGTGCCCGACTGGAGGCAGCGCGAGCAGGGGAACTCGCGGTCGCACGAAAGCTTGCGGCGACGGCACTCGAGGCATGACAGACGGACGCGCTGGCGCTTTCGCGGGGGCGGGCGGCCGCTGTCGCTGCCGTGATCGAGGTCATGGTCGTTGTCATGGCCGTCGTGACTGTCGGGGACGTCGTGGTCGTCGTGGTCGTCGTGGTCCGGATCGTAGCCGTGGTCGTCATGACCATCATCATGGCTGGCGCGTCCGCCGTCATGAGGAGGCCGGCTGCCCCTAGCACCGAGCCCTCCACGGGCACCACCACCGCGGCGGAGGTCACCCCCGGCACGCCCGTCACGGCGGCCGTGGTGCGACTCGAGGGCGGCGGGGCTGCCGGGGCTGCGGTCGCTCGGCTCCGACATTGCGAGTCTCCTGTCTCAGCGGAGCTATCGGGGCTGGCGTCGGACGAACAAGCACGCCACTGGGTGGCAGCGCAGACGAATCTCGGGTTCCGATCTCAATCTCCAGGGTTTATCAATCGATCTGATAATGTCCGTCGCACCCAACGCTGCTGCTGGTGCTGGTCTCACTCTCACGGGGCGCCATCGAACAGGGACATGGGAAGTCTGGGAGAACAAAAGGAAGACGACGACGACGACAGCGACAGCGAGAGCGGCGTCGACGATGGCTTCTCCCACACACCACCACCTACCGTCCACGCCAGCGTCGCACCGTGAATGATGGATTACTAAGAGTATGAATCACCGGCCGATGCTCGGATTGCCTGGGAATCAGGGATGGCAACGCCTTGTTTTTCGCTGGCTCTGCCGTTCTGGGAGTCTGGGATTTCTGAGTTCCTCAGGATGATGGACGCGCAAGAGTTTTCATTACCTGATGAATGAGGAAGCTGCTCGCTTCGGAGCTCCGAGCAATTGCCGAGCGACTTCTCACTGGCCAGCAGGGCAGCCATCGCGGGGTAAGGCGACGGGGTCCAGAGGGGCGACCTACAACGCTGCCCAGGAAAACTAAATCCGACATCGCCGAGCCAGGATAGACAAATAAATGGCCGCAAGGGGAAAAGAAAACCATCGAGGTGCGCGGCAGACTCGGGGGCAGCGGCTTGTTTGTGATGAATGACTTACTGACTCACTTACACGAAAGCAGCAAAGTTCAAAGAGAAAGAAAAACAGAAACGAATTGAGCATGAGCCACTGCGTCATCGGACGATTCGCCAGTTCCAATTCGTCGGGTCCGTGCTGAGTGCTTCGTTTTTGGTGTGTGTGCGCCTGCCGCCTAGCTCTGGCCCAAATCCGGGGAAGGTGGGCACAGAGCAGCAGGCACACCCTAACCCTTGATTCTTCCCCATCACGCTCCCATCCAGACAACAACCTACCTAACCCACAGCCCTCGAGTCTCTCACTCTCCCCACCGTCTCCTCGCCTGGCAGGGTGTCAATTTCCCAAGCGGGAACCCATCAACAAGGCAGACGGGTCATGGATGACGGAATTGTAGGGTTTGGTCTGGCCGAGCGTTTGTTTTTCTTTTTCTTTCTTTTTCTGTTTTGCTTGGGTGCTGCTGACCTCGGGCGGCCACCCAGTGGGGCGAGTATCGCTGAGAAAGCGGAGAACGGATGGGTCAGATGGACTGCGCATTGCCCTCTGTTGTCACCTCTGTTGTTCTCCATCTGGGCTGTTGATGTTAATGGCCTCCGTCGTTTGTTTTTGGTTTGATCCAAAAGCTTGGCATTCTGCCCCAGGGAGTCCAGGCCACTGCTCGAGAACACGCTAGCCAGACTGGGACAGAAACCTTCAAAACCCCTGTCACCCCTTGGCCTCTCAAACGTCGCTTGATCAAGAGATTCGAGATTAGACACCAGTCACCCGAGTCCAGCCTTGACAGCTCACCCCTTGCAATCTGACATCTTCAGAAACAAGGGGACGTGGGCAGAGACTGTCCGGATTTCTCAATTCTTTTCATAAAACGAAAAAAAAGGACGCCGCAATCATGAGGCGCCTCCTCCTCTTCCTGCTGTGCGCCTGTCTTCAGGTCGCAACAGCAACCGCCGCCGCCGCCATCGTCCCTGGCAAGGCGTTTGAGCGGTTCATCACCATCTGGTTGGAGAACCAGGTGAGATTTCTTACTTTCTTCCCCCTTCGCCCGTCACACCCCCCCCTTTGCTACGTTGCCCTCCTCGTCATCTGCACGCGGCGTCCTCGTCCATTTCCCCCATCCTCGCTGACCACAATCCAGGACTTCGCCAAGGTCGCCGTCGACGCCAGCATCGTCGACCTCAAGCGGGAGGGCATTCTGCTCACCCGCTATTACGCCCAGACCCACCCAAGCCAGCCCAATTACCTGGCTGCCGTCGGGGGGGACTACTTTGGGCTCAACCATGACGACTGGGTCCGGCTCCCGGAGAACGTGGCGACCGTGGCCGACCTGCTCGAGGACAAGGACGTCTCGTGGGCCGGATACTTCGAGGACATGCCCAGCCCTGGCTACATGGGCAACCACAGCGACGGCTCGACCGGGAACGGCGGATGGGACTACGTGCGGAAGCATAGGTTCGGCTTTTTTTACGCCCCTCCCCCTATCACCGCACAACCCACTAACCCTCTCCCAGCCCATTCGTCTCCTTCGACAGCGTGACCGCCCACGGCGAGCGTCTGCTGAACCTCGACTCGTTCCGGGCCTTCTCGCGCGACTTCGCCGCCAAGTCCGTGCCCCAGTTCGTCTTCATGTCCCCCAACATGATGAACGACGGGCACAACACGACGCTGTCCACCGCAACGGACTGGTCGCGGTCCTTCCTCGCCCCCTTGCTCACCGACGGCGCCTTCGCGGAACGCACCCTCATCGCGCTGACCTACGACGAGTCCGAGGACTACGCGCAGCCGAACCACATCGTGACGCTGCTGCTGGGCAGCGCGGTGCCGCAAGAGCTGAAGGGAACGACTGATGATACGTTTTATACGCATTACAGTCTGCTGGCGACGGTGCAGGCGAACTGGGGGTTGCACCATCTGGGGCGGTATGATGTGGGCGCGAACGTGTTCAAGTTCGTGGCGGACGCGGCCGGGTACAAGGGGAACCGGGAACCGGAGGGGGCGAACGCGGTGAATAACTCCGTGTCGTATCCGGGGATGCTGCATGAGGATCCTGACCAGAGGGCGGCGATTCCCGCGCCGAATTTGTATCTCGTTGGTGCCGGTGGGCTGGGCGTGTTGCCGTGGATCGAGGCGGCGTGGTCCGGGGCGAAGAAGACGCAGACGCCGTATGACGGCAGCGGGAGGGTCTGGGATGGGGATAATCCGCCCGTGTATGGGCCGCCAGCGCCGAAGACGGCGTAGGGAGGTAATTTTTAATTTTGGAGTTGGTTACATTGCTTGCTGTATATATGGTGATGGCCTCACTGAGTGACATTGTTCGCTGCTGTTCTCCTGACCGCTGTCATTATCCCTACTTCCTGATCACTGCCGTATGCCCCCTTACGTTGTAACTGTGGCGAGCCCTATCCCTCGCTGACTGCTGTCCCTACCCAACCATCCCCGCCGGTGACTACCCTCTCCCGAGTGTACATTTGCCATGACCTCCAAGCCATCCTCTTCACGCGCCGGTCCGTTGGAGGTCAGGCCGACGGGTTCGCCTCTGAGGCTCTGGGGCTGTTTTGCGTGCCCCAACACCACTCGTTGGTTTGCCTTGGTTAGTCGCCGCCGAACGTCCCGCGGTTCATGGCCTTCCTGTCTCCTCCGTGCTGGTCATCTCGTTCCCGGTTCTCGACGACGACGTACCAGAGGCTGCGTGACGCTGGACTGAAATTTCTCTACCCACAACTCGACACGCCGAGGTGTAAGGGCATGGGCTGCGTCCTGCCTGGTCAGTGACTTGTCGACCCACGGTCTTGGGCGACGAACAGGCCGCTCACTCCGGCATCCCTCGGAGTTGCCTCACGACTGGCGCCCCAAGAACACGTCACGCGGTATCCAACGCAGCCTGACAGCCTCAAGAAACAAGACTTGGACGCCGTGCGCTGTCATGTGCGGTGTCAGACCCGCGCTGGCCGGTCCCATACAGTGCTTCGTGACTACCTACCGAGGGAACAACACACTTCATCGGCCAACCAGGCAGAACAGTCTAACAACAACAGAAACCCCAGGCGTCAACGCCGAGATCCACAACAACAAAACCACAGGCATCAACGCCGAGATCCACATCAACAACCACAGACATTAACAACACTGTGCTCAGGCACAAGACTTGTATAAAGCTCTGCCCATGTTTCCTCTCAACTCTCTCAATTTTTTCAGAAGCACAGCAGCCGTGAGAAGTCCCACGCCCGCCGCTCTTCTTCGCTCTCCGAGCAAAGTCCCGTGCCTTCGTCGACTCTGTCGTCCGTCTTCGTCTTGTGTAAGTCATCAACATCAACCTTCTCCCCTCATGTCCCCTTCTCCTCCCCACAGCAGCAAGCCACCCCCTCTGGCGCCACTTCTCCCTCGAAGCAACAACACGCCCTTCTGGTCCAACTTCTCCCGCCACTGCGCACATCATCAGGCCTCCCTTTTATTTTATTTTGTCTTGTTCCGCTTCGTGTATTGCCCCGTTCTAACTTTAAGCTCACTATCAGACACCGCAAACAGCTGCAGCAACAGCAGCACAAACACCAGCACAACCACCGCCGTGGTTCTCTTGTCCGTTTTGCCCCCTCCCAACCCACCAAGTCCCCAACTAACCCCCCTTTCCAGCCCATCACCAACCTCACCGGGCCCCAACCGCGGCCACCACCACCAAAAAAACCGGCCCGCGCCAACCGCCCACCCAAAAACACCAAAAAAAGGACAAAATGCCCATCAACCTCTATTCCCTCCTCCAACGCCACCAGCGGCCCGGCCTCCACCTCGTCTCCCGCCCGGCCTCCATCGGCCGGCGCCAGGCCGTCTCCCGCCGCCCGCCCGGCTGCAGCCGCTGCCAGCACCGGACGCGGCCCTTCACGATCTTGCTGCCGGAGGTGGAGGAGGAGGAGGGCCCGCGGCGGACGTGGCGGAACCTCCGCCCGCTGCTGGGGCAGGAGGGCATCCGGTTTGAATGGCTGTGCCAGCACTGTGGCCGGGAGATCGCGTGGTTGGTGGTGGAGTTGAGCTTGGGGAATGATGGAAGGTGGGGGTGGAGTGGGGAGTTGGGGTTTGTGGAGGGGGACAAGGTGGTGCAGGGGGAGTGGGAGATTGTGAATCCGAGGGAGTGGGACTGAGGGGGAGATTGGATGGAGGTAGACTTTTGAGGATTACTCGCTGAAATAGTAATCGTCGTACATGCCCTCTTCTCGCTGCGTGCTCACCCACTCCTCGCTTGCCAGGCCCGCGCGCATCCTCCGCTTCAGCCCTGCCGCGTCCTTGTGCCAGTCGCATGCATAGTCGCACTCGGGCACCTTCTCCTCGCCAAAGTACGCGCAGATCCCCTTGTGCCGGCAGTCGTTTGTGTTTTCGCAGTACGCCACCAGCCGGTCCAGGCTCTGCACCCTCGCCTGGTGGTTCTTCTGGTCTGCCCTTGCCGGGCCGGCGTTCCTCTTCCCGGGCCCGCCGCCATCTCGCATAAGCATGTTGCACACGCGGTCTCTGTCCTCGCGGGCGTAGTACAGAAAGCAGTAGCTGGCGTTGCCGTCGCGGCCTGCGCGGCCAGCCTCCTGGTAGTAGCCCTCGAAGCTCTTGGGCAGCCGCCAGTGGACGACGAAACGCACGTTCTCCTTGTCGATACCCATGCCGAAGGCCGTGGTGGCGACGATGATATCGTAGCCGGGCTCGTTGGCGATCCAGCGGGCGAGCGTCTCCTCCTTGACCTCCTTGGGTAGTTTGGCGTGGAAGGGGCGGGCGCCAATTTCCTCGCACCGCAGGGCCGCGGCGAGCGATTCGCACTCGTCCCGAGAGATGGTGTAGATGATGCCCGGCACGTTGGTGGTGCGTTCGTTGGTCGCGTCCAGCTCAGGCTTGCGGTCGGGCTGCGCGCGGCGGCTGTACACGCCCTTGAGCCAGGTGACGAAGTCGTCGTAGCGGTCGTTGGCCTCGTCGCTGGTGAAGCGGCTGCAGTGGCGTTAGCATGGAGTGAGGGCTTCGTATGAGAAGGGAACAACTCTCTCAACAACTCCTGTTTCTTACACTTCAAGATGCAGGTTCGGACGGTAGGCCGACATGGTAAAGCTCCGGAGCCGCTCGGGCGTCTTGTCGAGCCACAGCGTCGACAGGATATCGGCGCGCACCTGCTCGTTAGCTGTGGCTGTCAGACACATGATGGGCACATCCGGAAAGGTCTCGCGGAACCACGAGAGGCGCTTAAAGTCCTTGCGGAAGTCGTGGCCCCATTCCGAGATGCAGTGGGCCTCGTCGATGGCGACGCGGGCGAGCTCCTTCTGCTCATAGACCAGCTTGAGGCGCTCGCGGAAGCGGTCAAAGGAGCAGAGCTCGGGGGTCACATAGAGGAGGCGGGTGTGGGGGTGGCCGGTGGCGAGGTCCTGGTAAATGTGGTCGCGCTCGCGGGGCGGGGTGTTGCTGTTGAGGGTGCGGGCATCAACATTGGCAGCGCGCAGGGCCTCGACTTGGTTCATCTGGGCTTGGTCAGAGGCTTGATATGGATGCTGGGGTAAGTTCGGGGGGGCGTGCCATGAGACTCAACAACGGCGAGATGACGATTGTGACTGGGCATGGTCAGTTGGCAACCCTGTGCCCACACCACGGGGCAATGAGACGTACTGCCCCGGTCAATCACGGCGGGAAGCTGGAAGCACAGGCTCTTGCCAAACGAGGTGGCTGCCTGTACAAATACATCTTTGCCATCGAGGGCGGCGAGGATGATCTCGCGCTGGTGTGGCCTTGGGACCGTGTTAGCGATCAACAGCCAACGGCGCTCGACGCGACGGGGTGCTGAGAAGGCATCGCCACCCCCGGCATCCATACCTGAAGGCCGTCTTGTTGAACTGGCGGCGGAGGGTAAAATCGATGTCCTGCAGGGAGTCGGTCCTCGCGAGCGGCATGGCTACCTGGTGCGTGCTGCCAAATGGCACTGCATATCTCTTCCGTTAAAAGGTGCCTCGACACAGATGCCCAGATGCCAGGTCTGATGTTTGGTTTAGCGGGCGCAACCCCCCGACTAGTTCGACAAAATCCGTCCCGACATGCACCGTCCGAGCATCTTCAGAGTCTGAGATCGAAGCCCTCGGCGCTCTGTTGTTTGTTTGACCTGGGAAAGGAACGAGGAAGGAGGATTGAGACGTTGGCTCCATCCCCACAAGCCTGCCAAGAGTTCGTCTCCACTCCGGCACGCGGGCTTGGGAAGGAATTGGGGAACATTCAGTGGGCCCTCGGCCCTGGATTGAGCCCTGCAGGGCCACGACCACACCCAGGCAACACAACCTGGCATCGAAGGTTCCTCCATTTTCAACCCATGAGCTTGATTTCTGATTTCGTTGGATCGTTCGTTGATTCGCCTAATTCCTTCAACTGCATGGACCTTTTGCTTTGCCGAACTACCAGCCGAGGGGACGCAAGAAGACCTGTGAGAATGCGCGCTTCTTTCCAACCACTGCGGCCTCAGCCTGGCGCTCAGCATCTCACAGTCTCCCTTGCCCGGCCATCTTACCATCCCCAGCGGGAGGCAAGGAAACGATCCAGTGATTTCCTCTTTATTTTATTTTGAGTGATGAATTTTCTCGTTGTCTTTCCCCCGAGCAGCATTTGCCAGCGGCGCACCACGCAGAGCCCCAAATGCCCCCCGCGAGGCTGTCATCAGCCGTGCGCTGGCCGATAGACGACGTGCCGCAGCCAGAGGACGTTAAAGGTCGAGCCTTGGCCACGAGCGAATGGCTCAATTATTACCGAGACAAGGACTCGGGATCGTTCCGCCAGCCTCACCACGAACTCCTCGCGTTCCACGCCGCCCGCGGCGATCATGCCGTCGTCGAGGCCTTGCTCTCTGAGCTCCCTGAGGCCGACGCCATAGCGCAGACCGTTAGGGGCACCACCGCGCTGCATGAGGCCGATTCTCGGGGGCATGCAGGCATCGTAGCGTGCTTGCTAGAGAGCGGTGCCGTCCGCGACGTGGAAGCTGTGGATTCATGGGGGGGGACGGCTTTGGCTGTTGCCGCGATGCAGGGCCACTCGGACGTGGTCAAGCATCTGCTGGAAATCGGCCATGCCGCCGTCGATACGCGAGACGCGGACGGATTCACTCACTTGCACCTTGCCGTAACTACTCGTCCCGCGCACCCTGGGCGAGTCGACACGGTGGATGCCCTGATCCGGCGGGGAGCACATGTCTTGGACCCAACCCCCGAAGCTGGCGGGCCTGCTATTTGCCTGGCCGCTCAAGCTGACATGGGCGCCGTTATCCGGGTCATGCTCGACAAACACCAGGCCGACTGGTGCGCACAAGACCATTTCGGCCAAACACCTTTGTGGAATGCCGCCGCCAATGACTGTCGAGATGCGGCCCGGCAGCTGCTTTGGAACAACATGGGCAAGACCGGGGGCGTGGATGCTCGGTGTGGCGAGCGGGGGGAGACTGCACTGGCCGCGGCGGTTATTAGGAACCACGAGGCCATGGTCCGCATTCTCCTGGACCACGACGCCGACACGGAAATCAGAACTAGCACGGGGGAGACGCCATTGCACCTCGCCGCCCGCTCCAACCACGAGAAGATTGCCAGATTGCTGGTCAACAGAGGCGCCAATGTGGCTGCCCAACTCCACGGTATGATGCCCCTGGATATGGCAGAACGCAACGGCAATCAGGGACTGGTCGAGCTACTACGCAACCGTCAACTCCGGCAGGACGACCTGATTGTGGGTTTCCTTTCTGCCGCCGAGCACGGCCGCCTGCTCGAGGTCAAGCGGTGGCTCGCCTGGGGAGTTGTCGACCTGAGTGCGGGCCAAGACTCACCCACGAGTGTTGGCCAGCCCGCGCTATCCCGGGCTGCCATGAACGGACACGAAGCCATTGTCAACTTGCTTCTCAATCACGGGGCAGCCGTGGATGGTCTGGACAGCGGGGGGCACACCGCGTTGTGGTGGGCGTCGTGGCGCGGGCACGAGAGGGTCGCCACCCGGCTCCTCGGCGGCGGCGCGGCGGGGACACGAACACCTCGTGAAGCTCTTGTTGGAGAGGGGCGCGGATGAAACACTGAAAGACACCCGCTCCGGTGAACCTGAAGCTTATGATGAAGCGCTCCCCGCTTTGAAGGGCATAGGCCAGCATCCGGACACTGACGACCTAGGAAACTCGGACCTTGGAAACTCGGAACCAGGCGACGCAGACGACTCGGGATATGACTCTGACCCACCGGGGTACTGGTGCTTTCCGAGAACCGCCAAGATGAGGCGTGATCTCGCCGTGATCGCGGCAATAGGCCGGGTTCCAGCAGCGAAGCGACTGATCCGAGCCGGCGCGAATGTCAACGGCACTGAAAAAGAGCCTGACCCCATACCCTTGATCTGCGCCGCTGCAGGAGGCCAAGTCGGGGCGATGGAGACCCTTCTCAACCACGGCGCCAGCCTGGAGGTGTGCGACGCCGACGGCCAAACTCCGTTGTGGGCAGCGGCGGATAAGGGGCACAACGGCGCCTTGAAATTTCTCTTGACGCGGGGGGGTGAGATCGAGGCGCTTGACGGCCAGGGTCTTTCACCGCTTGGCGTGGCCGCGAGGGAAGGGCATGAAAGCACCGTTGAGCTGTTGCTTGATGAGGGCGCCGTGATCGAGGCACGAGATAAGGAGGGCCGAACTTCGCTGCATCTGGCCGTTGAGAATCATCACGAGGCGGTGGTACTCCTGCTGCTCCAGCGTGGATGCAACGTCGAATGCACTGACAACAATGGCTTCACTCCCCTGCTTGTCACCGCCGCCCGAGGCCAGTTTTCCCTCCTCATGGTGTTATTGGAGAGAGGTGCCAAAGTATCGACCGTTGCCGGTGGGCGGTCTGCACTGGGTTGGGCTGCCTGGGCCGGCAATGACGGCCTGATAGGACCTCTGATCGCTGCCGGGGCCTATACGAACCCTCCGCAAGAGGAGACGCCGCTGTTCCTCGCCGCATCCCGCGGGCACACCATGATTGTCAAGATCCTGATCGACCACGGCATCCAGCTTGACCAAGACGAGCGAATCCGCGCGCTCTCTGCGGCAGAGGAAAACGGCCATGATGCGGTGGTCAGACTCCTCTCCCGCGTACCCTCCCGCTCTCCGACCACTCGGCTATATCCCTCCCTAACACGGCCCTACCAATATCGCCCCCTCGCCGGACCTTCCCACATCCGCCTCCTCGAACTCCACCCCGCCTCGGCAGACGATGACCTCGTCTCCTTCACCCTCAACCAAGCGGATCTCTCCACGAACCCCTGCTACCAAGCCCTCTCATACGAATGGGGAGAACGGTCCTGCTCCGTCCCCGTGCTCTGTGACGATAGCATCCTCCTGGTGACGCCCAACCTCCGCGCCGCGCTGAAGCGAATCCGGTCGAGAGAGGGGCAGGTCGTCGCGCTGTGGATCGACGCAGTGTGCATAAACCAGGAGGATATCCCCGAGCGAAATGAGCAGGTCGCGATGATGGCGCGGATTTTTAGGTCCGCCGAGGGGACTATTTTGTGGCTGGGGGACAGAAGCGACACGGACACTTTTGCGCCGGCGGCCCTGGGGATGCTGACCGTGTTCCAGGAAGTCTACCGCGTCCTTACCCGAATGCCAGGCCGGATAGAGTACGCTGACACTCTCACGGACGACCAAAGCCGGCTCATCACAGCGCTTCTCTCGCGCGTGCAGGACTTGCCCTCGGCGCTGGCCGGCTTGCGGGAGCTGTGCTACTGCACATACTTCACGCGGGCTTGGATCCTGCAGGAGATGGTCTTGTCCCGGCGGGGCGTCGTGACCTGGGGCGCGCACACCCTTGACTGGCGGGTCTTCAAGGAGGCTCTCTGGGCCATCCGACTAAGTCCCGCCCTCGAATGTTGGGCAGAGGAATCATACCCCAGCGCGGCAAGCCCCCTCCTATCTGCCATCCGCCAGTCATTCCACGGCCGCAACAAGGGCCTGGAGCGGATTCTCATCTACACCCTCCACATGGACGAATCCGTCTCCCGCAACTTGGAGCAAGGTGTCAGTGCCCTCATCAGCTTCCGCGCCCAAGACCCCCGCGACAAGATATACGCCGCGCTGGGCTTCACCGCACTGGGCCTCACCCCCTCGTGCACAAACAACACCCCCCCTCTCCAAGCAGACTACACCCTCACCCCAGCCCAGGTCTTCACCGCCGCAGCAGCGAACATCATCACCACAACCCAATCCCTCAACTTCTGGGGCACCCTCAACCGCCGCCGCAACAAACGCACCCCGTCCCTCCCCACCTGGGTACCCGACTGGGGCCACACCCTCTTCACCCCAGGCATCATGGCCCCCCGCGGCAGCGCGCGGAGAGCGCATCTCATCCCACGGGGAAAGATGCACACCGCCGGCACCTCGCTCTACCTCTCCGCATACCTCCTCGACAAGGTCGCCTACGCCGTCCCGCTCACCCCCGCCACGGACATCGTCGCGGACGTGGTCCTACCCATCGCGAATTTCCTCGCCAGCCGCGGGGGGGACGTGTTTGCGCGCTACCGGGGGCTGGTCCCGCCGGCGAGGATGAGGGAGCGCTTTGGGCAGCTGGAGAGGGAGGTGCGCGCGTGGCATGGGTTGGACCCGCTGTTGGAGGGGATGGATTACCTCGAGGCGCTGTGGAGGGTCATTAACACGGGGGATGGGAGGGCAGAGACTGCGCGGGAGGTGTGTTCGTTCTGGGCGTGGAGGGTTGTGCTTGCGGGGCGGGGGAGGGAAGGGGTGGATGGGGATGCGGTGAGGGAGTGGGAGAAGTGGGGTTGGGAGGAGGATGTCGAGGCGGAGGTGTTTGATGGGGTGTGTGAGCGTATGGAGGCGATGGTGGGGTATGATGTTGACGTGGTTGTGACGGAGAAGGGGTATTTTGCGATTACTGGGGCGGGGATGGCGGAGAAGGGGATGGTGATCGCGGTGTTGGAGAGTGCGGAGGCGTTTGGGTTGCTGGAGGAGAAGCGGGATGAGCAGACTGGCGAGAGGTTTTACGAGTATCTGGATGAGGCGTATATGGATGGGTGGTGTGAGAGCTTAGATGATATTGAGACGGGGGCGAAGGTTGAGACGGTGGAGCTTAGATAGACAGGCTGTCGTTTTCTTCTGCCAGTACAGTATTACTTCCCTCCTCTGCCTTTCCACTACCCTGTTTCCACCTCCTCCGCCCATCTGTTTCTCCTCTGTTTTGATACCCCATTCCGGAGCACTCTCCGACCAGCAGGCCCAAACCAGCATGTGATTCCCCAAAACCGATCGCCCGCGGCCCAAGTTCCAAACGGCGCGGTCTCGTGAGCGGCGGCGGCGCTGCCCGCTCTGATATGGGTTGAACCCTGCTGATACCAGCCCGCCGCCGGAGTTATCCGCGCTTCTGGAATTCTGGAATTGTCATTCTCTAGGATCTATCTGGAATCCGCGCGGGTGGGGTGGGGGCATTTTGCTTTGCCCCCCATCCCATCCCATCTTTCTTTGTAACAACGACTGGATGGAGGCTCATGACGAGGGGGGTGGGGGGCGTCCCCTTTGCCCCTGCCAAGCGAGGCTGCAACGCGCGCTTTCGCCGAGGGGGCTGGAGTGTGTTTCCTGTTAGGGATGGGTGGGAGGATGCGGTTGGTGGTGGTGCAGTGGCGAGTAAGACTGGTACCTACCTAAGCACTTTAGGTGTGGCCTGATTTAGAGGGGTTGTTTAGGTATGTCAGCGGGAGGAGGGGTTTATTGAGGTGATGGTGGGAGTGATGGATGGATGTGGTATGTATGTCAGCGGGGGGGAGGGGTTGATAGGAGGGTAGCACAGAGAGCATCGCGTCGTCCGCTTCCTTCAATAATCTATCTTTCTTTGGATACGCGTCACTCCTCCAAGGTCCAAAAAAAGGGACGAAAAAAACGCTGCTGTTGCCAAGAGCGCCATCCCACTGGTCACGGATCGATGGTTGCGAGACGGAACAGAAGAAAAACGTGTGGCAGAACACCAATCGATGGGCGTGTTTGGCGCCCATCGGCGGCCAGCTTCCTTCTCTCTCGCGGGTTTCTTCTGTTCCAAGTTCTGCGTCTTGTTTCGTTTCAAGTGGAAACCCTCGCTGCGTTTTGTCCGTCTCTGGCTGCCCGCCGCTCAGATGTCGCGTCCCCTGGTGGCAGCCAATCGGCGCGTGTGCTGCGTGCTGGCGCTGCTGCCGCATGTGCAGGTGATGTGTGTGCCAGGGCGGGTGGTGGTGGTGGTGATGGGTGGTGGATGGGATGCGGATGGATGCTGGCAGCGGAAGCTGGTGCCTTGTCCCTTGCAGTTTTGCGGCGCGCTAAGATGTTGGGGGGGGGGGAGGTGCTGGACAGGGGATGGCGGATGGATCGGGGGGCGTTTGGGTAGGTGGGCGTTTGGTGTGGTTTGGTTTGGCACAGAGTCGCCTGCAGCGAGGAAGGAAGGCGCTGGATCCACGCCGGGTGCTGGGTTGGCCCCCCTCCCCAGGCACGGGCCACGAGAGACTGGGGGGTTTATCCGGCCCGCCCTCGTTGCCTCGCTGGCTCATGGCGGTCGCTTTGCCTTGCTGCCTCGTGCAGCACACGCGAGACCCGCAGACCCTTGTCTATTTGCGACACGCACGCCCAACAGTGGCCCTATGCGAACCCCTATGTTGGGCTGCTGGGAGTGGCCGATTGAGCGCTGGACTGACTGACTGGCTGCTGGACTTGACTGAGGAGCGTGACGGAGCGAACCAGGGCCCGAGACGGCAGCGCCAGCCCGTTGCAGCCCGTTGCAGCCCAGAACAAGGCCCAAGGCAATTTTTGAAGCGTCGGCTGCTGCGAGGACTGCTTTGCTGCTCTTGCATCCTGCCATCGGCCCCTGCGACGACGACACCACCCGCCGCTTCCACACGTCCATCCGTCGACGAGAACGAGGCGAGGACGAGACGAGTCCGACTGGGGAAAAAACACGCGCCGCTTGCTGTGCCTGTGGCGAGCCAACTCGCACTTCACCGCCAGGTCACTCCCTGACCCCCCCCTTCCACTCGCCTTACTAC
>FTEL01006194.1_pt1 | contig 17782 bp, 9 predicted proteins | sample 1658911 | NCBI WGS metagenome assembly FTEL01 (sample SAMEA3914869, study PRJEB12502) | metagenome | biome: forest; material: soil | place: USA | collected 2012-03-12 | depth 0.1 m
ACCACCACCCACAGCCCGTTCTGTGTCCGCGTCACCAACCCATCTTCTCGCGACTCTTCCCCCCGCCAGCTCTCGCTCTGCACTGAGGTCCGCCGCCCTCCCCTCCCCCGTGTCCCAATTGCCAAGAAACAACGTGCTGACATTACCGTGTTGTGTCTCTCCAGTCCAGTCAGTGCTGCAGCCAAGTGTCCCCCCCCCCCCTTCTCGCCATCGGATTCCGAGCCGAGAAGAAATAATACCCAGCCGTCGTCCGACACCCACCCTTTGGGTTTGCACAAAGTGGTAGAAGAAAAAGACGCACAGCCCCCTCAGCAGTCACAATGACAGAGCTCAAGGGCCAACCCGCCGCCCGGAACGGCGTCACGGTGCCGTCCGTCAACGGCAAGGCGACCTACGCCGAGAAGCACAACCTGGCCTCCCACTTCATTGGGGGCAACAAGCTTGACAATGCTTCGCCCTCAAAAGTCAGGGATTTCGTCGCCAGCCACGACGGCCACACAGTCATCACCAACGTGAGTTGCCCCCCTCTCGTTCAGGAGATCGGAGATCGGAGATCGGAGATCGGAGGTCGGAGAAGAAAAGACCGTTCCCCTCGGCCCGTCGCGAGTCCGGCAACAACACCTTGGCTAACAACACCCCCTCCCGCAGGTGTTGATCGCCAACAACGGCATTGCCGCCGTCAAGGAAATCCGGTCCGTACGGAAATGGGCCTACGAGACGTTTGGCGACGAGCGCGCCATCAAGTTCACCGTCATGGCCACACCCGAAGATTTGCAAGCGAACGCCGACTACATCCGCATGGCCGACCACTACGTCGAGGTCCCCGGCGGCACAAACAACCACAACTATGCCAATGTCGAACTCATTGTCGACGTGGCTGAGCGCATGGACGTACATGCCGTCTGGGCCGGATGGGGTCACGCATCCGAGAACCCCAAGCTCCCCGAGTCCCTCGCTGCCTCCCCAAAGAAGATTGTCTTCATCGGCCCTCCGGGCTCCGCCATGCGCGCCCTCGGCGACAAGATCTCATCCACCATCGTTGCCCAACACGCTGACGTGCCCTGCATCCCCTGGTCTGGGACAGGCGTCAATGAGGTCAGCATGGACAGCAAGGGCATCGTCACAGTCCCCGATGACGTCTACCTCAAGGGCTGCGTCACCAGCTGGCAGGAGGGTCTGGAGAAGGCCAAGCAAATTGGCTTCCCCGTCATGGTCAAGGCCTCGGAGGGCGGCGGTGGCAAGGGTATCCGCAAGGTGATGGATGAGGAGAACTTTGAGCAGCTCTACAATGCCGCCGCCAGTGAGATTCCTGGCTCGCCCATCTTTGTCATGAAGCTGGCCGACAGCGCGAGGCATCTCGAGGTCCAATTACTGGCCGACCAGTACGGCAACAACATTTCGCTCTTTGGCAGAGATTGCTCCGTCCAGCGGAGACACCAAAAGATTATCGAGGAGGCGCCTGTCACCATCGCCAAGTCGACCACCTTCAAGGCCATGGAGGACGCCGCTGTCCGCCTGGGCAAGCTCGTCGGCTACGTCTCGGCTGGTACCGTCGAGTACTTGTACTCGCACGCCGACGACAAGTTCTACTTCCTTGAGCTGAACCCCCGTCTTCAGGTTGAGCATCCCACCACCGAGATGGTTAGCGGTGTCAACCTGCCCGCCGCTCAGCTCCAGGTTGCCATGGGTCTCCCCCTGCACCGCATCCGCGATATCCGCCTCCTCTATGGCGTTGACCCCAAGACGGCGACCGAGATCGACTTCGACTTCAAGAACCCCGAGAGCGAGAAGACCCAGAGGCGCCCGACACCAAAGGGCCACACCACGGCGTGCCGCATCACCTCGGAGGATCCCGGTGAGGGCTTCAAGCCCTCGAACGGTGTGCTGCACGACCTGAACTTCCGATCCAGCTCCAACGTCTGGGGTTACTTCTCGGTCGGCTCGGCTGGTGGCATCCACAGCTTCTCCGACTCCCAGTTCGGCCACATTTTTGCCTACGGCGAGAACCGCGCCGCCTCGCGGAAGCACATGGTTGTCGCCCTGAAGGAACTCAGCATTCGTGGTGATTTCCGCACCACGGTCGAGTACCTCATCAAGCTTCTCGAGACCGAGGCTTTCGAGGACAACACCATCACCACTGGCTGGCTCGATGAGCTGATTTCCAAGAAGCTCACTGCCGAGAGGCCCGACCCCATGCTCGCCATCGTCTGCGGTGCCGTCACCAAGGCGCACATTGCCAGCGAACTGTGCATGGCCGAGTACCGCAGCGGCCTCGAGAAGGGTCAGGTCCCCGCCAAGGACATCCTCAAGACGGTCTTCCCCGTCGACTTCATCTACGAGGGCTTCCGCTACAAGTTCACGGTCACGCGCTCCAGCACCGACAGCTACCGCCTCTTTATCAACGGGTCCAAGTGCACAGTCGGCGTCCGCGCGCTCAGCGACGGTGGCCTCCTGATCCTGCTCAACGGCCGCAGCCACAACGTGTACTGGAAGGAGGAGGTTGCCGCCACCCGTATCTCGGTTGACGGCAAGACGTGCCTGCTCGAGCAGGAGAACGACCCTACCCAGCTCCGCACGCCCTCCCCCGGCAAGCTGGTCAAGTTCACCGTCGAGAACGGCGCCCACGTCCGCGCCGGCCAGACCTTTGCCGAGGTCGAGGTGATGAAGATGTACATGCCCCTTGTCGCCCAAGAGGACGGCATCGTGCAGCTCATTAAGCAGCCCGGTGCCACCCTCGAGGCCGGCGACATTCTCGGCATCCTCTCTCTGGATGACCCCAGCCGCGTGAAGCAGGCTCAGGCTTTCGTCGGCCAGCTTCCCGAGTACGGCACGCCCGTCATTGTCGGCAACAAGCCCTCGCAGAAGTTCTCGCTCCAGTACAACACGCTCCAGAACATCCTGATGGGCTTCGACAACCAGGTCGTCATGGTCAGCACCCTCAAGGAGCTGGTGGACGTTCTGCGCGACCCCAAGCTGCCCTTCAGCGAGTTCGCCGCCCAGTTCTCGGCCCTGCACGCGCGCATGCCCCAGAAGCTCGATGCTCAGTTCGAGCAGGTTTTGGAGCGTGCTGCCCAGAGGGGAGCCGAGTTCCCGGCCCGCAACCTCACCAAGGTGTTCCAGAAGTTCCTCGACGATAACGTCACCTCGGCTGGCGACGTTGAGCTGCTCAAGGCCACCCTCGCCCCGCTCACGGCGATCCTGGACCTGTACGCCGACGGGCAGAAGGCCCGCGAGCTGCACGTCATCTCGGATCTGCTGTCCCAGTACGCCGATGTCGAGCGCCTGTTCTCGGGCCGCCGCCTGCAGGATGAGGAGGTCATCCTGAAGCTTCGCGACCAGAACAAGGAGGATATCCAGAAGGTCGTGCAGACCGTCCTCTCCCATAGCAGGGTGGCCGCCAAGAACTCGCTGGTGCTCGCCATCCTCGAGGAGTACCGCCCCAACAAGCCCAACGTCGGCAACGTCGGCAAGGCCCTCCGGCCGGTCCTCAGGAAGCTGGCCGAGCTCGAGTCGCGCCAGACGGCCAAGGTCTCGCTCAAGGCGCGCGAGATCCTTATCCAGTGCGCTCTCCCGTCGCTCGAGGAGCGGACGGCCCAGATGGAGCACATCCTGCGGTCGTCGGTCGTCGAGTCGCGTTACGGCGAGACGGGCTGGGACCACCGCGAGCCCAACTTGGACATAATCAAGGAAGTTGTCGACTCCAAGTACACGGTCTTCGACGTGCTCCCGCTCTTCTTCGCTCACGAGGACCCCTGGGTGTCGCTGGCTGCGCTCGAGGTCTACGTCCGCCGCGCATATCGTGCGTACATTCTCAAGAAGATTGAGTACCACACGGACGAGACCGACACGCCCTCTTTCGTCTCGTGGGACTTTGCCCTCCGCAGGATCGGCCAGTCCGAGTTCGGCCTGCCCGTGCAGTCGTCGGCGCCCTCGTCGCCGGCCACCCCCGTCGGCCCCCACACCTTCTCGCGCATCAGCTCCATCAGCGACATGTCTTACCTGTCGCAAAAGACCCAGGAGGAGCCCACGCGCAAGGGTGTTGTCATTCCCTGCCGCTACATCGATGACGTCGAGGAGCTGCTGCCGCGCGCTCTCGAGACGCTCCCGATCCCGGCTGGCCTGCGTAAGAAGAGCCTCGGCGTCCTTGCTCAGCTCAGCGACATGCGCCGTCCGGGGCAGCCTCCCCGCCTCGAGAACATCGACGAGCTCTCGGCTGTCGTCAACGTCGCTATCCGCGACTCGGAAGGCCGCACCGACGACGAGATGCTGCGCGACCTCATCCCCATCATCCAGCAGGCCAAGGATGAGCTGTTCGCCCGCCGCGTCCGCCGCCTGACGTTCATCTGCGGCCGCAACGACGGCTCGTACCCCGGCTACTTCACGTTCCGTGGCCCCAAGTACGACGAGGACGACAGCATCCGTCACATCGAGCCGTCACTCGCCTTCCAGCTCGAGCTGGGACGTCTCTCCAAGTTCAAGATCAAGCCCGTCTTCACGGAAAACAAGAACATCCACGTGTACGAGGGTGTTGGGAAGGACGTCGAGACGGACCGGCGGTTCTTCACCCGCGCTGTCATCCGCCCTGGCAGGTTGCGCGACGAGATCCCCACGGCCGAGTACCTGATCTCGGAGGCTGATCGTGTTATCAACGACATCTTTGACGCGCTTGAGATCATCGGGACTAGCAACTCGGATCTTAACCACATGTTCATCAACTTCAGCCCCATCTTCCAGCTGCAGCCCCAGGAGGTTGAGCACTCGCTCCAGGGTTTCCTGGACCGCTTCGGCCCGCGCGCCTGGCGCCTGCGTGTCGCGCACGTCGAGATTCGCATTATCTGCACGGATCCGACCACTGGCCTGCCGTATCCCCTGCGTGTCATCATCACCAACACCTCGGGCTATGTCATCCAGGTCGAGATGTATGCGGAGCGCAAGTCGGAGAAGGGCGAGTGGGTGTTCAACTCGATTGGCGGCACCACTAAGATCGGCTCGATGCACCTGCTGCCCGTGTCGACGCCCTACCCCACCAAGAACTGGCTGCAGCCCAAGCGCTACAAGGCCCATATCATGGGCACGCAGTATGTGTACGACTTCCCGGAGCTGTTCCGCCAGGCGATCCAGAACAGGTGGACCACTGCCATCAAGACGCACCCCGCGCTTGCCGGCCTGCAGCCTGCCGTCGGAGAGTGCATCGACTTCAACGAGCTCGTGCTCGACGACCACGACAACCTCGCCGAGGTGTCCCGCGAGCCTGGTACCAACACTTGCGGCATGGTCGGCTGGCTGATCGACGCGCGCACGCCCGAGTACCCCAAGGGGCGCAAGTTCGTGGTTGTCGCCAACGACATCACGTACAACATCGGCTCTTTCGGCCCCAAGGAGGATAACTTCTTCTTCAAGTGCACGGAGCTTGCCCGCAAGCTGGGCATTCCCCGGATCTACCTGTCGGCCAACTCTGGCGCGCGCCTGGGCCTGGCCAACGAGCTGATGCCGCACTTTAGCGTGGCGTGGAACGACGCCGAGAACCCCGAGGCCGGGTTCAAGTACCTGTATCTCAACGACGAGGCCAAGCTTCGGTTTGAGAACGAGGTGATCACCGAGGAGGTTGTCGAGGAGGGCGAGAAGCGGCACAAGATTGTGACGATTGTGGGTGCCGAGGACGGGTTGGGTGTCGAGTGCCTGCGCGGGTCGGGCCTGATTGCTGGCGCGACCAGCAGGGCTTACAACGACATCTTTACCTGCACGCTCGTCACCTGCCGCTCTGTTGGTAAGTTTTATTCACTTTGGAAGGAGGGTGTGTGCAGGGCATACGCTAACTTGACCAGGTATCGGTGCGTACCTCGTGCGCCTCGGCCAGCGTGCCGTCCAGATCGAGGGCCAGCCCATCATCCTCACTGGCGCGCCCGCCCTCAACAACCTGCTCGGCCGCGAGGTCTACACGTCCAACCTGCAGCTCGGCGGCACCCAGATCATGTACCGCAACGGTGTCTCGCACTTGACGGCCAACGACGACTTTGCCGGCGTGTCCAAGATCGTCGAGTGGATGTCGTTCGTGCCCGACAGGCGCAACAACCCCGTGCCGATCGTCCCGAGCATCGACAACTGGGACCGCGACGTTGTCTACACGCCGCCGCAGAAGCAGCCGTACGACGTGCGCTGGATGATTGCCGGCAAGGAGGACGAGGACGGCTTCCAGCCTGGTCTGTTCGACAAGGACTCGTTTGTCGAGACGCTCGGCGGGTGGGCCCGCACCGTTGTCGTCGGCCGTGCCCGCCTTGGTGGTATTCCCATGGGTGTCATCGGTGTCGAGACGCGGTCGGTCGAGAACATCACCCCCGCCGACCCTGCCAATCCCGACTCGATTGAGCAGCTGACCAACGAGGCCGGCGGTGTCTGGTACCCCAACTCGGCGTTCAAGACGGCGCAGGCCATCAACGACTTCAACCACGGCGAGCAGCTGCCGCTGATGATCCTGGCCAACTGGCGCGGCTTCTCGGGCGGCCAGCGCGACATGTACAACGAGGTGCTCAAGTACGGGTCGTTCATTGTGGATGCGCTCGTCAAGTTTGAGCAGCCCGTGTTCATCTACATCCCGCCGTTTGGCGAGCTCCGCGGCGGCTCGTGGGTCGTGGTCGACCCGACGATCAACGCCACCGCCATGGAGATGTACGCCGACGTGGAGGCGCGCGGCGGCGTGCTCGAGCCCGAGGGCATCATCGGCATCAAGTACCGCAAGGACAAGCAGATCGCGGCGATGGCGCGCCTGGACGAGAAGTACGCCGCGCTCAAGAAGCAGCTCGCCAAGGAGGGCCTGTCCAAGGAGGAGACGGACGCCATCAAGAAGCAGATGGCGGAACGCGAGCAGCAGCTCCTGCCCGTGTACGCGCAGATCTCGCTGCAGTACGCCGACCTGCACGACCGCGCCGGCCGCATGAAGGCCAAGGGCGTCATCCGCGACATCCTCGAGTGGCGCGAGGCCCGCCGCTTCTTCTACTGGCGCGTGCGCAGGAGGCTTAACGAGGAGTATATCCTGCGGCGCATCACGACCGCGGCGGCCACGACCAAGACGGGCCCCGCGGCGGCTGCGCGCGTGCCGATGACGCCTGAGGCGCGGGCGCGGCACCTCCAGCTGCTCGAGGCGTGGTGCGGGTGCGAGAACTTTGCCACCAACGACCGGGCGGTGTCGACGTGGTATGAGGAGAACCGCAAGATGGTGCACGACAAGGTGGACGCGCTCAAGAGGGAGGCGGTCGCGGGCGAGATGAGGGAGCTGTTCGTGCGGGCCGCGGCGGTGAATGTCGCGCCGGGCAAGGCGGTGAGTGCCACGGGCGAGGCGGTGGCGGATGTTAAGGGCAAGGATAAGGGGCTCGGCGCGGCGTGGAGCGGGGTTAGGGATATGTTGAGGGTGATGCCGGTTGAGGAGAGGGAGAGGGTGATGGAGTTTTTGAAGCAGGTTTAAGGGGGTGTGACTGGGGGCAGGGAGTAAGCGGGTAGATGGGTGATGGGAGTAGAAGGGAGGGGGTCCTGGGAGGTTAGATTTTTGTTTTCGGTGCTTTTCTTGTTTTGTTTTGTTGATTTGAGTGACCAGGGCAGCGAATATGATTCTTGTGCTTGTTGCGATTTGATCTCTGACTTGGGGGTCGTTGGTAATGGTGTGACGTTTGTGATTTGATGATGGTGACTCGTGAGTGTGCTTGATGACTGTCTGTGTCTGTGCCTTGGATGATGTGAGTGAGATGGGTGTTTGGTGATGGTCAACTGTTGTGTCCTTGTTGTGAGATGATGTATCTTGGTTGGGGGTGATGGTATGTGTTGGTGGTTTGATGTGGTGTGCCTGGCCCGGCAACCGTGCTTTGGATGATGTGTGTGAGATGGGTGTTTGGTGGGCAACTGTTGTGCTTGTTGTGAGATGATGTGTCTTGGTTGATGGTAGTGGCCTGGATGTTGGGTGTTTGTGACATGTGGGTGTGGAGTGGTGAAGTGTTTGGGGCTGTGACAAGTGTCTTGGGTGTTGATGAGCTATGGTCATAGGGGAGTGTCTTGACTTGGCTCCTATTATCCTGGCTTCTGTTTTGACTTGGCTTTCGACTTTGCTCTCGATTCAGCCCTCAGCTTTGCTCCTAGTCCAACCGAACTCTTGACTTGAAGTTGGATTCAACTTTTCTTGATGCTCGGTTTAAGTCTCAACTTGGCTCTTGACTTGACTCTTGGATCTAATACCATGTATTAACGCTCGGTCTATCGATCCAACTCTTGATTGAACTCTCAACATAGTTCTTAACTTGACTCTTGAATCTAATACTACCTATCAACGCTCGGTCTATCGATCAAACTCTGGACTTGGCAATCGTGTTAGCTAAGCTCTTGACTCTTGGCTTAACTTTTAATTTAGCTTGGCTCACGAGTTAACCCTTAACTTAATTCTCGACCCTATTCCATCCTTGAGTCAACTCAAGATCCAACTCTACTTGGTGCTAGCTCTACTTGGTGCTAACTCTATGTAGCACTTGATTTAACTCTCGACCTAGCAATTGTCTCAACTCAGCTTTGACGTCGGTTTTAACTTTGAGTATAACTCAGCTCTTCCCTGAGCTGGTGATTTAACTGTAGTCTCGATCTCCATTCGGTCTCGATCCAAGCCAACTGTCGATATAACCCTTGAGATAACTCAAGTCTCAATGTAACTGAAACCACGAGCGAACACGATACAGTCCCGCCGCCAGATAATACACAATGCACACCTGCCCCCCTGCTCCCCCTCTCTAGCCACGCCACACTCCTCCTCGCGCGCACGCCCACCACTCAGTCAGCCATCTCTTCCTCGCGTTTCCGCAGCGGGTTGGGCGCCTCCGGATCATGCCGCATAACGTAGAGCGTGGCCCTGGTGGCCCCGTCCGCCCGACACTCCCCAAACACCTCGTCGTACTCCCCACGCGGCATGTCGTCGCACTCGGCGCCGTCGAGGTCCTCCAGGCGAAGCCGGCTGTATATCTTGGTCCGGAGCACGTCCAGCGCCTCCCGCCACGTCCCCTCGTCCAGGCAGACGCTCTCGAGATGCAGCCCGTCGAGCCGCTCCGGGAGCCCCTCGAGCAGCTGCACCAGGTACGGTAGCTCCACGGTGAAGCCGCGGAGGGTGAGGTCCGTGAGGCAGGGCCGCGCGCGCGTGCCCAAGATGTCGGCGAGGTTGGCGTTGGGCTCGTAGTAGGCATAGTGGCCGAGGTCCACCGTGACCTTGCGCAGGTTGGGCATGTCGAGGCAGGCGGCCAGGAACTCGTAGAGGCCGTAGGAGGCAAGGTCCCCGTACGGGTCGTTGTCACCGGCGTAGCCGAGGTAGCTGAAGCTGAACTCGTGCAGGTGCGGCATGCCGGATGTGATGGCCTTGCACGCGTCGGGCTTGGGGCCGATTTCGATCGGGTCGTTTTGGATCGTCAGGTCGAGGCGGAGGGCGCCGAGGGAGGCGCCGGCTTGCCCGGCGGCCGTGATGATGTCGGGGATGAGCTCGTCGCAGGTGACGCCGGAGACGCGGCGGCTGCACTCGGGCCCGGTCGGGGGTTGGAGCATGCGGCGGTGCAGCGCGTCCCAGACGTCGATGCCGTAGCCCACCATCAGCTCCCGCAGTCGCACAAAGTCGCCGTCTCCGAAACCGAGCTCCAGCGGCCCTGGCAACCTCGCCATCGCGGTCCCCATGCCTTGGGCAAACCCACCGGCGGTAGAAAGCAGAGGCCGGTCCTCTGTATCACGGCGGCGGAGCTGTTGATGGATCCCGCGTATCCGTTGTCGATGGACCTCGTATGCCTCGCCCTCTGGGCTGGGGGCCGATTCCCCGTCGACTTCGTCGTCTGAATAGTCGCCGCCCGCGTCGTCTTCCGCACGTTCGAAGCGCATGTGGTGCACGATGGAGTACGCCTTCCTTGCACTTTCAATCACCTCGAGCGCGTCGTCCGCGTCGAAAATTGAGCGCCGCTCGTCCGCTCGGCTCGAGGTCTCGAACCTTGCCAGATGGTCACGGAGCTCCGCCGAATGCCTCGCGATGAAGGAGCGGAAATCCAGGTACTGAAAATCGGAAAAGTGGAGGACGACGAGCACGCCGCGGACGCCCTTGGAGATGGTGGGATGGCGCGAGATGGCATCGAACCGGGCGAGCGATGCGGCGGTCGGATACACCCGGACGAGGCGGACAAGCAGCCCCGCGGCCAACGTACTGAAGCGGCGACACACAAGGCGGATGTTCTTGATGTCGGGCACGCGCGTGCGGCCGCAGCAGTACATGGGAGGCGGGTCCTCGTCGTCGTCGCCACTCCTCCTGTAAGGGCCCAGCGGAGCCGAGCGCGAGGACGGGTCAAAGTCGAAGCCGTCGACGAACTGGAAGATGGCCAGCAGGAGCTCATCGGGCAGGTCGAACAAGCCCCGGCAGCCGACGCCGCGGCGGCGCGACAGGGCGGCGATTTCGGCCCGGAGACTGTCCTGCGTGTCTTCAAGGATCTTCCGGGAGTCCCTGGATCCGTGGGCCGTCGCAAGGGGATCGCAGGTCGGGGGCGGATCCATCATGCAGCGAAAGGGGGTGGGCGCGAAACGGTAAGTGGTCGAGGACGCAAAAGTCGACGCGTTGATGTAAAGGGAAAAACCGCGTTTGGCTGTGGTCAGGTCGCTCATCAAGGCCATCAACTCACACCAGACACCAACCGAAAACATTCAAGAGCAAAGGCTGCCATAAACCAGAATACCAAATGTGAATGGGCAAAAACTAATAAAGATCAGGTCCAAAAAAAAACACCAAAAGTTTAGGTCATCGCTGACGGGAATTGAGCCCGACGTGGGGGTCGAACCCACAACCTTGAGATGTGTGGACATTCCTAAGAGTCTCACGCTCTACCGATTGAGCTAGCCGGGCAGGCTATTGCTGGTTGGGAAGATCCGTCTCGGAGCAAGGCGTCATCTGCCACACCACCGCGGTCTGCAACCACCATGACCATGACCACCAACCACCAAACCCAGCAAAACCCGCCCGAAGCACGGCTCCCTCATATCCATACAACAAACAGGCTACATACGCCAAGGCAACCCAACGCACCTCCCCGCCCTCGCAAACCCAAGCTGAAAAGCGCCAACAGCTTCTTCACCAAGCCAATACCTCGGCAACGACCCCTCAGCTGAACCCAAGCAAACCCCAAACCCTTCGCAACCATGACCGGCCCCCTTGCCCCGGGATAGATAATCCCCACGAAAAGCAGCAACTGCGGGTCCAAAGCAAGTCCAAGAACGGAACTGCCAGACCCCCCAAGACGAAGGAAACGGCTTGTTGTATGTCTCTGCCCGTGTGTCTCCGCGCGGTAGAGTCCATATCCACCATCCCGTCCCGGTTCCCTCCCAACTCTTTCTTCTTCCTCATCACCCGCCGCGACCGCCGTCCTACGCCGCAGCGCTGCTGCTGTGCCTGGGCCGCTTGCGCACGCTGCTGGGCCCGGCGCCGGGGTGCATTTTTTCGTTGCGCTCGCGCTTGAGCTTCTCGTCGAGGACGCGGGCTGTTTTTGCGGTGGTCAGTGGGGTGGTGATAAATTAGCGGGGGTACGGGGAGGGGGAGGGGGAAGGACGCACTCAGCACGTCGTAACCAAACTGGGGATACTCCAAGCACAGCGCGCGGAACTCGTCCTCGGCCTCGGCGCGCAGCGTGTGCGAGCGGGTGGCCCAGAAATTCGCGACCGGCACGCGGATGGACGTGTCCTCCTTCGGGGTGAACTGGTAGACGTAGCGGGCGTAGGCGATCTCGCCCTTGGCGGTGGAGTTGACGCAGTGGATCTTGCTGGAGGCGAGGTTCTTGAGGTGGACGAGGCCGAACTTGTCGGCCAGGGTGTACACTTTGGCGTGCTTGAGCAGCTGGTCGCCCGTCATGTCGACGTCGGGGATGGACGCGTCCTTCTCGAGCGTGCGCTGCCCGGGGACCTTGCGCGGGAAGTAGTCGCCCGTGTAGAGGAACTCGAGGAAGCAGCCGATGGCGTCGAGGTCCTCGTCGGGGAGCTCGATCTGGCGGGGCTAGAACATGGGGATACTTGTCAGCACCCATCCCTATACCCCCCCACCAGCAAAAAGAAGCACAGAAAGACCTACACTCCCATCCTCATCAAACTCCTCACACGCCCCCTCAAAAAACGGACTCTGCACCAACAACCCCTGATGCGCCGTCAAAATCGTCTCCCCCCCCACCAATAGCGTCACAATCGGCGTAGCCAGGTGCTGCGCAAACGTCACCCTCGGCGCAGGCGGCACGTCCTCGTCCATAGCCCCCCCCTCAGCAAACGGCAGGTCTGCCGCGCCCGTGTTGTCGTCCACTCCCCCGCCGGCGGAGGTGGTGGTGGTCTCGGCCATTTCGACGTCCGCGCCGGAGGTGGTGGGGGCGGGGGCGGACTCGGAGGGGAGGTCGGAGAAGGAGTCGGCCATGTATAATTATTGTTGGTTTGGAATTATGGAGGTTGGGGGTTGGTTCGGTGTGCGCTGGGTGGAATCGGTCGGTTGGTCGAGAATGGTGGACGGTCAAAGAATTGCGATCAAGGAACGGTCAGTCGGTCGGTTGGTCGGTTTGTTTAGTTCGATAGCTTCGCAAGCTCATCGCAAACAGCGTCTCCCAAACTTGGTGGGAGGAAACAAATAAAAATTAGGTCGCGCAAGTGCGCAATGGGGTCGAGAGAGGGTGTGAAAAGAAGGATTCGGCGGCGGCAAGGCCTGTGGTGGTGACCATTGCCCCGGAGCAGCACTCGGTTGGTGGTGGGCTGGGCGCCTTCTGCCGGGAGCTGTTGCCAGGCCAGCGGGCGATTGATTGACAGGGGCTAAGCTCCCAGCTCCTGTGTGGGTGCCTCAGGCAAACGAGCGATGGCGGGCTGGGCTGGGCTGGGCAGGGGTTGCAGGGATCTGGACCTCGATGTGGCAGTACGAGGTCGACAAACAGCCTTCACAAGCGGCATCTGAACACAACAACACAGAATAAACGGTGTCTTTAGATAACTATATACCATAATTACCCCCGGCAGCAACCCGCCGCCACCCACGATGAACCCAGTACGCCGACAGCGACCAGTCATCCATGCCATCCCGGCAGACCAATCCCCCCCCCAGCAACTCAAAAGCCAGACCAAAGCAGCCGTAGCCGCATAATACACTCCTATCGCACATATCTCTCCCAGTAAGATTATTCCCTCCGCATCCTCCCCCAGATCCATCCCATCATCCCACCAGGACAGACAGCCAGCTCACTCCATCCCCAAAGCCTTCGCGCTCGCCCTACGAGCACGCCCGCTCCGGCGCAGCGATCCCGTGTCCTCTTCGTTCTGCCCACCCCTGCTGCTACCCGGCCCGGCCCCCCTCACGCGCGGCCTGCCCCGTCCCCTCGCGGGTTTCGCCTCGTCCTCCTCCTCGTCCTCACCCTCCTCCTTCCCCTCCAACTTATCCCTCCAATGCTTCCTTCCCCTGGCCTTGGCCTCATCCTCCGGATGCAGGAACCTGTTGACCGTCCTGTGGTCCAGCACGCGCTCCTCCTTATCCCCCTTGCCCGCCGGCGCCGTCTTGGGCCAGACGTATCCGTACAGCTTCGAGTGCCGCTCGCACCGGTAGCAGTTGGCGCGCGTGTAGTAGGCGTCCCTTTGGACGAACGCCGTGTTGCAGTTGGTGCAGTGGATCCACGCCGTCTCGGGCTGCGAGAGGAGGAGCGGGGTGAGGGTGTAGTCGCCGGGGATGCGCCGGCGCTGGGCCGGGGGAGCGGGTTCCTCGTCGGGGTTGCGGGGTTTCCGGACTGGGGGCTTGCGAGTTGCGCGCCGGGACTTTTTGGGTGGGAAGAGGTGTGCTTTGAGGGGCGGTTGTTGAGGTGTGCTGATCGCGTCGGCGGTGTCGAGGGTGGACCGGCAGGCTGAGGTCGGGTGCACACCGACGTCCCCCACCACGACCGAGTCGTCGACGTTGAGCAGCATGACCGTGTCGTCCTCGGGATCCGTGTCGTACTCGCCCGCCTCGCCTTCCGACCCGTAAGAGGTGGGGCTGCCTTGGGGCGGGACAAGGCGATCTTCCACGACTGGCGCCGTGGTTGGAGGCAGCAGTGTAGGTGCAGGGATCACCTTTGTTGTAGAGGCAATCGTCTTCGCTTGCCTTGTCTCTGAGCCAGCTGGGAAATATCCCATGGATGGCTTACCGGGCATATCTTTGCCATTCTCCAAACTGTTCCTAACAGGCGAGAGCTCTGGAGAAAGCAATGCCGGCTCCGGCTTCTGAGGATCTGGAGAGGTTGCCGCTGTAAGCGTCGTGGTGTCGTCTTTCGAGTCTTCGCAAGAAGAAGAGCCCCGCGCAAATTCGCTGTCCCCGACGTCGGTTTCCGAACTGTCCCTCGATGGCCGAGCGCTCATCGTCAGTGCGATGGGCGAGCCCGCTGTGATGTTGGTCGTCTTGAGGCGCTTAGCCGGCGTGGCTGGGGGCGAGCTCAGGCTGTTGTTGTGCATCTTCCGCTTCTGGCCCCGCTGCTCGGGCTCGACGGAAGCCACGCTGGATGCACCGTCATCCTGCAAGACCTGGCTCCTCTGGGTCTTGAAAATTCGGGGCCGGATCTCGGGGTTGACGGACGGCGTACGAGACCCGGATGCGCTCGGGCTCTGGTCCCGTCTCCGTCGGCGAAGTGCATAGCCCTGGTTCGCTCCCAGAGCCTCCTCGATGCTCCTGCGGATCCTGGTCGTGTCGTCCTCCGCGGGCTTCCAGCCATTCACGAGCCTCGTCTCGCAGGTCTGGCACAGGCACTCGCAGTTGTCCTCGCCGAAATAGCTCTCGCTGTAGCTGACCGTCACCTCCTCGCCAAGGCCAATATCCTTGCATGCGATAATCTCGATCCCTGCCTGGCCGCGAGTAACGAGCCGGGCATTCGCGTCGCAGTCGTGGTTGGCGAACCTCGCGGGTCCCATGAACAGGCTGGTCAGCTTGCTGCGGCTGCTGACCACGAGACTGAAGTCCTTCTTGCGCAGCGCCAGCTGGGCCTCCTCCTCTGGCGTGACCGTCACCTGGATGCCGGCCAGGTACTTGATCGTCTCGTTGCGCCTGATGGGCCGGCGTGCCGTGACGCTCGCCTCGTACGAGCCGATGGTGTACCGGTTTGTTGCATTGACCTCGAAGGGGCAGTCGGGCAGGTAGATGGACATGTACCGACGCAGGTGTCCTTTGAAGTCGTCCTTCTCTTTGGCGGTCTTGAGCCCGTTAATGAACTTCTTCAGGCCGTCTGTCGCGAGCAGCTTCTTCTCAGCCACGTCAAGATCCGGGTCGACGATGAGATGGGACTGGATGAGCTTGGCGATTTCCTCCTCGCGGACGCCGCGCGACGGATGGTAAGATGGCCTGTTCTTGGGAATTGCGGTCCAGTAATATACCTGCGGCTCGCCGTCAGTTGCTGGATCGCTGCCAGTCATGCCTCTGGGCACTCACATGGTCGACGAGGGCATCGGTCAGGATGTCGTCGTATGCCGCAAGCTGGGCGATTGTGAGTTGCTGGGCCTTTTTGCGTCCCGCAGGACCGGGCTCGCTCTCCTGGGGCTTCATGCTGAAAATGCACACCGGGCTGGAGTGAAGGATGTCGAGGATCGTCGAGAATTGAGATATGAGATGAGTCGGGTTTGACGCTCGGTTGTCGAAGGGGATGGGAGAGCGATAAAGACCAAGGATGCGTGGGGTGAAGGAAAGTCACCTCTGCTTGTGAGTCTGAAAGGAGCGGCGGATGAGGCAGCCAAAGCGCAGTACTTTCTGGCGTCCGGGAGTGGAGAAAAAAGCGGCGGCCTTAAAGGAGTGGATGCACGGAGATGTTGTTTCTCCAGGCGGTGGTGCTGAGGAATCGGGTCAACGTCCCATTCCCTACTGTGCGGATCTCGTGCGAGGGCCGCCGCGGGGGGTCCGAGCAACCCCGAGTCGATGCGGCCTGGGGGACCAGCAAGAGGTGGTCCTCAGGCGTCGTCGGCGTGGCAAGCGCGCGGCTGGCTTCGTCGTGCGCTGCACTTCCAGCTGATGGCCCTGCCGCACAGCTGAAACAGTTTGCAGAAGACCGTGCAGCCAGGTTGCAGATGCAGCTGCTGCCCTTCCTCGGCGCAGCGCAATCCCTTCCTCCGCAGGTCGCCCTTCAGTCCTCCGTCGAGTCTCGAGTCGGCAGCGGGTGAAGTCCGTCAAGTCAGTCGAGCGAGGTGTGTGTCGTCATGGGGTTGTCGGTTGCTGCAGGACAACAACAAAAGATAACAACCAGCCCCCCCAAGACCCAGGATGCCCGTCCGCGCAGGGTGGGAGGCGAGAGAGGCGAGAGGGCGAAGGCGACGGCGACGGCGGAATCGAAGGGAGGAGGAGTGGCCGTCTCGCCCGGCGATCTGGACGATTAGGGGTTGTTCAGTCCAAATGCAGAGGCGAGGGAGGGAGAATGGCCAAAGGATGGACCCATGGAATGGACGGGATGGATCGCCCCTCCCTCATGCGCTGTTGCCCTGGAAATTGGGAGGCTAGGCGAAAGACCGGCAGGGGGGGGAAGAGCGCCCATGCGGCAGATGCTTTTGCGCACCGTCCGCCATTGGCCAGGCGGTCCGCCAAGCCGCCCCCACACCCCCAGAGCCTTAAAGAAGCCTGCGCTGTGCCCAATTGGTCAATGTGCGTTGCATGCAGGCTCAGCCGGGGCTGACATAAGCAGGGCCAGCGTTGGAGGGGTGTGCGAGCTGTGGGGCCAGGTCAGTGCTGCGCGCCAGCCGCGAACAATTTTCTGGGGCCGGCATTGGCCGAGAGCGAAAGCGGGTTTCGACGACGACAGCTTGAAGCTTGTGAGGAACCGGCGACGGCCACCACCACCGCGGACACCCGAGCCAGCAACAGCCAAGATGATTCAACTAAAGGTGTGTTTGAGTACCTGGCCTGTGCCTCTCTGTCTTTACCACTGGCTGTCGGCCGAGAGACACAACCCCCTGCTGACCTCTCCCCCTACCCCCACCAGACAATATTGAAGTGCATCGACAACTCGGGCGCCTCCCTCGTCGAGTGCGCCATCGTCGTCGGCCAGAAGCGGCATGCCTCCATCGGTACGCCCCCTCCGTCCACACTCCCCCGACCGACCTCCCGACCACCACTCCATTCCATCCATCCCATCCCATCCACCCACCACCCATCCTCCACAAACTAACCCCCCGCCCCTCCCCCAGGCGACAGGATAGTCGTAGTAGTCCAAGAGCAGCGCGGCGCCCACGCCGAGGGCATGGCCTCCTCGTCCGGGCCCAAGGTCAAGCGCGGCGACATCCGGCACGCCATCGTCGTGCGCACGCGCCAGCCCGTCCAGCGCCGCGACGGCAGCGTCATCCGCTTCGCCGACAACGCCTGCGTGCTCATCAACAAGTCGGGCGACCCCATCGGCTCGCGCATCAGCGGCGTCGTCGGGCAGGAGCTGCGCCGGAAGAAGTGGAGCCGGATTCTGAGCATGGCGCCTATGCAGGCGTAGAGGGTGCGTGTGGGCGGGGAGTGGGTGGTGTTGACGGGATAGAGGGTTGGGGACATGCTGCAGAAAGCGGCTTCATGAAAAGACGGCGGCGTTCGGGGCGTCGTGTATACTACCTGTACAAATGCACCAAGGGCGAATACACAAAACAGTCAACTCCAGAGCAGGACTTGGGGGCCGCAACGACTGAGTCTCGGGCTCGGCGGGGTTCTGTGGTGTGATCTCTGTCATTCCAATCTATCGAGTATCGACCCGAGAGAAAACGCTGCGCCGCGGCCCCAAAAGCCCACCCACCACCACCACCCCCA
>FTEL01010999.1_pt1 | contig 17761 bp, 14 predicted proteins | sample 1658911 | NCBI WGS metagenome assembly FTEL01 (sample SAMEA3914869, study PRJEB12502) | metagenome | biome: forest; material: soil | place: USA | collected 2012-03-12 | depth 0.1 m
ACAGGAGGGGAACATGCGGGCGAAGGCGCGGGCGGCGGCGGTGATTTTGACGGGGTTTTTGGAGGCGATGAGGATGTTGATTTGAGCGGGGGTTTCAAGCTGGGCGGGGGTTGTGGTGGGGAGAGGCGGGGTGGGGGTTTCTGGGACTGTCATTTTGTTTTGAGTTGTTGGGTTTGGATAGAAGGGTTGGTGTTGAGGGGGGTGAGGTGCAAGAGATGGGAAGTTTGGGGTGAACGTGTGGTGTGAGGTTGAAGTGGGATTTTGAGGTCTGGAGCAATCAGATATCAACAAGCTGAAGGTGGGGGTCAGCTTCGGCGTGACAATTAGGGAAGTTGCATGGTGGATTACGAATCCAGATGGAGAACTAATGCAGGGGAAGGAGGAGATATCGGTGAGTCAAGAAGCAATACCAGCTCCAAAAAGTCACAAAGTAAACAGTCAACACAACCACTGGCAGTACGAATTTGGCCCCTGGGGCATACTGAATTATTACCCTAGACTCAGTGGTATCCATCGTTGCGGCAAGAACTCAAAACGCTTGCTCTGCTTGAGAGGATAAAAGACAAAGGAAATTGGCAGAATATGGCCAACGTAAAATAAACCCTTTCTCAAAAGCTCATCAAATCTGCAATGTCCAGTCAGTTGCTGTGTCATCAATATTCTTGGGGAAGGGAAAGGGGCAAGACAAAAGAAAACTACAACTCACCCCGCCCAAACAACCCCCTCTTCGCCCAGTCCATAGCCATCAACACCCTCGTCCGCAGGCTCACGCTCTGCGCAAAGTAGATACTCCTCCACGCATAAACCGCCCACAGCCCGCCCGCCATGCGCCGGCCGTTCCCCAAATCGAACACCGCCGAGTTGCCCACATACGCCAGGCTCCCCAGATGGCGGTACTCAAACGCCTTGTACACGGCCGCATCCAGGTCCCCCTCGGAGATGTCATTCGCGCGCAGCCCCGGCCCCGCGCGAGCGAGCTTGTTGAACTTGTGCGCCAGGTACTGCCCCTGCTGGTGCGCGCGCTGGGCGGTGGCCGGCAGGCTGGTCAGTTTGCTGTCGATCTGCAGGAGTAGCTCGCGCAGCTCGCCGAAGTCGAGCGTGCCCGACTGGTCGCGGTCGTACTCGGCGAAGAGCTTGTCCAGGCGCTTGAGGTGCCCGATGGCCTGCGGGAAGCGCTTGCGCACCTGCTCGGCGACGCCGCGCCAGTCTTCGAAGCGGAGCTGGAGGTTCTCCGGGTCGGCGCCGTGCTTCCAGGCCAGGCTGCGGAGGAAGGTGACGATGTGGTCAGCCACGTTGTTCTGCACCGTCGCGCAGTCGCCGATGGCGTAGACGTCGCCGAGCGGGGTGCCGTTGAGGCGGAGGTGGGAGTCGGTCTCGAGGGCGTGGCGGTTTGTTTGGGCGGTGCCGAGCTTCTTGGCGATGCGCTTGCAGAGCTCGTTCTGCGAGACGCCCGTCGACCAGAGGCAGAAGCCCATTGGCAGCTCCTTGGTGACGACTTTGCCAGACTCATCGCGCTGGGTGAAGATGATGGAGTCGGGGCGCACCTCGCTGACGCGCGAGTTGGTCAGGATGCCGACCTGGTCGCGGGCGAAGCGGTCCTCGGCGTACTTGGAGAGTGTCTCGTCGTACGTGTTGAGGATGTGGTCGCGGCTCTGGATCAGGTGGACCGAGATCTCGTTGCGCAAGAGGCGCGGGAAGAGCTGGATGAGGTCCTCGTTGAGCAGGTCAAACAGCTCGGCGGCGAACTCGACGCCCGTCGGCCCGCCGCCGCTCACGACGAACGACAGGAGCCGCTTCCGCTCGTCGTCGGACGTCGTTGGGAGACAGGCCAGCTCCAGGTTCTGGATCACCTTGTTGCGGATCTCGCGGGCGTCGTTGATGTCCTTGAGGAAGTGGCAGTTCTCGAGCCCCTTGACGCCGTGCGGGTTCGTCACGGACCCCACGGCCACGACCAGCTTGTCGTAGGGCACGTAGAAGCGGCGCTCGACGCCGTTGCAGTCCTTCTGCGAGACCTCGATCAGGCGGGCCGAGAGCTCGACGTCCTCGGCGCGGGCGCAGATGAAGTGGCCGCCCACGCTGTGTATGATGCGCCGGATGGGCTCGACCAGCGACCGCAGGCCGAGGGTGCCAACGGTGGCGGACGGCAGCATGGGAGTAAAGAGGAAGTAGTTTGTCGGCGAGATGACGGTGACGTGGTAGTTGTCGGGCACGAGCTCCTTCAGCAGGGCGACGCCGCCCCAGCCGCCGCCCAGGATGACCAGGCGGGGCTTGTCCTTTTGTCTGCGGGCCTCATCGCTGTCGTCGTCGTCGAGGTAGGTCTCGAGGATGGGGAGGTTCTTGGGGCCGCCGCGGCGGGGGTTGATGGCGAGGGCCGAGACGTCGACGTCGGACTGGTTGGCGTGGACCGAGTAGGTGGACGCGTCGTAGACGAAGAAGCCGACGACACCAATGCCGACGAAGAGGATCGACCCGCCAAACCAGGCGGCGGCGCGGTAGCAGAAGTTGAGGATCTTGGAGTTGCGCTGGGGGAGGGGCTTGCCGGAGAGGGAGCGCATGAGGGCGGGCAGGGCGAGGGTGGTGGGACTGGTGGGGGAGGATCGAGGGGGGGGAGTCGAGGTCAGGGTCGGGGTCGGGCGAGAGAGTGTGCGAGCTGGTGTCCTCGTGAACAACGGCTGGATCTGTGTCCGTGCCGTCCACCGGTTCCTGGCTGCTGCCCTCGCGCTGCCCGACCCGAGGACGCCGGCCGATCCAGCGGTGCGGCGACCCAACATGGCGGCAGAAGAAGAAGTAGAAGCAGCAGCAATCGCGGGCGGGTCTCTTGTTTTGGGGGGTTGCGCTGCCTCTGACGTCAATCAGGCACTGCGATAAGGGACTTCTCCACCGGAGATCAAGGGTCCTGCTGAAAGAGAAGGCCAAACATAAGAAAACGGCCGGGGAATTGGCGCAAAAATGAGGGTCAGAAAATCAACAAAATGTCTTGGAAGCGAGCGCAATCGAAGGGCCTGAATTGCGCTGAGTGTTGAACTGCAGCTGGCGGCCGCCAAAGCCGCCAAATCCGCATCCCGTATCGACCGGCCCAGCACCCCTCGCTACGTCAGCGCCCTCCCATGGCAGTTGGCCATCAGGGACCAGACCAGATTCGTCCTATCAGGGAGCTGGCCACCGTGTGCGATGAGTCAGGTTCACTGTGCACTGGACAGTGAAATCCCACCGAATTGGAGCCAGGGGTCTCGGCAGCCCACACTGTGAAACCCAGCTGGGCCAGGGGTCGAGGACCAGGGCCGCGGATGAGCAGGCCCTTTTTGTGCCCTGTTCTTCGGAACGCCCGCGCCGCCCGTTGGGGGTTCCTCTGCGACCAAAAATAGGGGGGGTGTCAAACTGCACTCCACTGAGTCCACTCTGTTCCTTGAATTCAGACCATTCCTCTCCTCCAGCTCTCCTCCAGATTCTCCACTGTACCTACGGATACCTACGGAGATCTCGCATCCAGAAAGAGGCAACAAAAAATGACGACGCCAGGCCATGCCATCCAAGCCATGCAACAACTGTCCCCTCATCCCCTCATTCGAATAGCCCCAAGGTCCATATATGCCTGGGCTCTAACACCGAAAGTACCGCTTCTCAACCCACCGCTCCTCGATATCCTGCACCACATGCCCCACCACCACCGTGATATCAGGAAACACCTTGGTCAGCCTGTGCAGCCCCATCCTCCCGGCGCTGTACGTCACCAGCACGATCCGGTCGGCGCGCACCCCGTGGTCGACGAGCACCTGCACCGCCATGAGCGCCGACCCCCCGCTGCTCATCTGCGCGTCCAGCAGCAGCACCGCCTCGTGCCGCGCGATATCGTCCGGCAGCGCCAGGTAGTGCAGCTCCGGCTCGCCCGTGCGGATGTTGCTCTGGATCAGCACCCGGCCCGTCTTGCAGTCCGTGATGCACCGGTGCAGGCCCGCCTCGAGCGCCGCCCCGCCGCGGAGCACGATGACGGCGGACACCTCGCCTTTGGGGCGGAGCCCGGCGTAGGTGCGGCCTGTCGGGGTGCAGATGTTGGCGGCGGTGAAGGGGATGTTGTTGAGGGCCTGCTCGATCAGGAGGGCTGAGATGCGGTCAAAGTAAAAGATGAAATCCTCGCTCGAAGTGTCGATGTGTGGATGATGGTGTTCATGCCCTGCATCTGCGACGTCTGGTTCATCACCACCACCTTGTCTGAGAGCGGCTCCGACTGGGCTCCGATCTCCAGCCGGGTGAGCGCCGCCCGGTGGTGCGTCGACTTTTCGAGCAGCCGGTGCTGGATGAACTGGACCACCATCGCTGTGTACACGGGTCAGACGGGGGTTTTTGGGTTCGGGTTGGCAGCGGCACATCACTTACACATGGCGACCTGGTTCTCGACACCCCGAGGGACGATAACGTCGGCGACATTCCGTTGGGGATTGACGTACTGCAAATCGTCAGCTCTCGCCCTGAGCGGAGATAACAGGTGGGCTTGCCTTCTCAAAGTTGGGCTTGACAAAGGTGAACCATTGCTTGATGATCCCCTCAATATCTCGCCCACGGTCCCTCTGATCGCGTAATACTGGTGGCCGTCAGTGTTTCCGTCCTGCAAGCCGGGAGGAGATCGCCCCTGCCAAACTTACTCCTGCGCGAGAGACAGGTATCTGCGTCGGCCTCGCAAAATATCTGATCATAACTTAGCCTCCAGCTCCTAGTACAAGGGTCTAGACGTCTCCTCACCTTCATGTCCATGAGCTCGAGAACTCGGGGGTCATAAAGCGCAAAAATGCCCTCGAGGATCAGGACGTGGGGCGAGTAAATCGATGTGGTCCCCTCGACACGAGCATGCTTCTCAAACGAATAGATCGGGATCTCGGCACGTTTCCTACCTCGCCCTTCTAATCAGATGCTGCCAACTTGCAACTTGGGACTCTAGCCGTCGATAGGCATGTACTCACCCGGCCTTGAGGTCCCGCAGACGTTCTACCAACACATCGAAATCGAGAGCCTGCCATGGCCATGAGCTGTGAGTCTTCCCCACGGCTTTGGCATTCACTCACATCTGGCGAGTCAAAGTCGTACTCGTTCCGGAACGCCTTCCTCGACGACTCGGCGTCCAGGCTCTTGTAGAACGAGTCCTACGACCAATAATAAGTTTGGGTTCTCTAAGAAGTCGCTAGTCGTTCGCCTGGCCACAACTGGTCTGCCAACTTACGATGGACAGAATCACAACCCACGGCAGGTTGAGCTTGCTGACGATGGCCTGCGACAGCGTCGACTTGCCCGAGCCCGAGCTGCCTGCGATGCCAATGATACTGACATCTGCCCACGGCGGGGCGTAGTGCGCCCGCGTCGCGATGGTCCCGTCCGGTGAATCTGGTGCACTCGGGCCTGTGATCTTGAGCGCTGCTTCGAGCTCGGCGGTCTCTGACGCCGGCATCGTGGAGAGGATCGATGGGGATGTGAGTGGATGGTTTTCTTCGTAGTCAGGTTGGATCGGCGGGGTCTTGTTTGTCTGGGAGGCAAGGCTGGCGGAGATGGGGAGCGCGGGGGAGGTGGAGGGATCAAGGGGTGGAGGGGTGGTGACTTGGTGGGTGGAGAGGCTGAGGGATGGGACGAGACAGCCCTGTTCGGTTCTTGAAGAGGCAGCTCGTGGGCTCAGGTCTTGTCGCCTCGAGAGCTGCCAGCTGCAGTTGGCAGGTGGATGCGGGAGTTAGTGCACGCGCCTATCCTGTATTCATTATTTCTCCCAGAAGCGAGGTTCGTCTGATTTTGAGGCATCCATGAGGCGGGAATGCAAGGAACCTCCTGTTTACTCCCGCGTTGCTTTCACTCCGGTTATCAGCGGGGATGGTCTGGGCAAGGCACACCACCTGCACCCAAACCAGAAGGGAACTGGCGCTGACTGGGGCAGCTTTGGGGCTTCGAGGGGTTCGGCCGTTGCCTGGTGGAGACCTGTCCGCCAGGCGGCTGGCCCGTCATCAGCTGCCAAGCCAGCCCCTCTCCAACCCTGGCAGTGCCCGGCACTCTCCGGCCCAGGGGGGAAGCTCCACCGCTCCCCCCACCTGCAAGGGGAGCTTTGACGCACTCTCGCTTCCAGGCTCAGGTTTTGTCCAGGCAACTTCAACACGATTCCCTCCGCTTCCCTCGAGTCCACTCCTCCCATTCGATTTTTTCCCTTCTCCCAGCCCCAACCCAATCCCAAACCAAACCACCCACCCGCGCGTGCCGACCCAGGGTTTAGGCACAGGCACAGACCGATGTGAGGCATCGCGTCTGTCAGCCAGGCACATGTCCAACTGGAGCGCAGCCCTTGAACTCAGCGGCCTCGACACGGACTCGGCATTCCAGGAGACCATCCTCGCCCAGTTTCGCGAGAGCTACGACCGAATGGTACGTGCCTACGCGTGAGCTCGCGCGCTCCATCTCGAGGGCGATGGCGGGCTCTCCCTTGCGACGGCCGTGGATGCTGACCGCCCGCACCCTGCTGCAGAATTCCTCACCGTCGACGGCGACTCCTCTCCAACATGCGTTCGAGAAGCGGGCCACCGACGTCAAGGCGCCCAAGAGGTAAGGCTGCTCCCTCCCTTCCCTCCGCGAACACCGTCTCGACCATCACATACACGACACCCGACCCGCGGCAAAATGATGATTGCATCAATGGGAATCTCTCTGAAAATTCCGTGTAGAGAAACCTGCAACAAATTGTTAACCCTGATTGCCCTGCCCTCTGTTTTGTCTCTTTCGCACTGGTTTTGCATCACGCATCGTGTGGCAGCGCTGACAGTCGGCTTAGTGACATCAATGCTTTGATCCTTGACTACCTGACGATGGAAGGATATCCCAAGGCGGCGGCCAAGTTTTGCAAGGAGGCGAATCTGCAACCGCAACAGCCGGATCTTTCCATCCAGACCAGGCAGGATATCCAGCATGCCATCCACAGCGGCAGCATCGAGACGGCCATCTCGTCTCTGAACGAGCTTGACCCAGAGGTACGAATGGCTCCCTTTTTATCTGTTGCCCCACCCCTGTTGCGATGATTAGAACACGAGTTTCAAACATGCACCACGCTTAGGCTTCGGCCGGTGATGAGACACAACCACTTCTTTTATGAGCAACATTAGAGTTTTCTCTACTTTTTACTTGCCATGTCCGTGCGAGAGCCCGAGCTAACATGGCCTCAGTTGCTGGACACGGACCCAGATCTCCACTTCTCTCTGCTCCGGCTCCAGCTCGTTGAGCTGATCCGGCAGTGCAACGGCGGGGACATCTCGCCGGCGTTGGACTTTGCCACCAAGAAGCTGGCTCCGCGGGCGGCCACGAACCGTGACTTCCTGAATGACCTGGAGCAGACCATGGCGCTGATCATCTTCCCGCACGACACGCTGCAGCCGGAGCTGGCGGCGCTGCTCAGCTCGGACCTGCGCCGGACCACGGCGACCAAGGTGAACGAGGCGGTGCTGCTGCGGCAGAACCGGCGGCGCGAGGCGGCCATCAGACAGCTCGTCCGCATGCGGGCATGGGCCGAGACGTCTGCGCGGTCCAAGAAGAAGGATCTTCCTGACTCGATCGGGATAGGCCTTAATGAGGAGAACATGGAGTACGGCGAGGGCGGCCATGAGCCTATGATTACAACATGAGTGAGATATGACTTGTTTGAGAAGGCGTTTGTCTTGTGTTTTTCTGGTTTGGGCATTTTCGGCGGGCAGTGGGCACATTCGGTCAGGGCTAGGCGTTAGAGAAACTCGGGATGAGTGGGGCATGGGTTGCTCGGAGCATTACTATGGCGTTGTGTCGTGTGCGAGTCTTCTGGTGTAATATGAGAGACTTGGAATTGTAATGGATACCCTTGAGAGCACAAATGGTGTCCGCAGTTGGCAATGATATTCTTCTGGATGGTGGTCATGGCATGTCTCGCTATGATGGGAGGGCCTGATGCAAGTAAAGACTCTCTGGCGTTTTATCTGTCACGAACTGGGATCCTCTTTGCCACAGTCATGTATGGATGTTATGTACAAGCCAAAAACCGTCTTCTATTCCCATCGGAGCTGCCCTGCCCCATCTTCAACCCATCCTCCAACTGCTTTTCCCTTACTTGGTCCGGATGTGCTTGAGCTTACCCGGCGACCACAAGAAGTTGTTGGCATACGCCTTGGGCGTGATGCGGCGCTCCTGCGGCTCCTGCACAAAGTACTCGTAGCCCTGCTTCTCGGCGAAGGCGATGGCGTCCTCCTTGCTCTTGAAGTGCATCTGCGTGCCCTGGACCGCGTCGGCCGACGACTGCCAGCCCATCAGAGGGTTCTCCCACCGGTGGCCCTTGCCCAGGACGTCCCAGTCCATGCGCCAGCGGCTGGAGAGGTGCGTGCCGGATTGGGTGGCGGGTTTGGAGGGTTTGTAGATGCTAGGGGGAGGGTGCGTTAGTGATGGGGGTGCAGGAGGGGGGGAAGGGAGTGGTGGGGGAAGTACCGGACTGTCCTGGCCTGCATCTCCAGGGGCGCGCCGGACAGGAGGCCCGCGGGGAGGATGCCCTCCTCGCTGCCGTCCTGGACGTGCTTGGGGACGGGGGTGAAGGTGCTGCGCGAGTTCAAAGTGTCAGTCGGGGACAGCTTCTTCGTCCTTTGTGAGCGGGAGTTTCGTACGAGGTGGCCAGGTCGATCGAGACGTTGTAGTCGGGCGCGTTGTGGGCCACCGGGGCAGGGGCCGCAGCGGTCTTCTTCTCGGGCTCCGTCTTGGCCGGGACCTGCGAGCTCTCGAAGCGGCGGGTCGCGGGGACGATGGTGGTGGCGGCCAGGCGGGCGTGGGATGCGCTGCGCAGGAGGCGCGCGGCCGAGGCCGTGGTTCGTAATGAGGACATTGTTGTTGAGTGGTGGCCCTCTCACTTGTCGATCGAGGGACGGGATTGGGTGTTGTGGCGGGGGGTGGGCGTCGGGGTTGGAGCTTGGACAGCTTGCGAGCTGCTTGCTGCTGGGGCCGTTCTCTGGTGAGGCGATTCAATTCGTGGTGGTGACGGATGGCGTGGGTTGCTCCCCCATGCTCCAATTGCGGGTGGCCCCCACACCCCGCTCCCTGATTGGCCCGCCGGGAACAACCGCGCAAGAACGTCTTGCCGACGAGGGTTGCTGCGCTTTTCCCGCTTCATTCGAGGAGCCCCGTTTAACAGCTCAATCAGACCGAACGACCACTCCCCCAATTGAGCCGGCCCCGCGATTCGAGCAGCTGGGGATTCTCGCGCTTCGTTCCACGCCTTTGTTATCGAGTCCTCGCCGCGCGCGCCGCTTCCCCGCCAACATGAGCTTCGTCACCCGCCGGGCGCTTTCGACGCTCATCCCCCCCAAGGTAGGCCCGCAGCGTGCCCCTCGAGCTGGCGCACGACGGTTACTGACTTTGTGATGCAGGTCGCTTCGCCGAAGGTACGTTTCCACGGCTAATCTACGCCACCGCTGCTGTTCTGGAGCTCCTCCCGAGCTGCCCGGCCCCGCTCGGATCGACGACAAAGATTTGTTTTGCACTGGCCGAGGGACGACAAGGACCGGGTGGTTTGGCATGGCGGACGGTTGGGGCAGGGAGAAGGAAGGCCTAGGAGGCACGGCTGGCTAACTGGGCGCGATGCAGGCCATCGGCGCTGCCCCTGACGCTGTGCGCATGCAGCGCGTCGTCAACTTCTACGAGAAGCTTCCCCGCGGCCCGGCTCCCGAGGTCAAGGCCACCGGCATTCTCGGCAGGTACCAGGCCAAGCACTTTGGCAAGAACGCGTCGGCGAAGCGTACGTGGTTATCCTCTGGCCCGTGGTGGGAGAAGGGGGGAGACGGAGTGCTGATCCTGCTCTAGCCATCGTCCACGCTATCATCGGCCTCCTGATTGTCGGCTATGCCCAGAACTACTACTTCCATCTCCGTAAGTTTTGAACCCCAGGACATGCAGCACGGGCTCCTTGCTAACCAGAACTTGCCAGGCCACCACAAGAACCATGCCCACTAAGTCAAGGGCGTAGGGGTGCCGTTCGACTTGGCCGTGGCCCAGGCGTGTACATAAACTGTTAGCAATAGACGGAGTGCGTAGCACGCGCCGTAACACAGTCTCATTTGTCCACCTCGTCAAAGTCAGCAACTGCTCTCGGACCTGGCGCATTCTCCCCTTCTCTCCACCAGCTACCTATGACTGGGTTATGGAGACTCATGCAAGTTGTGGCATCAAGACTTGGCCTCCGGGCCTCGGGGCTGCCATGGTAAATGTTGATTAGAAAAGGAGACCCCGCTCGAGAGCTCCAGCCTCGTCCACCTGAGAGACCTGGGCCTCAACAGGTGGCACCCAGACTGCCAGTGCTCGACACCCGCTCACTTGCAGAAAAACAATGAGTCAGGCCAGGGAATACCGGATTCACTGCTTGACCCGTCGAGGGCTCGAATCCGCCAAGTCTGCTTGCAGACACACAGATACACATCAAGCAGCAAGCAACAAGCAGCACGCCAGATGCAGACAAACCCGCATCTCGAGTCGCGGCCGAGACGTGTCAGGCAAGCCCTGGGTTCTTCCTGATCCGCCCTGCATGTAGTATCGGCCACCGAGTCGAAACAATTGAAACAGCGCCCTTTTCTGTCAGCCGGCCGGGCTGTCAGCCGTTACACGGTCCTCATCCAGTCTTCGGTCGGCCCCAAGCACAGAGTGTCCGTAGGTACCTAGGGATGGATGGATGGGACGGGAGTGGGCGGGTGAGTGAGTGGGTGTGGACGGTTCCCAGGGTGGCACGATAGCGTGCTCCAGCAAAAGGCGTGATTGGGATTGGGCCTTGGGGCCCGGTGGAGGCCCCTCTGGCTGGGCTGGGGCTTGCCAAGGCTGCGGGTGGCCATTGGGTGGCGCTAAGCCCGAAGCAGCGGCCCCTGCCCCCCCAGCTCAGCGACCTTTTGCCAACCATGCCCCGAGTCGTCAGCTGTCGGCGAAAAGAAGGAAGCCTGCAAGGCCAGCCGCAGCACTGAGCAGCAGCACTGAGCACCACCCACTGACCAGTGGAGAGAGAGCCCTGCGAGAGGATTGATCGATCAATGCGCCCTCTGCTGTAGTTATTAACTTCTTCCCCTTCCCTCCAAACTCGCCGAACGAACGACCACCATCCCTTCCCTTCCTTCCCCCCCATTCCCTCCCCGCAAACCGACCCCGACACCCGACACAGAGGATCCCTCCCCCACACCCCGGACCTCGCATCAGCAGAAATCAGGGAGCAGGAGGTACGTACGAGAGCGACCTGGCCGCCCAAAGCCGCACCCTTTCGCGACGCTGCACAGCGAGGCCTGCGCGCGCCGCCAGCCTTCGGCATTCTGTCATGTCTGTCTGGCTGCAGGTGCCTTGGGGTTCTGGTTGTTGCTCTGTCTGTCTGTCTGTCTGTCCGTCTGCTCGCCCCAGCCAGCACAGCAGCAACCCAGCACCGCGACTCAAGACCCCCCTCGCCTCTCTGCGCGCTCCCTCAACCCATCACACGGCCGCCGCTAACTGGAGATGGTCGTGTCCGATGCAGATAATAATATCCCACCACAAACTTCTTTGATACCCCGCGACAAGGTCGACGCGCAATCCGTCCATCTCTCGCCCCCGATCGCCATCGTCCGCGACAACCGTAGGATGGCAACTGAGTCACCCAAGCAGCGATCCGATGAAGCTACTCTGACTTCTACGACCGAGCCCGTAAGCACTGCGCCCCCACCCACGGTTTCCAGTTCCAGTTTCAGTCCGATCCCTTGTGTGATCTGTCCCCTGGTGTTTGTCTGGCGTGCGTCGTCGCTGACCGCAGATGCCCTGCCCCGCTCCCCAGACCATCACGATCGACACCGACTCGCAAAATGTCGACCTCAACCGACCGCACCTAAACGGCGATGCCCCCCCCGCTTCTGCCGCCACGGACGAGTTTGAGAACAAGCACATTTCCGACATCGTGGACGATCTGGTGAACTCGACAGAGGTCAGCATTAGCGGAGGATCCGATACCGAGGCCGCCAAGTCAGATGCTTCCAAGGGCAAGGATGGCGTCAAGAGCCGGGCCGTCAAGAAGCCCGCGTCCTTCAAGGCGATCAACGTCAACAAGACCTTCCTCACCGCGAAGGCCCCAGCCCCCGGCACCCAGCCCAAGACCTCGGAGAAGATGCCTCCATCCACCTCGGCCTCGCCCGCCCCCAGCGGCACCCTGACCGCGGCCCGGCCCAGGCTCGTTGCCAAATCCGCCAGCGGCCTGGTTCCCAAGGCAGGGGGCGCGAATGGCGGGAAGTCTGTCCCCGATGCGAGTGCCGTCTGGAACAAGAATCGACGTGAGCACAGAACTCGCTGCCCGCGCGCTGACATTTTTGGGACTGAGTACTAACCCAACCCGTGACCCAGCCGTCCCCCCTCCCGAGCCGAAGAAGTACACAGACGAGGAGCTAAAGAAGTATGGAATTCACATGGCCACTCGCCTCAACGCCGACGACGCCAGGGGGCAGTCCAACTGGGCCGACATCGATGACGACGACGAAGACTGGGACCCGGACACCATCACGTGGAAGGACGGAACCAAGATCGCGATCGCCCATACCGAGGAGCAGCCTCCGCCCCCTCCGCCCGAACCAGTTCCCCGACCCGTTGCGACCGTGAGGGAGAATGGGCCGGTGGAAAAGGCCAAGACCCCAGTCCCTCCCAGCGCCTCGCCATCCATTAAGCCTGGTGTTCTTGCGTCCGGAAAGGGGCTGGTGTTGAAGGGTGCCCCCGAAAAGCCCACTCTGGTCGCGAAGCCTCCGGCCCCGCCTACGCCCGCCAAGTCGCCATGGGCGCCGCTTCCCAAGATCGATAAGGTTTCTCCGGTCGCGAGCGAGATGCCGCAGCAGCAAGGCGGGCCGAGATACCCACCGAGGGACCCGGCCATGTACCATCCAGCACATGGACCGCCGCCGCCCAAGGAGATCGCGGCCGACGACTTCAGCCGGGCGGTGTGGCGCGATGGGGCTCCGGGAGGAAACCGCGAGCTCTACAACTCTCAGTCTGGTCGCTACGAGCCGGTGCACGACCGGCGTGGACCAATGCGCCAGGAGCCTCCCCAGCACGGCCGACAACCCGCGCTCTTGCAGCGACCTCTCCACCACGAGCAGGGACCGCCGGGGCCACCTGAACCACCTGGAGGACCCTTCCGACCCGGCGGAAACAACGAGCAGCAGGGGCCGTATGGGCGCAGGCGCGGGTCTTCCAACGTTAGTGGCGGAAGCGGCAGCTGGCAGCGCCCTCTCCCGCCCCCCGATCTCGTCAATGCCCGCCGACCATCCATGGCTGGAAACGACGATTTCTCGCCGTCTGGTCTCCAAGGCGGTCCCCCTCATGGCCAGCCCTGGCAGCACAGGCCCTCCCCCGGCACCGCCCACGCGACACCCTATCATCCCGGGGGCCCAGGGTCCGATGGCCAAGGCATGCCTCCTCCCGTGGCTCACCCGGTGTCTCCGTCGGCTGCCTCGGCTGTCCCTGTCACCGAACAGGATTATGAGTTGCAAAAGCGGCTGATGCGGGAACGCCGGGAGCTTGCCATGAGGCGCCGCCAGGAAGAGGAAGCCCGCGAGGAAGCGGCGCGCAAGGAGCGCATCCGCTTGAAGCTGGAGGCTTTGGGACCCGCCCCCGAGTCGAACAAGGTCAAGAAGGCGGCCGGCAAGGACCAGGCTGCGACCCCAACGCAAATCCAGCCGCGCGAAAATAGCGCCACTCAGAAAGCCGAGCCTGCCCCTGAGCCATCGGAAACGCCTGCCGAGAAGGACGTGTCGGCACCAGCCGCTGCTGAACCCGCCAAGCGGCCAACCGGGCCCGCCCAACCCGTTCCGCAACCCGAAAGCGTCGAGACTCGCCCGCAACCCCAGGGCAGCACGACTGCCCACCCTTGGGTGCCCTCCACGAGACAGGCTGACCGTCAACCAGCGGGATGGGGCCTTCAGCCTTCGACGTCGAAGAACGTGTGGGCTGCGCCGAATAGCAATCGCAGCCTCGGAAACGGCACCTTCGCCGCCGATCTTGGGACATCGCAGCTCCCGCAGCTCCCCAGCCAAGCTGGTCCCGGCCCCATCGCGCCGCCCAACAGCACCCGCGCCGCGAACGCACCCCAAGCCCCGATCGCTCCCGCCGCCGGATGGCAACCGCCGATTGGCCCGTCCAGGCAGGCACCGGGATCGAGGGGTATGGGGGAGCGCGAGATGAAGGACAACTCGTGGACCACCGCTGTACGTCTCAACGACGAGATGTTCTCCGAGATGCTCAACACTCAATACGAGGAGCGCGAGCGTCGGCTGCAGGCAGAGGGCCGTTCGCTGACAGACATCCAGCCCGCCATCAAAGACACTTGGCGCCCGACGAAGCTGGACGAGAGCGGCGCGCGCGCCGAGGCAGCGCCGAAGCAGACCCTCCAAATTGGGCAAGAAAACCCCTGGGTTCCTTCGGCCGAGTCCAAGACCGCGGTGCCTCAGCCTGCGGCCTCCGTGTCTGGCAGCGGCCCGTCCGAGTACAGCCAGCTGCCCCCCAGCATTGTGCCGGCTCGCGATATGGCTCCGGGATCGATATTGGGAGGTGCGAAGGCGGCCCAGCCGCAGCAGGGCAGGGGGTCGCGCTTCTTCCCGTCTCGGCAGGAGACCCGCGATATTCGCCTGGAGTTGAACGCCGAGGCTCTGCGACATGTCTCGCCGTCCCCGCCTCCTCCCGACATGGACGGCCATCCAGCTTTCGATGGTGACGCGACCCACCCTCACGTCTCGTTGCCGCGGCCCTACCCGGTTGTCCGACTTCCTCCTTCGGTGGCGAAGGAGACCCCGCCGAGCGCCCCCGAGGTCGTCAGCAGGGCTCCTACCGGCCCGTCAAAGCCCCAGGGCCCGACTTTCTCCTGGGCCGCGCAGACGGCGTACAAGGAGGAGAGCGGCGCCCCCCGTGCGCCCGGCCACAAACAGGACAACTCATGGCAGGCCAAGATCGACAGCTTGCTGGGTGGTCGCAAGGTGCATCAGCCCAGGCCTGTGGGATCTGACGGCGGAGCTCGTGGCTCGCAGCAGGAGCCTTCGTCCCCCGGAACGTCCAACACAAGGCCGGATGGGTCGGTCACCTCCAAGGTGATGGCTGAGGAGTGCTTCGAGGAGCAGGAGATGGGTTCGGTGCCGCCCATCAGGCTGCCCAAGACGATCCCGGAGATGGCGTGGCAGCCGAGCCCGACGCCCAAGCCGCTGTCCAAGAAGCTCCACCCCGCCGTGTTCAGCGCGGACTCGATCAGCTTCCCGGTCGACGTGTCCGGGGCTGGGACCGTGTGGCGGGTGTGCATTCCCGGGAGCGAGAGTAAGAGCATCACGATCCCGTTTGGGCGGACTCGCAGCAACCCGCGCCGCGGGGGGCAGCGTGGCGGTGGTCGACACGCCTCGTCGGCGGCGCACGGACGGGGCAAGGCCCGCGAGGGGTCGTCGGCGTACTCGGCGGATGCGGGCGCCAACGCGTCGGGATCCAGCAATGCGTCCCACGGTCGGAACTCTCGGGGCGGCTATCGGGGCCGCGAAAACTGGTCGCGGAACGCGACGCCTCAGGTGCAGACTTAATGTTGCCTGGCCCAGCTTGATGAGGCGGGCAGGCGTGTTGGCAGGAGGAGATGATATGAGCGATTGAGGGAAAGAGGGAGAGTCGGAGTCTTGTTCGGCTTATCACGGCGCGCCCAGCCTGACCGTCATTCTTACACGGCAGGGACTTGTGTGCACGGCCGCACAGAGTCTGTGCACAGATGCCGTCGCCCGTCTCCTTCGATGGGAGAAAGCAGGACGGCCGATCGAGTCCATATTTCGGCGCCCACTGCTGGGAACATGAAACCAGCCAGCAGGAGTGTACTAGTTTTCGGTGTTTTCTACATTTTCCTCTTTTCTTTTGCGGGGGGGGGACGGCTACTACCCCGTCGGCGGTGGCCTTGGCTGCTTCTCTGGTCGCAGCAGCAGAAGCCTGATCTGTCTCATCCTCGTCCGCTCGGGAGAATATTTATTGGAGAGGGGGGGGGTGAACCACACACACGGGCTTGCCCCTGACACAGCGAGGCGCGGCTTGGACAACAGCGTACCAAGCCGGGGAGATGAGGGCGCCTCAGGAGCGGTTTTCACCACAAGGGAGACCACGATACCGGATGTGTTGGGCGGGACGGAAAAGGGACGGACGGACGGACCACGATGAGGCAGGACAGACGGACGGAGCAGGCAAAGCGGTCGTTGCTCGTACCTTTTGGCATTTTGGCGGCAATGAACAACAACCACAACACAACAACACACAACAACACCTGGCCGGGGCAGAAAGCGACTGGGCTGGACATGGCAACATGTTGTCTAGCCTGACGGAGATAGATCGGAGAAGCGCGAGGATACCTCTCTCATATTGATGGAATGGAATGGCTCGGCGGATGGGGATGGTGGCCTCCTCTTTGGTCTGCCTGCCGCACAATCATCACGATGAATAAGGGTGGTGGTGCAGGCGGGATGGACAGATGGTCGCGAGACCCTGGCAGCCGCGCAATTTACAGTTTATTAGTGGCTCTATTGAACAAGTCTCTGTTGAGAATATGTTGATGATCGAGCTGGTGGTTGGTTTGTGCATGCTGTGATTGCTTCGTCCCAGGGTTGAGGTTGTCCTCGACATTGAACCCCCTTTGTTGTGTGATAGATGAGTGGCACTGCACTCTCTGGTGTGCCAGGAGGTCAGCTCCAATGAAGTCAAAACTTGAGCACACAATCATCATCTCCACTCACCCCCACCACCTGCAGCCCCTCGTTCCCCTCCGGCCCCTCCCGCTCGGTGCAACCCACAGCTCCGTTCCCGGTCATCAACGTCGCCGTCTGAAGCTTGACCTCCAGGTAAGTGGGATCAAATCGGGAATCCTGGATATATCCAACGCCGTACTTGGGTACTAAATGAAGTCAAGCAAAGCACTCGTTCATCGTCGACTTAGTTGGAGTGTTCTCTCTTGACAGCACCCTCCCTGGACAATACCTCGGGCGAGTCGAGCCACGGCTGTTGACTTACACAACCGAGCACCCAGGACATCACGAAGTCACCTCGCGCTATGGCAGACACCACCACCAACGACAACGGGGACACCACCCCGCCCCCCAAACCGCTCATCAACCTCCTCCGCGGCTGGCCGTCCCCGCACCTCCTCCCAGCCTCCCTCCTCCGCACAGCAGCCGACTACGTCCTCTCCGACCCCTCGATCTCCGTCCCTGTACTCCAGTACGGCATCGACCCGGGCTACCAACCCCTCCGCGAGGAGCTGGCCCGGTGGCTCACGGCGCAGTACGCGTCCCCGACGGCCATCTCCCCGGACGAGATCGCCATCACGGGCGGCGCCAGCCAGAGCCTCGCCTGCATCCTGCAGTCGTTCACCGACCCGGGCTACACCCGCGCGGTATGGGCCGTCGCGCCGTGCTACTTCATGGCCTGTCCCATCTTTGAAGACTCGGGCTTCTACGGGCGGCTGCGCGCCGTGCCCGAGGACGACGACGGCGTCGACGTGGACGCTTTGGCGCGGGCCCTGCAGGAAGCAGATGCCGCCGCGGAGGCCGATCCCGAACCGCCCCGGCGGTTTAAATCCGCCACGCCGCACCTGCGCAAGCTCTACCGCCACGTCATCTACCTCGTCGCAACCTGCGCCAACCCCTCTGGCAAGACTCTCTCCCTCGCCCGCCGCGAAGCCCTCGTCCACCTGGCGCGCAAGCACGACGCGCTCATCATCAGCGACGACGTCTACGACCTCCTCCAATGGCCG
>FTEL01009321.1_pt1 | contig 17760 bp, 15 predicted proteins | sample 1658911 | NCBI WGS metagenome assembly FTEL01 (sample SAMEA3914869, study PRJEB12502) | metagenome | biome: forest; material: soil | place: USA | collected 2012-03-12 | depth 0.1 m
GGGGGGGGGTCGGGACAAGACAAGACGAGACCAAGCCGATCGGCCTTGTTTGCCATCAGCATCCAAGACAGGCGCTTGTTCCCGAGGGCTTGGCTCAGGGCGAGCACTGACACGCAAAGAGTCATCTCTGGAAAATCCGGGGGTGGCTTGAAGATGGAGCTCCCGGGGTCATCGACGTTGACCAGGGATGGAGAGCGGTGAGGGACTCGTGGCAGGGGTGGAGCTTGTGGGGTCCGGGGAAGGCTTCAAAGATGCATGTTTAGCCAGCTAGCGTGCGGTGTGGGGAGAGGGAGGGGAAGGGGGAAGGGGGTTGCTTGTCTCGGTGGTGGGTGTTGATGTCGAAGGTGTGTGTGAGTGTGTGGTTGCCCTGCGGTTTGCGCCGTGATCAGGGGTGCATATGGCAGCGTCCCCCGGATGCCCCCTTTCGCTGTCATGTGCATCCGATATCCTCCGTGAGGTTTCATGCTCCGGACCGAGGTCGGCCGCGGCGGCGGGGGGACGAGGTGGAGGCTTGCTCGAGGCGCCCCGGGCCATAGCCGACAGGCCGATTGCCGGGCCGGAGTGTGCGTGGGTTGGGTGCCAGGGGCGGAGCATGTGCAAGACCTCAGCACCGTTTGCCGGGGGCCGGATCGGCTTCGCCAAATGGAGCTCTCACTCACGCAAGCTGGAGCAGCCTGAGCGGCATCGCGTCAGGGCCAAGCTCCTCCGAGCGCGGGGTCATGGCGGGAGCAGGATGGGAGACTCCATCAGAGACTCCAGAGGCCCCAGAGGGGGTCGGTTTTGGCTCAATTGATTCAATGATTGCTTCTCGTACGACCTTGAGGGCCGGCTGAGAAGCCAGCTTGGACCACAGAGATGCCGAGGGTCGCAGACGGGAGCGAGGCAGATCAAACTGGCGGGCGGGACGCTGGAGCCGTGGGTAGGCCGTGTCCATCATGCTGAACCCGAACCTCGCTCGATGCGCAGAAGGTTCGGCTGAGCTTCTGCGATGCCGGGGGGCGGGCTGGCTGTTTGTTCCCCATCGACCTTCTGCCTCCATCCCAGGCCTCCCCCATCCACCCAGCGCCTGGCTGCCAGTTAGTCCGCGCTATCACTGATACGAACGCTTCTAGATCCGGAATGCCGGCCCAGCAGATGGGGATTCCGCTCGTCTGTTGTACGAGGGGGCCAGCATGCAGTCCGTCCGGGACCGCTCGAGACCCAGACGAGACAGCGGCAGTCCCAAAGCAGGCGCAGAAGCAGGAAGCAGCAGCAGCAAGAAGCAACGTGCAAACATGGAAAGCTGACCACTTGCTGCTCGCTCTCCGAAACAAGCCAATCAGCCAGGTGGCCAGACTGGTCACCTCGCGCCGTCGTTAATTGACCATCGGGGGCAGCAAATTGATGGTTGGTCAGCTGAGCAGTGCCCTTCTCATCGAGCCCTGTATCAGAGGCCGCCCAACAGGAAGCCACGGAACTGGCCTTGCAAGGGGGCATTGGGGGATGGACGACAGAAGGTTGGGACAGGTTGGGGCAAGCCAGGGCCAGGGCAGGGCCAGGCCATGGCAGGCACCAGGCAAGGGCGCATCAGACGCGGGTGTGACTTGTTTCACCCCCAAAGCGGACGCCGCCCTTCTCGAAGATTTCGCTTCCCAAGCGTGGTAGGCAGCCCCGTCGTCGCGGTGTCCGGGGGTGTGTTTTCCGAAGGGGAAATTTCGATGCTTTGCGGCTGCTTCTTTTGCCCGCTGCCATCCCGCCTGACGCCGCCGCAGTCTGGAAACTTGTGGGAAGGAACCAGCAGGCAGCTGGGGGGGGGGGGCCCTGCGCAAGCCTGTGCAGGTTGCGGCGTCAGATCCCTGCAATGCGATCGGGAGAAGTCGGGGGACGGCCGCTGGCCGATCCATGCGACCCTCGTGCCTGCCCTGGGCCTGCCCCTGAATCCCCACTTTTGCGATGGCGGACCCGCCGATGCCCAACGCCCGTCTCCACCCGGTGGGGCCTGTGGATGCGCCGCGGTGGGCCCGCAGGGTGCGCCAGCAGCCGTCTGGGAAAGACCGGAGGAACGTTATCTCGAACGGGAGGTACCTGCGTTGGTCGTTCCCACGCTCAGCCGTGCCTGCGAGGCTTACACTGTGTACTGTGTGTAAGCGGGCTGGTTGCGAATCGGGTCGTGCGTTTTGCTCTGCCGTGCGTGTGTGCGTGTGTGCTGAGTGTGCCTGAGGGTGCGTTCCGTGCTGCCCTCTTACGTCCCCTCGAGGGGTCGAGGGCTGGCTCTGGCCCCGTCTGGAACGCTGCGACGATAGGGAATTTCCCGGCATCGCCCGAAGGCACACGACGACGGGAGCTCTCAGGTGCCTCCGAGAAACGCCGTGCCGCGTCCCGAGACAACCTGAGGCGCCTGTTCCCCAACTGCCCATTGCTGCCCAGCCTCCTGTCCTGGGCCGTTAGGTAATAAACAAAGCGGTAAAGCCCCAGAGCCCCTTGCACGAGTGTACGCGTGCCTGCTTGCTTGTTGTTGCAGCCCTGGGGAGCTGGGGGATTCGCTGGGGATTCGCTGGGGATTCGCTGGGGATTCGCTGGGGGTTTGCTGGGGGCTGCCGGGGGAAAGAGGCTGGCGTTCCAGACAAACAGGCCCGACAACCGATCCCGAACAGTCTACCGACGGATCGGGACGCGCGCTCTTAGCCCAAACAGGCAATCTGTCACCCATTGTCTGATGTCTGATTGGGCCGTCGGCGATTGGGCGGGACGTGTCTCGAATGGCGTTACCTTGGACGCAGGCCCACCGACTTTTTTCTCCCCCAGCCAGCCCCGAGAAAAACGTGTCCCATGACTGCCTTGCCCTGGACGCCCGCCCAAAACGGGCGAAAAGGTGACAAAGTGGTGAGAGCGATGAGAGACAAACGGGCGTGGGAGGACAAACAAAAGTCAGCGTTGGGGGTGGGGGACGGAAGTCCGGCGGTGGGCGGCCTTGGTTTCGTTGCGCAATTCGCGCAGCGCGGGCAGCGATAATGCGATGGGATGGGGGCTGCTGGCTGTTGATGGACGCCGCCCTGGGTTTGCGCCGCCTCGACGTCCTCGAGGTATCTGTGACAGTTGAGCGAGGTGACCCGACCTGCGTCTTGGCATGTCTGCGGGACCTTGGCGGGCTTCGCATGGGGCGTGGGCATCAGGTCGGTCTGACGCAGGACAGGGAGGACAGGGCACCTTGCCGCCGCATCGGCTTCCGGGACTTGCCCTCTGTCTGTTCTGTGACGTCGCGCAACGGCACGGCGGCGGTCAACGTCAGCCCAACCAACCAACGCGCCGCTCTCTCCATCCCAACCTGGCCCTCCCAACAAATTTTTCTCGGGAACCTATCTGACGGCACACCAGCACCACACACACCGTATGTACATACGCCAGCACCGGCCGCGAGAACAGCAGAATCGCCAGAATTGGATGGGAAAACGAGACAGATCGCTGCCGTGCAATTTGAAAATCCATGGCTCGCAAGGCCCCTTCGGGAGCCCACTCCGGTCCCCACCCGGGATGTCATCTCGGCGACTCCTGGCTCAGGGATCCCGTCATTGCTCACCCATGCAGATGCTGGGGTTGTACCTGGGCGGGTTGGTGTGTGCTGGGGCTGCTGGGGGTGTGCGAAAGCTGGAGTGCGCTCTCCGGCGCTCGTACTGTGCATGTACTGAGGTACTGATGTACCTGCCGTGTAAGTGCCTCCCAGGTTCTTTCCCCAAGCAGGACTCGGAGCGCGCAGTTGCAGCGGCGGGAAAGCGTGGCCGCGAGGCTCGTGTTTTGGCCCCGTACCAAGTACACACTCGTGGAAATGACATGCTCCGTACCTGCTCTGCTGTTTGTGTGCGCGTGCCTGCCTGCCTGGCAGGAACAAGAACAGGAGACCAGCAGCAGGAGCGAGCAACAAGAGACAGACCAGCAGCACTAGAGCAGCAGGAGCAGCACCCGACCCTCCATCCTTCACTCGCGGCCTCCCAACCTCCACGCTCCACGCGGCCTGGGACGGAAGCACGCTCTGACGAGGTGACCAGATCTTTCCACTTTTTTTTATTATCATTACTCCTATTTTCTATTCTGCCGCCGCCGCCGCCAGCGTGTGTGTGCGTGTGTGGTGTGTGTGTGTGTGTGCGCGCGCACGCCGCCCCCCTACACCCCCTTTCCCGGCCAACAACAGGCCAGCCAACGGCACACTGAGGGAGGCGAGGCGTGTTCCCTTGAAACGCGCACCGAAACCACACAGACAGGCGTCTGTCGCATCTCGCCTGTCGTTAGCATTATTTTTTTTCTCCCTCTCCCCCCCGATGGGAAAACGGGCCGCGCGTTGGGCGTCGCTTGCGTCTCGGGCAGCGCTGGTGCAAAAGGTCTTAAACCGGCTCGCCCTCGGCAACAAACGTGTCCAGCGGACTCTGCAACTGTCGCTCCTGTTGACAAAGGTCCTGGTGGCTGCGCCCTCGCACAAGTCAGGAACTGCTGGTCCAGCCGGCCCCGGCCCCCGTTCTCGACCCCGTCCTGGTCGTAATTCTAATAATACCAAGCTTAGCACCAGCACCACTCCTTCTGCTAATCCCACGCCGCACGGGGAGCTCCTGGTGCGCCTGGCCCAGCCCTGTCTCGACTTCGCGCCGTGGATTTACACCCTCTTCTTCCTCGCCCGCCTCCCCTTCCTGTCCTTCTTGTCTTTCTCCCCCCTCCCGCTCCTCGCACATGCAATGGCGTCGTATGCGCACAGCACCACCAGCAGCTCCGACATCTCTACACCTCGGTCCATCTCCCCGTCCTCTTCGGCCGCCTCAGCGCGCTCCTCGCAGTCGTCTATATCTAGCTCCAAGCGCATGTCCATCTCGTCGTCTCGCCGCATCTCCGCCGCCAACCCAATGTCGTCCGTCGATATCTCCGCCATCGAGGAGGCCATGAGGATGGCCAGCCTCGACACCCTCCGCGGCTATGCCCAGAACCGCTACAACAACGAAGTGCGCCAGTATGCGCCCACTCAGTACGTGAGCCAGACCCAGGCCCTCGGCTACCAGGTCCTCACCGAGCCGATGTGGAATAAGGGTGAGTCAGCCTTAGTTGTTTTGCCGTTGTTGTCCAGGTTCCCTGCCCGTTTTCTGCCCATTTTCCTGCTCTGTCTCTGTCTCCCCAGCTTTGTTGGGGGAGGAGGGGGTTGGAGCTTCCCCTCGCCGCTCCGTCCCATCTTTTGGCTTTAATAGACCGGGCTGGAACGTCCATCTGCGCCTCTCGATCTCGATCCTCACCCCTTCACCTCTTCTCTTCTCTCTCTCTTCTCTCTCCCCTCCTCGCCTCTCCGTCTTACACGCCCTCTCCCCACCGCCACTTCATCCCAACCTGTCCCTCTCCCACCACCAACACACCCGGAACCTCCTCCCTCACCACCACCGCCATCACACCTGCACACACCCACCACACACACAATGACATCCTCCTCCCGAGCTCTGCCTCGCCTTCGCGCGCTGGCTGCTAACTGTGCACCCCCTCAAGGCCTGTCCTTCACCCCGGAGCAGCGCATCGCCAAAAACCTGACGGGCCTCATCCCGCACGTCATGGAGGACAGCGACAAGCAGTGCGAGCGTGCTCTCAAGATGATCCGGTCTCGCTCGACAAATATCGACAGGTATCTGTACCTGTCGACGCTCAAGAGCCAGAACGCGGACCTGTTCTACCGCCTGCTCATCGACAATGCGCGCGAGCTGATGCCGCTCGTCTACACGCCCACCATTGGCGACGTTTGCCTGCAGTACTCCACTCTGTACACGCGCCCCGAGGCGCTGTACATCTCGATTAAGCAGCGCAAGTCGATGAAGACGATCCTGAAGAACTGGCCCTACCCGAACCCCGAGATTTGCGTCGTCACGGACGGCTCTCGCATTCTCGGCCTGGGCGATCTCGGCGTGAATGGCGTGGGAATTCCGGTAAGTGTGGCACCTCGGCAGAGCCAGTCGGGCGAGACCCCCAACCCCCCATGGCTCGCGTGGGTCCCGGCGCACTGGTCGGCTAATGTGCGTGCATTAGATTGGCAAGCTAGCCCTGTACACCGCGGCTGCCGGTATCCACCCTGACAAGACGCTGCCCATTGTGCTCGACTGCGGCACTGCCAACGAGGCGAACCTCAAGGACCCTCTCTACCTCGGCCTGCGCGCCAAGCGCGTCTCGGTGGCCGAGCAGCAGGAGTTCATGGACGAGTTCATGGTCGCTGCTGCCGAGGTCTACCCCGACATGGTGGTGCAGTTCGAGGACTTTGAGAGCGAGAAGGCCTTCAATTACCTGGACCGATATCGGAACACTTACAAGTGTTTTAATGACGACATCCAGGGTACTGGTGCCGTTGTGCTGGGCGGGTAAGTGTTGACCCCAGCGGGCAACCCGCACCCCCTTCCCCCACCACCACCCCGCCCGCAGCCCACATATCTGACCATTATTTTTTTTTTTGTGTGCAGCTACATCGGAGCCGTCAACCTGTCTGGCGTCCCCATCGAGGAGCAGCGCCTCGTCTTCATGGGCGCTGGCTCCGCCGGTGTGGGTGTCGCCAAGCAGCTTGTCGAGTACTACACCAAGCGCGGCTTGTCGGAGCAGGCCGCCAAGGACAAGTTCTGGCTCGTCGACACCAAGGGCCTGGTCACCAAGGATCGCGGCGACAAGCTCGCTGAGCACAAGAAGTACTTCGCCCGGTCCGACAACGGCGGCCACCAGTTCCGCACCCTCGAGGAGGTGATTGAGTATGTCAAGCCGACTGCCCTCGTCGGCCTGACTGCCACCTTCGGCGTCTTCACCGAGTCTGTCGTCCGCGCCCTCAAGGCCTCCGTGGACGCCGGCGGCCTTGGCCGCAGGCCCATCCTGTTCCCCCTGAGCAACCCGCTCAGCAAGGCCGAGTGCACGTTCGAGCAGGCCGTGACGTGGACTGACGGCACCGTCATCTTCGCCTCGGGCTCGCCCTTCTCCAGCTTCACTGTGAAGCTCAGCGACCACGCCGTCACCTACCATCCCAACCAGGGCAACAACGTCTACGTCTTCCCCGGTATCGGTCTGGGTGCCATCCTGGCCAAGGCCAGTCGTGTGACCGATAACATGATCTACACGTCGGCCGCCGCCCTGGCTGGCTCGCTCAACGCCGAGGAGATCCACAAGGGCCTCATCTACCCGCGCATCGAGCGCGTGCGGGAAGCCAGCATGATCGTCGCCCGCGAGGTGATGAAGGCGGCGCGGCGCGACGGCGTCAGCCAGCTGCCCGAAGAGCAGTGGCTCGAGTGGGAGGAGTGGGGTGACCCGGCCCTCGACAAGTACATCAAGGCGCGCATCTACGACCCCGAGCTCTGAGCACGAGGCGCACGCCGTCCTCGAGGTTGTCCTGTTTCTCTCGAGATGTCGCTTGGGGTTATCCGCGCTTCACTTTCCCTATTTTTCTCTCTTACCAGCCGTGGGCCGCTCGCTCCTTTTGGGCCGATTTGGCCCCCGCCTTTCTCTTTTTCTACGTTAATGATTCCCCAGCTTGTGGATTGTCTAGCGATTAGCTTTGTCGTTTGGGCGGCACTGCCCATGAGTATTATTAAGGCGGGGCCGGGCTCGGCTGGGATAGGATCTTGCATTGGGACCAGGGGGGGGTTATACAAGTGCTGTTGCGACGGTGCCGCTCCCACTGCTTGGGAGCGGGTTTGCTTGTTGGGATTGGGGGCACGTTTTGCGCATAGATAAAAGGGGGGTGCCTGAGAGAGGAACAGCAGCAGCAGCAGCACTATACAGCAGCGGCTTGCTATGTCCGTGGTAATGGAGGGGTCGAGTATCAGTCTGTTGAGCAGAAGTTGGAAGAATTGAATATGCGGTATTGGTTTCTGAAGCAGCTTCCTTGGCTTGTGCTCTGTCTCGACTTGGATGAGTCGCATCTCACCACCACCCGGCCTGCGTCCCTTGTCCTCGCTGCCTCTCGCTCTGGGGCATCATCGTCCGGAATCCGTCCCCTGCGCTCACCACCACGTTGGTCTGTCTCGTGATGATCTCTCGGCCACACCGGCCTGAACGGGACCAGGCGGCCGGGTAAGCCGACTTGCCGACTTGGGCTCAAGCGGCAACGTGACAACATGTTGGGGCAAATCTACAGTGAGACATGTAGCTACATCGACGAGTACATCCGTGAGCGAATTTGTTTTTGGGCTATGTGCTGGTGGTGGTGGTGGTGGTGTTGGTGGTGGTGTGTTTCGTGGTGAGACATATCTCGTGTGTTGATGGGAACCCCCACGCCGTCGTCGGCGAGGTATTTACCATGGTCGGGTCAGTCAGGTGACTTGGTGAGGCCATTGTCAATGTTGGAGGGACATGTCCAGAACCCCACGCGCGTAAAAGGGGCGCGTTGCGTGATGTGATGTGTCTGTGTGTCTGTGTGTGTTTATTTGTTACGGAAACTAAAGAAGGGGGGGGATGTGTACCGTACCCACGATCGATGGAGGTGGTGGTCAGAGGGGCGTGGGTGTATCAAGGCCTGGCGGGCTGGTTTGGGCCGGGGCGCGCGGGCGTGGCGGCGTGGGATTCCCAACTGCCGGTCGGTCAGGTCGGATCCGGCGCGGTACCTGGCTGGGCAGGGTCACAGGGAGACTTGCCTGTTTGGGATGGGTGCTTGGGTTGACAGATATTATCATTGAAGGCCGTGGGGAGATCAGCCTTTCGGTATCTTGAGATGATCACGGTACAGGATTCGGGACAGTGTAAGCAAAAGCAAGTTGCTTTCTTCTTTCCAACCCGGCGCGACGGATAAGTTCGCGCCTCTTTTCCTCGCCACCAAGGAAGCCCCAATCGGTGCTTCGGTATCAAACCATCAAATGCCTCCCTGGAGCTGAAGCAAGGGCCTACGACCCCCACGTAGCGACCTCGCTAGCTCACTTCCCACCACCACCACCGCCAGCCTCAGCCAACTTCCGATCCGCCCTCTCCAGCTTCTCCCTGGCCGCGCCATCCCCCATCACCAACCCGAACCACTCCCTGACCGTGTCCACGTACCCAACATACTTGTCCCAATCCTCCACCGGCCGCCCCCTGATCTGCGGCGCACCAGCACCACTACCACCACCACCATCGCCCCCACTCTTGCCCTCGCCCTCCCAAACCGCCCAAGCCGACTCCGCCCCCGTGCGCAGGCCAAACCCCTTCCCGCTGAGCGCCATCACCTGGAACTTCTGCAGCAGAACCACGTCCCCCGGCGCCACGACCGGCAGCACGTCCTTATGCGGGTGGTACATCTGGACCTCGATGACCGTGCCCGGCGCTGCCGACGGGTCCGTCGCGTGGAATGACATGAAGTACTGGCGCGGTCCGCCCTTAGCGCGGGCCGGGGCCGCCGGTGGCGCTGTGGTTGCCACGACGAGTGCGTTGGGGAGCTTGCCGACGTGGTTGCGAAGGGACTTGAGCGGGAGGCATTCTGGTAGGTCGGTGCGTAGGCGTTTGGCGAGCTCGGATTTGAGCGCGGCCATGGTGGCTGTTGGTTTCGTGCGGGTAGCGGCTGAGGTGCTGGTTGTTGGCGTGGCGGCGGGAGTGGCATGCGTTTTTCTCGACGGTGAGGCCAACGCCGCGCGAGCCAGGCTGACGCTGTTATCGCCCTCCTTCTCGGGGGTGTCGTTTGTGGCGTTTGATCGGAGGCTGTTGGAGCGGGCGCGGGTGACTCGGGGACTGGTTCGGACCGGTTCCGGAGCTGGCTTGTTCCGCCTGCTTGCCACGGCTTGACGCGCGAGTGTGACGCTGAGGTCGGGAGTGGGGGATCGGTCTTCGGCTGGAGCTTCCTCAGCGGGCTTGCTCCGCCTGCTTGCCACGGCCTGACGGGCAAGTGTGACGCTGAGGTCGGGAGTGGGGGACCGGCCGTGCATCGGAGCTTCCGCTGCCCCTTCCAAGTATTGTTGTTGCTCCTGGGTGAGTTGTTCCAGTATCATGGTCTCATCTTCGAGGTCATCGTCTGGGGGTGTGGGGTGCTGCACGATCCCAGACTTGTCGGATTTTGCAGATCCCTCCTTGTCATTTGGTGCCTCCTTCCGGTCCTGTTCCGGAGTTGAGACTCGTGCGGGTGGGCGTGCTTGCTGTGTGGTGTCGTCATTCTGCCTCCCAATCGTGAGTGGTTCGGCCGGAATCTGTGAGTCGGGAACCAGAACGACTTCCTCTTCCTGCGTTCGAGTGCCCATGTCCATCTTGGGTGAGCTAGCGCCATCCATGTTAGGCACACCTGCGTTAACGACCACACCCTGGCCACACTCACCACCGGTCTGGGCCGATGGTGGAGGAGTACGCGGCCGGGCTTGGGCCGATGGCTTTTCAGAGTCATCTTGCCGTCCTTGCAACACGGAGGCAGGGCCGTCTTGAAAACCCCCGGGAGAGGTTGTTTGAGTTGCGAATTCGTTCTGGCCGGCCTTGGGCCCTTCTGGTTTAGTCTTGGGAGTCTCCCCCATAGAAGGCTCCTTAAACGACCCTTCATTGGCGATCTCTTGACGGCCCGCCGCAAGGGAGGTGCTTTCTGAATCTTGCTGGGTGCGGTGATGCGCACCTGGAACGGGCTCGCCTTCAGCAGCAACGACTGAAGTCCCGGAGGCGACTTCGGTTGCCACCGGTTCCGTAATAACTGAGAATGTCTCGGGCACGGCCTTTTGCAGAGGGCTCCGCGCCGCTGTCTGGTCCTCGGAGGCTGGTTCGGGCTGTGCGGGGCCGGCATCGATCATATCGACGTCCTCCTCGAACTCGACAATCTCTTCCACCTCCAAGGACACAGAGCGCAAAGCGGGGACAGCCGCTGAGGGCTGGTCCTCGGCATCCATGTCCTCGTCCTCGCTGGCTTCGAGATTCTCAGCCGTCTCCACCTGGCTAGCGAAGGAGGCGTCATCGGCATCGGGCAAGCTCTCGCCGTCGTCTGCTTCGGACGACTCAGAGAGAGTCTCGTGCCGCTCCTCTTCCTCGATGCTCATGGAGTCGTCGTGGGATTCGGCTAGCTCCGGGGCGTCAGACTCGGGTTCCTTGCCGCCATCTGTGGAGGCGTCGTCGGTTGTCTCGAGGTAGTCATCAGAGACGGAGTCAATCTGCTTATCCACTGTATCCGGGGACCTGGGGCGGGGCTGTGAGATAAAAAGGCCTTCAGAAGAACTCTCGCTCGGCGCGTGCTGGGAGTTCGGCTGCGAAACAAAAAGGCCTTCCGACGAACCTTGGCTTGCCGCCGCCGACCTGAACTCTGTGGTATACGACTCGTCTCGGGCACTGGACAGCTCAAAGGAGCCGAGGGTCTGGCTGGTGCCCACGGAGGGTACCGAACCATTATCCATCCCCGCGAGCGGCACCATCGGGTACGTGTGCGTGCTAGTAGCTTGTTCCACGCGCGTGGCAAAATCAACCACGTGGATCTTATTCAGGACGTTGTCTTGGACGTGTTCCTTGATGGTGTCGGCTTCCACCGTTTCCAGGACGCTTGGGGAAGACGGCTGGTCTGAATTGGACAGTTCTTGCGAACTCATCGGGGGCTCGGGTGGACGCGCCACCTGGGCAGCCGGGGCGGCCTTTTTCGGTGCCGGGACAGGCTCATCCTCATCCTCGGAGTCAGAGAGGAGACTGATCACGACCGGCTCCGCCGGCGCTGCTCTAGCGGGAGCTTTCCTGGCATGATACCCACTCGCATCGTCATCCTCCTCTTCGGACTCTTCCTCTTCCTCATCGCTCTCGTAGTCTTCTTCCTCATCCCACTCTTCACCTTCACCGTCCTCATCGTACACCTCGCCATTGCCGTAGCGCTCTTCGGCCTCGAGTTCGATTTCGTCCTCTTCCTCCGAGAGGCCCTCGTAGTCATCAGATGGAACATCGTAGTTGCGCTGGTCGTAGTCGCCCTCTTCGACTCGTTCCCCATATGCGACCTCGTCTTCCTTCTCATCTTCGTCCTCTTCGTCGTCAACACCGACCTCGGAGCCGCTGATGGTGTCTTCGTTCGCCACCAAGGGGTCGTATTCGTGAGGAGACGCGAGGTTCTCAGGGGGTTCCTGCTGGTCCTCTGAGACATCGTTGCCATATGCGGCGAACCCCCCTGGGACCTCCTTGGGGGCAGTGCCGTCTGCATGGAGCAACGGCTGATCGGCTGCTGCAAGTCTCTCTCCTTTCCCAAGAGCATCCGGGCCGAAGTGGCCGCCCTCGATGGGGTTGTAGTGGGGAGATTGTGTTGACATTTCCCACTGGCCATGGCCGAAACGTTCGATCGCGGGCGGCTCAAGAGGCATGGCTTGACTGGGAACATTCATATCGTCTTGCTCGCCCAACATGTCGGGATAGCTGCTCATCGCAGCATATTCGGCAGGCGCTGAGGCGTCGCCAAGGTAGGAAAGTGGGTAGGGGTCCGGCCCGTGAAATTCTGACTCGGCTGCGTGCGAAGGTTCGACTCGCGATGAATCGAGCGTTGTTTGAGGTGTGTGCGAGAAGCCAAATCTGACCTGGTCTGCAAGGCTCACTGCCAGGCCAGGGCTAGGGGGTACAGCGGTCCCAAAGGAGGGGAAATCGGAGGGGAAAGACTTGGGGCCGAAAAGAGTAGTTTGGGTAGCGTCTCCAGCGTCGCTTTCCGGCATCAGGTTCGGCTCCTGGGGCTGACCTTGGGGCGCTCGCTGGGCAAGCTCCGTGTTCGGACCAGCTGTCGCGCTTGCGTCAGGGAGGTTACCGGATGCTGGCTCAGCTGGCTTAGCTGGGGCTTCGAGCCCCGTTGGGGCCGGCTCCTCCTCATGGGGAGGCGCAGCTGGTGTCTGCTTGATTTTCGAGATGGGCGTCTGTTCATTCTGCACGGTGGCAGCAGGGCGCTGTCTCGGGGCCGGCACTGGTGTTTCCGGAGGGGCTGCGGCACTGGCCGATTCAGGAGTACCCTGTTCCATGTCGACGTCGATTATTTGATGACTCTCAGCCAGTCCTTTTGGCTTGGGCGATGGTTGCGGCGTAACATCCTCGGGAGCCTCCTCCTCCATCGGCTCAGGGCTAGGCGACTGACTGCTGTACCGCCATGCGCTGCTGTCGCGGCCGAACCGGGTTCTCTTCCGGCCTCTGCCTTTGACTCCACCGTCCTCCTCGAAAATGTCAAAGCCGCCCTCAAACAGGGCGCCATAGGATAGGCGGGCTCTCTTGACAAAGGCTGGCGAACGGTACTCGTCGGGGGGTAGGTCTGATATTTTCCGAAGGGTGGAAGGAATCTCGGGAAGACTCGGCGGGGCCATGGGCTCAGGCGTGGCTCCTTTCGTCGCTTCAGCCATGGGGCCGTCAGCTTGCTCTGGTTCGGGATGGTCGATGTGAATATGCTTCGTTTCGCCAGACTCGCCGGATTTGAGCTGGCGTCATGTTAGAGCACGGGAAAGGAACACACACGCAACCCAGTGTAGCTCGAACCTGGAGGGCTAGCTTCTGGTCAAACTGCAGCTGCCAATCAACCCTCGCGCCCGGGATGCGGCCTGGAGACACATCCTTGGAGAACTGGGCGCCGGCCAATCCCAGGAGCAACTCGTCACCGGCTCCCAGGCCAGATTCCGCGGCGGCCGTTGCGCTGGGGCCCTGGAGGACGATGCGTATCTGGCCCTTGGCACGGCGAAGGCGGACGTCGGGTTCGGCGAGCAGGAAGGCGAGGGTCTTGGTGACCGAGTTGTAGGGCCATGTGATGGTGACCTCGCCGCGAACGACGCGCCAGGTTGGGTCGGGCAGGTCGGGACCGAGGAGGGCAATTGGGGTCGGGGGTTGCGAGGACAGCAAGGCGGCAGCAGCGCGACCGTCGCCGTGGGCATTTCCATCCACCAATGCCATGTTGTCGGCGGGCGGCGGGCCCGGGGAGGCGAGGGAGAGAATGTGGGATCGAACAAACAGAAACGCGCAGGTCGTCGCGGCGGCTGTCAGATGGCGGCGGGGAGGAACCGGGGCATTCGTCGCACGGTGGTCATTTGAATGCTGTGATTAATCGGAGATGCAAATTAGATAGAACAGCTGGTTCTCGCGTGCTCGCTCTGTTTGAGATGCAAAGTTGGAAAGTTGGGAGTTGGTGAGAAAAGAGTTGTTAGAAGCAAGCAAAGCAAGCGCGGCAAGCTCTCCCAATGAATGACGTGCAGCGACGTGATGGAGTGGAGCTTGAGCTGCAGCTCCAGCCCGCCTGAGCCCTGGGTCGTGCAGGGCATAACACGGCGGGGTGTGGGGCTTGTTTAGTGGACTCGCAGCAGACCTCGGGGTTCGGGTTAGGGAGCTGCAGGCCCAAATAACGTTATCCTTACCCTGTCATTACGAAAAGAGGTTCACAAAAGGGCAGCCTCTCCCAGGGCCTCCCCTCGAGCAGCGTTCGTCCCTTGACTCGGGCTGTTGCCGCAACACCAGGCCAGTGGACCGACGATGGCAAAGTTGCCCGATGGTGCCATCTAGCGAGAGGGCGGCGTTGTTGTTGTTGCTGCTGCGCTCCCCTTCTTGTTGCTGGAATTGGCTGCGGGTATCTTTTTACGACTCTCGTTCTCCATCCCAATTACAGCGCTACCACAGGACACTCCCTCCTATTTTCGCTGTTTCCTCCACTCATACCCAACGATCCACTTACTTGTACACCCAACACCACCACCCAGCAGTGCCGCCTAGCATCATGGGTTCTCAGGAAGCAACAAGCTTCGATGTCAAAGACGTTGCCGTCATCGGCGCGGGGCCGTGTGGTCTTGCCGCCGCCAAGTTCCTCCTCGCGCAGAATGCGTTCCGGACCGTGGACGTGTTCGAGCAGCAGGCCGAGGTGGGCGGCGTCTGGTACCACAGCCCTCGGCCCTCGACGACGCTCCGTGTGCCTCAAGTGAGCGCCGACTGCCCTCCCGATCCGCCGTTGCCGCCATCATCAGGCCCGGAAGAGGCCGCACCCGTCTTCCCCTCGCCCATGTACGACGTCCTGCACACCAACATCCCCCGCGCCCTCATGTGCTACTCGGACCTGCCCATACGGCAAGACTCTCTCATCTTCCCGTCCCGAGAACACATCCAGGAGTACGTGGTCGAGTACGCCCAGGACATACGGGACCGCATCCAGTTCTCGACCCAGGTGACCGATGTCCGCCTGAGGGTCGTGGACGGGAAGGACCGGTGGGATCTGGACACGCTCTGCCTGGCAACGGGCGAGACGACGAGCGCTACATACGACGCCGTGGTCGTGTCGTCAGGCCACTACACTGCCGTTTACATACCAGACGTCAAGGGCCTCGCCGACTTCCACAAGGCGCATCCGGGCGTCGTCTCACACTCCAAACACTACCGCAACCCGGGCCCTTTTGCCAACAAGAAGGTGGTCGTCGTCGGCAACGCCGCCTCGGGAATCGACATCGCCGCTCAGATCAGTCCGGTCTGCCAGAAGCCGCTTCTGCTCTCGGCGCAATCGCCAACATCTGAAGCCAACCTCAAGTTTTCGGGCGCCGAAGAGGTGCCCGTGATCGACGAGTTCCTACCAGCCGAACGAGCCATTCGGTTTCAAGACGGGCGCGTCGAGAAGGATATCGACGCCGTCATCTTTGCCACCGGCTTCCTCTTCTCTTTCCCCTTCCTCCGCTCACTCAAGCCGGCCGTCGTGACGGACGGAAGGAAAGTGCACGGCCTGTACAAGCACCTCTTCCTCATCGACCACCCAACCATGGTCTTCACGAGACTGCCCATCAAGGTTGTGCCCTTTCCGCTCTCCGAGAGCCAGGCGGCCGTGTTTTCGAGGGTATGGGCGAACCTGTTGCCCCTGCCACAGCCGGACGAGATGCGGAAGTGGGAGGCCGACGAGGCCGAGAGGCGGGGAGACAAGTACCACGTTTGGCCTGAAGGCGGCGATGCGGCCTACATCAATTCGGTCCACGCCTTGATTTCGCAATCGGGCACGCCAGGAAAGGAACCACCGCACTGGAGCCCGGAGCTGGTCTGGCAGCGGCAGATCTACGCTAAAGCCAAGCTGCAGTTCGAGTTGGGAGGGCGGACCGCGACGACCCTTGAAGAGCTCGGGTTTGAATACTCGCCGGTCGAAGACGGAGTTCAGGTTGAGGCTGGCGCTGATGTTGGCTCGCCATAACCACCTCACCAGGATCCCTCAGGAACCATGGCCCGCCAGCGTCGTATCCGGGGTTCACACAGGGTGGCACAACACCGGGACACTGCATCATCTTCTCTCCGGGCCAAAGAGCCTCTTGGCCCGGAATTGAGATGGCATGCGCCGCCTCCAACCTCCAAAACTCCAAAACGATGGCTCACCAGAGTCTTGTCTGGCGGGTAGGGGACCTGGCTGTCCCTCCCATGGGGCCCTGGGTGGCTCCAGAGAGTGAAACCAAGGGCTGGCACCCCCTGGCGCCGAGCCCGGCACACCCGTGTCTGCGCTGTGGGGTTATCGATGTTAGTGGCGGGGACTTTGTCGGCCAGCGAGTCGCAAGCGGCGGAACGACGCCCTCAATGGGGTGTTTCGACGGCGCCTTGGATGCGCCGGGGCCGAGGATTTATAATCTGTAAGCCCGCCAACCCTCATCTTATCGCGGATCTGATAGTTCGCGAGACCTCGACATCAACGAGGAATTCATTGATGATTGAGTCGTTTCATCCACAGCGCATTGGGCTAGACAAAATCTGAATTGATCATCGTCCAAGACAAGGCCAGACAACCTTGTTGGCAACAACACCCTCGCCTGGTACATTACCCGCAGTGACAACCGCCAAACCAGCTGTCAGCATGGAGACCCCCAACATTCACCGACTCCGTCTGACCGACGACGACAAGCCCGAGCCCGTCGACCTCAGCCATCACTTCTCCGTCATTACCAAGCGGCGCGTGCCTTCTGAGCTCAAGCAGGCTTACAAGTTCTTTCAGATCCCGGGCATCTTGAACATTGCTGGCGGTTTGTATTCCCAGCCCGTCTCACAACTCGCCGCGCTGTTCATCAGTCTCACTCACCCACCCCGCCCGTGACCAGGCCTCCCCCACGTCGACTTCTTTCCCTTTGATACCCTCGAGGCGCAAGCCGCGAAGCCGGACCGATATGTCCCGTCGCCCAATTACCCCGGCGAGCAAGCTGCGCCATCATCCGCGTCGCCAGATCCGGCCGCAGCCACCCACATCGCCGTGCCCAAGACGCTCGAGGAGACCGATCCGTTGAAGAAGATCGACCTGGCCACGGCCCTCCAGTACGGCCTGGCCCAAGGCTACCCCCCGCTGCTATCCTGGGTGCGCCAGTTCACCCGCGAGAATCTCCACCCGAACGCGCCCTACCGCGGCGGCCCCGAGGTCGTCCTGACCTGCGGCTCGACCGATGGCTTCGCCAAGACGCTGAACCTGTTTGTTGATCAATGGACCGAGGGCATCAACCCCATCAGCGAGCGCCCGGGCCTCCTCTGCGAGCCCTACGTCTACAGCAACATCCTCAGCCAGGCCCAGCCCTATGGTGTCCAGGTCGTCCCCGTGGCAACGGATGCCTCCGGCATGTCTGTCGATGGCCCGGGAGGGCTGGAGGATGTCCTGTCCAACTGGGACACGTCCAAGGGCAAGCGGCCCAATATGATGTACACCGTCACGTAAGTCCCAGCCCCCCATGTCTACTACGTGGCCACCCATTGTCCTCTCCTTCTTACTGACAAACCCAGACTCGGCCACAACCCCACCGGCATCGTCCTCTCCGTCACCCGCAAAAAAGAAATCTACGCCCTCTGCAACAAATACGACATCATCATCGTCGAAGACGAGCCCTACTGGTACCTCCAATTCCCCTCCGCCGCCACCCTCGAAGCCCAAACCCGCAACCTCCCCACCCC
>FTEL01008137.1_pt1 | contig 17748 bp, 14 predicted proteins | sample 1658911 | NCBI WGS metagenome assembly FTEL01 (sample SAMEA3914869, study PRJEB12502) | metagenome | biome: forest; material: soil | place: USA | collected 2012-03-12 | depth 0.1 m
CCCCCGCGAGGACCAGCCGCCGCTGCCGTTGGGGTGCCACTGGGGAGAAAGTTGCGGGTCGGTGTTGGTTGGGGATGCCGGGAGGGTATCCAGGCGGAGCAGGCAGTTGTCGGGCTTGATGTCGCCGTGCATGAGGCCCTTTGCGTGGAGGGCCTCGACGGTGCGGAGCAGCTCGATGGAGAAGAACATGGCGAGTTGCTCGTCCATGACGCCCGAGGCTTCGCCGCGGAAGAGGTTGACTACGTCGAGGAGGGTGCCGTGCGGGTGGAAGGGCAGGAAGAGGAAGCCTTCGTCTTGGTAGAGGTGCATTTCGAGGGCGGGGGAGAGGGAGGCGGTCGCGCGGTGTTGCGGGCCCAGGCGGGAGTGGGCTAGGCGCATCATGTAGAATTCCCAGGGGGTTGGGGGGTCTTCCATCTTGAGGGCTTCGCGCTCGTGGCGGTGATTGTGGGTGCTGGCGAAGGCGCCGCGGCCCATGGTGGCGATGGGGTTGTTCTCGTCGAGGTGGTCGTCGGAGGAGGGGGAGTTACTGGATGTGCAGGAGTTGTCGACCAGGTAGACTGGGGCAAAGGCACCTGCACCGAGCTCCTTGCGGATGGTGTACTGGGACTGGACGCCGGGGAACTGGAGGACGACTGACTGCCCCAGGCCGCCGGACTTGTCGGTGCTGTTCCGGCTGCCCTTGCCCGCCGACTTGGCAAACTTGCGGATCTCGGCTCCCTTTTCGTACCGCTCGTCCCGGTGGTCGTAGAACCCGTCGTAGGAGCTCAGCGGAGGGTGGATTGCTGCCAGGATCTCCGCCCGGACGCTCTCATCGACGGGGTTGCACTGGGCCTCCTTGATGATGGGGCCTTTGGGGGCAAGCGCCTTGGGGCCGAGCACCTTCGGAGCAAACGGCTTCCCTGCTGATACCGGCTTCGGCTTCGGCAGAAGCGGCAGGGCAATCTTTCCCCTGGGATTCTCCTCTTCCATCACATCCCTCAGGGGGCTGCTCAACGGCTCCAAGTCATGGTTTCCCCCATCCTCCTCGTCCTCGTCCTCCTCATCATCCTCAAGCAGCATGTCGGTATTCGGTCTCCTAGACGGCGTCTTGCCATATCTGTTCTGCTCCGTCGTCATGTCGAGCGATGTCTCGGTCCGCTCCGTGATCGGGGTCATGAAGGGGAGGCGGTTGTTAGCCGCCTCCGCGGGATCCCTGTATGGCCGCCGCGAGGGGACATAGTCCTCAGGGGGAATCGGCACGAACATGGTCCTCGTTCTAGGAGCACCCTGGTCGTCGTCGTCGTCGTCCTCGTCCTGCTGGTCATGCTCTGCGTCTGCGGGCTCGTCGCGGATGTCAATCAAGTCGGAGACCTCGGCATCGTCCGGGCCTTCACCCTCGCCTTCAACGCCCGGGATGTGTCGGTGCATCGAAAACTCGGACCATTCGCTGCCGACGCTCTTCGCATCCGACATCTCGTCGTCATCGGCCTCACCGCTGCCTTGTTCATCGTCGCCCCCCACGTTGGTTGTGGTTACGGTGCTCTCGCCGCCGCTGGTGTAATCATCCGAGTCGTAGCCGCGCTCATCATCGCTGTCATTCAGTTCCTTGCCACCGGGCTTGAGCGGCGCGTTAAAGATGTCATAGATATCGTCGGTTGCTGCCTTGGTGTGCAACGTCATGGTTGGTTCCGCGGTAGACCGCCTCTTCTTCTTGATCTTCGGCCCCGAGGGCGAGTCCAGCTTCGCTTTGACTGCATCCGAGTTAGGCAGGAATATCAATAAACCAGAACGAGGGACTTACTGATTTGTGTCTCGTTCATCTCAACCACCTTCTTCTTCTTCGACTTGTTCGACTTCGGGTAAATGGGGGCGCCATTCTCGTCAAGCCTGATAACATCCTGATGCACTGCCAGCTTCCTCGAGGCCAACGCATTCCCGTGCCCCATTGAATTCTCGTCCGCAAACGAGGGAAGCTCCTCGTCCTCCCACTGACATCCAAGCCACCCCCGATTCGCGGCCCAAATCTCCTCAAAGCTGCGCTCGGTCCCCGGCTCGTCAGGTGTCGGGTACACCGCTCTCAGATCGACAAACACGCGCTCTCTCTTCCCGTTGACCGGGTTCACAGTGACCTGGACCTTGCTATGATGAATTGGGATGTGTGATTGCGAAAGCTGCTTGCTCAAGGACTGAAAAATACAAAGAATGCGCCAAGCCGCCGCCATACATTAGTCCTATATTGATCAACACCTGGTTTTGTCGGGGTCTGACTGAGACGGGGCTACTTACCGGATCCCTGAAGACAGCCAGCTTCGGCCCGCTGCTCTTCTTCCCCCCCGCCTTGAGCGTTTCCCCGGCCCACGGCTTCGGCTCCATCACGTTCTCCTTCTTCCGATCGGCCAGAGACCCGATGCTGTCCCATCCCTTAGATTCCGGGCCGCGGGCGGACATGGCCGGCGCGGCGGGGGCGGCGTCCGCGTCGGAGAAGATGGCCATCTTGGACCGGGCGGGCTTTGCCGACGGCCCGCCAAGTCCCGGATTCTGCCTCGGAGCTTGCGGGTCGCGCGGTGCGGCGGCAGCCAGCGAGAACGGATCGACCTTGGCCGCGAGCGCCGGCCTGACCAAGGGGAGGGCCGGCGACGACGGACCCTCGTCCTGGTCCTCCTGCTGCGCCCGGCGCTGCTCAAACTCGCCGAACTTGCGCAGCAGGCGCGCAGCGGGCCGCGCCTCGCGCTCAATGCCCAGCTTGTAGACCTCCTCCGCCTGCGTCCACCTGCCGGCGGTTTCCAGCCAAGCGGCGTATTCCTCGTAGAACAAGGCGAGCGTCTCCCCGATGGCGTGGCGCGACAGGAACACAAACGCCTCGCGGGGCGCGTCGGAGAAGAGGCTGATGTAGTGAATCCACAGCTTCACGTAGCGCGGGTCGTTCTTGTACTGGGCGGAGCTCACAAACGCCTTGGTGGCGCGCTCGAGCAGGGTGTGCAGCTGCGACTGCGGGGTGGCCTGGGCCGAGGGGTAGGCGTCGAGGGTCCAGCGGACGTAGCGGTCGTAGATGTCGAGCGGGTCGTCCGACTCGGAGATGGCGACGAGCTCGGCCTCGAATTCGGCGCGGATCGAGTCGTTGACGTCCTTGGAGTCCAGCGGGGAGGGCGTCAGGTGGGGCTGCAGCGGCGACGGCGAGAACAGCTCGGCGAGCTTCTTGGCGGAGCGGCCGCTCGGGAGGGCCTGGATGTTTTCCTTGTGGCCCTCGATGATGTCGAAGTTGACGGCGTCGTTGTTGGGGGGCGCCATCTCGTGGGATTTGGCGGGCCCGACGGCGGCCCGAGCGAGTGCGGGGTTGGGGTCGAGGAAATGCGGTTCTGCTGGTTGTCGAGGGAAAAAGAAAAAATAGAAGCGAGGAATAGATTTCGTCTTGTTGTCGAGGATGCTGGCGCGGCGCCGACCTACCTGGCCTGTGCTACCAAAAGGCGTGTCGCAATTTGCAAGCACGACGCGTGTGGTTCAGACGAGACGAGGGGTTGCAGGTTGCTGCGAAATCCCACAAAACCCACTTTCCTGTTTCTGTCGGCGTTTACCAAATATTTGGGCCGTCGCTGTAGCAACCGTTGCCAGCTGTCACCAACTGGCGCGATTCTGGCCACCGGAACCAGCAGAGCACAGACCATCCCATCCTCACTCATCTCAGGTCACATTCCATGAACCATGAACCTCAAACAAGTTTGACTGACTTCCATCCATCGCAGTCACAACGGCGAATCCCCCTTCGACCCGCCGTGGCTATGGCCGCCTTCCCTGTTTGCGGCGGGGACTACCGGAGCCGCTGCCGTCCGTCTCCGCAACGCGCCGTTACGCTACCCTCCACGTCACACAGCCCCCCGGCACAGCATGCACACGAAGCAGCGGAAGGGACGGGTCAGTCATGTTCGCATCTTGGCGCATTGGCCTGGTATTTCCGTGTTTCTATGTCCCTTTTCATGAGCCATTCCGAAACCATTCACTCTCACACCCGAGGTAAACTGCTTCTGCCCGTCAAACCGCCCGAAACCTGCATCCCGAGGTTCCGGTCCGCTCCGAGTGGGTCTTTACTCCTGTTCCTGCATCTACGACTAGCTTAGAGGTCAACAGCCTTGCGGAAGTTCTCGCCAGCATAGATGGCGTTCTCGCCCAGCTCCTCCTCGATGCGGAGGATCTGGTTGAGCTTGGCAAGACGCTCAGACCGGCAGGGGGCACCGGTCTTGATCTGGCCCGAGCGGATACCGACAACCACGTCGGCGATGGTGACATCCTCCGTCTCACCCGAGCGGTGAGACACCATGACGCCCCAGCCGTCAGCGTACGAGTCCTTGGCGGCCTGGATCGACTCGGTGAGGGTGCCGATCTGGTTGACCTTGAGCAGCAGAGCGTTGGCCGCCTTGAGGTCAATGGCCTGCTTGATGCGCAGGGGGTTGGTGACCGTCAGATCGTCACCGACGATCTGGATGTCCTGGGTCTTGTAGAAGTAGCTCCAGGCCTCCCAGTCGTCCTCGGCGAAGGGGTCCTCGATCGAGACGATGGGGTACTTCTTGCAGAGCTCGCCGTACAGGGCAGCCAGCTCCTCGTACGTGATCCACTTGGTCGGGTCGCTGTCGGGGTTCTTGAAGTCGAGGTCGTACTTCTTGGCGTCCTCCTTGTAGAACTCGCTCGACGCCACATCCATGGCGATCTTGACCTGGCCCTCGTAGCCGGCCTCCTTGATGGCGTCCATGATGAGCTCCAGGGCCTCATCGGCGGTCTGGATATCGGGGGCAACACCACCCTCGTCGCCGACGTTGCCGGCCGACTGGCCGTAGCGCTTCTTGGCGAGAGCCTTGAGCTTCTGGTACACCTCAGCACCCTGGCGCATGGCCTCGGTGAACGACGGCGCAGTCGAGGGGACAATCATGAACTCCTGGAAGGCCAGGCGGCCACCGGCGTGGGAGCTGTCGAATCGGGTTAGCGAGCGCCCCGCGAGCTCGGGTGACGAACATCCTGACTCACCCGCCGTTGACAACGTTCATGAAGGGAACAGGGAGGACGTAGGGCTTCTTGGTGCCGGCAAGGTCCGAGATGTGGGCATAGAGGGGCACGCCCTTCTCGGCGGCACCGGCCTTGGCGATGGCCAAGCTCACGCCGAGGATGGCGTTGGCACCAAGGTTGGTCTTGTTGGGAGTGCCATCAAGCTTGTTGAGGAACTCGTCGACCTTGGTCTGGTCCTTGACGTCGATGTTCTCCTTGATGATCGCGGGGGCAATCACGTCGTTGACGTTCGCGACGGCCTTCAGGACGCCCTTGCCGGCCCAGTGGGTCTTGTCACCGTCGCGGAGCTCGCAAGCCTCGTGCTGGCCTACACACCGCCAACACTGTCAGTTTACGGGCCGCTGACACGCGGGCGCTGGATCTGACTAACCAGTGGAGGCGCCCGAAGGGACGATGGCACGGTGGAGGCCAGTCTCGGTCACGACATCGACCTCGACGGTGGGGTTACCGCGAGAGTCGTAGACGGAGCGAGCGTGGATCTTGGTGATGGCCATTGTGAATGGTTCTGGGGGCCGAATGTCAGCTGAGAGCGGTGGTGCGAGCGGAAGAAAGTTGGGCGAGTGGGCGGTGCGGGCAGCCGGGGGCAATTTGAATGACAGCTCGAGAGGAAAGCCAAGTGCTGATCGCAGTTGGGGGTTCAACTGTGTCTCAGCGCAGCTGAAATTCGCTCAATTGCAGTTCTGAGAGAACTGTGGGATGGGATATCGCGCATGGCTACTCGACGCCCAACCTCGCCCCCCCCGCGAGGACGCGTTGTTTCCCAAGGCGGGGGAGGGCTGGGGGCTGGGGGCTGGGCGAGGGGTGCGATGGAGGGAAAGCGGAACGAGGGATTGACTGCGAAGGCTTGGAGCATACCTGAGGCTGGTTTGACCTTGGCTGGGAGTAATCTCAGTGGTGTGGCAGTGAAGCTTACTGAGAGGGAGAGGGAGAAGAAAAAAAGAGAAAGAGGAATAAAGCAAGCAGTCAGGAAGCTTGAGCAAAGAGGTGGTCGAGGAGGGGCAAGATTTGTTTGGTGGGGTGGTGTGATACGAAGCGGGACTGCTAGTGGCTGTTAGGAAGCAGCTGTCCTGCGGGATGCATTCCCCCAACAAATCGGGCAAGCGAGGCTGTCAAATGCTGCTGTCCGCATCCCAGGTCTAACAAGCGAAACGGCGGGCACCCTCAGGGCTGCGTTGGGGGAACGGGGCCAGCAATGTCCGTTCCTGGGCGACGGATTCTGGGCGGGCGCGGGGGTTCAATGAGCTCGAATCCGTTGTCGGAGCTCCCCCTGTGAAACAGACGACGGCGGGCCAGGTTTTGATCTGCATCCAGCCGCCTCCCTGGCAAACGTGCTGGGCTGGGTAGTTGACATTGGTCCTGATCCGCAATGAGACGCGATGCGATGCCGCGGTCTTGTTTCCTCGCGGCTGAAGCATCCGATGCGATGGATGATGCTTGGGCAGCAGCAGCCACAGCAGCAGGCGCGTGTTGACAGTGCCCCTCCCTGACAACCCCTCGACAACCCCTCCACGGATCAAGCTCCTGGCCCTGCCCCGCAGTGGCTCCGAAAGTGGATCTGGGCGTCCCCACCCAAAGAACCAGATCGGCCCTTGATGGAAATGTCCTCAACTCCAAAACCTGGAATGGAACCAGGAGTGGGAGCCTTCGAGTCACTTTGGAGAGCGTGCTCTTGGACCCATGTCCGCGATGGCAAACTCCAGTTTGGATGACTCCCAGGTCCCCGGCGACCGCTGTCCGGTTTGCGCAGCTGCCGTCGCTTCCAGTTTTCGCCTTCCGTCCTTGCCTTGGACTGCGCAGCGCAGGATCTGAATAGCAACCGACTGCGACTGCGGATGCCCGTAGTACACAATAGTCGTCCATCGTCGAAACCCCTGGCCCGCCCGCCTTATCCGTTTGCGGTTGGTGCCATGCCTCCATTCCGGACGTCATCTCCTTCGACACATTCCTGGGCTGGTGTCGTGGTTGGGCGACGCATTACGTAAGGTCCCCAGCCAACAGCTCGCTCCGCCAAGGGAGCTTCAGCTGGTGAGAGCGGGCACTGCGCGGCAGAACTATCAGACCAGCTTCCATGGCTGACTCGTCACCCGAACCAAGCTCGAACGAACCGCTTGTGGCGGCCGACTAGGTGAGAACAATGGAAGCTTCTCATTGTTTTGAACCAAACAACCAGGCTTCCCGTCTGAGTCTATCGATTCCGTCCAGACCTATCCTGTGCGTGACCTTCCCAGCCAGAGCTCTGACCGCCTGCCGGAAGCAGTAAGTGGTAGACGGGACCTGCCGCATTGGCTCGGCAGGCGTCGGGTTTGTCCCCTCCTGGTTGGCCCAGGCAGTTCTGGCAGTTCCCGTCTGTTTGCTCTGAACTTTGGATGTCCGAACCCATTCAGTCTCATGAGTGCTGCTTGCGGCTTGCCCAGAAGGTGTACGATAGGGCCCACTGTGCATTGTCCCATTGTCGTCTCTCCTTTTTATCTCGTCTCTCCTTCTCCTTCGCCATGTTCCGTTCCTGCATTGCTGCGCGTTCCCTCAGTCGTGGCGCCCCGAGAGTCACGCAAGCACGAACAGCGCTGCAGCTGGGCACCCATCTGACGCCGAAGAATTTTACCTCTCGGTACGGCCGCCCACCACTGCCACTGCCACTGACGCAGGCGCTGAGTGACGGGGCACCACCCCCTGCCACTCCATTGCTGTCTCCTCCCTTGCAACAATGCCCCCCCTGGTCCTGGTCAAGGGCCGATGCTAATCGTCACCCCGCAGTTACTCGGCCTTGAGGCAGCTCCCCTCTTTAACAACAACATCAACATCAACGTCAACAGCAACTGCACTTTCCCCGTTACAGCGCCATCGATCCGGCCTGCATCCTCGCCCGCTCCGCCTATCCCGTACGCCGGTCCGTTATTGCTCGCACCGCCGCAATATGTGCCGCACGCATGCCGCGGCCGAAATGGCAGGTGGGGTTAACGTGCAGGGCCGCGAGCTGCTCCCCGCCAACGTCATCCCGCGACACTACCATGTCACCCTCGAGCCCGACCTCAAGAAGCTGACCTTTGACGGCACCGTCGTCATCGACTTGGACGTCGCCGAGGAGTCGACCTCCATCTCGCTGCACACCCTCGAGCTCGATATCCACAGCGCATCCATCACCTCGGGCGGCCAGACCGTCAGGTACGTTTGCAGCTCCCTGCGCTGTGCTCGTGTGATTGTTTGCTCTGTGTGGCTGACCCGAGTGAAGCTCGTCCCCCTCCGTTGCGTACGATGAGGCCACCCAGGTCACCAAGTTCGGCTTCGACAATGCCGTCGCCAAGGGCAGCAAGGCCCAGCTCGAGATCAAGTTCACCGGCCAGCTCAACGACAAGATGGCCGGCTTCTACCGCTCGACCTACAAGAACCCCGACGGGAGCGAGGGCATCCTGGCCGTCCCCCAGATGGAGCCCACCGATGCCCGCCGCGCTTTCCCCTGCTTCGACGAGCCCTCCCTGAAGGCCGAGTTCACCGTCACGCTCATTGCCGACAAGAACCTGACCTGCCTCAGCAACATGGACGTCGCCTCCGAGACCGAGGTTGCATCGACACAGACGGGCGGCGTCAAGAAGGCGGTGCACTTCAACAAGTCGCCGCTCATGTCGACCTATCTGGTCGCCTTCATCGTCGGCGAGCTCAACTACATCGAGACCAACGAGTTCCGCAAGCCCGTCCGCGTCTACGCCCCGCCCGGCCAGAACATTGAGCACGGCCGCTTCTCGCTGAGCCTTGCTGCCAAGACCCTCGCCTTCTACGAGAAGGTCTTTGGCATCGAGTTCCCCCTCCCCAAGATGGACCAGATTGCTATTCCCGATTTCGCCCAGGGCGCCATGGAGAACTGGGGCTTGGTTACATACCGCGTGGTCGACTTGCTGCTGGATGAGAAGGCCAGCGGCGCGGCAACCAAGGAGCGTGTCGCCGAGGTGGTGCAGCACGAGCTGGCCCACCAGTGGTTCGGCAACCTCGTCACCATGGACTGGTGGGACGGCCTGTGGCTCAACGAGGGCTTTGCCACGTGGGCGTCGTGGTACTCGTGCAACATCTTCTACCCGGAGTGGAAGGTGTGGGAGTCATACGTGGTCGATAACCTCCAGCGTGCTCTCGCCCTGGATTCCCTTCGCAGCAGCCACCCGATCGAGGTCCCCGTCAAAAAGGCCGACGAGATCAACCAGATCTTTGACGCCATCTCGTACTCCAAGGGCTCGTGCGTCCTGCGCATGATCTCTACCTATCTCGGCGAGGAAACCTTCCTGGAGGGCGTCAGGCGGTACCTCAAGAAGCACGCCTACGGCAACACCCAGACCGGGGATCTGTGGGCGTCCCTTGCTGAGGCCAGCGGCAAGAACGTTGAGGAGGTCATGCAGGTGTGGACCAAGAACATTGGCTTCCCTGTGGTGACGGTGTCGGAGAAGGATGACAAGACCATCCAGCTGAAGCAGAACCGCTTCCTCCGCACTGGCGACACCAAGCCCGAGGAGGATCAGGTCATCTACCCCGTGTTCCTCGGCCTCCGCACCAAGGATGGCGTCGACGAGTCGCAGACTCTCGACAAACGGGAGAGCACCTTTGAGGTGCCGAGCACCGAGTTCTTCAAGCTCAACGCGAACCACACGGGCCTGTACCGTACTGCCTACTCGCCGGAGCGGCTGAAGAAGCTGGGCGACGCGGCCAAGCAGGGCCTGCTGAGCGTTGAGGACCGGGCTGGCATGATTGCCGATGCCGGCGCCCTCGCCACGTCAGGCTACCAGAGCACGTCGGGCGTCTTGAGCCTCCTCAAGGGATTCAACTCTGAGTCTGAGTTTGTCGTCTGGAACGAGATCATTGCGCGCGTCTCGTCGGTGCAGAGCGCCTGGATCTTCGAGGACAAGGCTGATCGCGATGCCCTGGATGCGTTCCTGCGTGATCTCGTGAGCGCCAAGGCGCACGAGCTGGGCTGGCAATTCTCTGAGGCGGATGGCCACATCCTGCAGCAGTTCAAGGCCATGATGTTTGGCAGTGCCGGCCTGGCCGGTGATGAGACCATCATCAGCGCCGCAAAGGACATGTTTAAGAAGTTCATGGCGGGTGACAGGGCGGCGATCCACCCCAACATTAGGGGCAGTGTCTTCAGCATGGCTCTCAAGTACGGCGGCGAAGAGGAGGTATGTCGGCCCCTTTTGGTGTAGTCTTATTGCCCAAGCGCTAACAGAGACTTACATAGTACGATGCGGTCCTCAACTTTTACCGTACCTCGACCAACAGCGACGAGCGCAACACGGCCCTCCGTTGCATTGGCCGGTCCAAGGAGCCCGCCCTCATCAAGCGGACCTTGGATCTCCTCTTTAGCGGCGAGGTCAAGGACCAGGATATCTACATGCCCACCAGCGGCCTGCGCAGCCACCCCGAGGGCATCGAGGCCCTGTATGTCTGGATGACGGAGAACTGGGAGGAGCTCACCAAGAAGCTCCCGCCGGCCCTCTCGATGCTGGGCACTATGGTGACCATCTTCACGTCGAGCTTCACCAAGCAGGAGCAGCTGGCGCAGGTGGAGAAGTTCTTCGAGGGCAAGAGCACCAACGGGTTTGACCAGTCGCTGGCGCAGAGCCTGGATGCCATCAGGTCCAAGATCTCGTGGATTGAGCGTGATCGGTCGGACGTGAGGGCCTGGCTGAAGGAGAACGGCTACCGTTCGTAAAACAGACAACCGTTTGGGCAAGGAAGCAGAGATCTGACGACGTGGTCAGGTCCCCCAGCATCGGCGGAGTTGAGCGGTCAGAGAGCGCATCGACTTTGAGGAGAGGAAAACAATTGGAAATGAGGATACTCGGTCCAGTTCGTTGGAACTCTAGACAGATGCATGTATGTACAGTAGATGATGATGAATGAGAAACTCGCAGTGTGTTCACATTGTTGCTCCACACAATGCTTGTAGCCAGCGCTCTGACAGAGTGAGGGGCCCGTGAGAACAGTGGTATTTTGTTCCAGCTTATGATGAAGAGCTGGCGACTAACAGAGTGACCGTGCATCGTTTTAATGTTTGGGCTGTCTGACTTTCGTTAAAAGCCTGATGAGGGTGATGTGATGTGGAGACAATTTTCACTTTCTTAAAAGCACTGAAAGCGGGCAGCGATTTCTCCGCACTTTCATTGCAGATTCTCTCTGCAACCCAGACAAAAACCCAATTCAACCCAACCCAACCAGGACTGGATTTGTTCAATATCAAACAAACAACCAACCCCTGAAACCAGCAACAGAGACCGCCAAAATGGCCAAGGACAAAAAGGGCAAAAGCGAGTCGAAAAAGGCCAAGCTAGCCGAGAAGAAGCAGAAGCAGGAGAAGAAGGCAGACAAGAAGGCCAAGGTGAAGGCCTCCAAGATGGACGGCAGTGATGTCGAGGACGTGGATCTGGACGCCGTGCTTGAGGAATACAAGAAACAACAGGAGCAGTTCCTCAAAATCACCGAGACGGTGGCTGAGGGCCCGCCGCGCGCCCGCTCAGCGGCGGCATTCCTGGCGAATCCATCCAACAGCAACCAGCTGCTTCTCTTCGGCGGCGAGTATTTCAACGGCTCGCTGGCCACTTTCTTCAACGACCTCATGGTGTACTACGTTGACCGCGACGAGTGGCGGTGCGTCACCTCGCCCAACGCCCCCCTCCCGCGCAGCGGCCACGCCTGGGCCCGCGGCGGCAACCAGACCAACGCCATCTACCTCTTCGGCGGCGAGTTCAGCTCGCCCAAGCAAGGCACCTTCTACCACTACAACGACTTCTGGAAGCTCGACCCGACGTCGCGCGAGTGGACGCGCCTCGAGCCCAAGGGCAAGACCCCACCCGCCCGCTCCGGCCACCGCATGACCTACTTCAAGAACTACATCATCCTCTTCGGCGGCTTCCAGGACACGGCCAACCAGACAAAGTACCTCGCCGACCTGTGGATCTACGACACGGCAAACTTCGTCTGGCACAACCCCGCTCTGCCCCCCGCGCAGCTCAAGCCCGACGCCCGCTCGTCCTTCACCCTCCTCCCGCACGACCAGGGCGCCGTCCTCTACGGCGGCTACTCCCGCGTGAAAACCACCGCCCCGACCAACAAGCAGCAGCAATCCGGCCGGGGAGGCCAAAGCGGCGGCGGCGGGCAACGCAACGTCCTCCGGCCCCTAATCCACACAGACTGCTTCTTCCTGCGCATCACCCCTCCCCCGCCGGAATCCCCGTCAGGCACGCCCCCAACCGTCCGCTGGGAGCGGCGCAAAAAGCCCGCCAACGCGCCGAACCCCGTGCGCGCAGGCGCGACGATGGCCTACCACAAGGGTCGTGGCATCCTGTTCGGCGGCGTGCACGACGTGCAGGAGAGCGAGGAGGGGATCGAGAGCGAGTTTTTCAACGGGCTGTTTACGTGGAATGTGGAGCGGAACCGGTTTTTCCCGCTGGCGCTGAGGAAGAGTCGGGTGAATAAGGGGAAGGGAGGTGGGGAGCAGAGGGTGGGCGGGCGGAAGGGCAGGGCGAAGGAGAATGAGGAGGAGTTGTTGAGGCAGTTGGCTGCGTTGCGGGCGGGGGCGTCGTTGGATGGGGAGGATGAGATGGAGGGTGTGGAGGGGGTGAAGGAGGAGGAGGAGGAGAAGAAGGTTGTGAGGGAGATGCCGGTGAGCATGGAGTTTCCGCATCCGAGATTTAATGCGTTGCTGGCGGTGCAGGATGATGTGTTGTACATCTATGGGGGGACGTTTGAGAAGGGGGATCGGGAGTTTACGTTTGATGATTTGTACGCGATCGATTTGGGGAAGCTGGATGGGTGCAAGGAGGTGTTTAACAAGCCCGTGGAGGATTGGATTGTAAGTTTGGTCTGCCATGGTGGATTGAATCTTCAATTGCTAACATGGTGGCAGGTATCCGACGACGAAGACGAGGATGATGAGGATGATGACGAGTATGAAGATGATGAGGAGGACGAGGAGGGTGACATTGAGATGGCCGAGGAGCCGTCCAAGCCGCTCTTCACACCGAGCAAGAGGGGCAAGAAACAGGCTTCCGACGAAGCCTCGAACGCGGACACCGCCTCCACGACGCCGTCGACTGAGGAAGAGGAGGAAACCGAGTCGGCCACGACTGTTGATGACGGGTTGCCGCACCCGAGGGTAAGTTCCCCTTTCCACTCACCTCCTTCCCGAAATAAACTAACATCCCCTCCTAGCCCTTCGAGTCCCGCCGCGACTTCTTCCAGCGCACCTCCAACGAGTGGCAGGAGGTGCTCATGACCAGCCTGCGGTGGAAGGGCATCCAGCCCGAGACGCTGAGCGTCAAGGAGATCAAGTCCAAGGCGTTCGAGCTCAGCGAGGAGAAGTGGTGGGACTGCCGCGAGGAGATCACGCTGCTCGAGGAGGAGCAGGAGGCGGCCGGCATCGGCGAGGTGGTCTCGCTCGCGGACAGGGGCGAGGCTGGGCATGGTGGGGGCGGTGGTGGTGGGCGGAGGCGGTAGAGTGGTGGATGGAACATGTAAAGGGGGATACGTATATATCCGTACCGGGTATCTTACCCCTATATTCGATCTTTGGGTTTCCTTGGCTACCCCTAACCCTACCCCTATCCCGTTGGGTTGCCTTAAAGGTTATCACGTGACCAGGCGTTCTTTCTAATCGCGATCGCCCCTCCTCGTCGCGTCTTCCATCTCATCTTCTCATCACCATCTCGCCGCCATCACCACCGGTTCATCCTTCAATATCGAGCAGATCTCCTTCTTTCGAATTTGGATGGATTAACTGCCACGGTTTACACCGTGAACTAGACGTCCTGATTGTTCTACTTTTTTCTTCAAAATTTCCGACCATGCCCATCGGCATCGAGCGGATCAACACGAAGCGGTCGCAGCCCAACGACCGCATCGTCTTCATCAAACCACTCAAGGGGCCGGGCGAGAAAATCGCACAGGACTTTCTTGAACGGATTGCGGCACAATGTTGTACGTCGAGTCGAGTCGAACTGAACTGGGGCTGACCTCGGGGCTGACCTCGACTGCAGTACCCATTATGCGGGAACACCACTTGTCCGTCATGTCCCTCGAAGAGTACGAACCAAACCCCGAGTTTGTGGGGCGAAACTTCAACGCCGGCGAGGTCATCCAGCTGGTGCTCAAAGCCCGCTCCGGCCACTGGCTGCCCTTCAACTATGTGCAGATGGTCATGATGCACGAGTTTGTTCTCCCAATCCCCTACAGACCAATAACCCCTTCTGGTACTGACATGCCACGTCCAGACTGGCGCATTGTAAACAAATGAACCACTCCCGGGCTTTCTGGGCCGTAAGGAACCAGTACGCTGAGCAGATGAAGGGTCTCTGGGGCCGTGGTTTCACCGGCGAAGGCCTCTGGGGCCGGGGTGCCCTGCTCTCCACCGGCGAGTTTGAGAGGAACACCATCGATCCTGGCGAACTGCTCCCGGAGCATCTCTGCGGCGGAACGTACCGCTCGCGGGGCAGGAAACGGAAGGCCAAGCCAACCTTGACCTACAAAGAGCAAAAGGAGCGGCGGATCCTTAAGAAGTTCGGGGCAAACGGCGTTGCCCTTGGCGAGGACGCTGCGACGAAGAAGAAGCTGGAGGGCAAGAAGGTGGTAGCCAAACCGCGTGTGGCGGGCAGTGCGAGAGGGCGGGAGCTCAGGGCGGCGGCGGCGCTAGCGAGATTCGAGGTACAGAAAACGGAGAAGCCAAAGGATGAGCCGGTGGTCAAGGAAGAGGAGGGTTCTGAAACCGACAGCGGCGACGACTACGAGGATGACCTCACGCTCGGACCCGACGCTGTCGACATCAACGGGACCAAGCTCCTCGACTCGAAGGGCAGGAGCATGATCAAAGTCTGCGAGGACGAGAACCCTGATGATCAAGATGCACAGGATGAGCTGCGCGAGTTGAGAAGCTTTGGTTCGCAGAAGCCGGTTACCCAGCCATCGGGCGGGGAATCCAGCAAGAAGCAGGTACCGAAACCGCCCGGCACCGTTGTTAAGCAAGAAGCCGCAGAGTCGAAGCCGACAAAGGAGGTTCTCAAGGACCTGCCGCCGCCACCCCAGTCGAAGTCCCGGGGCCCAAAGTCCTGCCCGTTCTGTACCTTTGACAACGAACCGGGCGCGAATGCGTGCGCCATTTGCGACAACGCCATCTGACCAGATGGGAGATGGGGAGATGGGATTTCTGAACCGGGGAAACGCAAGAGATGCCGCCAGGCAAATTATCACACCAGAAACTGCAGCCCACAGCGTTTGTGATGGTGCGGGGAGAGCCCGGTCTCGCAGCATTAGTGAGCCGCAGGAAGCCTTTCATCTACCTGAGGCTTGCTTCCCGTGACCCAGCAACACGCCATGCCAGGGGAGTGGAAGCCCGACAGGCAGGCAGGCATGTGCCTGTGTGTTGAGCGATGCTGCCGGTGCTGAGATCCTGGTATCGGCAATTGGCAATTTCCAAGGTTTGTTTGGTGTTTACCTCACACGGCTGCGGCTTGGGACGCCTTTAGCCCGAGATATATCCCAACCACTGCCTCGCTGCCGTCCGTCCATTGATCAGCGCGGCCAAGTGAAAACTGAATGTTGATCGCAAAACGAGTGGTTGGCAGCGAATATGTCTCTATGCCGGGCCCACAGTCGGAGCCTCCTCGCCCGTTCGCCGCCGCAGTCTCACAAACCACCCGACAACGGGGCTTCGGTACCAGTTGCAGTGCACGACGCGACCCAGTCGTGTCCGCTTTCCCTTTGGTGACGAGTCCATCGTCAGGTTTATCAAGGGGGGGCTTTTTGTGTGTTCCTAGCCCCTTAATTAGCCAATCGGCAGCACCAGGTTTTCGCCCTCGGTTGTTTCACCAAGCACCCCGTCCCCTCACCCCTCCCCTCCTGCCTCGTTCGAAACCCTGGGTTGGTTACTGCGACTTGCCTACAGGCTGAACTGTTGCCCGCAAAGGGAAGGCCAGCCACCCCCGGCGTCAGCGCATGTCAGGCCAGTGGAGTGGTGGAGATGGTGCTTGGATCTGGCGACTCGGGCTGCTTTTTGACATGGGAAGGTGATGGGGGATTCATTGGTGGCTGTGGTGCAGATGGGTTGTTGATCGGATCTTCCGGGCACACACACACACAGACCCTGGGCAGATCCCCGCGGTCTTGGCAGGGGCCGTTGGGAAACAATCCAGCACCTCCTTGGAGGAGAAGCGAGGCCGATGGTGAGGATTGAATAAAACCCTGGGGATCGTGCCTCCTGTTTTCGGTGGTGGGTTGGTCTAGGTCTTTTTTTCTACCTCCCCTCCCATCGGGCTTTAAGGTTCGGGCCAGAGCACGCACCACGTTGGATCGTTTGGGGATCATCGTCAAGCTCTGCAACAACACGACCCAGATGCTGGCATCGCCTTGCCCTCGGTACATCGGTCTGTGATCGATCGACTCCTCTCCTTCGAGTTGTACATCTCCTTTTGCGGTCACTCATTTATCGTGAACCATATCACCCGGCTTGACGCCCCGTTCCATTCTCTCCACTCCCTTTTCACCCCCGAATACCCAACCACCAAACAACCAACCACACCCGGACCACCACAACCAACATCCACAACCATGTTCTCCCGTGCCCTCCTCCTCCTCTCCACCCTCCTCGCCCTCACATCCACCCTCTGCCTCGCGGCCCCGCCCCAGCCCTGGTACGAAAAATACCACCAGCGCCGCGTCACCGTCCCACAGTCCTACTACGAAGGCCTCTACCTCCGCCGACAGACCCCTCTCAAACTCAACGCAGTCCGCGACGTGGTCTGTATAGACCCAAACGTGTAAGTCACCCTCCCTCCTTCAGCATCCCCCACCAAATCGTTCCGACTAACGTAATACCCGTTGAAACAGCCGTTTCCTCCTCTTCGACGAGTACGCCGCCTCTCTGGCCATCTGCGGCGGGATCGCGGGCGGCGGGTCGACGACGCGGTGCGGCGGGGGGCTGGCATCGACGGCCGGGCGGTCGGGGCGGGTGTCGTTTGGGCTGCGGGCGCTCGCCTCCGGGGCGACCATCAATGTGTCCAAGGACGCGTGGGCGGCGTGTGTGTCGGCCGCGAGGGAGACGTGTCCGCAGGGGAGTTTTTCGGGGGTTTGTGTTGGTGCTGCGACGGTGGGGGATGTTGAGTTTCGGTTGGAGAGTGTTTAGATGCAGGTTGGATGGGTTGCTGGTGGTGAGTTTGATTCAGGGGCTCGTTCCAGCATATTTTGCCTCTTCATGGAGGAGTCTCTCCCTGGGGCTTCGTGCATTCAGTGTTGAACACAAAATCATGTGCCTTTTTACCACTTCATCTGATGTCCAGACCAAGACTGACCAGGAACCGTCCCCCGTAAACCAGAATGGGTATCATGCTGTCCTCGCACCACCACCACCCCCTCTCTACCCCCCCTCACAACCCATACCTAGTAACGCACTCCTCCCTATGCGCCTCCAGGCACTCCAACGCACAAACCCGCGTCCCGCACTTCATACACTTGACGCGGCCCCAGTAGCCGCACACGGCGCAAAACACGCGCACGGGGTACCTGCGCTCCTCCTCGCCCCAGGCGGCGCGCGCCTCGAGGTAGCTCAGCGGCGGGGCCGTCATCAGCGCGCGAAGTTCGTCGTCTGCGGGAAACGGCGGGATGAACGAGACCAGCAGCGGGTCGGCGTCGCCCGGGTGCGGGCGGGGAGGGGGTTTGGCGTAGGCGGGTAGGATGAGGCCGTCACGGGGG
>FTEL01008712.1_pt1 | contig 17705 bp, 21 predicted proteins | sample 1658911 | NCBI WGS metagenome assembly FTEL01 (sample SAMEA3914869, study PRJEB12502) | metagenome | biome: forest; material: soil | place: USA | collected 2012-03-12 | depth 0.1 m
AGCAGGAGCAGCAGCAGCTCCAGCAGCAGCTCCAGCAGGAGCAGCTCCAGCAGCAGCAGCTCCAGCAGCAGCAGCAGCAGCTCCAGCAGGAGCAGCTCCAGCAGCAGCCCGGTCAAGCCGGCTCTGCACCGCTCGTCCAGCAGGCCTCGGCCGGTCCGGTTAGCAACATGGGCAACCCGCCGCCTCAGGCGCCGGCAGCTGGGGTGCAGGCCTCGCCGAGCATAGGCGCCGCGACGACCCAGGCGAGGTCGTTGCCGTCTCATATGGTCGCCCATATCAACGCCATGCAGCTCCTCCCCCCGGCGAACGTCCAAGACAAGGCCAAATGGCTCGAGGAGATCAAGCAAAAGTACGCCAGGGCGCTGTTCTCGATGGAGAACGCGTACGACGCCACCAAGTCGATCGATCTCACGCTACAGACCAACCAGGCCCTGAGCGCCGAGGAGAGGAAGAACTTGGAGGAGCAAAAGCTACGGGCCCACAAGCAGTACACCGATGCCATCTCGATTGCCAATCTCATCAGGAAGCAATACGCCACGGGCGACAACCAGCGGCTCGCCCAGAACAGGGTTGCGGGCGGCCCCAACGCGGCAGGCCAGGTCCGTCCGCAGGGCGCGGTCTAGGCTGGCCGGGGGGTGGGCGCGGGTGTTGGGGTGGGCGTTGGTGTGAACTCTCTGTTGGTCGCCGTCGATATGTCGGCTTCGGTCTCTACGTTCGAATCGGATGCCCATTGATGCCATGCACGAAGATTATGCTTGGAGCGGTCAGTATGAACAACCAAAATCCCAAGGTCTTATGAGAGACAAACTCGGCTACAATGGGGACAACCTGAGGTTCATAGACGACTCTGCTTTCGTAACCTCCGAGACTGTCGGGACCAGCCGCGTCCCAGCGATTTCTTCGAAACATTTTCTCGGGACCGGGGCGTTGGGCTCAATTATGCGATGAAGGGAAGAAACACGGCTGTTGGTAGATGAACGGAAACGGGCGAAGAAGCCGCACAAATGGCAAGAAAGCTCTCAAAAGCTTGTCTTGTAGGGTACAGAGGGTCACAAAACAGGGGGTTTCGGGATCCAAAAACGGGCGCCTCCTTTCCTCTGTTAGTGCTGTCCGTTTCAAGGAAACGGCGAAGCAGGCTGCGCCGCAGAACCGGTACAGCGACCAACCGAGCCTTGCCGTCGGGCATAACCCCGCCCTCAGGCAGCAAGGGAAATGACGAGCTAAATGCCCTGCGCAGCCCGCGCATTGTTACTGGGAACATAGCTGTCAGTCGCCGTCAAGTCATCGGCGTCGGGTAAGGCTGTACGGGCCGCGCTGAAGTTGATCCCGGGGACGGTCAGGGTTGCCAGCCGGTCCGGAGAAGGTACGGGATGAAATACCTCATCAGGGTGCAGGTCTTCGGGGTCTGTGTCGACTACTGGCTCACTTTCCGCAAATAATGTTCAGAATTCCAGCTCACCCCTTCCCCGCTCCCGAAGATGAAAAAGACGAGTTTACCACGGAGAAACAATTCGGGGAGAGTTGATTGCTCCAGACGCGAGACGGAACCGCGGCCGCTATCTCGTTGCATGCTGCCGTTGTGGATGACGATGGAGTCGCGGCGGCCCGACCGGCGAGGATTGCAGTTACGGACGCAAAGGGGGACGAGGGGCAACATGACATCTGTCGTGGCAAGAATGGCGCATCATGCCATGCCACGATAGAAGTGAAGGGTGGAATCGAGGGAATGGGTTTATAAGATTGATCCATGCGGCTCGGCCGAGCCCAGTCACTCAAGAGTGCACTCTGCTGGTAGGTAGGAATATCTTACTAGCACCGCGTATAGCTCCTGCTCATTTATAGATGGGGGAGAGAGATGCAGTGAACAACGCCACGGACTTTGGTAATAGCGACTTGATCTTCCCCCCACGCTGGCAGATATTAGGTCCAACTGCGACTACAAGAAGAACTTCTCCGGGATTGGGCATGCACCGCCCGGACGAACTCGGCGAAGCCCTTGCCAAGCGCGTCCAGCAGACGAGAACTGCTGACTCCCCTCTCCAGGGGGCCATAGATGACAAAATGCACGGCCTTGATCAGCGGCATCTCGACGCGCTCGACAAAGTACCAGTCCTTCCAGTCGGTCCCCATCAGCTCCTGCATCTTGCTGCGGGTCAGAAACGAGCGCAGCCAGTCCCACTCCTCGTCGGTGTGCACAAAGATGCCGATGTTGACGTTGGCACCCTTGTCCCCCGAGCGAGCGAGCGCGATGTCGCCGAGCGGGCGGTCGACGGTGGGGCCGAAGCTGGCCAGCTCGGCCGGGTTGGATGTCTCGTAGTTGTCGCGGGCAGCAAGCGGCTCCGTCTTGGGCGGCGGGCCGACGACAATCCTCTCCACTCGTTGGGTGGACGCGTCGATGATGTTGATGGTCTCCTCCAGCGCCTTCTGATCGACAACGGCTGGGTAGAAGGCGTTGAAGGGGATTGGTCGGAGCTGCCGCATGTCGAGGGTGCTGTGCATGCCTAGGGAGGCAGGGAACCATCTGTCAGCACGGCCGGTCGTCGTCTGCTCTCGGGTTGAGTTTGGTAAGAGGGGCATCGAGACTAACCTGCAAAATGGGCCATGCCGTTGTACATCCAGGCCTGGGCAAGCCTGCCGAGCGTGGCGGCGTCCTTGGCCTGTGCGAAGATGCGGAGAGACGTTGTCGACTCAAACTGGCACCGAGGGTTCTCCGCGGGGAGGCCGAGTCTCTGAAAGTCGAGGACATCAAACTGCTCGAGCAGGCCCCAGTCCTGCAGCTTGGAGCGGATCTGTGCCTCTTGAAGCTCGTACTTCTTCGCCGTGGCGTAGCCCGTCGCGTTGATGGTGGCCTCGCACTGGAAGCCTCCCTGGTAGAAGACGGCCAACTTGGTGGTCGGAGGCGGCGGGTATCCTTTGACACCACGAACGAGGACGCGGTTTTTGGACTCTTCCTTGACCTGGATGTGCGTGATGTCGGCCTTGACATCGCTGTTCAGGTAGATGTTGCCCTGGAGCTCGTACAGGAGCTGGCACTTGACGGTGTCTTCCGTGACGATGCCCGGTAGGTTCTCGTGCTTGGTGATGACGCATTCACCCCTGAAGTCAATCTCGGCGATCGGCAAGCCGAGGTTCAGGAGGTCCTTGATGTCGTACTTGTCGAAGCCGGCAAAGTTGGCGCCGGTAATGTATGTGGAACATTCGATCAGGTGTCCCGCGAGCAAAGATCCTGCGAGTTCGTCGTAGGCCGAGTCCGGCCAACCATGCCACCATGCTGCAGCGGCCATGACGGGTGAGGCGTCCGCAACACGGCCGCAGATGATGATGTCTGCCCCCTCCTCCAAGCCGCGCTTGATGGCACGGATGCCGAGATAGGCGTTTGCCGAGACAATCTTGCTGCTCCCGGGGCTTTTCAGCCAGTCGCCTGTGGCATTGGCGAGGGTGACCTGAGGATTCTCTGCGTCCAAGTGCTTCAGATGTTCTTGCTTGCCGATGAGCTCATGAACACGGGGGAGCAACTCGTCACCCTCGACGTAGGCCACCGTCAAATTCAGCTTCTTCTCTTGAACCTAATACGAGTCCGGGCTTGTCAGTCAATAAAGGTTCAATCACATCGCACTTGCGACGTCGGCAGGCAGGTAGGTATGGTACCAGGCTATGAGTCTTCTCGGCGAGCCCGCGCGGGTTCAAGCATCCTCCGTTGATGATGACCTTAATTCTCTTCTCGTTGAGAGTCTCGATGGACTTGCACAGGCAGTCCCATGCAGTCGAGATCCAACCGGGGTGCTGCCCATTGCGGTATGCCTCGGCGTCATTCGCAATGTTAACCTCTGGAACGAAGCGTGAGCGTTGGTAGCCTGCTATGCGATACGGTTACAGCGGCGCCATCCAGACGTACCGGCGAGATAGTCGCCCGTGATAAAGTCGACCGGACCGTACTTGGCTTGGTCGTACATGTGGTTGCCCGGGTCGCCTGTCAATTATTAAACAAAGCCATCAGCCATCGGGCTCCCTTCCCCGAAACCCGGCAACAGAGCGGGCTTCTCTTACTCATAGCGCCCGAGCAATTGGCGATGCGGACAGGTCGTTTCGTCATGGTCGGAATCGGGGGACGGCATCAACAAGGTGGTCGTGCACGAAGGATGATAGGGGAGAGAATCACTTCGCATTCAGAATACTGTCTGTCCATCCTTTTTCATGTTAACTTATATTCAAAAATATTGACCCCTACTGTGCCCACATCTCGGGCCTCCGGAGGTACACATGGTGTACTATGTCTTCCCAGCCGAGTTCCATTGCAACCGACACGCACCAGTGCCATGTCGATGACAAGAAATGAGTAAGTGGTCTGGGCCGCCTGCCTAGTCGAGGGATTGGAGGGACAGGACAAAATAAGGGGCAAGCAGACCACACCGATGTGGTGGGGGTATCAACACGACACGACGAGTCAGCGGTGTGGTGGCCACGTGGGCTGGTGATCCCTGTGTGCTGTGACCATGTGGGGGGCTTGTTCTTTTCGGCCTGCTCGGGTCCTCCAATGTGCCCGCTGCCGTGCCCGCTGCCCGCTGCTCCAGACTAACTAGCTCGTCGACCGCTGAATCGTCAACCAGGGGGCGACCGACGACTTATCCAAGCCAGTCTCGCCGCACCGCCCTGTTGTAGAGATCTTGACGGTTTACCAAGTGCCGCCCCAGTCTCGCCGCAGGAGCACTCACACATCGCCTCTTGCCTTTCGGGTACCGATGGATGACTCGTGCAATCCCAGCCACAGCCGCCCATCTTCGGCGGTGACGGTCCCGGGAACCGAGGCGCATCGTCCCCCACGGGCACATGCCCGCAAGTCGGTCGGCTCGCTCGACAAGAAACGCGAGCGGGACCGGCGTGCCCAGCAGAACCTGCGCAACCGGCGACTCGACCGCATCCAGGAGCTCGAACAGCGCCTGGCCATGGCCGACGGAAATGCCCGGGAATACCGCTGCATCTGTGACCGCCTGTCCTGGGAGAACAAACTCCTGCGCACGCGCCAAGATGCAATCCGGCACATGGTCGCTTCCTGGGGTCCCGGGGACTGCCTCTTCCCGGAACCAAACTTCGTCAGCGCCGAGGGAGCTTCTTCCACGGGCGATGCCGGGGACCGAGGCGGCGTTGTATCTGTACCAACCGAGTCGGCGGCCCAGGCCGTGATGGAATTCGACCTCGGCGGCAGTCCAGGAGGGACGGCATCCTTGCAGGCCCCCTTGCCGATGGATCTTGCTACTCTTCCTCGTTGGGTGGTCACTCCCTTCCACCAGGACGGCGACGCCATCATGACCGACTGCTTCACGCGCTGGCTGCAGAGGCCAGACCTGGTCGAGTCATCTCCGGACTCCCCCGCGCCGCTCGATCTCCTTTACGGCTCCAAAACCAACTTCCTCGCCAACGTGATACACGATGCCCTCCGGAAGTGGCATTGCCGGGACCCCGAGCGGCTGGCTGGCGGTTGGCTGTGCTACCACTTCATCAAGTGGATCATCTGTCCGACCCAAGCGGCCTACTCCCGCCTGCAGCCGTGGCAGCTGCCCGTCGAGGAGCAGCTGCGGAACAAGCATCCTTACTTTGTCGGTCTGCTGTGTTGGCCCAGCCTGCGGGCCAACTTGATCAATATGCAGCATCGGTACGACCTCGACGATGCGTTCGCTCTCTTCACCTGCTGTGTCAGGGTGCGGTGGCCCTGGGGCAAGAACTTCCTCGAACCCGGTGAGGACGGCCAGTTCCGGATCCTGCCCGAGTTCTACGAGACGTTCACGAGCATCGACGGGTGGGGGCTGACAGACGAGCTCATGATGCGGTATCCGGTGATTGTGGACGGGTTAGATATTGAATCGATACGCGTCCAGGTTGCCTAAGAATTGTATTGGGCTCCTTGCTCCGCAATTCCTGGAGTGAGTGTGTTTTGTAATCAATTAATTGAAGTCAATGCCTATTCAACCGTCTCAACTTCAAGATCCTTCGGCCACTTCGCCTCGTCCACGCCGTTTGTCCGGGTCCCGACATCGAATCCGAGTTTCAGCTCCTGATTGGGGAACTGTAGCACCGGCGCCACGATACGCACCGTCTTCCCCAGAGACTTTGCAAAATACTGGGTGAAAAACTCTTCCTTGAACAGCTTCTCGGCGCTGCTCTTACGGATTGCTCCAAGAACCCTGGGCAAGAGGTACTGCATCGTGTGATGGTGCCGGAAGACAGGCGAGCCGTTGCGCTGCCACAGATCCTGCCACACCTCGGGCGGGTATGTTCCACAGCTGTTGACGAGCCACTGGGAGTAGTAATTCAGAGCAACCTACCACTCGCCCGTTAGCGAGGTCCTCAGGCTCTGGATGTGACGGTGATCTCCGTTGGTCTCCAGGGGTTACCGACCTTGACCTTGTACGAGCCTCCGTGCTCAGCCTGGCGAAGCAGCGCCGTGATGATACCAATCACTCCGGACACCCCAGTGCTAATAATATTCGTCAGAATGATCCTCGTCACGAATATCCCGCGGGGTAACCCACCAGTAATCCGAGTTGGGGAACACGGGGGTGACAGGCTCGTCGTTGCCCATCGCCCTGCCAAACTCATACGACACGCCACAGCACTGTCATCACACCGTCAGCACGCAAGCCCGGTCCAAGTCAGAGGAGTGTGGGAGACGAAGCATTCATCCTTACCGCGTCGCTGATCTGCTGCCATCCCGAGCGGCCCATCCACGGTCCGCGCCACCCGTAACAGTTCTCGGCGCAGTACACGATGCCCCGGCCGCGGGCCTCGCACATCTTGATCACGTCGTCCTCGCCAAACCCGTACTTGTCGAGCACGCCAGGGCGGTAGCCCTGCACAAAGACGTCCGCGCCGAGGATCAGGTCCCGCAGCTTCTGCCTGTCGGCCTCGTCGCGCAGGTCGAGGCACGCGTTCCATTTGCCGTGGTTCAGGTCCGGGTGCAGCAGCGACATGTCCGGGAGGTGCGGTGCCGTGATGCGCATGACGCTGGCGCCCAGCTCGGCCAGGCCGCGCGTGATGGCAGGGCCGGCGATGACGCGCGTCAGGTCGACCACCTTGAGGCCGGCAAGGGGGCGGGCCGGCGAGGTGCGGGGGACGGACGCCCACCAACCGGGCTTCTGGTTCGGGTTGGGGACCGCCTCGAGGTCGAAGAGGCCAACGTCGGCGTTGGCCTTGCCGTGCTCCGTCTCCTTGAACTCCCCCTTCGTCCAGCAAATGGTGCCTGCTTGTTTGGACCCATCGGCCAGCGTCTGGAGCTCCTCGGCCGTGTGTTTTGCGACCGCATCCTGGATGTGCGCGCTGGCATCCTCGGCGGTCAAGTCCATGTCCAGTGGTAGGCCAAGGAACCTGAGCGTCGGTTCAGGGTTCATAGAGCCTGAGTGAGGTATAGCCAAACAGGTGGTGAGCTTATTGCTCCCTCCCCATTCGTCTGTGTCAAAGCATCGTGCAAGGAGGGCTTACCGTGAACGTGGAAGAACCTCCCGTCCTTTGTCTTGTAAATGTTGGTCGCAGCAATGCGGTACAAGCTTCCGATGCTGTTGAACTTGTCCCAGCTGGGGAAGTGTATTTCCAGCTCAGCCCTCCCGGAAGGTTGCGTAATCGAGGCTGCAGATAGCTGCTGGCCGGCCGGGTCTAGTACCCATAGCAAGCTCGACATGATGAATAGTTGGGCGTGGTCCCTAGCATTTGATGTCAGGACTTGCCGAGGTGGAAGCTCAAAGAATGGGCGGGGGGAGGAGGGAAGCGCGGGTTCGTACGTATCAATGGTTATTTGAACTGGCTCAACGGCGTACTTCTTCTTCAGGAGCACGTTCAACACAACGGCTTCATACCCCTTGAGGGCAGAGATGCTCTCCGCAAAACGCCAGTTGATCGGTAAGCTTGGGGAATCGCTGCCCACGAATGACAGCTTCGCGGCGGCTTCAGCAGCGTCAGCAGGAAGGTGCTTCTGAATCAGTGGGTTTGCAAGAATGCCCTCGAGAAGCAGCCTCTTGGTCTCCGAGGGGACAGAGTATTGGGCCAGCATGGTGGAAGAGAACGTGCGATGTCGAGGCTAAGGAGTCTTCAGTTGAGATTGATTGTCAATTGCTGTCCCAGCCGACGGCGCAAGAGGACAGTAGATAAACGTGTCGAAGAAGCATATTGATGTTGGCATGCCGTGGAAGCATGTTCGGTTGATCGGATGCTGCGGGTCGAGCTGACTCGAGCAGCACCACTTACTCAGTGGTCCGGCAAGCTATGTAAGCTAAGGAAGCTTCCCCTGGCCTAGCCTGGCCTCCCCGCATGCGGGGCTGCTTGATCATTCCACTGTCGTGGTGGCCACCTCGCTGCCTGCTGCCCTGCGACTTGCGCCCTCACATGCATGATGCAACACAATTGGCTGGACGGCTCGTGGGAGGCGCATGCCCAGTGGCAGGACATTCTCCATGGTGCCCTTACATCCCATCCCCTCCTCCCCTCGTCTTTACCGCCATGACTGCACCAGTGTCAAAGAGCCCGAGCCATTCATTCTTCCCAGCGCCGAACGCAGTCTTCCTGCTGCCCAAGGTGGGCATCTACCTCCGGAGCTACTGCAGAGGAACTGCGCGCGTGAGGAGAGAGAGGTAATAATCCTGCGGCGCTGCTGCTGCTGCTGCTGCTGCTACTGTTACTACTGCCCGCAAGAGGAGAAGCACTTTGTGTGGGTGGATTCGCCGCGCCGGCTCTCCGGGTGATGTTGAAATAGTGCGACTGTCCTTCAAACTGCAAGCCGGTCTCCGGTTTGGACTGGAGCATGAGGTAGAATACGGGGGAGTAGGCCATCTCCTTGGCCGTGGCAACCACCCAGTTGGTGCTTGTCACGCCCACGGCGCCCTCTACCAGTGGTGGCCCGTTAATATTTACTTGGAGGACTCGAGAGCGCCGGTGACGGGCAGGGTAGACGTACGCAGGATGTATTCTTTCAACCGAGTCGGTGAGATGGTTGTGAGGCCGCTGGGCTTGACCAAGACCTGGACGAGCTGAAGAGAGACCGGAGCAGTGCTGTCCTCGGTCGGCGTCCACGATGTCTGGATATTGCTGCCTTCGTCGTAGGCTCGGTTGTTCTTGGTCCCTCGGACACGTACGGCGGAGGGTTGATGAATGAAACGCCGGCCGCTGCTCGCCGTGAGAAAGCGACGACCAAGGCGGCCAAAACGAAGGATCGCACTGCGGCGGCCATTGGAGGGGCATGGGAGAGGGGGCTGCCGGAGCGGGCGCGCTGACGGACCGGCGTCTGCGATAACTATCCTGTATAGAAAAGACGCCGGGATAGGGAGGCAGAGAGGGTGGACGGGGAAAGATGGGAGGTGCAGCATAATTACACGGCAGGCATCGTGTGAGCTTGCCGCCGACTTCCTGTGCCGCTGCAGGGGGCGACGCAGCCAAAATTACAGAGTAATTACCAGACAGAGTGTGGAAGCGTGATGGTCGCCAACAGACTCAACCCCTGGCCGGGACTCAAAAACCAGGGCACTCTTTGGCCCCCAAAGGCGACTTGTATTCGGTACAGAGTACCGTCGTCGCACCCCCCGCCATAGGGCAGTTCCTGTTGATGATCATACCGAGCTGGTCGACACAGCCAACGTGATGGGATGGAGACACCGAAGTAAAGGGGTTTGCAGCGCGGTGTCAGACTAGCGGAGATAGGCACTAATTAGGCATGGCATGGCGCAGCTATTCCCTATGGGTTCGGCTGCAGGTACCGTGCCGTCCGTGCCTGGCAACGTGTTGGCCTTCCCTGGCAGCCTCAGCATTTCTTACTCGCCAAGAACAGGGGCACATCGGAGCTGAGCATGCATCGCAAGGCCCAGCCAGCAAGGGGAACGGCGAGGCCGTGAGATTAGGTAGCTACGATGTAGTTAAAAAAAACGTAAAATCTCGACTTCCCCCCCCGCCGCTAGGCGGAATCACTGATCCCACCAAAGTCAGGCCCGCCTCCTCTCTTTCTGCTCGCCAACCTCGATGTCGACACACACCATGCCACCCGGGCCGACGCTCCCCGCGCAGCTCTACGACTCCCTTCCCCTGCCCCGGGGCAGCCGGTCGATACGGCTTCTCGACCTCGAGGGCCTGCCGTCCGGGCCCCGGAGCCGCGGCAAAGGCCAGCTCGCCGAAGACGACCCCGAGCCGCTCCTCGGCCGCCTCCGCGTGGCCTCGTTGGTCGACAGCCCGCGCTTCACCGCCCTCTCGTACGTCTGGGGCCGCCCAGACCCAGCCCAGGACCCGCGCAACACCATCCGCTGCGGCACTTGCTCGCTGCCGCTGACGCCGAGCTGCGCCGACGCGCTGCGCGTGGTCCGGCGGCGGGCCGGCGGCCAGACCGTGTCCATTTGGGTCGATGCGCTGTGCATCAACCAGGCCGACGCCGCCGAGAAGGCGGACCAGATCCTGCTGATGGAGGAGATCTACCAGTGGGCTGACCCGGTGCTGGTCTGGCTCGGCCGCGCCACCGAGCAGAGCGACCGGGCCTTCTTCATGATGCGGTGGACCACCTTGATGGACACGCTGCGCCGCAGTACCCAGGCGTTGCCTTGGCTGGTCGCGCCGTCTCCGTCTGAGAGAAGGCGTCGAAAGGCGGCGTACAGATGGAAGCACACCGCAGCCTTCTGGCCGACGATTCGGGGCGGGGTCATGCGGGGTGGTAAGTGACTCTCTCTCCGTTCTCCATTCTCCAAGATGGGTGGAAGGCGGTGCCCCGGATATCTAACATGATGATGGCCTCCAGTCTCCAAGTACTACGGCCGTCTTGACCGCAGGTGGGCAGACAGACCAAAAGAAACACCGTACCTCACGGAAGCCAGAGCAAACTTTGCAGAGGACCAACGAGACGTCCTCTCTCGCCAGTGGTTCTTCCGCGCCTGGACATTCCAGGAGCTTGTCCTGGCCGTTAACCCCATCCTGTTGTGCGGGAGCAGCGAAATCACATGGATAGACTTCGTCTCGGCCCTGGATATCGAGATCCCTGACATCTTCGCCACCAGCGTCGCTTATACCGCTAGTACCGTGTGGATGAACATCCCCCGGCCCACCGAGTGGAATGGACAAGCCATCCGTGCCCCGATATTACCTCCGCGCGTCCCGGCCCAGCTGGAACAAAAGGCCAGCCCCCACGACTCGGTCACGGACCTTGAAGTTGGGAAACCATCCCCGCCGCCGGAACCCGCCACTCGATTCTCGTTCCGAGCCTACCTGGAGACGACGAGGAGGTGCCCGCGGGTTTCCAACGAGGCGGACGAAATCTATTATTGCCACGTCTCGTCCACGGCATCAATCCCGACACTGGCCGCTTGGTTCTTGATGATCACATTAGTGCCATGGGTGACGCTACTCACTGCCGTCTATGCGCCCCTCCGCGACCGGCTTGAGGAATTTGACGTTATCGTCCCGCTCGCTATCTTCACGCTATGCGGCGTCTCGGCGTCTTTGGTGTTCTTCTACCGATTTGTTGCGGACAAGTGGGTGCAAGATACTTGCGCCGCGCCTCTAATCGAAGGGCCGGAAGGGGTCGCTGGCAAGACCCTCGACAGCACGGCGGTGGTCCTGAGGGGGATGATGCAGCAGCTCCGGGAACGGCACGCGACGCACCCTAACGACAAGGCCTACGCGCTTTACGGCATCCTGAAAACCGTCCAGGTCGACAAGCTCGCGCCGGTCGACTACTCCCAGCCCTACGCCACCGTCTACCACCGCCTCTATTCCAGTCTCCTCTCGTGGGACGCCAGCCTGGTGTGTCTGCTCCTCGACGCCAACGGCGAGGGCGGCTCGCTCAGTACGGACGCGCCCTCGTGGGTGCCCGACTGGAGCATGCCGTGCCGTAACACCTGGCTGGACCCGTCGTACGTGTACGCCTCCCGTGCCACGTCCGCGTCTGGGTCAGCCCCCCCACGCGCCGCCGTCGCCGACCGTCGTCTCACTGTCACCGGCATCCTCTACGACGCCTGTACCGTCAGCTTCCCGTCCTTTACGGCCGTGGATAAGGCCGAGATTACCCCGGGGTTGGACCCCGCGTCGCCCGCCGGCCAGACGATCCTGGCGCTACATACGTGGATCGCGCGGGCCTGCCGCGACATCCGCGTCGATTCGGCGTTGGACTCGACCCCCAAGGCCATTATGACCGTGCTCATGGGGGGTAAGCTGGGGGATGTGCAGGACGAGGCGGCGCGGCAGACGGAGGAGCAAGAGTTCAGCGAGTGGTACCGCGTGTTCAGCGACGCCTGCGCGGCCGGGGCCCGCGGCGACGACGCGGCAGTAGTAGCAGCCGCGGCTGCTGCCCTGGCGGCCAACGAGCGCGCGAGGGGGTATTTCGTGCAGTGCTGTGAGAAGCTCGCCGGGAAGAGGGGTTTGTTCTTGACGGCCAAGAGGTATATCGGGACGGGGCCGGTAGCGATGATGGGCTCCGAGTCAGGCGGGGAGGGGGATGTGATTGCGCTGGTTGTAGGGGCCGCAACGCCGCTGGTGCTGAGGAGCCGGGGGAATGGGGAGTATTCGGTCGTCGGGCCGGCGCTGATCCCTGGGGTGATGGAAGGGGAGGCGTGGGAAAGGGAAGGTGGCGAGAAGGTTGCGCAGGATATCGTGTTGGTTTAGACTTGGAGTTGTGTGTCGCTGCCATCGCCGGCGAGGGTCTGCGAGGCGAGCAAATTCTTAGGGAGGGAGAGTGCATTTGTAACACGAACCTTACGGCTGTGTTGATACTTTCAAGGGCGTAGCTTTACGGGACTACCCGAGGTAGTATATCCTTGACGTCTTCTTTTGGCATACTAGTAGTTCTGGCCGTATAATATGCCTCACCGTCAGTCGGTTTCTGCAAACGGGGCCTCCCTCGGTAGGTATCTGCACGCAGCGATCCGGGCAGCAGCACGGACACACAAAACGCGCGTGGAATGCGTCATGTATGGTAAACAAACATGCACCATTCCGCAAGCTGTGGAGGACCTGGCAGCCAGGCCCACCTCGATGTATGTACATGTACATATATAATCCTGTCCAAGTTGTTTAGCCGCTCTACTGTTCCTTCACCCGTCCATTCTTCCTGTCTCACCATCCACACTCGCAACACGCCCACCTTCCCAGTCGTACAAAACATCCTCGCGTCGAGGCTGGCAAAGTCCCGTCACTGCGGCATCGCAGCTATCGTCAATCGTCAAAAACAGCTTCTGAAGGAAATCCGACTCGGCGCCATGGCCGAAGAAGCCGTCCCCCAGACGACGCAGGGCGGCGGTCAAGCCACAACCCACACGCGAACCAATCTAGGAACCAAACCCGTCTCTGCTCCCGCGCCCCCCAAAATGCCGCTGCATGCCATTCTGCACAAGATTCGCGGAGTGATCGAACGGCGTCACCGTACCGACCTTTGGAAGCAATCGGTCCGCGGGTTTGAGGCACCACGACTCTCGTTATCGAGCGTCCCGACCATGAAGATGCATGTGATGGAGAGTTGCTGCAACAAAGCAGTGCCACTCTACCTCTGGCCCGGTAACTCCACGTCGCGCGACGACCACCAATTGCTGCTGGTAGCGCTTCACAATTATCTATACCGCACCTGGTCAGGAAAGCACCATCCTCGCCTGTCAAGACTACTGAACTGACACGGGGCTTGCCGTAGGTTTGTCCCCTACCGCAGCGAGATCGACTGGGGCCAGTTCGTGGCCCAGCCTATCGCCCTGCTCGCGGACCCCTCCTGGCCGTCGCCTGAAGATGCTGTCTCCATGGGGCGTACCGCAGCCGCCATGACCAGCGCGATCAGCACGCATATCATAACCAGCCAGGCCAAGATCCGCGAGTATGATCAGCTCCACAACGACGGCAACACATTCTATCGCACCCGCGCCATCCAGGCCAAGCTCGGCCTCAGCGAGTGGGAGCGTATCCGAAGCCAAAAGCATCTCCACATCCAACCCCTCTTCCAGGCCGTGGCCATCGTCATACAGCGCACCTCTTACAACCTCGAGGTCTCCGATATCGCGCACATCCCCGCCCTGATCGCCGTCACCGGCGTCACAGCAGGCCTCAGCGCGCCCGTCACCGCCGACATCATCCCGCCGCGCGCCATCATCCTCCGCCACCCCGCAACTGAAGACGGGGTACAGGTCACCGAAACCACCCTCGGCACAGCGATCGCCTTCGTCATGGCGCTTGAAAAGCGCGAGCTCGCCGCCGTCGGGGCTACCCCCGACCCCGCCGAGACGGGCAAGGAGCCTAGTCGAAGCTTGCTGCTGAGCACAGACGAAGCCTTGTTCCTTGCCTCCCGTCGTGGATGGGAAGGGGCAGAGGCGCCCGAGGGGCCGAGTTCGAGCTGGGTCGACCTCGACATCTACAAGGAGTGGACTGGCGACGGCGCTGACTTTGACCGGGACGTTGCCCAGCCCTGGGAGCGGCGTTGCCGCAAGTATGTTGAGACCATTGCGGCGGGGGGAAATCCGTATTTATATCGCGGCCCGTTGTAAGGGCGGCGAGTTGGGGAGGATATGGGCGGGGGCGAAGGAGCGTCCCCGGTCGCCACAATGAGGGCATCGCCTGCCGGGCTGGAAGGCTGGGTTGTGTGCGTGATCTAACAGTTCGCTGGACCAACGTCATCGACAGATAGGTAGCTGCCCAACGAGGTGGACATCTCAGCGACAGGGACTTCTCTACGTTCACTTCCGATAATCAGTTCTTGTGCTCCTCAGACTTGTCATGCTTGACAGGTGAGCTCTGCGAGTGATTGCGGACGGCACCTGACAAGGAGGGGGCCATTGCATCCTGCCTCATAGCTCTTTCGGCGTGAACAAGAGCAGGAACGAAGGGCAGCCCAGCACCGGACACTTGACCACCACGCCAGACACTTGCTGGTTTTGCCTCCTGTTGCTGAAGAGTGCCTCAGCCCGAGTTGATTTTGCGGCGCTTTTTTGCCTGGCCGCTCCCGTTGCTCCCGCTGCCTGCCCATCGCGCATGCTCCCCGCCGTCGTCCGCACTGCCCGCTGCCGCCGTTCCCGCCGCCCGCCCGCAAAATGCCGCCGTTTTCGTTCGCAGCGCAATTTGCTGCCCTTGCGGAAAAGGGGCGTGCTCTGCATGAGCAGATGGTGGACGGAGCTCAGAGAAACGAGTATACGGCGCCCCGAGAGCTGAGCCGGCCAGAGGGCGGCTACCAGACCGTCTTCCACTCCGACCACCCCATGATGCTGGACCACAACACGGCGCAGATGATGGAGGAGGTGGGGGCGCCTACGGAAGGGTACGTGCAGGCCGACGTTGTCAACGTGCCGGATACCAACCACGGTGCCCCCCCCCGTACACCAACTTCGTCCATCGGGACGGGGCAGCAATCCTGTGCTGCCACAACTTCGCCGCGGATGACACGCTGGGCACCAGGCGTGCCCACTGGAGCGATATCATGGCAGTCAGCTGTTCTCGCGCCATGGCGAGGGAGACTGCGCTTCCTGGGGGGAGGTCCCTAGACATGAAGGGCCTGCGATCGGTTTGGCGCATGTGCATCGTCAACCCGACGACAGCGATGCCATCGACCACATCCAGCAGCAGCGGCAGCAGCAGCAGCAGGGGCAACAGGGGCAACAGGGGCAACAGGCCCAACACGAAGGCCCCGAGTTCTGGACCATCGAGATGGGCGAAGCGGCGTTCTTCGCCCTGTTGGGTACTCCGAACGGGGCCGGGGTGGCGAGAATGCTTGCGAGCTACCCCCAGATGTTTGGCCGGGGCGTGATTACGAGTGCGGTGGTGGATCCTCGGGGAGACCCAACGCTTGTTTGGGTGGTGCGCCGGATTGAGGAGACGGAGCTGTAGAAACCTCCTACTCCCACACCGACAACCCCCCTGTCACGGAAGCAAGCGAGGCTGGAAAGGAAGCGGCAGGCACGCACGATTTGACGGGTCGGAGGCTCCGGGGTCCAGCGACAAATGCCGTCTTCATGTAAGTCTCAACCCCCTTCTCGTCCTGGCTCAATCTCAGCTCACCGGGGTCCAGAGTGTCCATCAATGACGGCCCACAGTACGCCGGCACCATCACTATCCCGGCGAGATCGAGGTCTGGCCCTATACCACGTTAGACACGCGAACAACCTTGGGCGCGTACTCGACGTTCCGTATCACCCCCAGCATCCGCCTCTCTCCCTTCATCATCAAGGACGACCCGAACCCCCTGACACAGCTGGGTGTGTCCCATCCCACCTTCAGTCCCGAGGCCAGCATCCGACGGCTAGGTATTCACCCAGCAGTCCCAAGTGGACAGTGTGTATCCTGGTCCAAACCGTCGCCATCTCTTCCGACAGCTGGCGCATCGTATCGATCTCTGTCGATAATACGGTCCGTATCTGGGATGCGATAAGAGGGGCCGAGCGGTGGTCGTCCTCAGGGGCCATTCGGACTCGGCAAGTGCCGTCGCCTTCGGTAAATGCCGTCAACCTTACGTCTCGTCCGATAACCGGCCCATCGTGTCAGCGGCTCTGGGGATGGTGCTGCCCGGGTATGGTAAGCGGCATCAGGGACCGGGCGGCAGGTGGGGTGACGCCGAGAGAGGGACGGATATCTATAACACTCCCATCTTTCCCACTGGGACATAAGTTGGAGCCCGTTCCCTACAATCCTCGTCCAGCAAGTCAAGTCAACTATAACCCGCTCTCTGAACAGCTCGTCAACCTCCATTATTCACCATGAAGCCTTTTGCACTTCTGTCGCTGCTCCCCCTGGCAGCTGCAGCGCCTGGCCTCGTCGTCCCTAGGGATGTCCCTTCAACCGTCCGGGTTCTCGGTATCTCCCTCCTGGGCTCCGGCTGCCCGGCTGGGAGCGCCGATGTCCAGATCGATGCCACAAAGACGCTTATCGAGGTCACGTTCTCCGAGTATATCATCCAGACCGGACCCGGTACCAGGGCTTCCGACTGGCGCAAGAACTGCAAGCTCACGATGAACATGGAGTTCGACCAGGGCTTCCAGTATGATATCACCTACCCCAGTCCTTTGGACTCTCAAGAACACAAGTACTTGTACTAAAACCTCCAGGTTCTCCACCCTCGCCACTGACATGAAGGGTTTCGCGCAAATCCCTTCCGGCGCCAAGGGTCTTTGCACCAACACGTTCGACTTCACCGGCGTCCCGGGCCAGGTCAGCTACGCGCTGAACCTGCCCGGTCCGCGCGAGGGCCCCTTCGATCTCAGCGCGAACCCCGATATCGTGTCGTGGTCGCCGTGCGGCGGCATTTCGGCCATCATGAACATGAATACGCAGTGCAACATCTCCCCGACTCAGCAGCAGGCCCTGATTGCCGTATGCTGTTGCCCTTCCTGCCTGCCCAACCGGCAGAACTTTGACGACGCTAATGCTGTGTATCAAACAGGTCGATCGCATCAGTGGCAAGATCACTGTCCTTGTCTCCATCAACTGGCGGAGGTGTTAGGGGGCGTAACGGGCTACCTGCCTATGCAGCAATTCTTGTCAGGTCTCACGGGCCCAGCTGTGACTGTCAAGTCGTTGGTGAACAATGGACGTCCAAACAATATAATTCCGTGGCAAATGCGAGGTCTGTCGGATGGTCTCATCCAGAATGGGTTCGCTTGTACAGGAATCCGGTGCCTTCAGCAGTCATAGACGGAAACACTACTACTGAAATGCCGTCTTCTCGGCCGTGGGCTCAACATCCTCCTACTCCTCCTCCTCTTCCCCCTCCTCCTCCTCCTCCTCCTCCT
>FTEL01003331.1_pt1 | contig 17680 bp, 15 predicted proteins | sample 1658911 | NCBI WGS metagenome assembly FTEL01 (sample SAMEA3914869, study PRJEB12502) | metagenome | biome: forest; material: soil | place: USA | collected 2012-03-12 | depth 0.1 m
CCACACCACCCACCATGAAGCTCCCCAGCCCGCTTGCCCTCCTCGGGCTCCTCCCCACCCTCGCCTCTGCGGCGGCCTTCACCGAAATCACCACCCCCTTCGGCCCCAACCCCCGCAACGTCAGCTTCAACATCTACGTCCCCGACGTGCTCGCCGCGCACCCGGCCATCCTCGTCTACCCGCACTGGTGCCACGGCCTCGCCTCGCAAGCCTTCGACTGGTCCCCCTGGGCCGCCCTCGCCGACGTCCACGGCTTCATCGTCATCTACCCGGGCAGCCCCAACGCGGCCGACCAGTGCTGGGACGTCTCCAGCAAGGAAACCCTCACCCACAACGGCGGCGGCGACAGCCTCGGCATCGTCAGCATGGTCCGCTGGACGCTCGACAAGTACAAGGGCGACAAGTCGCGGGTTTTTGTGACGGGGATCTCCTCCGGGGGCATGATGACGCAGGTGCTGCTGGGGGCGTATCCGGATGTTTTCGCCGCGGGCGCGTCGTTTGCTGGCGTGCCGTTTGGGTGCTTCGCGCCAGCGGGGGATAATGCCGGGCAGTACGACTATTGGAGCAACGAATGCGCGACGGGGCAGGTCACGCACACGCCGCAGCAGTGGGGTGATCTCGTCCGCGCCGCGTACCCGGGGTATCACGGGTGGCGGCCGAAGGTGCAGATTTACCAGGGCACGGTGGACGAGGTGTTGAATTACACCAACTTTGGCGAGGGGGTGAAGATGTGGACGAATGTCAATGGGATTAGCGACAAGCCGGTGCGGGTGGTGCAGGATAGCCCGCTGCCCGGGTGGACGAAGAGCTTGTACGGCCCGAGTGGCTGGGTTGAGTCGTACAGCGCTGCGGGGGTGACGCATGATATCAAGCTGCAGGAGGACGCGATCTTGGGCATGTTCCAGTTGAACTGCAGCAAGAATTGCTTTTCGTGGGGGAAGGGGAGTCCGGCCAAGGCTGCCTGCTAAGTAGTTAGAGTTGCGTCTATTGGGGCAATGCGGTTGGCTGATTCTCGGGGTGTCAGAGAGCAGTACAATGGCGAGACGGGGGTGATAATCGAGGAGGCAACGGAAGAGGTTGAATAGCTAATTCTAGGTTGAGAGTTGAACACCATAGATTTGTTTACATACGTGTAGAAATAACTTCCTGGATGCCACAAGTTGTTCTGAGCTCCTGACACGATCACGGTCCCTTGGATATCCTCCGAGAATTCGGTACCTATCCCGCAACGTCAATTGCTTTGTCAACACCTGTGGCAAAGTTCTTGAAGTTTGCGCTTCACTGAAAAAGGTCGTGATGTCGTCAGGATAGCTGGGCGAGAATGTGGCAACGCTGCTGGGAGCATCCGAGTCCGCAACCCCGATGTGGACTCGAGCTCTCCTGTGAGATCTTGTTCCTCGGTGCATGATGCACAAGAAGACCCAAAAGCAGCAGGTTCATCAGGATCGCCGGGCCGTTTCAACAACGTCAAGACAAATATTTCTGGTATGGGTGTCGAAAGGGGCATCTCCCCCCGACCAGCAGACAGAAATAGACAAGGACGGCATCTGTCTGTGCGGAAACATCCGTCTGCCATTGTGTCAGCTGCAACCTCACCTCGTAAGCCTAACGGAGTCCGGACGAGTCCCGTTCCCTTGGTGCGCGCCGGTAGATGGTCCGGGCGAGTAGATGAAGTTCCCCCCATCGTGGGGCGCCGCCGTTGGTGAACCAGATTCTCACGACGGCGTCAATGCTCAAGGTCATGGAACGCTGGGGTCAACCGTCGCTACCAGGCTCGGCATTTTTGCGCGGTGGGGGGCGTGTGCCAAAGCCGATGACCGGACCGCCTCCATCCGCGTCCTTGGTTCCCGCTGCCCGGAGTTTTCGGCCCTACTGATCGCGTGACGCGGAGGGCTGGACTTACACCGCGGAGGCATCACGGCGTGCGCGAAGCTTGCTGGTCAAGCCCTATCACGATAGTGGCATGAAGTTGAAGATTTCGACGCCGGGTCGTAGTATAAAGGCCGCCCAGGGCCGTCGCTGTTCTCTCCATCTCACCAGACAAGCCATCAACCGAACTCCCAAGATGAAGTCTTCCCTCCTGACTGGTGTGTTTGCAGCCGGCGCCGCGGCCCAGAGCGGTGCCTGGGCGCAGTGCGGCGGCATTGGATTCACGGGCTCGACCTCATGCGTGTCAGGCTACAAGTGCGTCTACTCGAACGACTGGTACAGCCAGTGCGTGCCGGGTACGGCCGCGACGACGTTGAAGACGACGACCACGTCCGCACCGCCTACCAGCACCTCGTCGTCCTCCAACAAAAAGTTCAAGTGGTTCGGCATCAACCAGTCGTGCGGCGAGTTCGGACAGGGCATCTTCCCGGGCACCTGGGGCAAGGATTTTACCTTTCCGTCGACGTCGTCCATCCAGGTAGACCCTCCCCCCAATTGAACTTCTACCTCCTCCAGCCACTAACACGCCCAGACCCACATCAACGACGGCTTCAACGCCTTCCGCGTCGGCTTCGCGATGGAGCGCCTGGCCCCGAACCAGCTCACCGCGTCCCTCGAGCCCAACTACCTGCGCAACCTCACCACCGTCGTAAACTACATCACCTCGGCGGGCAAGTACGCCATCCTCGACCCGCACAACTACGGCCGCTTCTACTCCTCCATCATCACCGACACGTCCGCCTTCGGCTCCTTCTGGTCGAAACTCGCCGCCGCCTTCGCCTCCAACCCCCTCGTCATCTTCGACACCAACAACGAGTACCACGACATGGACCAGTCCCTTGTCTTCAACCTCAACCAGGCCGCCATCACGGCCATCCGCGGCGCCGGCGCGACCTCGCAGTACATCTTCGCCGAGGGCAACTCCTGGACCGGCGCCTGGACGTGGAACACCACCAACACCAACCTCGCATCGCTCAACGACCCGGCTGGGAAGCTTGTTTATGAAATGCATCAGTACCTTGATACGGACGGGTCGGGGACATCGGCCAACTGCGTTAGTGCGGAGATTGGTGTGCAGCGCGTGGTGGGCGCGACCAACTGGCTCAGGGCGAACGGCAAGGTGGGTGTTCTGGGAGAGTTTGCGGGGGGCGCGAATTCGTTGTGTCAGTCGGCTGTGACGGGGCTGTTGGACCATTTGAAGGCGAACGCGGATGTGTGGCAGGGCGCGCTGTGGTGGGCGGGCGGGCCGTGGTGGGGGGATTATATTTACAGCTAGTAAGCGGTTCACCTTGGGGGGGTTGGAATGGAGGGTGATGACTGACTGTGATGGAACAGCGAGCCGCCTTCTGGCACGGGGTATACTTACTACAACTCGCTGTTGAAGAAGTATGTTGCTTGAGGCGCGACGTTGAGGAGTCGCAGGGTGATTCAAGGGGGATGGATGCAGGGGTGGTTTGGGCAAAAGAAGAAGAGGTTGTTGGATTTGGGATGTTAACCGCTGGGGAGAGCGTCGGAGGGGGAGAGGAGGTCGAGGGGCCCGAGAGAAGGGAGGGGGCTCCTGATTCGCTGTACATATCATTCTTTTTCTCAGAGGCACGCTCTCGCGCGGCTCCTGCTTCACGTACATATTTTGTCTCAGATACGAGCTGTGTCTCTCGCGCCGACGGCACTTTCATGCGCAATCGACGAAACAGATTCCGCATGCGGCAAGGTAGAGCCAGTGGAGCAGTGTAGTGGAATTAAGCGAATGCAGGCGCACTGATGACAGTTAGCGGGCCCACTGCGCACGGCCTTTAGCAGGGGTGAAGCCCCTGGCCCATTAAACCTGCAGCCCTGCAGCCCTGCAGCCAAGACGACAGCGCCTTTCCCCCGCTGACTTTCCTCTTGCACCATTCGACCGGTTTTCGATCTGCAACGAACAGGAAACACAACGCTCCAACCACAAACGAGACATGGAAGCACACCATTGACCAATCTGGCCCTGTTAGCTGACCGCTCGCCAATCGAATTTGGTATGGGGAATCCCACCTCTATCGACCAAGCGATGTCTGCGACGGTCGCGACGCGTGCTTGACGAGCCCGTCGTGCGAGTGCCTCTTCGAGTCCGAGACTGAGGCCACTGACCGCCCGTGGGTGCTTGGCTCGGGGATGTGCGAGAACTGGACAAACTGGATCGACTGCGACTTGGGCGCCTCGCGCCGGATGAAGGCACGCAGGATGGGGATCGATGCCGCGATGACCGACATGGCCGGCTCGGCTGTGCCAAAGATTTTGAGGTCGACCGTCGTTGCTGGGAATTGTTAGCCCTGTTTCGAGGACAAGAGAGAGGCGACTGACAGCTGCTGTCGGAAATGTCCTTCAGCGAGATGATCTTCATGAAGGCGATGATGCCGGAGCTGGAGATCAGTCAGTGGATGTTGGGGAAAGGACAGGTGATCATGAAGACGCACAAAACACCCATGCTCATGGCGACCAGGGCGCCAAATTTCTCGCGTTTGTTGATGGCGACGTTCCACACAATCTTCCACGGGATGATGGCCAAGACAATATCCATGATGCCCGAGTATACTGACTGTCGTTAGCAGGTCTCCTTGTGAAGCAGAGTTGGACAACCCACTGCTCGTAAAGGTTTGGTACCGCTCCATCGTGACCGGCGTATAACAGGTCCCCTCCAACTCCGGATACCACAGCTTCGCCACTGGCCAGCAGCGCGTCCACATGATAGTCGCCGACACCCCGAGGATGATGTTGACTGACAGGATAATGAACCAGATGAACCACTTGATCCAGCCGCTCGAAATCCGAAGCAGGGTGATCCCGAACGAGGTCTTGCTCCAAGCGGCCGCGAGGATCGTGGCGAACCCCGCCGAGTACGAGATGAGCGAGACCATGGGCATCTTGGTGTAGTCCATGTCCTCGTAGTGAAGACCGATGCCGTACTTGGTGCCCTCGGTGAGCATCGCGGTCGACACGAGGATGCAGATCTAGACGGGTCAGCCATTGGTGCACCAATCGAGAGATGGTTCACTCACCCAGCTGAGAATCAGAAACCCGTCATCCCACCACAACGCCCGGTGCCGCGTCACCTTGCAGTACACACGCAGCCCGAGAAAGACGGCAGACACGATGGTCACGGCCCAGATGGCCCACAGCAGCATTGGCGCATAGTTGGGTACCTCTTGAGGCGCGGCGGCCTCGGCCGTATCGCGGCCCGCCAGAGCGGCGACGTCCATGGCTTGAAGGAGGTGTTGGATCCGCATGGAGGCGAGGGTTGGGACGGCACGGCGATCGCGGCGGTGTGGAGGGTCGCGAGGTGGATTTAATTAACAAGTCAACTTGAAGGGCAGCAGGTTGTAAGTTTGGTTCCTTGGAGCCGAAGCTGAGGAGGATTCGCTTCGAGATGGGACCCACGCTGGTGTTTTAACTCTGGATGCGACGCTGTGTCTCCGCGTCCCCGAATAACCCCCCCCGCTCTGTGGCACTCAGAGACCGCGCCCAGGGAGTGTCGAGGGCCACCCGCCATGCTGGATCCGGGGTAGCTCCACCGAACCTCGCCCCCAAACCCGGCGCCGAGTGATGATCAAGAGACCTGAGCGCAACGGCGCTGGTCGGAGGCTAATGCAGGTGGCCGCCCTGGTCAGCCCCAGCCCACACCACCCTTCCGCGTTTGGTACGGGCTTGCGAGCATGCGGGGGTCTTTCCCCCGCTTCCCCAGGCGTTCGTTGGCGATCCTGGCAGCAAGCCATTTTGCCCATGCCGTCCTGCTGAATCCCCATGCCAGGGATCCTGCAGCGAATCCACTCGAAACACGGCATTCCTTCCATTTGCTTGCCCCCTCCGTCCTAGCTCTCGGCCTTGCAGATCTTGGTTCAGCAAGATCACGTCCAAGCGCACCTGTTCGCACAACTGATTGGTTTTCAGATAGAGCCCTTGGCATGCCTATTTCTGCGCGGGCTGCCCATCCTCGACTCACTTCACCATCAGGCTCCCTCAGCCACCTCGCAAGCCAGTGCCAGACCCGGTAAAGCTACCAAGAAACCACCCTCCCGTCCCCCACGACCAACGCACCTTGTGGCGCGATCCTACAAAGCCTCTTCCTCAACCAGCAGGGCGATCAATTCTTGCGCCGAGCGGACCTGGCGCTGACGACCGCCTCCCTAATCCTCCGCAATGCGAATCTCATGGATCCTGCCACCCGAGAAGGCCTTGATATCAGCCAGCACGTCCTCGATCGGGGTGACATACGCAATCACGCCCTTGTCAGTCTGCTGCGGGCTCTGTCCTCTAAACAGAAGGCCCACGGGCCTGCCCTCCTTGTCCCAAACCACCGAGCCTGAGTCGCCCATATCCGCCAGGCGTGCATCCCCGTTCTCCGCAACCAACGTACCAACAAAGACGTACTCGTTCGACAAACGCCCCCCGACATGTTGGTCGTCTCTGAGCTTGACGTCGGACGCCACCTTGCTGAATTGGCCAACCGTGAGACGCGTGCTTGCCCCAACCTTGTAGATTCTTTCTTGCTGGTCGAGGCCGCGGAGGCCGGACGGGGGTGGCTGCCCGAGCATTGCGCCGAACGTCTCGGGGTGTGGATACTGGGAAAGAGCCTCGGCGCTGGAGTACTTGCCGTACCAATCTTCCAGGGACGGGAGCTTGTTCGTACCGACCCTGCCCTGGTCCAGCGGCAGGACCAGCGCCCAGTCCAGGCGCCCATTGTTCGCCGTCCTCCGCCCAAAACCGGAGGCCCCGTAGATGGTACCGAACTCGTTTTTGCCCTTGTTGAAGAAGTCGAGCATGTGGTCTAGCTCGTCCTGCTTAACCCTCCCTGTTGAGCTGGGGAACATGGTCAAGAGTTGGCGCAGTTCTTCGACCCCGAAGGTGTGCTTGGCGCGGGTTGGATGCTCGATCCTTGGCGCCTCCCGTGTGGGAACAACGCCGCGCTGGTCCATCTTCAAAAGGGGCGAGCCCGCCGTGGGGGCTTTCGCAACGCGCTGTCCGACATTGCCGCCCACAGTGAATCCGTCGTAAGCCGCGCGGATGACGTGGTAGTTGGTCAGCGCGACCTTGGTCCAGTTGGGGAATTTGTCCGACTTGATTTCCAGCCAGCAGCCCAAGGTGCCGATGGTGGGAGACACCAGCTGGCCGTCCTCGGCGGTGACATAGTTGCTGGCGCCAATATCCGCTCCCAGATCCACCGCCGTCTTGTACGGAGTTGCAGGTCTCATGTTGAAGAAGCGGTTCCTTGTGGCCCTCTCGACTCGATCGGCTTGGCCTGGAGCCAGGATAAACGGGCATGGCTCGACTGTGTTGTGTTCCATGTGAAGGGCGAGATCGGCGTATTGGTACTGGCCGAGCCAGAGCTGGAGCTCTGCAGCCACGGGCGGCCACCCCGCCTCGTTCGACTCGTAGTCCAGGGAGATGTAGACTGTGTTGCGGTTGTCGTCATCGTCTGGGGAGAAGCCAAGCCGGAAGAGGCTGATTGCTGTGGTATGTCCGCGGGTGGCCGGGTGGCTCTCGAGGATCTGGAAAGCCTTATGCTTGATGGCAGGCCAGTCCTGTTCCAACCCCAGAGCGAGGATATCGGCCGGCACGGGGGAGACGTACTTTTGGAGGGTGAGCTCCTCTGCGATCATCTCGACGGCGATGTCGAGATTTCCAAGCTTGGCCGACTTGACGCGACGTGCGTCGGCCATCTGCTTGACCCGCCCTACCACACGCTCCCAGACGGGCGAGCACCCATTCTCCCAGCGGGCCACAATGAGAATGGTCGGCTGGCCCTCGTCGGCCCCCATCAGCTCGGGGGGCACGCGGGACACGAACTCGATGCTGACAAGGCCCTTCGTGTCTTCGGCGGCAACAATCGCCTCGGTTTCCCTCTCCAGGACACCGTTGCCGATTTGCTGCTCAATGCGGTGGCAGTGCGCGTAATTGGTGGCGAGAGGAAGGGGAAGCGGCGGCGGGGCCCCGACACGGAGACGAAGGCTGGAAATGTCGAACTCGCCAGCCTCGCTCGAGTGGGAGGATGTGGCCTGGGCCCGCTGCCATCTCGCATTTGAGCAGCCCGACATGGCTGCAACAATCCAGGTGATGGTGGCGGCGGCAAGCTGGAGTTGGTGGAAAACGTGAGGTGCCGGTGGAGAGAAGAGATGCCGGTAGAGAGGAGAGATGCTGGTGGAGAGGAAAGATGCCGGTAGAGAGGAAAGACGCTAGTGAAGAGGAGCGGACGGTAGGAAAGCGGTGCGCGCTTTGACCTGATGGTAGGCAGGGCAGGCATGCTTTGATAGGAGGCAGGTGCATGGATTCATTGTTGTGGAATGGAAAGTAGGGTCGGATTACTTTGCGCCAGACGGCGAGAGCCTGTCGAGCATGCCGCCGTCTCCCCCTTCCACATGCTCACCGTCCTCCCTCGGCCACGACCACCACCCCCGATTCCGCCAGGGCCACCACCGCGCCTCTCTTGGCCACAGCCACCAACCCTGCAGAGGCTCGTCGTCAAAAATCAAGTCAAAGTTTCCCCCCAGCACCCTGCAGTCAAACTGGTAGACCTTGCAGTTCGACCCCGACTCCCAGGCCTCAGCCGTCCGCACCTGTCTCTACAACAGCACGCACAGCCGGAACCGCGCCGGCAGCTCGGCGAACGGGCTGATGACGTCGAGCGTCGCCACCCAGCTTGGGACACCACCGCCGCCTACAACGGGCGTCTCGGCGAGCGCCCACCGGCGCGCGTGGCAGTTTGTGGCGAGGGGAGCGGGGTGTCGAAGCTCGAGTGGGTGGAAGCGGTGTCGCCGTCGGCTGCCACACCATCATTACCTGGGATGTGTAGGTCTGCCATGGTGCCGTGGTTCTGTGATAGACAATGCCGGCAGTTCAGGTGAGATGGCGAGGAGGCGGAAAGACGCAAGATTCCCTGTCATCATATCGTGAACAGACGCCAGTGCACCCTGATGAAAAGCTGACGTAGGGAGGTCTGTTCGCGTGCGTCCGTGGGTTAGAACCTCAGGTCATGGGGTTATTACTTCCAGTGGGTTTGTTGTTTGTACTTGTGGATGTATTCCGGGGCACCTCCAGGACGTGAGGGAACCTGGGATACATATACGCGAGGAGCGATGCATTTCTTTTATTCCGCCCCCTGCCGTCGGCGGGCTGCGGGTTTTTTTTTTCATGCATGCATCCCGGCCGTTTGCCAGTCCATGCAACCCAAGCAACCCATCCAATGATCGGACCAACAACCGTCCCGGCGTAGTACACGGCGCGTTGGGCGGCCGAGATGCGACAAATCTTGAGATGGGCCACCGGGCACAGTCCGGCACAGCCCGATCTCGCCGACCCAAAATCCAGACGCAAAATGCCCAAGATTTGTTTGCCATCGTGGCATCAACAAATAATATTACCATTCCCATGCTCCTACACACTCTGTCGCTTCTCACAGTCGAAATACAGGTCCAAATCACAAGCCGACCAGCCCGAGATCAAGCTACGGATGGCGCCTCCGATAGTGTCTTCTGCAGTTGTCCTTCCTGCCATGCGGCTTGCCCTAGTTCTCGTACCCCACCACGGTGCACTCCCGAGTTTCTCCTCCCCCGGCGTCAAACCTGTGGACGTCCTGCTCCTCGTGTTGTGCGGTCAGTGGGACAGCTAGTCTGGCACTGGGTACAGTATCTACAACAACCTCTACGGCCAGTCCTCGGTAGCTTCGGGTTCCCAGTGTACCTACGTCGACAGCAACCTCCTCTTGGCCGTAGCGTGGCACTCAACGTAGAGATGGTCAGGCGGCGCGGCCAGCGTGAAAAGCTACGCCAACGCGGCGGCAGAGATTACCCTGGGCAGTACGATTAGTTCCATCATCACCATGCTGACGACGGCCACTTGGACGTACAATACCACCAGTGTCCGGGCAACCGTCGCCTACGACTTAATCACTCAGAGCACCGGAAGCGGTGGCGACTATGAGGTACTCATATGGTAAGTCTGTGTCTGGCTGCAGCCTCACGATGTCCCCCGAGATCCAAACACGTTGACTGGTGATTGCAGGCTCGGCAACTTCGGCAACATTCCTCCCATCGGCTCGTCTTTGGGCTCCGTCACCGTCGGCGGACGAAGGTGGACGCTCTATTCGGGCTCGAACGGTAACAGGCAGGTCTACACCTTCGTAGCGCCGAGCAACATCAACAACTTCGTCGGCGATGTTAAGACGTTCTTCAACTACTTGGCAATGAACCAGAACTATCCAGCTACCACTCAGAAACTGACTGGTAACTACCACCGCAATCTGCTTGTTTGCCTTGGGCGCTAACTCTCTCCTGCTCGAGACTTCCTATTCGGCACTGAGGTCTTTACCGGCGGCCCCGCTACCTTCACAGTGTCAGTGTATGAAGCGGCTGTTGTCTGAACGAGGATGGCGAGGTTGGCCGTTGTCGAGAAGCATCGTTGGATGTCAGAAAGCGAGACCTTGAGGTGCCAGTCATGTCGGGTATGATTACATGTGGCGGGTACCTCACGTCTGCATTCGTACCTACGCATATATGTTCAATGCTTTGGGACCTCATAGGTTCGGAAGGTCCTCCTATGATGCCATGGCCCTTCCTTTGAACGAAACCTGATGCCACAGGCAGCCACACAGCCTCCCAGCCGTGGTACTTAATGTCAAATTTCCCTCTCCTCCGCATTCTGTCTTCTACATGTGCGGTGGCCTGGTACTTTGAGCATTCTACCTAGCAAAGTTCGTGCGATTCCATTTTCTAAGAAGGATTTCCCCTTGTTGCAGGTGTCTGCTAAGCTTCTCAGCCTGGCAGCGCTCCGCTGGGGGGGCACGGTTCTCAAGGTCTAGTCAAGACCAACCCGGGCGTCCTCCCTTCTTCCTGCGTCCCTGTTTCTCAGCCTCTCAACTTGAACTTGCAAAATTGCCAGGTAACGCCCGGCTCAGGTCTACACGGCCACAATCACCAACTCTAACGACTTGAATGGATTCCCGAAATCGCGCCTATCGCCCCTACAGGCAGCCGGGCCCCGACGTGACGGAGCAGCCCGACCTCGAGGTGGTCGTGCATGAGCAGAGCGAGTTGCTGCCCGAAGTCCGCCCAGACGATTATACCATCGACGGCGAGGAGCATATCGCAACGCAATATCCCGAGCACTGTTCGTCGCCTGTGCCACAGGGGCCTCAACGACCGCTGGAGCCAGCATCGCCAGATCAAGGTGCCCTCTTCGAGATAGTATGTACGGCGAGGCATGGAAGCAACTTGAGCGTAAATGCAATGAGACACTTCTTTAGAGATATCTATGGGCCTAAGTCATTCAAGGGAAGGGAAGCATCAGACAATGCAAATACAGACATCTTCCAAGCCGTCGAAAAGCTGCGCCCCTCCCGTGTGAGTAGCACGCGATTCGAAGACGCCCACTCGGTAATAATCACCCATCTTCTCCGCTGGATGAATGATGAGACCCAGGACGTGCCGTTTGTGATCCTCGTCGTTGCAGAACTCACAGATCTCTCCATCGTCCAATGCCGTGGTTGGGCCTGGGCTTGGGCTAGGCTCCGACGTTCCGTCGCCCTCAGCTTCATGCTCAGCTGTGTCTTCATCCTCGCCCTCGTTGTCCCGCCCATCCTCGCTGTCGTCGTCCTCTCGGTCATCTCCTTGATCCACCGTTTCATCGTATTCCCAAAGATTACACCCGCTGGACAAGAAGAGCATTTCCAATCTCCCCGGGAAGTCTGTAGGAGTTCCCATCCAGTCGAGGCAGCAATGTGCGACAATCGCCCCGTCACTGGACCCCTCACGGATAGTAAGGCGCTTCTGGGGATCTCCTTCCAGGAAAAAGTCCCCCGGCACCGGTAGCACCTTGCCCCGAACGCGTATCGTGCCGCTTTCAACTTCCCCAAACTGGTTCAACCCAGCGCCCTTTAGGGCAGTCCAGCCATCGATACTCGTGTACTCCGGTCGGAGGTGCGAATCGGTCCCCAGCCCTCGTAAACAAGCAAACAAGCTGTATTCGATATATCCTGGCTGAGACACCCAGGACCACGAAGGCGCACCCAAACCTTTCGACGCCCGCAGCGAGTCGAGACGTTCCGCCAGGCTTTGCTTCATCCCGGGCCCTTTGCCGACCCATAGCAACCCGACATGCAAGTCTTCCATCCACAAGCCGGCCAGGTACTTGCTCCCCACAAACTCAAACACCCGTTTTGCCACTCCTGCTAGGGCCGGCAACCGGTCGGATTCGTACGAGAGGCTGTGGTTGGAATACTTCCGGATGGCCTCCCGGAAGCCGTAGTACACTTGGTCCCGGGTTAGGTTGGTCCCATGATCCCAATCCACATTGCCATACTCAGTGAAGACCTCGCCGTTCTCCGATGCTTGGTTCTGGTTGCATGCGAAGTACAGCATATGTTGCCCAAACAGAAGTTTCCTGGGTGAGAGTTGTTGTTCCTGGTAAACCCATCCGCGGCGGTTCCATTGTGAGTTGTAAAAGTCGAGCAGCAGAGTGTCAAAGACCGGCATCCCACTATATTGGCCTGTGAAATGGAGGGTGTATTTCCCCTGCGCTGCCGAGTAGAGTGAGGACCGGAAATCGAAGTCGAAGGTGTGCTGGGAGCGGCTGAGGAAGCTCTGGTGGCAGCTAGACGTTGACATGGCGCAGATGGTGAAGTATGCATGCTGGTAGACTTGGCCTACCCGTTCGCTCGCTCTTTCCCAGTCTCTCGGGTCTGTCGGGTCCTGGATAATACAAAGGGCATTGATCCAGACGTAACGTACAGATAGGGCCCTGCACACGGTGATGGAGTCTCGCATAACGGCCGACATCTCGTGAATGGCAGACAGTCTCTCGTGCAAATTTGACGGCTCGGTTTTCGTCTGAGAGGCGGCTTCTACCGCGTTCCCCCAGCAGTAGCTCAGCGCGGCATACCGAATAGGTTCTGCACTGCCTGTAGTGCTGATTAAATCTGCCGAGATAATGAGGCGTGGGGTTGCGGTAGGGTTTGTTTCGATATCGAGCAATCTGGTGGGAGCGAAGGCCGTCTTCGCCGGCGGGTGGCAGCCTGTCACACAGGACTCGATGGAGCGCTCGAGGAAGGAAAGGTTTGCAGGGCAGAGTGTTTCCAGCTGGGGGGTTGGTTGTCGAGCCCTAGCCAGTCTGCGGTGGCATCGCCTTGACCTGAACGCCGAGGTAGGTGGTTAGCAAAATACCTCGATCTGGAGAATCCAAGGCGACGATTATAGTGACACTTACCCGTGCTAGAGTAGATTGCGAAGTGAAGGAAGCCAACCGCTCCGCCCTGGGCGTCGTAGACTTCGGCAACCAATCCCTGACGTCTAGGTTCGTCGTCTGATTCTCCGCCATTTCCCCAGGCATATGCAAGGTGAACGGAAACGTTCGCTTGTTTCTCCAGGTCCTGGATATTTGCCCGCAGGATAGAGGAGCGGAGGAAACCACAGAAGCCGCAACCCGCGGCAGCCGACTTGGCCAAGGTAGGAAAGTCGGGCGAGGAATCGCTTCGATGCTGGCTCATCAGGAACTTCAGAGCTCCAGGTGCGAAGTCCCTGATACTCTCTTTTTGGAACCTCAGCCTCGGCGTTCCTCCATTGTCCGATGTCCCAATAAAACCGCCGCAACCCTCATCGTCAAGGCGCAAGCCTTCACAGTCCGCGCACAGCCCGGGCCGAGAGTCTGCGCCGAGCTTCGGGTCAGGATTGGGCGACATGGTGGAGTGGTTGGCGTCTATGATGGCAAGACTGGAAGACAGCAAGACAGGGAATGGAAGAAGAACGATCCGCAGTCGCCAGAACCCTCGTCATAGCAGCCCAACTGCGTCGGACTGCGAAGAGGTCACGTGGAGAGCCTTGGGGCGCAAACGCTGCACGTCTAACTGGTTGGTGCCTTTGGGGGGTTCGGGTTTCACGACTTTTGGCAAGGCAGCGAGGCCCCAGAAGAAGAAACTGGAAGTGACTCAGACTCAAACTTTCAGGCACCCAACTTGAAGACCCCCTGACAGCTTCGCCAAATCGGCCAATAATTACCACGCTTGCCCGCAAGCAACTGAAACGCAACCAAGCCTTGTCTCAGGACGTCCGCCCGACGGGCCTTGGCCGGATCTGCCAGCTTGGCCAGACCGAAGGCTTTGAAAATTTCTGGCATTTCCCCGCAGCGACGGAATGCGGGAAATCAATGGCGTCTCGTTCGTTGAGCCTGCCGATTGGTGGTGGCTTCCGTCTCGGTCGGCAATTTCAGCTGAACAGAGCCAGCCTGCTGGGCATTGCATGACAAAAAGGTCTTCCCCGCGCTGCCATTTTCTTAGGTAGCTTTCCTTTTAGAACATTACGATCCGTCGCATCGTCTGTGACATCTCCTGCCACCCCATCGACTGTTCTAAGACTCTCCGGTTCACGGCCTTGTCGTACGTCTGGGGCTCGACCGACAGGCCCAATAAAGCCTTAATTGGCAGGACGAATCCTGGTGGGAATATACCACTCTTACGCGCAGGGCTCCGGCTCACCCGCCAACCAAGGTTAGGAGGGTGAACAGGGTGAGCCAGGGAGAGCACTCGCCGCTTTTGGCTCACCCTGCTCATCCAGCTCAGGTAAAAGGAGGAAGCTGAAACCTGACATCTGCATTCTGCTCTTTGTTGGAAGGCCCCCCAGTCAGCTGAGCAGCTCGAACTCCTGAAGAAGCAAAGGGCCCAGCAGTGTGGATACCTACACCAGGTAGGACCACGCTATCGAAATCCAGACCGCGCAGAACTGCGAATTCCCCACACCCAGCTCGGGGCAGATTGGAAATGCTAACTCGATAAAACGGGAATTAGGACTTGGCAGAGATGGTGAGTGCGTGGCGAGCAGAAGGAGCCGCGGGAACAGTCTCACATAAGTAATGACGAGAAAGTCGGGCAACGCCAAAACCCGGACCCCTTTCCTTGTCACTCTTTTCTGTTTTGACTTTTGCTGCCGCAAGACTGCCGCTCGCTTCAGTCCTCGGCCACGCCTTTAACATGCCTTCCATCTACGCCACCCTGCGGGCTCTGCCACTTTCGCTGTTGTTGGCCACGGCAGTCTCGGCGGCGCCCGGCCGAAAGTGCCGACCAGCCAGTTCGGCACCGTCCATCACCGACAACGCTGTCTCAGTCACCCAAGACCAGGCTACAGGGACCCCGTTCCCGACACCAACCGCGTCTATCGCTTCCACTTCCGAAGATTCGACCACAGAATCATCTCTTCCGACATTGACATTGTCCACGGCCACGTTGACTCCGACGCCGGAGCTGACCACCATCACCAGCTGTCCCCCGACGCCCACATACAACGGATCGCCCGCCGCATGCTTCGCTCCGGGAAATTTGTTCGCCCAGTGCAAGTCCATGACCGCCGCCGGAATCGGCGGCCGGATCCTCGACTCCTACGCCAGCGCTTGCAGGTACAGCCTCCTGTCGTACGCCACGCTTCTCGCGCCCGCAGCGACAGCGTGCTGGCCGGCAAATGGCTACGTGGCGAACACCGTAACGGCGTCCAGTGTGTACGACTGTCTGGCAGCGCCGACGGCCAGCCTCATCTGCAGCTACGACTCCAACTGTGCGACGAGCACCTACACCGTGGGCGAGGAACCGACACCAGTCCCGACCATCGGCGTCAACCTCATTCCCGACCCCAGCTTCGAGTCTGGCACGATGGGCAACTGGACCGTGACCGAGCGAGGGGGTTCCGCATTACAAGTCTCGGTGGGCCTGGCCAGGTCCAAGACGGGCGACTACAGCCTGGCGATGCACACCGGCAACACCGACGGCTTCTCCGACTACATCACCATCAACGGCCTCTCCGTGGTACCGGGGGCTACATACCGGTTCTCGTATTCGGCGCTGCAGACGAACGCGAATGCCCTCACCTCGGTCTCTGTCTGGGCGTTCCCTCAGATGGCGACCAATTATGACTACAACTCGGCGCCAGTGATAACCCCGAATCAGTGGCAGGCCGGCTCGCTGACCTTCACGGCGGCCACGTCCTGGGTGAACATGGCTTTTTTGGTTTCCGGCAATCGGCTCGGCACCTCGGGAAGCGCGCAGGGGATCAACGATATCTACATCGACGATGTCTCGTTCGTTAGGCTCAGCTAGATGGAGGCGGTGGTGGAACGGGCTGAGCTCTGCAGAGGCCTCGGTAACCCGCGTCCAACGGGTTGCAGTGGCTATTTTGTCTTTTTGTTCCTTTCTGCAAGCTCAATTGTACTCGTACAGTCGGCTCAACTAATTAATAGCTTTTGCGGAGTGTGCCGCCTTTTTCGTTTCTCCTGAGAGCTTCCTGGAGTCCTAGCCTAGGACCCTCCTTGTTCAATCAGGTCCTGGGCAAGCGATTCTAATCACCCACATTTTTTCCTGTTTTGCTCAGGCCAGAAGGCCGCAGGTGTCCCTGGCGCGTTTCTGTCCCTGTCGAGGCTCGATACATCCATCAAGAGAAAGGCCCTGCGCTCTTCCGCAAAATCCATGCCACCAGCACAGAGGTGGTGTTCAGACCAGAGGTAAGGTGGTGGTGTTGTGTGTCTTCGGAGCGCCTGCTTTCCGGACGGGATGGACAGCAGGGTTTGCATTGTTTCATGGCTGTGGAGTGCACGGGCGTTTTAGCGGCGCTGATGTCCCAAGTACTTCCCAAACCACTTACACACCCCCATTCCCGCAGCCATCCCCTTTTCCTCCCACAACGACACCGCAACCAACAACACCGCACATTCTTGGCTCATCCAGCCCCTTACACCAAGCTCTTGCGATTCCTAACTCCGCGCAGGGCACCCCACAACTCCTTCACCCCTCGCTTCTTTGGTATTCGAGCAAGCCAATACAACGCCAGTGTTGCCGCAGCATTGAAGGCAATGTACACCCAGACTATGCCTAAATTCCTCCATCTGTCGTCAAACGAGGTCGCCACCGTCTCGAGGAACGCATTCGTGGTCGCGATTGGGCAATACTCGCAGCCCAGCACGGCCTCGGGGTTCACCACCGTACCTCCCGCCATGCTCACGAATGTCGCCATGTACGGCCCGCAGCTCTGGCCGGCCGCCGGGTTGAAGCGTAGTAGTTCCGCCGGCGCGCACTGCACGGCCGTGTCGCCGACGCCCGTGGCCATGATGGCACTCATGAGGTAGGTGAACGGCGAGACGCGGTACATGAAGATCCAGAACCTGGGCATGGCCGACGGGGCCGCGAGAACGCTATCGTCATCCATCAGCTAGCGTCGCGCGCGTCTAGTTGGGATCCAACACTCACCCGCAAAAGATCAACCCCATCGCAAACAGCAACAGCGCCACCACAGCCCCCAGATCCGCGCTCGGCAGACCCGCAATGATCATATCGGCAAACGTCGACTCAAGCATCATAAACGACCATACCAGCAAGAACATCAGCCCACCCCGCGTCGCGACGGTGCCCGTGGGCCGCGCGTTGCGGTCCATGCCCACGAGATAGTAAAACGGCGTGAAGACGAGCGCGGCGGCGAGCGTGTTCCAGGGCAGCTCGACGGCGATGTTGGCGAGTATAAAGACGGGCCAGGCGTAGGTGCGCGCTGCGCGCTCGCGCGCCTCGTACTGCGACCGCTGCAGCACGAACAACGGCATGGTCTGGTAGAGCAGGAAGGCGAAGATGACGAGCAGCATAAAGATGGAGAACATTTGTCCCTGGAGGCCTTGCAGGGAGAGCGGGGCGTGATAGAAGGACAGTCCGATGAAGAGGCTCTGTTGGGGGGAGGGGACGGTGAGAACAAGGGGGTTGCTATTAGGG
>FTEL01008870.1_pt1 | contig 17676 bp, 17 predicted proteins | sample 1658911 | NCBI WGS metagenome assembly FTEL01 (sample SAMEA3914869, study PRJEB12502) | metagenome | biome: forest; material: soil | place: USA | collected 2012-03-12 | depth 0.1 m
GGTGGGGGCTTCGGTGGTGGCGGTGGGTTCGGTCGCCTCAGTGGTGGTGGCGGGCTCGGTGGTGGCGGCTTCGGCCGGGGTGGGTTCGGCGGCAGGCTCGGCGGCGGCGGGCTTGTCGGTGGTGGTGGCAGCGGCGGCGGCGGGCTTGGTGGCCGGGACGTCGTCGTCTTCGTAGTCGATTTCATCTTCGGCGGCTGCGGCTGGGGTGGGCGGTTAGCGGAGCTCGTGTTCGCCGGGATTGGAGGTGTCGCGGCGCAGGGCGCATCATCCATCTGCCAGCTGCAGCGAGCTCACCATCAAAAGGCGACTGTCGCGACCAGAATGATGGCGACTGCTAGAAATGCGATGCGATGCGCCGGCGGCGCAAAGCGTACCCAACCCATCGCATCGCCGCAAAGCAAGGGAGGGTAGGGAACTTACCAGCCTGCGGCTCGGCGCCCTCAGCAGCCTTCGCCTTGTCGTTCTCGTTCAGACGGGCGATAAGGTCGGCCTTGTTGCCGGTGTGCGGCAGGCCGCGCTCGGTGAGCAGCTTCTTGAGCTCGGGCACCTTCATCGAGTTGTAGTCGGCCATGGTGAAGCTTGGTTGCGCAGGCGCGCGCTGAGACTGGAAGGTTGAGAGGGGAGGAAAGACAGGAAATAGTGGACCGAGGTCTTGCGCGGTGCTGTGGGGGTCGAATTGAAGGCAAGCGATCGTGGCTGGTTGGTAGCTTTGATGGGTGCAGCCTTGGAAAGTTGAGGAAGGGTGGAAGAAGTGGTCGGGTCGTTGAGAAGAAAAGCAGTTCGCGAAGAACGCGTCGTTGCATCACACAGCGGGCTAAGCTCAGCTGGGCAGGTCTTGGCAGTTCAGGGCGGGCAGGGATAAGCTCGCTTCTTATTGTCTGGGCCAGACAGGGGGTTATTCTTTTCGTGAGACATCAGGCCAAACAATCAGGAACCACCACCACTCTGCGGCATTCTCCTCACATGACAATAACAACAACTCCATACAGTGACAATACATCGATTCCCGCTCAGCAGCTCCCGAGACAACAAAAATAAAACTAAAGCAGTCCGCTATGCAACCAATCAAGCAACTCTAATGGCCAAACATGGGGTATAGTATGGCACTTGACAAATGAGCCATGACAAGCATGCAACAATAACAGGAAAAAGACACCATCAAAAAACAACCAGATCAAACTCCATGCCAGGCCCCAAATCCACCAAAATGACTTCCATACCCGACTCCATGCTTCCCACCGATAAATGCCCAGGCCCCTTCCTTTCCTTCCCCTTCAATTACGACCAGTATGGTCCCGCCTCCTTGCTTCCATGCTCCATCCACCCACAACTTCCTTTCGCATTCTCCTCCACACACATCCTCGTCTAGCCAATCATCAACCCCGGCACCTCCGACGTCAAAACTTTCGTAATCCACCCCGCCTGCTGCACGCTCCCACACTGGAAGCACCACTTGGTCACCTTCCCAGACGCGGCTCCACTCCGCGGCGCAACCCCGACATTCCCCTCCTCATCCCTCAAATTCTCCCACACGCTACACATCACCCCCTTTGTGCCCAGCATGCTAAAGCACTTGGACCCCAGCACCGCATCCAACAGGATCAGCGGCGCTCCCCCATTCTTCTTGGTCGCGTGGGTAACGATGACCCGCTTCTCCAGACCGTGGTACAGCGGCAGCTCCTGCCTCACGCCGGGGGGCGGCGCCCGGATCTGCAGGATGCAGTCACCCTTGTCGAGCCAGCGGTTGTTTTGCACGTTGAGGTGGCAGCGGATCTGGAGCGGGGCGTCAGGCGAGAAGGGTTTGGCCAGGCCGTGGCTCCAGCGGCTTTGGCTGCCACCGCCCGAGTTGGAGGCCGACATGGAGATGCTGCGGGGCGGGGTGGAGGAGCCAGATCCGGAGCCTGAGCCGGAAGTTGTAGTGTAGAGGCTCCCGCCGCCGCCCTGTGTCGCCGGCCTGTGCTTGTTGTTGTTATCAAGGGTCGACTCGTCGATGTTGTACGAGTTGTTGTTGCCGCCGCCCATGAGCCGGCGGAGAAAGCTGGTCGCGGAAACGGTGGTGGACACGCTGCCCTGCGACACGCTCGGGGCACGCGTCGAGGCGCGGTAGCTATTCTTGCGGCCGAACCAGCTGCGCCGGCGGCTCGAGCTCTCGCCGTCCGCGCTGCCCTCACCCGGCTCCGCCTCCATTTGGCCGAAGGACCGCACGCGGGCTTCTTCGCTGAGCTGGATGTATCTGGCATTGTTGAGGCGGCTGATGTGCACCGCCTCGTAGAGGTCCTTGGCCTCGATCTGTGTTGCCGCGCGGAAGCGGAACATGCTGGCTTCGATCTTGAGACGCGCCTCGGGGGAAGCTGGGCTGCGAACTTCGAGGTCGAGAGCAGTGCTGCGGCGGATCATGACGACCGGTGTCAGGACCAGCGCGACAAGCGGCACGGTGCTGCCACTACCCTTGTTGCTGTCGCCTGTGTCCGCGGTCGAGTCCTCCGACGAGTACGACCGTCGTTTGGATTGTTCGCCGAGATGGTGTACTTCGATGAAACCGGGGTAGAGTACGATCGACGCCGGCTGGCCTCCGTGGATGTCCTTCCAGATGCCCTTCCTGCTGGACCAGTACGACACGGACGCAATAAATTTCTGGGTAGGGCGTTCGTCCTTGATGCCGTCGTCTTGGGCGATAGGCTCCACCTGAGAAGCCGAGTTGGACGGCGTGATGCTGTTCTCCGAGACAAGTGACTCGGCGGGCACTTCCTCGCGCTCCTTAATGCTGTATCCTGGAATGGTGTCCGGGACCTCGTCTTCGTCCAAGTCGTCGCTCGAGCTTTCAGACGACTCGGACTCGTCGTCACTGATTGAGCTCGCGCTGTCGGAAGAAACGTCGGATGGGTGGTATTCATGTTTGAGCGGGGACGACATCCGGCGCTTCAGCTGCGCGCTACGACCTGTGTCCACAGGGGGGGCGAGCAGACCGGAGTTCTTCGGACCAAGAGAGCGGTGGATGGGCGGCGGAGGAGCCCCGTCTTCGCGGTAGGGCGTCGAATTCGGAGGTGGCTTGACAATCTTTGGCGGCTCACTGGAGGCAATTTCCCAAGAAGCCCGCCTCTCCCCGTGCTTGATGTGGTCCTCCCGGTCGATGGTGATCTCGGGAGAGTCTGGCGGTGACGAGCGGCCCTCATGTTGCGGCGCGCGATGCTGAGTTGGTGTTCTGGGCCTCTCCGTGTCTGAGGATCCCACGCTCGACACGCTGACCTTGCGCTCCCCGAGCGGCACATCGGCCATGCTGGACCTGGGCGACCCCGACTCCAAGGACATGCTTGTCCTCCTCTTCCTCGTCGCTGGGGGCAGTGGGTGGCTCCCGAGGACGCGCAGCCAGTACTCGATCTGCTCGTCGTTGTTGGTGGATATCGTGAGCAGCTCGAACCACTCATTTCCGTTGTGCGTGCCGCGGATCATGACGACCAGCGAGTCGTCGTCGTCGCCCAGGCGGGCAGAAATGTACTGCCTGGGCACGGGAGGGAAGAGCAGCCACGATCGCGAGTCGTTTCCGATTTCCCTGATGAGGATGTCGCCCTTGTCTTCGGGGCGCGACGGGCTATCTCTGAAGATTATCTCGACTTGGCATTCCAACCTCTGGCCGCTCGAGTGGCAGAGATCCAAGGAGAAGACATCCAGGGCGGCGACCTGACGGGAGCGGTTCATCATGATGCCGTCGAGCGAGAGCAAATTTCGGAGGTCGCGGCAGCGGCGCGTGTCTGTGTTGTTTGCGTCTTCATCCATCAGTCGTGCGGTTTCCTCCCGGTGCCGTTTGCGAGATTTCTCTTGGAGTGCCACGAAGATTGCGAGCAAATCCTTCGCGTCACCGGTTCCGGTAACTGCAGCGGCGGCCTTCACGCTTGATGTTAGCAACCAAGTCACTTTGTTGCGGCAAGGTAAACCCGGTATGGACTCACCTTGAGAAATTGGACCATCCACTTCACCCTGATCAAGGGCCGCTTCAGGAGGAAAGCGACATCCACCCGCTCGCCATCCTCCCCAACAATGTCCCCATCCTCATTCAGAGGAAGGGCGTTCAACAGCGAGTCATCATCATCGACCCGGCCTTGCCTCGGCGCAAGGTTGATGATCAGCCCCTGGAACCCCAGCCGCCACACGTCAAAGTAATTTTCATAAATTGGCGCAACCTCCTCCAGCCAAAGTATAAGGTCATCCAAATGTCCAAGCGGAACCCTCTTATGATAGTCCCGCAGCTTCTCCAGCGCCATGCCCATGTTCACGACCGACTTGGCCGCACTGTCGGTCGTCGCATCCTTGGCGTTGCCGTTCATGACATCCCTCAGCAGCACTGGGATGACCCCATCAACGAGCGCCTTCAGCTCCCTTCTGTAGAAATGCTCGTCGTCGGCGAACTCATCAAGCAGGTCGTCGACCTTAGTCTTGTTCGCTTTGCTGGGCCTGCGGTGGAGGCTCCGCGAGGATTTGATGCTCTTCGATCGGTGCGGCGCGACCAGGTGGCCGGTGTCAGGCAGGGAGAGCACGGAGACGAGATCCGAGTGCTTTGTGAGGCGGCGCTTGAGGCCTGATTTCTGGCTCTGTTGTCTCGCGGGAGCGGGGGCGGGGATGGTGGATTCGCTAAACGCCGACGTCTGAGTGACGGTTGTCTGGGAGACTTCGGATAGCGTCTCGGAATCAACCGTGCTGGATTCTTCTGACACGATTGTTGACAGCTCGTGGACGCCCTTGGTGGGCGGTCTCCTCCGTGGCGGGCCTTGGCTTGAGAGTTCTGAGGACAGCGTCGAGTCGTATGTGGACGAGTAGTATGATGAATAGTCGGATATGGTTGTTTTGCTTGGGTCTGTCGGGGGTCGCCGCTCGTCGATAGACTCCCACTCATCCTCGTAGTACTCGCTCTCCCTGTCCTCGTCGGTCTCGCAGCTGGGATACACTACCGGTGGGAGTTTATAGCCGGCAGACTCTCCTCGGAAAGCATCCTTCAGAAGTTCTCGGAATGGCTTTCTCCCACCCGACTTTGCTGGGGAGGCGGCGGCTCTAGTTGCTCGCCTTCTCTTCAGCCCCGTCGACGGAGCAGTAGGGGATTTCGTCTTGGTGGGTGTTGCATCACTGTCCTCCCGTCGGGGTTCGACGGTGACTTGAGAATCAGAGCTGTCCGAGGACGCGGAGGCCACTGGCTCCCTTGGCCGTTCCTCTGGCGCAGGCTTTGGTGACGGCCTGGGAGAGGGTTTGGGGGATGGCCTGGATGGTGGCCTCGACGATGACCGCTTCTGACTGTCCGGAGTTGGCTGGGGAGGTTCCGGAGTTGAGTCCTTGGCCACAACTGGAGTTTCACGCGGCTCCTCCTTCTTTGCTGGCTCACTGGTCGGCGACGGTTCGACGAACGGGTCCACGGTCCCGTTCAGCCAGGATTCGATACTTGGAGGCTTATTTGCCGCCACAGGACGCGGAGGCTCAGCCATCTCCTGAATGATGTCCTTGGCCCCTGTCACGACTTTCTTGAACACGCTCGGCATCCCTTTGAAGCTGGTGTTCCGCTGAGCCTTCGGCTTCCTGATGCTGCTGTTCCGTGCGTCGGCTCCCAACGGCAGATCAATCTCGCTGAAGGCGGACTGGCCAAACGGAATGTCCGCCAGGGACTTATTCCCCAAGACCGTTGGGGGGGTCATCTCAGACTCGATATCGGAAGCGGCTCGGGGAGGAATGTGGCGCGCTGTCTCAGGTTCCGAAGGTCGATCCCCCGGAGGTTCTGAAGCCCGAATAACAGGGCTGGGGCTTCTTCGCTTCGGCCGTCGTCGAGAGGTCCTCCGTCTTGTGGGAGTCGGAGTCTCAGTCTCACGCTGCTCAGCAGTTTCGACAGGCTCTGCTGCGTCACTGGGGGAGAGAGCGGGTTTCGGGCTCGGAACTCGGCTTCCCTTCTTGCGCCGCTCAGCTGATGCGGGCCTGGAGGGAGTAGCTTTGCGTGCTGGTGGTTCTTCATTGGGTATTGCCCGAACCCTGATTCCGTCATCTTTGTCAACTGGCCGGACTCGAATCCCGTCATCCGGCAAGGTGGTGTCGACTGGCCGCACTCGAATTCCATCATCAGGCGGCGACTGCTTCTTTGGCTGTTGTTTCTTTCGTACAGGCGTAACTCGAATGCAGTCGTCGTCTGTGCCAGACTTTGACGGCTTCCTCGGCTTCATGGGCTTGACTCGAATTCCGTCGTCGGCGGGTGCTGGTTTTGGCTTCTGCTGGGTCCCAGAGTCTGACGATACCAGGCTGGAGCCTTCTTCCTCAGCGGCCACCGGCGCGGCAGGTTTTCTTTGACGCTGCTGCTTCGGCCGGGCGGGTTGTGGTTCAGGGATTTCCACTCTTTCTGCCCAGTCTCTGATCTTGCTTTGGACAGTCGGGTTCTTGGCCGTCCGTTGGAGAAAGTCTTTGGGGATTGGCGTCGGATTCGCTTCTTCCTTGGGCTTTGGTGCGGGGTCACGAGGCGGACTCCTGCCCTTCCGCCGCTTCATCCAGTTGTCGTCGCTCACGATCCTCTTCTTCGGGGTCAGTTTGACCACTGGCGGTTCCCTGGGCGTCACTCGAGGCTTGGCAGGCCCGAGTTTCTCCTGCTCCGTCTCTTCTCCGTCCCCGTCGTTTTGGTTCTCCTTGTCCTCCACCTTGTCTGCTTTGGGCGTCCTCCGCTTCTTCGGCTTCTGCCGCAACCTGATGCGCATGCGGTCCTCCTCGGTCACGCTCTCGGTGGCGATGTGGGCGGCAACTTCGGTGGGCTCGCTAGCCACGTCCTCGGCATGGGGGATGCCGCCCCCTTCTTGCTTCATGGCTGTTGCGTTGGACTTTTGCCATGCCTTGACCCGATCTGTGACGCCCCCGGGTTGTTGGAGCCTCCGCACAGCGGCGGCGCGCATCTCCTGGCGCAATTCCTCGCGCACGTTGGCGGCATCGGCGGCCATGCTCTTCCGGCGCTGCTTCATGGCTTCTCGCCGGGCAGCAGCGCGTGCCGGAGACTGGCGGCCGAGGAAGAAGTCGCCCAGCAGGCTCGGCTCGGGCTTCTTCTTGGACGAGCCGTTCCCGGGGCCGGCGGGTGCGCTCTTGGGGGTTGCGCCGGCCTGGGCGGAAGCCCGCCTATTTGCTGGTGTTGTGGGATTGGCATTTTTGGGCACCGGGGCGCGGCGTGGTGTTTCGGGCTCAGTGAGATGCCCGTCGTCGTACTTGGCGGGCGGCATGGTTCTAGAAGACGGGGAGAGATCGGACGAGGTCAGCAAGCTGCATTCTTCGATCCCAGCAGCGGCAAAAAAGTTGGCATGACGTGAAGTTCGGAGGTTTTTTTGAGTTGAGCGAGCAAGCATCAAGCATCCACCGGTCTAGATGGCAGGCGGAGCGCAATGCTGCCAATAGGGTGCTGCAGGGGGGCATGGGGGGCGTCGGGATGGGGGCTGACGTTTTGGGGGGGTAAATCAACAAACGATAACCAGGGAAACGGGACCAACCCACCTCGCTCACCTCGGTGGGGCGCATCACTGCCGCCGCTTGGCACCAAGGCTCGCCTCACCCTGCGCTCGCTCCAGGCCAGGCTGTGTCGATGATCGCAGGTTATGGGAAATGAGAGATGTGGCAGATTGAAGTTTGTCACGGTCACGATCAAGGTGCCGTTTAAGAATATGTGAAGTGGAGAATGACGTTGCGCAAGGTGAAAAAAAGAGGGAAGACTGGGAACAAGAACAAGAACAAGAACAAGAACAAGACACCGGCAGCGCTGCGGCCGGAATCAATCCCTGGCCTTAACACACGGCGGCGGCACACAACTTCGGGGTCCTGCAGCAAGCCGCCTGCTGCTCAGGGCACGCAAGCAAGCATCCACATCCACGGGGCTGTGCGACAGGACAAATCCCGGAACCATCAAGCAAAGAAAAAAGAAAAAAAAGACCGCCCCGCCGCAGGGGGATTTGAGGTTTCCGTGTGCCTGCCTGCAACCACCATGCAGTTGCAAAACCTGTGCCACCTGCGCTTGCCAAAGCCAGTCCAGAACGGAAAACGCTGTCAAGCGGCGCTGCCACCTTCCCTCCTCCCCTCCTTCCCTCGCTTCCACCCTGTCACCTCGACTCGGCCTCGACCGCAGCCCTGCCACGGAAAGTACGAAGCAGGTAAACAAACGGGGACAGGAAAGGATCATGCCTGCCCAGGGCTCAAGTCCGAGCCAATCAGCAGCTGGCGGGCCATTCCAGGCTGCTGCAGGCTGGCCCCCCAAGCTACCCCAGCTGCCGCCCTTCCATTCTCGCCCGCACCTCCCCCACCACCAACCACAGCACCCACAGCACCCGTGTCTCAACTCGGTCAGCTGCGCACGTCAGCGACACTGCCGGGGGCACCCAAGGGAGGGCTCACGAGTGCGCATCGGCGCACCCACCGCGTTGCACCTGTTTCCGACTCGGGCATCGCGCCGCCGCGGGCAGCTTGGAAGAGTTGGTATAAATGCGGCCTGAGCAGGAATCTGGCCGTTCATGACCCCATCTCGTTTTTGAAGGTGGTGGGTGGGGGATCAATCTCGGGGTCACTTCTTTTTGCTCGCTCCATCGGATCGGATCGGCCGGGATTCTGGACTCTCGACGTCGATCCCGACTGCCCTGGCCTCTCTTTCAGCTCTCAAGCTCCCCGAGAGCTGCACTCAAGCTGCATGCTCGGGAGCAGCAGCATCGGGATGTGGAGCCCTGGCCTGCGGAATGGGAGCGCGGCGGCCACCCTGCATGCAGGCCAAGGAAGGGATCAAGGAAGCTGCAGATTCGGGAACCGGCCGCGCTGATCGAAGGAGACCCTCGGGGATGTGCATGTGCCCCGAGCTCGTCTCATACGAGGGTTGCTTTGATAACATGACTTGGAGTCGTCCAAGTTGAGGGTCGGTCATGCAGGTTTGTGAGCTCGTGGACGATGCAGACGCAGGTTTACCCGTGGGTGGTATCTCATCGTACCTGCAGAGCGGGCCGTGTCCGTGGATAGCAAGCATGTCCAAATGAAGAGGCTCAAGAGGTATGCACATGGCACAGAGCAAGGGTCGCGGCAGTCCTCTCGTCGTACACACTGATTCTCTCAGTGCCTAGGTAAGCTTCATATCAACCACCATTGTCATCACTCTGGAAGGACACGAGAGAGGAAGATGCAACAGCAAGATCAAATACTAAAACTAAGACGAAGTGTGTAACTGATAACACGAGAATATCTTTGTTGCTCAGATGCCCTCCTACCCCCCTAGATCCATCCCCCCTAGATCCCCGGCTCCGTTCCTAATGATGCAGTGTCCAGACGCAGAGAGCCTCCCAGGAAATAAAACCAAGATGAAAGAAGGGAAAATGATCCAAACAAAATGCCAACTCAACGCCATGATATGGGTGTTCACAATCTCCAGCCCCAACCAAAACAGACAAGAAAACCCCAAAAATGCAATCCCACCTCCCCCAAATATGCACTCATTTAATACTTCCCCTGCCTCCCATACTCAACAACCGGCAGCACAAACCTCACCCTCTTCTTCGGCTTCGCAGCCTGTATCTCTACCGCGCCCTTTGCACCCTCCCCAATCCCTACTCCGCCACCTCCCTCCTCATCCATCTCACTCGTAACCTCCTCCTCCGTCTCCTCCTCAATCGCCCACACGTCCGGGCTGGGCTCGCGCCACGCATGCGGCGACAGCCGCGCCGGCCTGCCCCTTCCCCGTCGGCCACTCGACAACCCCGCGCTCGGGCCGGGCCCGCCCGACCTCGAGGTGGCGCGGCCCCTGGTTGAGGCTGACGACGAGGAGGACGTACGCGGCGGCACCGCCCCGGGGGGAAGCTGCAGCGTGTCCGCCCCCTCGGCGGTGGTGTTGTGTCCGCGGAACTTATCCTTCAGCCTGCGCGGCCACGAGTTATCCATGTAGTCGTAGCTCTCGTGATCCTCCGGCGTCGAGGACAGGTCATAATCTAGCTCGGGGGTAGCCGGGGACCTCGGCGGCGTAGGCGGCCTGGGCGGGGGCAGGCTGAGGCCGACGAGGCTGGAGGGGCTGACGCTGCGGACGATCTGGGGCGGGTGCTTTGCGTCCTCGATGCCGGCGTCGAATTCCATGTCAAAGTCCATTCCCGCGTCCTCGGCGTAGGAGGACGGGGTGGGGGTCAGGAAGTAGATGAAGGGGTCGTCGTCCATCCTGCCGAGGTCGAGGGCCTCGATCTCGGCGTCGTCGCGGTCGTGGCTGGGCTGGAGGAGGACTTGAGACGGGTACCAAGCGTCCCGTGGTGGGAACTGCGCTGTGGGCTTGGATGGGGGCATCGTGTGATGTGTAAGGCTGAGGGAGAGCCAACACGGATGGTGGTGATGTGGGGTAAGGTGTATGTATATGTTGCTTCTTGTATGTAGATGGCGGAGGGCCGAACAAAGGACCGAGAAAGGGGCCGCCCGAGAACCCACGCACGGGGGATAAGATGACCGGCGCCGGCCTTGCCGGCTCAGATAATTCCTGCCAGAAAGCGAGTGTTGGAGGGCTGAGGAATTAGGTTCTCCCCCTAGCAGCTGTGCGACATGAAGAGGACAGAAAGGGGAAAAGGATGAGAGCGAGTGGCCAGCTGAGAGCGGACACGCCGTCCAGATATGTACTCATCCTCGGACCTGGCCCAGTCAGTCACTCAGGCAGACCTCCCTCTTTCCCTCCTCTACCTCCCCGGTCCTCTCACATCCACCACCACCAGCGCCCAACCCCCCCATCACCGACGAAGGATGGGCTGGCACGGTCACCCTTTCGGCCAAGTCACCGGTCAGCCAAGGTGACCAGTCTGATTTTACGGGGCCTTACAAAGCGCCCTGCCGCCATCCAGCCTATTGATCTGCGCGTGCGTGCGCGTGCGGGCGCGTGGTGAGCCTGCGGTGGGCGGGGGAGAGGGTGTGTGGACCAACCGTGATGCGACGCCTCCGCGCCCGCCCCCCAGGTGCTGGAGCCTTGGAAGGACGGGGAATGCGCAGGGGGGGCCATCACGGGCGGTGGGCGTGAGGAGGGGCAGTGTGTCTGAAAATACTTGTAAACAGAGACGGGTGATGTCGAAAACTGGCCGGGACGGACGGGCGTCGACGGTCGATTACGAGTCTCCTGGAATTTCCAGGACGCGGATGCCGCACTATGACCCAACACATGACGACCTCCCAGCAGGCTGAGCTGAGACCAAGCTGGCCGAGATGGTGGGAGCTCTCCACCCTGACATCTGACGGTCCCCTCCTCATCCCCTCCACATCGGGAACTTGCCGATGCACCTGGACCGAACGGGAGCACGAGCTGGGTCGGGATGGCCATGGTTTCTGGCGATTTCCAGCTCGACGGACCAGTCATCCCGTCCGAGAGGGAACGAGAGAGCTCACGACGTACCTTGCATGGTGCGTCCGCCAAGGACAAAATGGAGTGTGCTCCCGAGCCAGATGACCATATCCTGCCCCCCTCCACTGCCCCCCTGCCTGACGGCGGCATGATTCATCTCGCAAATCGAGCGAGTTGAGAGGCATACCGAGAGGGCGGGAGCGTCTGGCGAGTCGGGGCGCTCCCACCGAGCAAGGCCCTGCCCGCATTCCGCGTCGGTCTGCACGGTCTGCACGGTCTGGAAGGTCGGGCTGTACGAGGCAGCAGCACCAAGGGCGCGGGGAGCTGCAGGGCTGCGCTGCAAGGCGACCTCCCAGACCGCGGAATCGCCAACCAGCTGCAAGGCTCCCGGCTCCGTTGACTCTCAGGTGCGCCCGGATGACAGCGGTGACCTTGCCGTTCTCCCGAACAAAACGCGGGATGCCAAATGTGGAAATTCTGACAGGTCCGCTTCCATGTGATCAGATGATGGTTCGTGTGAAGGCTGACAGTCGAGTCACCAAGAAGGTTTAGGTGCATTTAGGGGGCAATTAGGGCAGTTTGGCGGGCGCGGACAGCCCTAAGACCCTCACTCAGCCTCCACAGGCCGATAAGGAGACCCAGAATTATGACGTAGCCGCCTGCCAAGCCCCGCTCTCACTCATCACCACCATCCCTTCCTTCCCTGTCCGGCTGCTGCCAGCTGCTTGCTGCCTGTTCGGCCAGATTCATCCGCGCCGAGTTTCAACAGATTGATTTTGTCCTGAAACGCTCACACTTCACATCACCCAGATTTGCAATTTGCACCCTGCCGTGGCGGCGAGCGGTCTGCCCAGGGTTGGGTGTGCCAATTAATATCCCACCCCCACACTCGCTCAACGACCATCCACCCCCTTCCCGCCGCCCTCGATCTCAACCCCCCACTGATCGCCATGACAACCACAACCATCTCCCGATCGCTTCCGATCCGCCTCGTCACGTTGAACATACGTTACGCCACAAAGAACCCGAGTCCCGGAGAGGAGCCGTGGACCGTCCGCTGTCCCCGCCTCTGCGCCCAGCTCAACTTCATCACTGCCGGCTGTGGCCTGGTCTTTGTCTGTCTCCAGGAAGTCCTCCACTCCCAGCTCACCGACATTCAAGCCCACCTGGGCCCCGTGTGGGAGCATATCGGCCGCGGCCGGGAGGACGGCAAAGAGGCCGGAGAGTACTCCCCCATCTTCTTCCGGGCAGACCGCTGGGAGTGTCAGCGGAGCAAGACCCTGTGGCTGTCCCCGACGCCCGATGTCCCGTCAAGAGGGTGGGATGCTGCCTTGGAGCGGGTCGTCACCCTGGGCTTCTTCCGCAACTGGGAAACCGGTACGAGTGTCGTCGTGATGAGCACTCACTTTGATCACAGAGGAGAGGTCGCGCGGGAGCAGAGTGCCCGCCTGTTGCTCAAGCTCGCCGGGACTTGGCCCGAGCAGGACGCCCCCGAGACCTGTCCCCCTCCTCCCGTATTCATCGGCGGCGACTTCAACAGTACTCCCACGGGGCGAGCATACCAGGTGTTGACTGAGCCGGGGTCGGGGATGAGGGATATTTCTAGTCTTGTGCCGGACGAGGCCAAGTATGGCAACCGGGACATCACTTACACCTCCTTTGGCGAGCCAGGCGAACAGCCGGCCCGGATAGACTTCCTCTTTGCGCGGGACACGGAGAGACTTCGTGTCTTGAACTTTGGCATTCTGGCCAACAAGTTCGACGACGGTGTCTTCCTCTCAGACCATCGGCCCGTGGTCGCGGACCTGGAGATCCCAGTCCCGGCGGCCACATGACTACCGGGAGTCTCGTTTCTGCCCCCGGCCCCGCAGCCCCTCCCATCCCCGAGATCGATCCATCCCAGGCACCATCCCCTTTCCGGGCTATACCCAACCCAGCCGGAGTTTGCTCTCACTACCACCATGGTGCATGGAGGGCAGGCATCCTTCTCGATGTTATCAGGCTCGCGTCATCCCGAAGGCACCGACAGGGGTGCGACCTGGCCACCACCAGTCGCCGGCATGCCGGTGCGTGTCTGCCTACGAGGGGCGTCATGAGCTGCATCGTCCCACAGGGAGGGAGGATCCATCCTCATCGGGATGGGCAAGTCTCGCATGCAAGACATGAGCCCTCCCGGAAAGGACACGGTGGTCTGGCTTGTGCGACAGGCCGTCGACTGAGAAGTGTCGGCGTTTCGTTTCTGATATCTCTTTCTCCCTCCTCCAGCTTTCTGCCGTCCTCCCCCACCCGCATGACTGTCACCAACGAGGTCAGCTTTTGACAGACGGCTATGAGAGGATTCGGCGATAGCTTCGTACTCCCTGACGCACGATATAGTACCTTGCAGTGGGCGAGCGAGCAAAGGGCTAGTACCGAAAGAGCGGTGAAGATGGTTGTCTGTGGTGGCTGGCAGGAATGATCAGAGGAGGATGGGGGCAGAGCCTCGTTGCACTTGCACACCAGCACAGCATGTGGGAGGAGCAGATCCGGCGTCATGTGGTTTAATCAAAGAGCAAATTCCGTGAGAGGACACTTCCTTCTGGCCGCCCACACGAATGAGTCCCGTCTGTGGGGTGGCATCAAGCCAAGGTCCACTCACCTTCAGAAAGACAGAGACAGACGGGCACGCCGGAACAGCCAAACCAAAGGTCCAGCCGGCATCGGCTCAAGCCAGCTCGCTCACATGGAGCCTCCGGTCGGTGTTGGGCTTGGGTGACACCCGGCCGGCAGTCGTCGGCCGGCAGTCTGGCCGAGCACCACCCCCTGTTGTTTCCCTCGTCCTCCTCTCACATGGAAAGCACACATCCCAACTCCGAGCATCACAAGATCGAGGGCTTCATTTCCCGGGGCCGGCCAAGCCAGTGCCAGTGCCGTTTCTGTCCGCGGCATTGTCCTGTCCTTTCTGGAAAAGATGAGCGAGCGAGAGAGAGAACGCCAGCCAGCCAGCCAGCCGCTGTGTGACCCCCCTTGCAACAACGTCTTCAATGCGTTGGATGCAGGCGGCATCAACACCAGACCAAACCGGGCCTAGCCGGCGCTGAGTAGGAAAAAACCACGGCGGAAACGGGTGGGTGGTGGCCAGTCTTGGCTTGCTGCGATATTATTATTCGTCTTCATTTGGGTCGTTTCTGGCTGGCTGGCTGGCTTGGGTCAGCCCGTGCTGCCGTCCTGGCTGGACGCCCGCGGGCAGCAAAGTTGCAAAAGGTCCCCTCTCTGCCTCTGTGCGGATGCCGGGGAATCCGGGCTGCCGTGGCGTTTTTCGCGCCGGGCCATTCGAGGACACGCGCGCGCGCTGCTGCGATATGATGCTGCGCGCGGCGGCGCGGGGCATGATATGCAGCAGCAGGAGGAGCAGCTGGTGTGCTCCCGCATGTCGCGATGGACGAACCGAACGAACGAAACGAACAGCTCGCCGGCGTTGCGTATGGGCGACGACGATCTTTCCCGTCACGGACATGCCCCGATTCGATTTCGCATCGTGCGGCATGCTGCACCACTACACACCACACCACACCAGACAGACACACCAGACAGACTGGAGCAAGCCCTCTCCTGTTTTGCTCTGGCTGGGTTGCTGCGGCGGACGTTTCGCTCGCTCGCCCGTTCGCTCTCCTCGCAACGCAACGCAAGCAAGCAAGCAAGCCCATTCCGGCCAGGCTTGGCCCCTTTAACGCCGGAGCTGGAGGGTATAAGTCGGGAACCATTGGCTCTCGCGGCCCAGTTCGATAACGTGCGAGTGGTCCCAATGCAATGAGCGATTGGATTGGATTGGGCGCAGGGCCCGGCGGGAAATGAAACCAAAACAACACGCGCAGCAAGAAGTCGGTCGCTCCATGCGGGAAGGCAGTCTCATGCCCGGACGAACGAACGGGCGGCCAAGGCACGGTGGTGGTTGTGGTGGTGGTGACCCGATCTGTCAGCGGGGCAACGACGGCGCAACGGGGGGATGGGATGGGATCGGCTGCCGGGGAGGGCATCGCCGGAATTATAAAATTAGATTTTATTTTAGCTTTTCTGGCTTTTGGATGCCGATGCCCCGGGTCGCTGGGGAAACGGCGCAGCCGGTGATGCTGACCCGAACTGGGGGGTTTGTGGTGGTGTGGTGGTCAGATGCTGCTTGCCGTCGGGGATTTTGAAGCAGAGCAGCAATGGGAGTTACCTCGGCGCGGGGAGCAACTTGGCTCACTGTTGATGGAGCTGGCGATTGATGCAGCATGTTTTGTTTTAGGAATCCTGGAAACAGGGCGGGCATCATCCCTCCCAACGCCTTGGTTGCAGCAAGCACAGCACAGCGGCAGCAGCATCAGCAAGCAGCATCATCGCCCACACGCACACACTCCGATCGAGAATCGAGGCCAATGGGCCACCCAGTCGTCTGCATGGCATGCTGGCCCAGCTCTGACTCCCCCTCCGCCACCACCTCGTCCTCTCGGGCTGCTGCCCTGCGAGGGAGAATGGCGCTAGGCCGCAGAAGTCTGCAGATGAGGCCCGACGGCTCCAATGAGGAACGCGGGCTGCGCAGAGCGTGGACGGAAACGGGTGTGCTGGCGTGCTTCCCTGCCTGCGCTTCCTTTTTTCCTCGTCTCCTCATTCGCAAGGCGTCATTCGACCTGCGGCTGCTTTGGTGGTCGGCCGCCGAGGGCTGGCTTTGGCTCTGACTTCGCCCATCTCATCATGCCTGTGTGTCCGGGGTGGGTGGTCTCTTCCCCCCCGCCGTTCTTCGTGCCTCTTCTCGATCCTTCGCTGCACTCTGCGCTGCACAAGAGATTCCCCCCGATATTGGGAGAAATTGAGTGGGAAAAAAAGATAGCCCACACGCAGGGGGTTTCAACGGTCGTTGGCCATGAGGACGGGTTCCCCGCCGACGCCGTGCCCTTTGAATTGGTACCTAAGAGCAAAGCGATGGTCGGGCATGAAGGCGGGCGGAGCGAAGGGGCGAGACTTGAGTGGGAGGAGTGGGAGGGCAGCTGGCCGGACGTTCCTTTTTGAGCAGCGCTGGCCCCCCAATCCCCAATCCGCGCCCAGCACGACCGTGCCGTGTCTCCACAGAGATACCCACCGGTTGAGGCCTTACGAGGGGCCGTCGACCACACAGCGAGCCCCAAGTCGCCAGGCGTGGTGTGGGTGACTCTTGCAACAAGCGACTTTGTGTGGAAGCGACCTGCCTGCGTGCTTACCACTCCATCGCTCGAGTCGCCGCCACAGAGCGTGCACGGGTGTAGCGAGTGCAGCAAAGTGCATCAGCGCAGCCACTGAGAGCGCTTGTCCCAAGACAGCAGGCAGGCGGGCAGCCAGGCAGAGGCAGGCAAGCGGGCATGGGAGCGTGGAGGCAGACAGGCAGGCAGGCAGGCAGGGCGGGAGGCAGGGCGGACGGGAGGACAGACACAGGGAACATCGCAGCGTTGGGCTGCCTGCCCTGCGCTGGCGGCCCCGCTCGCTGTTTGCTGTTCGTCATTCCATGGTCGCTGTCTGCTGTCCGCCCGCCTCAAAATGGATCTCCCTGCTGCCCCTTGCCTTGCTGGGGCGGATGGACTCCAGGCTGTCGTTCTCGGGACTCCCTGGCCGGCAGATCGCTGACTGTCCGAAGCTTCATCCTTGGATCAGTGCAGGGTTGCAGGGTCGAAGCGACGCAAAAGGATCCGCATTCCAGAGCAACCCTCTTCGGTGTGCGATTGTTACCCCACGATGGGGGGAGCGGCGAGGGCACGGCACGGAGCATGATGGGGGGAGGCACCGCCTCGCCCCAAAAGCGCCAAAAAGCGCCAGCCTGCGCCGCGGAGGCCAGGCCAGGCCAAGCAGGCCAGCAGCATGGACGAGAGATGGGAGAGGAGGGACGAAGAAACTGCATATCTGCTCGCCGGGCCGGACGCTCATCCCCAGCGCGAATCAAGCAGCGAGACCACAGCGCCTGAATGCAGCACGACGAGGAAGGTGGTGTTAGCCTAGCAACCATCACCCGGCCGGTTCCCGTCCATCAAGGACGGGGATCGATGGAAGCCAGGGAGAAGGTAACGTTATTGAGGGACTTCCATGGGGGTGTTCTGCTATAAGGACGAGGTTCTGCTATTGTTTCGTTATCGATAGAACGAGTGTCTTGTCCGTCCGGGGTGCCCCTCATCTCGGCGAGTGCTGCCCTGCCTGTCTGCCCTACCTGCCCTGCCCAGCCCAGCCCAGCCAAGCAAGCAGCCCAGTCTCTGTCCCGTCCTGGCCTGTCCTGTCTGGGCCTGCCTGCCTGCTGTTGTCGTGTCAGCGCTGTCCATTCCCTCGTCCCCCCCTCCCTGCACCCTCTCCCCTCCTTCCCTCCCCCAGAC
>FTEL01008984.1_pt1 | contig 17647 bp, 17 predicted proteins | sample 1658911 | NCBI WGS metagenome assembly FTEL01 (sample SAMEA3914869, study PRJEB12502) | metagenome | biome: forest; material: soil | place: USA | collected 2012-03-12 | depth 0.1 m
CAACCACCACCAACGCCGCCGCCGCCCCAACCACCGCCACCACCACCACCACCACCACGACGAAACGCGCCTCCAACGACAGCCAAATGCGACCTGAGGCTGGTCATCGCTACAACCTGCGGCTGCGGAAGACGATGACGACGCCGGCGGCGGCGACCCCGACTCCGACTCGCACACCGACGACCACGTCTGCGAAGCGAAAGAGGCCCAGCGGCCAGGGCACGGCCGAGGCAACTGCAAGCACGGGTTGGTCCAAGAGGAAGAAGATCTCGCCGGCGGCCAAGAGCAGGAACACCACCAAGGCATCCGGCCGGCGGGCCGTGGCGGCGAGGGCGTGAGGGGTTGGCGTCTGGGGTTTGCCTGGTGTCAGGGGTTCGGCTGGCGCTTTCATCTGCCCACTGGCGGACGCGTAATCGTGGGATCTAGCTTGTAGAACAATACATCATGAATAGATATTAGACGCACGGCTGCGGTTGTTTTTTACTCCAAGGGGCGTGCGCAGGGCCGGCGTGAGCTGACGGGCAGGTGGTGTCGGGTGTGTGACTGGTTGGTACGAGATGCGCGGAGCCCTCAAGGACGGTTGCAACTCACTCATGGAGGACCTACACAAGGAGATGGCGTTTCCGAGCCCAGAGTCAGCAGTCATGCGAACAAGATAAAGAGGGGGGCCAAACATTGTTGCGGGGGCCAGGGCTAGCCTTTGATCTCCATGGTCCCTCGCCTCATCACTCGGTGCTGATGTTGACGTACGGAGCTGCCCCTGCTAGTCCTACTTGTCACGGTCGTCATCATCACCGTCGATTTGGGGCCATCACACTCTGAAGAGCATCGCCATCACCCGCGGAATCTGAAAAAAGGATGGCGGCGTCGGTGATGTATTCGTCGTCGACCTCGGTCGGCAGCCGCTGGTCGACGTCCTCGTCGTGAGAGCAGGGGGAAGCCCAGGATGGCGGACAACTGCTTACCCTTGGTCGCGCGACCGACGGAGCAGGGTGAGCACGCCCGGAGCCAATCCCGCAAGGGCGGATGCCTATGGCGGGAACAAACACTCCGTCTGATGCTGCCGTTTCTCTCTTTCGGGTCACGATTGCGGCCGCACACTAGTTGCAAATGCCTCAAACGGGCAACCCCCTCCACCGCAGAGCGCAGATGAAGAAAATATGTACTGCCCCAAACCACCCAAACATTCCCGACCAAACCAACCGCCACACCGCCAACCTCATCAAGCCAACTCCCACGTCTCCCCCCTCGCACCCCCCCCCCCGCCAGCGCGCGGGACATACGCCGGCGGTGGGCTCCCCGTCGACACCAGCCCCGGCCCCGGCAACTCCCCCGGCCTGCTCCCGCCCGCCATCTCGTGTTGGCCGCCCCCAGGCACCACCCCCTGCCCATCCAGCATCGTCCGCGCTGTGCCCTCGATATCTCTGGTGTCTAATTCCCTTCTTGCATCCTCCCTTGTCAGCTCCGGACCCGGCGATCTTGGAGGTGACCCAACCAAGGCGATCTTTTGCGTGGCGGGGGGGACAGGAGAGACGGGGTTGTACGCCATCGCCGCAGGTTGGGTGGGTGCCGAGGGCGGGGGCGGCGCGCCACCGGATTCGAGGGGGTCTTGGGTGGGATGTGGGCGGCGGCGGAGGCCAAAGAAGAGGCCGAGGCCTGCGAGAGCGAGGATGAAGGGGATGCCTAGGCCTAGGCCGAGACCGAGACCGAGGTTGTTGGTGGAGGAGGAGGAGGGGGCCGGGATGAGGGAGCCGGCGGGGTTGACGTAGATTGTGGAGGTTGTTTGGAGGGTTATCGCGGGGGGGTTGGATGCTGGTTGGGGAGGGTTAGTTTGGGAGGGAGGGGGGGATGGGCGGAAGGCAGGAAGGGTGGAAAGGGGGGAAGAGATGGGGTGGTACCTGCTAGAGCAGCTGGGGCACTCCCAGCGCGAGCAGCCACGCCAGTAGGAGCAGCGCCATCAACTTACTCTGCGGCGTCGTGGTTCCCGGCGCGGAGCTGGGGGCCACCGTCTGAGTGACGAGAGTCAACTGGGTGGTGGTGGAGAGAGTGGTCTGCTGCGGGCCGGTGGAAGTTCGCTGTCCCGGTGTTGGTGTTCGCGTCGCCGTCGGTGAGTCCCCGCCCATGGTGTACCACGCGGTAGCTCCTGGCGGGGTGTAACCCGCGTTCATGCAGTAGCTCACGTACACAGACTGCATCGCCGTCATGTCGTTGGAGTAGTCACCTGCCGCACAGGTGGCGGATCCGCACTTGGACAGGAACGAGCTCGCCTTGGACGCCGAGACACTGTCTGTCGCGCAGTAGCAGTCGTTGGCATAGGGCGTGCCGCACGAAAGGGCGCCGCCAACGTCGGAGTAATAACCGCCCCAGACACATTGCGTGACGCAGCGGTGCTCAGTCGTAGGGGTGACGGAGTAGATACTGACTGTTTGCAGAGCTCGTGTTGGGGAGGGGAGAGAGAATAGGATGGAGCATCCCACCAGGAGGTAGAAGCGGAACTGTGGAGAGTGCATCATGGGGCTGACAAAAGGTAAAGGCTAGCTGGACCACAACAAACTCATGAGGAGCCCAGATTTCCACAACGTGCCTACCTAGGTAACATTGATCACGGGGTGGGGTAGGAGGCTCGATGGGAAATCACCCATTTAATAATCAGGGAGAGAACGACCACACCATCACATCGCATGCCAGCCTGGCCAGCCCCCTATCTTGGCCATAGACTGCCCTTCCCAGGATAGGACAGACAGACACCCTGCCGCCCGGGTCGCATTGGTGGCGTCGTTGAGCCGTGGCGCCCACCTGCATCTATCTCGGCGTTCTCAGCTCGTCTAACTGTCCTCGTATCACCTCTTTCCCCCGTGCCGTGAGCTTCACACCCTGCTTTCCTTGGCCCGGAGCCTTGCGGTACGCGGCATGAATCTAATCCGCGTGGGTATGCGTCCTGTTCACAATGAAGGTGCTAAATTGCCACGGCGTTGACATAGTGGCGGGCGATAACATCACCCCTGACAAAACTGGGGTTCAGAGAATACTATCACAGCACCCACACTCCCAAGGAGCCGAACTAATATCCCCTCCCGACATTCTGAGGCCCAAGAGGAGAGACCCCGACGCCGCCCTTGACCGAGTTTGGGGCGGGGTAGAATGCCACTGCTACGCAATGATATCGTGGTATGGTCTTGCAGCAAGGCTCTGGGTTTTGCACCTGTGCACAACGGCTGGCGGTTGCACAACATGAGCTGGCTTGTGTGGCGTTCGCGAGGCAGATTAGCAACGGCCTGGCAACTTGGAGAAGCGGAAGCCACACTCCGGCGAGAAGAAGGAAACCAAGCAGACCACTTGCTGTAGCTACGAGCGAGCCTTGCCTTCAAGCAGTCCGTCGTGGAGGCAGTGAGAGAATAACGGCGTTCCTAGGAACAACCACCCTCCCCTTACCACTGCAAAGCGGCGTCGAGTCCGCTTCCTTGTTAGCACCGCCAACACAAACCTCGGGATGCGCCAGCCCACGGCCGTTCGTGCACGCACTCGCAGTCGTTCTCTCTCAAGTTCGAAAGGCAGAGGCACTAAGTCGAGCAGACGAAGGCCCTGGCAGATATGGACACGGCATGGGGCGCGCCGGTCCAGTGCGTGACACTGGCAGCTTCAGTTCGTCCGAACACAGCAAAGATATGGTCCTGAAAGAGGCGCTTGGCCCTCCGTATGTTGACCTCCAGTAGTTCCACTAGACGCATTTTGGCTCTATAACGAACCTGGACACCGGATCAAAGACCTTCTTCGGTCATGCAATTCTGAAGCCGTAACATTGTTATCGTCCTCAAGGACCAAACTAATTCTCGCCCGTGATAACAGACCTGGTCTCACAGATTGGGCCTTCCATGACGTTGTAGCACTGGTCAGTGAGGACGAATTCGTCGCCAACTTCACTGGGTGTGCAGAACGCGGTGTAGGATGACCCGACGTGAAGGGCAAACATCATGGCGTCAGCCGGGAACATGGCCTCCTGTAGCTTTTGCACCCACTGCTGCTCGGGGTCCATCTCAACGTCCAGGATCGCGCGCAGGTTGTGCAACCAAACGTCCCGCGGGCTTTTGAAGCCTTTCTCGGCCATGTAGTCGGCAAGAAGGTTCCTATCCTCCGACTCGTACCCGGACAGGTTCCCCGCGGCGTACTTGTCGTAAAACCCGGGGCCTCGATATTTCATGATGAACAGGAACTTGCGTAGGCGGTCTCTCTCCGTCCGGTTGAGGATGATTCCTGGTTCGCCGCTCTCATGCGCCTTCTTGACTTTCTGGATGATTTCGGCGGTTCGCGACTCGAGTTTGGAGAGTTCCTCTTCGACGTTCTTGTTGCTGCTGATGGCGACAGCAGCGTCGTTGTACATGTTGACTTGGCCGAACCATCGCGACACGGGGGTCTCGCGTAGTTGAGGCTCGTCCGAAACAAGGTCCACGATGTTGAGCACTTTGTCACCCGGGCCGACGGGTTTCCCGCGGTCATCGCGGATCTTTTTCTGGGACCCCTTTCGCTTTGCAGGCCTGTACCGGTGCGAGAAGTTGCGGAGGATGAATTGGGGAATATAATGCTGATATAGCTCGTTGGGCGCCATGATGGTGGATGCTAAGACGGGCGAGTGTGACATCCTGGAGACCGAAAACAACTCGAGGGGAAGGATGCAATTTCCCGTACTTCAGTTGAGAAACTGGTCCCCAGCCCCTCACTTCCTATTCCGTCTCGCCGACAATTCTGTTGGGCATCCAAGCACACGTGCATGCACGCCTTATTTACTGCATCCAATGGCATTGTCCCACCTCTGGCGTCCCAGACACAGTCCATGGCCTGTCGACTTGCCGCTGGACAGGCCGGCATCGTCCCAGGAGCTCTTTGGCCTCGTGCCAGGTTCCAACACACCCTTTTCCCCCGCTAGTCAAGCAAGAAACTGAAAAGCTGACCATCGCTTCAGGACCCAAGATTATGTTCGAGGATTCTTGAGAAGCGCAAGACGAACTGATGGGAACAGTTTACCTAACGCGTGCAGGCAACATACGAGACAGGCAACAAGGGGCTTGATGCAAGTAGTGGTGTTCGACAGTGTTCGGGTGCCGTAGCCGATTGACCAGGCTAACCCGCTCGAACTGTCTCGTAGGGTTTGTGGCGGGTCTAGCGGGTGGCAAAAGGGGGGAGGGATCTGCAGTGGCCCACGCAGGCACTGCGATAGCAACACCATCCAGCGGCTCCAGAATGGCCGAACCAAATGTTTGGACCTCGCCGCCCCCCATCACACCCTTTTCCCCGGTTCTTGTTCTCAGATAGGTAGCCCGCATTGCAGGCATCCCGTTTCACAGCATGATTGTAGCTCATCCTGCGCCTTGAAGCCGTCTTCCGCAGCGCAGAGCTCACGAAGACACCAACGGTTTCGAAGCACACTGAGTCAAACGCGGTTCCTTCACTGCTCACGCATACACCATACGCCGCTACAACTTATGTACATAGTCAATGTTGCGATTACCATATCCGTGTCCATGATTATTATCCGTGAAGTGACTTCATAGGGTATCCCCCAACTCCAAACCCCAAAACGCCCGCTTGCAAGTCCCTAAGCTTCAAACATAATTAGGCGCGTTGCAGCCACTTTGCCCAGCAATGAACCTGGGCTTGGGTGGTACCGGGCCGTCAGGTCCGTAGACGATATGCGCCGCGGCACCTTGACGAAACGAAGCAACCTTGTTCCCGCATCCCGAGCAAAAGTACCACTTCTCCTCGAACCAGCGGCCGGCCCAGGGAGTCCAGATGCAAAACACACAGATCACAACCCACACTCCTGAACAGAGACTACGGGGAGGGAAAACTTGTCAGCATCAAAGCAAACACGATCCATGGAGGTCCATGGGGGAGGGTTGACCCACACTTTCTTGATTATGTTCTTCTTAACCTCAATCCGTGTGTGGGTCCGCTGGTGGCAGAACGGGCAGTGAATCTCCTCCGGCGTGTCGCCCAGTTGATCCAGCGGTGTTGTCCCGTCGTCAACGGGCTTTTCAGGGCGGTCTGCCGACACCGTCTCGCCAGAGTAGGTGGATGGGGTTCTGTGGAGTGTCGAGGTGTCGGCGGCTCCGGGAGCGTCGACGTCTGTGGGAGTCTGGGCCGCCATGCTGAGGGGAGGAGCGGTTGCGGGCTGCGTGCGCTTCAACTTGGTTGTGTTGTTCGATGCTTGCTGTGGGTTTGTTGATGAGGGTGAGTCGATGTTGAACAGTCCCTTTGATCAGGCGTCGCCCTTCCCCTTTATCTCTGCGAATTCCTCGGCTCGGGGGTGGCGTTGCGTGGCACACAGCCCCGCTCATGCGACAGCAAACTCTGGTCGAAGGGGGCTTAACTTCGTCCTTGGCATTGATCATTTGGATCTTGTGCTCAGTAGCGCCAACACCGAGGCATACCCCCAAACCGCCACCGAATGGGAAACGCCGCCCGCGTCGCCATGTCAGGAGACCGAGCAGCGCCCTCGCCCATTGCCCGCGGTTGAGCCAGCCGGGCGGCTGTGTGCAACAAAAGTCTCTTGCATCTCATGCGTGGACACTGCGAACTCGGTCCATGTGCAAACCGAAAGGTAACCGAAACACTGACAATGGAGTGACTTCGCCTGGGTGACGTACGTGTTGTGCTCTACGATTTGACGGGAGGATGGCCCGCACCGAATATCGCTCTCCAAGCAATCAGAGTGCTCTTGTGCGAGGTGCAGGAGAACTTGGGTATCATCCTGCTTTTCATTCCCCTGAGAAAAACACGCCGGTCTACGACCTAAGTCTTTCTTCGCACTGGCCCATTAGGACCCATTCTGCAGACCGCCCACCTCTCTGCCCGCCCGGGTTTTTTCGAGGAGGCCCCCTGCCTCTTGCTTCCACACCACCACCCAATCATCATCATCGCCGCCGCTGCGCTGCTCCGGTGCCCCACACAAATATCGATTGCCGTGGACCGGATCGATGTTGGTCTACCCCCTCAGCGTCCTTTACCCCTACTGCCACGCCTGGGCCACCTGGCATGGAAAGCTGTCCAAAAAGTGGTAGACCTAGATGCTCTCCATTGCGGTCTACTCGGAGTGCCCCCGTGCGTGTCGGCCCGCGTGCATCCTGGCATAGTGGAGCTCCCGGTCGCGAGATTCGGACGGTGCCACTGCCATCGCCGTACAACCCCTCCTCACGGTGGCATTTCGCTATGGCTTCCCTGGTTAGGACCGAGACGGTCGGATCTTAATCGCATAGAAAAGCTGAGAATGAAGTGTGATGATGCAACAATAAAGGGTTGAGCTGGAACTTAGAAATGACTTCAGAAGACAACCACAGACACCGGGTGGATAATTGTATATCCCATCCGCGGCCTTTGTCTCTGTTTGGTCACGTGGATAGCCACGCTTGTTATTCTCATAGCTGCCTGGGCAGTGGGACTTGGATGATGGATAGGTGCCTAGCCTGCCCCGATCCTCCTCCCGCTTGGCCTTTGGCGTATAAAGGGTCCGCAACATTCGCCCTGTTCTAAGGTTTTGGTCAAACTACCTCCCTCTCCTCCTCCGATATTCATCGACGCAAGGGGAAAATCCCAACACTGCTGCATCAACATGACTCCGGCGCTGGAAATCTACGTCGACGGCAAGGGGTCCAGTTTCCGGACCGCCGAGCGTGGCTACCTCCGCCTGCGCATCTCCGCCGCCGGCACCGACCAGTCCAAGGCCTCTTCCGACGTCCAGATCGCAACAGCCAAGCTGACCACCGTTTTCCGAGCGCTGGCGCCCAAAACCCCCGAGGGGCTCCCCCACCCCGACGCGGCCGTCACCACCTTCACTGTCACGCCCCTCAGCACCATCTCCCAATACCAGCGCGACTCGCAGTACCGCATGCTCACCGACAAGCCCAAGGAATACACCGTGTCGGCCTCGGCCGAGATCGTCTTCCGCGACATGGCCGCGCTGGCCGACGTCTCGGCCGAGCTGGCGGTGATGCCGCACGTGGCCATGTCGGAGACGGAGTGGCGGCTGACGGACCCGACACAGGCCGAGCTGGAGCGCGAGGCCCGGCGGAAGGCCATCGCTAATGCGGTGCAGAAAGCCCAGGACTACGCCACCGTGGTGGGCCGCGAGGTCGCCGCGGTCGAGATCAGGGACCAGCCGCAGCCCCAGCGGTTTTACGGGTCGTCGAGCGCGCATGGCTTGCCGGGCTATCAGATGCAGCAGATGCAGCAGATGCAGATGCTTCAGCAGCAGAACGCGAAGCGGGCGGCCATTGCGCAGGGGCAGGGGGGAGAGCCCGAGCGGATGGCGACGGGGCTGACGCTGGAGCCGAAGACTATCACGGTTTCGGCGGGCGTTAATGTCAAGTTCGTGTCGGTGGATGGGGAGGTTGTGGGGAGGGGCAGGAAGAGGAGCAGGGAGGCGGATGACATGGAGGTGTGAGTGTGTCCTTTTGTGCGTGATATCGGGTGTGCGGTTGCGCAGTAATAATGGGCCTGTCACTCGAGAAACAAGACGTTATATGCCTGGATGGGTACCCGACTTGATCTGCGTTGATGTTGGCGATGTGACAGCGAGAGGCGGTGGCATTCCTGTGGGGAGTCATAGGGGTGTGACGGTTTGCCGCAGGAAAAAAACAAGGACATCCAATAATCGGAAGGCCCTCGGCCCCCATCCGCGTCAGAGGGTTCTCTCCAAGGACTTGACCATCGGCGGTGCAACAGGTCTGCGTCTCGCACAGTGCTGGACGCTGAGCTCCATGCGGACCTGGGGTTTCGAAGAAGCACCAACAGAACACACGGAACAACCAACAGATGCAGGACCGGGAAGCTCAACCCCTTGGCCTCCCAACTTCCAAGGCCTGCCTCACCCAACTGCTTGCTGTTTGTCCGTGTCCCGAGTCGCCCCCTCCCTTCAACCAACCACACCGTAACGTGGGCGCCAAAATGTCGACAGGCAACCAGCCAGACTGGCGCACAAAACCTCACCACGACCAGTCGCCGACCGTCATTGGCAACTCCAAAAACGTCTGGAAATGGTCCAAGGAGGACGGCTTCGACCTCACGCATCCCCCTACACCCAACTCCGACCCCGTCGACTCACACTTGCGCCTGCAATACGCCACGACTCCGGTCATCATCGAGCCCGTCAAGACGGCGCTCCTCATCATCGATCTCCAGAACTACGATCTGCACGAGGCGCTGGGCAACGACAACCCCGAGTTTTCCCGCGCCGAGGCCGTCGTCTTGAAGTTCGCCATCCCCGCCGCCCGTGAGCGCGACATCCAGATCATCTGGATCACTACGGGTTACTCGGACGAGGACCTGGAAGAGATGGACTCGGACATCTTCAAAACGTTCAACTTCCAGCCCGTCGTCTCGCCAGACTGGCAGAAGCGCCCGCCCGGCGCGGGATGGAACACCAAGGGCATGTACCGGAACGCAAAGGGCGTGGGCGACGAGATCGGCGAGGTGACCGACAAGAATGGCAAGGTCATCGACGCCGGCCGCATGCTTGTAAAGGGCTCCTGGAACAGCTGGCTCCATGATCCCCTGTCGGACGCCTACGACGAGGGTCAGATGGCCTCGCCGCCTGACGTGCACTTCTACACGAACAGGAGCTCGGGCATGTGGGACACGATGATGGACGTGACCACCATCGTGCACGAGCACAACCTCCGAACTCTGCTGTTCACGGGCATCAACATTGACCAGTGCGACATGGGCACCCTGCAGGATGCGTACCTGAAGGGCTTCGATACCATCTTGCTCGGGGATTGTTGCGCCACCGACAGCCCGTCATACGCCCAGTGGAGCGTCGAGCACAATTGCATGGTCAGTTGGGGGTTCCTGTCAAGCTGCAAGGACCTTGCGGCGGGATCAGGCCTCGAGGTGGATGATGCTAGTCAGGAGGGAGTTCCGGCGCCGAAGACTGCGTGGTGTTTGTTGGAAGGCAACGGATAATTCAGTTTCGTTTCCACTAGCGGAGAGGACAGGACCTAGATAGGCCAGGTAGATGTTAGGCCCTTACAATGTTGTTCGAGACAGTCGCTGCACGGGCTTGGTTTCCTGCGCCGAGCCATCCCCGGGCACGTGTATCCTCAGGAGACGTCCATGATTGGTATCCCGCGTCTCATGGCGCAAAAGGGGCGTTCTCACTGGCCCAATAGCAATGAGCTCGGAACCGTCGTTGGCGTTTGTGCATAGGTACTCGCCCTGAAGCCTGCCGCCAGCACGGTCGCGCTGCTTCGACCCCGCTTCGTTGGAAGCAGGCAACCACCAGAACTCCCTCTGGTACAGGTACTTATTTGGGTCCACGTGTGTGTTCTTGTGGCGACACAATCCGTTTCCTTGGTCGTTTGACGCACCCACCACCTCCAGACGTCACCAAGGTATCGCCATCCTCCATCCCCGCGGAAGATTCTCACCATCTCGCCTTCGGTGCGCCGATAATCGTCCCACTCGACAATGGATAGTCCAGGATTGCCGGATAATCCAGGATTGCCTGGTAGTCCAGAATCGCGGTCGTGTAGCCCAGTCGTGATGAGCCTGCCATGCATCATGCTACCTGCCGCAGCAGGCCCCGACCCTGTCGGCCGGGACGATGTCCTCGACAGCATCGAGAAGCACTTACGCCAGGGGTCATCATCCTCTTTCCGATCAGTCGTCTTGCATGGCGGCGCTGGCGTGGGGAAGACACATACAGCGGTTGATTATGCGCGGGCGCTGTCCTCAGCCGGCAAGCTCTCCGCGGTACTCTGGGTCGCGGCAGAGAGCAAGGCGAAACTCCAGAAGAGCTTCACAGACATTGCGGCGAAGCTTCAGCTGCCGGCGTACAACCCGAAAAAGCACGATAACAACCGGTCACTTGGATTGGCTCCAGCAAACAGGTACGTCTCCCTCCTCTCTCCCACCAGCCTTCTTGTTGAAATCGACAACTAACAGAGACATCCCAGAGGCCAAATGGCTCATCATCTACGACCATGTCGAAACCCTCGACATCCTCAAGGCCTACTGGCCGACCCCTGACGCATCCGGCCACGCCCTCATCACCACGCGGAACAGCGCCCTCGCAGACAGGCCCACCCGCGCTAGTATTAAGATCGACCACTGGGACAATGAAACCGGCTCCCAGTTCCTTCTTCGGCTCCTCGCCAGCCAGCTCAGCGCCGAACTCCTCACCAACCCGACCAGGTCCGTCGTAGAGCTGTCCGAGCGTCTCAGCCGACATGCTTCGGCGCTGGCGATGATGGGGGGCGTCATCCACCGCCGCGAGTGGACGCTTTCCGAGCTTTCCCAGGTGTATGACCAGGCCGATGATGAGTTCGGCCAGACCGGAATTGGGCCTGTTTGTGTCTGGGTTGTGGCGTTCAGGAACTTGAGCACCGATGCCAGCTCGTTGATGTCTGTCTTGTCGTTTTGCTGCGCGGATGGGGTCCCGGAGAGCTTGTTGAAGCCGGAGGAGCCGGCGGATCTTGCGGGAGAGCTGCCTTGGTGTGTTGATGCCGCGAAGTAAGTCCACGTCGCTCCGCCCCAATACGTGTCGCAGTTGTTCTAACCCGAACTTCGGCGCAAGACTCTCTGAGGCCATCAAGGAGCTGCAGATCCTGTCTATGGTGAAGAGGAACCGCGTGACAGGGGCACTATCAATGAATCCCCTCGTTCAGTCGCTCTTCCAGGAGTTCCTCGGCACAGTGAGGCGCCAAACGGCACACCAAATGACTTCCAAGCTGGTGTACCGCGCATTCCCCATGCGGGCGGCCCATCTCCACGATAAGTGGGATCGTTGCCGTCTTTACGCGCCACACGTCCTTGCTCTACGGGATGCCATCAAGAAGGAGCAGGGGCAAAAACTAGGGTTTGCCGCTTCCAGGGAATTTTGCGAGGTTGCGACGACTTGTGCGCGGTACGATACCAACTACTCACCCTGTTTCTTTCTAAGCCGCTAACATTGTGCAGATATCTCCTCGAGAAGCACCAATTCACCGACCTCAAGGAGCTCTGCGAGGTCAACGAGTAGGCCCTCGAAAGCCTCGAGAGTGAGGAACGCCCCTGGGACATGCTCTCGTCCAACCCCTCCTACCTCGGACAAATGTACCTCCGCACCGGCTTCCACCAGAACGGTCTCGCCTACCTCGAATGTTCCCTCGAGCTCTGCACCCAAGGGGTCGACTGCGATGTGATGGAAATCTCGTGGGCCGAGCACAACATCGGCGAGGCGTACCTGACCATGATGGAGCTGGACAAGGCCCATGAGTGGTTTGAGCGCGCCGCTGCCACGTGGAAGGAGTGGGCCAAGGAGCGAGTGGGGGCAACCCGCCCGAGGAGGGGATACTCCCCGTTCCAGAGGATGAGCATGGCGACTTGTTTATTCTACATGGGCCGGTTTGATGACGCGCGGGCCATGGCCAAGGAACCATTGGAGGAGTACCTGGCGAATTTTGAAGAGCAAAAGAACAATGCCGGCTAGTAAGTCAACCCCATACCTGAGAAGGCAGGCCCTTTGGAAACCGGGGGCTGAGTACGGAGTACTGATTTAACCGTGTGCAGCGCGTTGTTTCTAATGGGTCGAATCGCGCTAGAGGATGGCTGGTGTGAGTTGGCCCAAAGCTGCTTCATCCGGGCGGCGAACACATGCGTACTGCGGGAGGAGGCAGAGACCAGCTATTTCCACGCGGCATGCATGTACCGCAGCGGCTGCTCCGAGATTGGGAAGCACAGGTATGACGACGCGATGTAGGTACCCCTGGATTACCGCAGATGCCCCCCTCCCTGCCCCGACCGGCTCCGCGGCCAAAACTGACCGAACACGCGCCCATACAGAGCACAGATCAGTCAAGCCATGGCCACCACGAAGCTCCACAAGGCCGACATGGTAGGCGAGCACGCGCGCTGCTTGTATATGTTGAGCGTTCTTTTGAAGAGGCAGGGCAGGGCCGCGGAAGGTGAAGTGTTGTTGCAACAGGCGGAAGCATTGTATTTCTCGCGGGTTGAGGGGGATCCGGAGAAGAAGCCTACGGAGAAGGATTATGACAGATTGGTGTATTTCCGGTGGGGCTGAGGTTGGTGAGGACGGTCGTTGGGGTTCCTCCCTCATCATGAATGGAGTTGTCAATGGAAGCACTTGTGGTCGTTGAACTCGTCAAAGGAAGAATATCGCAGCGCGTAGGCGGCTCTGGTATTTGTGGTTACCTATGATAAATTCGCTCAAGCACTGAGCCGTAACCACTCCAGGATCAGACTTGTGTCCAAAGTCATGGCTCATGTGCTGGGGTGACTGCTGCCAACTCGGCGGGGTAAATCTCGTGGTTGGATGACCAGGAGGTCCTGATACATCTGACGCGTGCATGTGCACGTACGGACCAATGCCATGCAGCACTGCCCCTCACCGCAACAGTTGGTGGCTGGTCCGCCGGCATGGCCACACTGGATTACTACCAGTAAGAGATGCAGAAATGATAAACGGAAGAGTTCCAACAGGACTGTTGCCTAGCAGCTCGTGTTTGACTGTTGGAGACGGTCGCTGTGGCAGTGTCCGACCAGACCTTCGGCCGTTTAAGTACCGCTTGACGTTCCACTATCCCTACCCAAACTCAGGGAACCCATTCAACTCGAGGCGGGTCCAAAGTCCCGGTAACGAGAAACCTCCCTTCAACAAGTCGACTTGCCCAACATGAGACTCCCCACCCGCACCCTGGACCACTCCGATGCCCTCATCCTCGGCGGCCACGATATCTTCATCAACTTCCTCAAGTCCGCCCCCGACGTCGAGTTCATTAACCTCCAATGGATCGACTACACCTCCACCGTCCGCGTGCGCACTGTCACCCGCAAGCACATCCAGTCCCTCATCGCCGCCGGCACCAACGTCGCCGTCTGCCGACACTCCCTGTGCCTGATCGACAAGGGACTTCCCTTCACCCTCCCCGACGCCAGCCGCCCAGTCGGCCAGCTCTTCCTCCTCCCCGACTTCGCGGCCGTCCGCTTCCACCCTGACACCGTCGCGGGCGAATACGCAGTCCTCTTCTGCTACTTCGGCACAACCACCACGCTCCGCCCCGACCTCCCCACCGGCCCGGGCACGCTCAACGCGCCCCTCTGCCCGCGCCGCGCCCTCCTCCAAGCGATCCACACCGCCTCGACCACCCTCGACCTCACCATGCGCGTCGGCTTCGAGCTCGAGTTCACCGCGTACGAGACGAAGCCCAACCCGCGCCGGCGGGTCGAAGCCCACGCGTCCTCTGGCCAGCGCACGCTCGAGGAGTTCATGCTCCCAATCCTGTCGCGTGTGGCGCTGCGCCTGGACGAGGTGGGCGTGCCGGTTGAGCAGTTCCACGCCGAGGCCGCACTCTGCGCGTTTGAGTTGGTGCTGGGCCATCTGCCGCCGATGGAGGCTGTGGACGGGTTGATCACGGCCAAGGAGACGACACGGCGCGAGTGTCGGAGGGAGGGGGTGAGGATGTATTGTTTCCCTGGCATGCCGAATGTTAATGGTTTGCATACGAATATTTCGCTGCACAGGGGGGATGGCAGGGATGTGGAGGAGGTGGAAGAGCATTTCCTTGCGGGCGTGTTGGAGCATATGGAGGCGCTCTGTGCATTTGCGATGCCCCGGCCGGAGAGCTATGAACGGACTCAGCCGGGGCAGTGGTGCACTGGGAGATGGGTCTCGTGGGGAACCGAGAACAGGGAGGGGCCCGTGAGGAAGAGATCACCGGGGCTGTGGGAGATCAGATTGCCTGATGCGTCCGCACAGATGTATCTGTTTGTGGCGGGGGTGTTGGTGGCCGGGATGGAGGGAGTCAGGAACAAGACGGAGTTGACGGTGAAGGACTGTCAAGGTAAGTGATATATGCTGGTGCCACTCGGATACAGGCTGACGATGAGCAGTTGATGTGGCCATGTTGACGGACATGGAGCGTCAGGAGCTCGGGGTCACTCGCCAACTTCCCCAAAGCCCAAACGAGGCATTCAAAGCACTGCTGGACGACGAGCTCCTGGCGGGAAGTATTGGGAAGGAGCTCGTGGGCACGTATGTGACAATTCAGAAGTTGTACAACGAGAAACTTGACGAGGTCGGCCCCTACGGCCATTCCGGACGAAAGACATGGTTGAAGGATCGGATCTGAGGCAGGTCGTAATTCGGCATACGAACATTTCTGTGTCCTTGGTCTCCTCTTCTACTTTTTTCCCTTCTCTTTAGCAACATAGGTCGCGAATTGACGGCTTCGACTTTGCTGTTGACCGAAGCAACCACCATGAACTTCTTCGACATTTGGCTTGCGATCTGGGCCAGCACTACTGTTATTGCCGCCAATACGGTTAGGGCCTATCAAGGATACCAGGGGGACTATTAACGATGGTGCAGAGCATATATATGAAGGGAAATGCGAAGACAAGAGAGCTGGGAAGGGAAAAGAGAAGAGAAAACAGAAGCGAAATGAGAACGAGAAAGACAAGGGAAAGAGAAGGGAAACAAGAAATAAGAAAACAGGAAGCGAAAAGGGGAAGAGCACTGAGAGAAAGAAAAGAGCACATAAAAACGAAAGAATCATGGCAAATCCCACCCGGCGTAAAAGCGGCCCCCTCCAACTATAAAGCTTTCGATAGGAGGGGGTTCGGTTAACAGGGAGGCCGTTTTTAGCGACGAAGAAGCGGTAGAGGAGGGAGCCACGGACTTTGAAGCCGTGGATGACAGTGCATGTGGCCAGGGCCAAGTCCAGTTTTGCTATACTGTTGAGAGGAACTTGAGGTTGGCCATGTTCGGCAACACCTCCCCGATGATAGTGAGCCGTCAAAGATACGAAGGTACGCACCCAGTTAATCAGGCGGCAAGCCCGAGGAGGGCGCTATTTGGGAGGAAAGAAGGCTGTCCCTTTGCAGTTGCCAACGCCTTACGTCCCCGAGTGCCTCGCGGTGGCGGTCAAGATCTCTGTCCATTCCCTCGGTCTCGAGCGGCCAGGGAAACCGCACCACCAAATAGTGCCCTGCCCCCGTTTCGTCTTGGGTTCGTTTCGGTGCGAGTCCGTTGAACGCCTCGTGGGACTCCCACATGGCCCTGACTGAGCCTGGAGGATAGGCCCACAGGTTCCGCTGCATCTTGAGCACGTCCCATTTGCGTGTCCTGCCAAAAGCCTGCCATTTTAAATCCGTAGGGCAGCGGCCACTTCCGAGTCGGTGGTACGAAGTGACGGTGATGAACCAAATCAACCTCGGCGGCGCCTCTTGGCCCATCCCTTCAGCTTCTCCCCAATCCTCCAGTCTTCGTTCCACGGTAGTTACACAGTCGGTCAGGCACCAGGGACATGATTCGACAAGGCCACGACACGGAGTAAAGGTGCCCTTCGGGGGGAGCAGGAGGGCGGAGGCATGAAACGGGCCAAGGATCGCCCTCGGCCGGCCCGATATCGTGATGTGGCCGCAGACTTGGTGTAGTTCGTTGTCGAATATGCCTCTTAGCAACCCGTCACTCAGGCCGGCGCCACTCAGGGTACGGGTAGCCGACAGAAACAGCTCATCGTCCACGATCCGGGCAGACCATTTTTCCTTCCAGGGCAACGGGTCTCCTGGGCGGCGACACCGGAGGCCCCCAATAGTACGGTCGAGCTTAGCATCCAAGACATTGATCGGCAAACCGTTCGGGGGACCGAGGAAATGACGGTTCATGACGAGGCGGACAGTCTTGTAGTCGAGGGTGAAGAAAGTACCTTGCAACCGACGGTCGTCATAACAGCGGGGACTGCACCATCTCCCGGTGACCCAGCAGGAGCGGTACCTGTCGACCCAAACCGAGCTCGCAGGGTCGCCGTCGGCGATCCGTGGGAAGGAAATGCGATGCAGGAGCGCGCAGCTGTGGCAGTACCACAAGGCGTGCCCCGCGTCCTTCTCGATCAGCAAGAGGAGCTCGTGGCGTTGCTCCAATGCGTCGATGGCGAGGCCCAGGCGGCGCTTCGTTTTTGCAAAGAGGAGGGCGAAGAGAGATTTGCACATCAGAGATAAGGCCATAGCTGAGGCAGGCGACAGGTGGTTCTCGGCCGCGTAGAGGACGATGTCGGCAGGGAGCAGCAGGAAGGCGGGTGGCGGCGAGTCCTGCGCCACCGGGGTATTGCCGCACACCTCTCCTTCCTCTCGCCTCTCTCGTCCCTCGGGTCCCTCTGGTCCCTCTCCTGCCTCGGATCCCTCTCCCGCCTCAGATCCTTCTTCTCCCTCTCGTCCCTCTCCTGCCTCTGGTCCCTCTCCCGACTCGGATCCTTCTTCTCCCTCTCGTCCCTCTCCCGCGTCAGATCCTTCCCCTCCCTCTTGTCCCTCTCCTGCCCCGGATCCCCCTCCCGCCTCGGATCCCTCTCCTGCCTCGAGAAAACCCTGGTGGTTTGGCAGGATGTGGACGGTTTGCAGCGGTGAGTCAGGGGGAGCGGCCAGTGCAAGCACTGCAACAGATGCTTCTCGTCCCTCGGGTCCCCTCCTTCCCCCGCGTGCCTCGCGTCGGCGTCGCCACGGCAGGCACGAAAGCCAGTTGAAAATGGAGAAGCTGATGCGGCCCATGCCTTCCTGTGAGGTCGTTTCAAAACTGGTTGGTGTGGGGCAAACGATGTGAGCAGATATGAGCCCCAGAATGGGAAAGAAGCCCGATGGGGGGGTGGAGGGGCAGACATGAGGG